>MAAC01018185.1_pt1 | contig 54091 bp, 17 predicted proteins | sample 1115981 | NCBI WGS metagenome assembly MAAC01 (sample SAMN04961126, study PRJNA320927) | seawater metagenome | isolation source: sample BD02T64 sea water enriched with oil for 64 days | place: USA:Gulf of Mexico | collected 2013-07-27 | reverse complement strand
ATTCCCCCGCGTAGTATCATAAAAGGAGATATAGTCTTCAGCTTCAATCTTCGCAGGCAGCAAAATGGCGTCGTCGCCATCGGGAGCGGATAAAATCACATAGTCAGCAGAAAACACTGTTCCCAACTGAGTGTCGGTTATCGGCAAAGCTTTAATGGAGGAGTCTACCGATACCACTAGCGGCCCCGAATAAATAGGACTTGTAACTGTCGGCATAGAACCATCAGTCGTATAGTAAATCGCGTCTGCCGTAGTGTGGGATATTGTAACCTGTTGAGAACCCGTATAGGTTCCAGCAACGGGAGAAAAACTACCTGACCCACCACACCCTCCTAGACTGAAAAGGGCAAAAAAGGTAAGAACAAAAAAAGTGTGTTTTGCAAAAACAAGGTTCATACGACCTCCAGCAATATTGTTTTATTATTTTATCAGCAGCCCCATTATCTACGTCTCATTACTGAATGCATGTCACCTGGCACCAAAAAATTATCATTAGGTGCCACAAGATGTAAACGTCGGTAAGTAAAGGCTTAATTTATATCGCAGAAGTAATCTTTTTACTCGTTCGTCGTCGGTATTGATTCGGGGAACATTGGAACCATCGCTTAAAGGCTCTTGTAAAATTACCTGCATCTGAAAAACCTAGACTGTGAGCAATTTGTGTAATACTCAGCGGTGTTGTCTCTATATATTTCTGAGCTTCTAGCTGACGCATCGCATCCAACAAATGCTTAAAACTCGTACCATCAGTCCGTAAAGAGCGTTGCATTGTACGTACACTAATCTCTAAACTCTCTGCAGCTTTTTCAATCGACACGCCTTCCTGTTCCAAGTTATCTCGAAGATATTTCTTAACGGAGGATAACAATGAGGAAGATTCTAGTTCTTGAACTTTTTCTATACATTTGTTCTCATTATATTCAAGTAACTCCGGATGAGCATGCATAGACGGTAAAGCCAAACAGTCTGATGAAAGGTGTATAGCAAACTGTTTTGAACCCCAATGAATAGGCGCTTTAAAGTAACGCTCATACTGCAGCGTATCTTTTGGCTTTGGTCTGGCCAAATCGATCTGCAATATTGCGTTATGTTGAGGTTGTACAAATCTAAACGTTCTTACGGCTGTCGATATAATGGCGTCAGAAACCATAGACGGAATGTCTAATTCGGAACAAAGCTTAAACCCAAAAATAGGGTTAGCGGCGTCCTCATCGAGATAACAATCATAGGCATTAGTCACCATGGCACTGTACTTAACCATCAAACCTAGTCCCACACCCAAGTTGTCGGCCGCAAGCATTGCCAATGACAATGAAGAAAAACTATTAGGAACGATACCTCGCCTAGATTCCAAGCCGGCCGAAATTCCATACAGTTTTTCGGCAGCCCTAAAAATGTCATATACGTGGTGATGAGTGCAATACTGTTTAGAAAAAATGGAGGGGTCAACAGCTGCAACGTTAAGAATCTCTGTCTGATTCCAATCTCGCAATTGGAACCCTTTTAGACAAGAACCCAACCAACTAGACAGCACATAAACTTCACCCATTTAACATTACCCTCGCGCTTCACTCAAACTAAGATATCATGCACTCTCTACTGTTATACACCAGGTCTTATGCCAAAACCTATAGACCATTGTGCCCTAATTGTATAAATCAAAGGGGCAATGTAACACGAAGTTAAGACCTGTAAGCGTATGTAACCTGCTTCAAGTTTTTAACGGCGCAGTCTCCCCCACTGCCGGCACTGAAAACTCAACAAATTCATCGTCTTCATTATAAATAAGCCAAATTAGTTCAGGATCATCAAGGGTTTGATCAAATATAAAGTCAACCGTTTTAGGCCGAAGATCATCTGTTAGCTCAACGATACGCACACTCATGCCACCGAATTTAAGCACATGCCCAACATTCAGCGTGTAGTTTTCATAATCTCTGTATATTTTATCAATAGAGGTCATAAATCCATCTTTGAGTGATATTCGAACTTCGTGATTGTTTAACGTTGTTAGAAAACCTTCATTGCCCTTGCGTATAGTATTCCATGTTGTAAGCCCCCATATTTTTTCTGGTAGCGGCTCCGCTTCATACACCCATATTGAATATAAATATCCGTTGAGCCAAGCAGGTGAATTTAACAAAACCAATTTTTTATCTTTAATATTATTGTTATCAACAATCGTTGAGCTACTTTCTCGGATACCATCTCCAGTTATTTGAGTCGAATAAATAACCGCAGGAAAAAGCAAACCACTAAAGAAAATGTGAAAACCAATCATTGTTTTTGCAAGGTTAACCCGCGCCTTTGCAATCACGTTGCCACTATTATGTTGATCATACCAATATTGGAAAAATGCCCCTAACATCCCGCAAGCACCAATACCGACATACATTAATAGTCTATCACTGGGAGGCGGAATACATACAGGTAATGCACTGACCACCATTCCTATGCCCCAAAATCTAGCTGCCTTATTCTCTTTCAATACGGGTATGAGAAGATAAATAACGCCTAACAACAAAACAACACTAGCACCAAAAATATAGGGTCTAGCACCACCACGATAAAGATCAGCAGGTATAAAGCCCCACTGAGTTCCCATTAACGCGACAATTCGATGACCCATTGCAGATAGGTAAGTTATCGGGTCTTCCACTGGATCAAGATAAAAACCATTTGTACCTCCGGATCCAAACCCGGCGTTCTTATAGATAATCCACCATACTGCAACCACCACTAGATAAGGTAATAAACAAATCATACCTTTTACTGGCCCTTTCTTATCTAGTGTCACTGCGAACGCAAAAAGGTAAGCCCCAACGGCTATATGGTATTCTGCTGCAAGAAGCCCGACAACCAGGCTCAACATCGCCAGTCCGTATCCAGGCAGCCATGCATCTTGCCTTGCTCTAACATGAAAATAGAGCACAGCCACGCCAAAGAGTGTGGCGGTAAGCGCGTTACGTCCTGCAATCCAAGTAACGTTTACAGCATGACTGGCGTCTACCGCATACAATAACAAGGCCATTCCTACCGCTACTTTTCCTGTGTGCAACCTGCCGTAAAGTTTGAACAATACAGCAAGCAAACCTAGGTACCACAAGATACTTTGAAAGTGCATCAAACCACCGTGAGACGGCCAAAAAGTATAGTCAACCCAATGTGTGGCTTCTGTTAACGGGCGCCAGAACATCAGCTTGTATCCGTCATAAGACCACCAAGGTAAAAAGCCAAGATCGATTAATTGATTAAAGCGCTCAGGGTCTGCATTCGCAAAAGAGAATAGTCCGAATAACGACAGGTCTTTTATTTCATTAAGTGGGATCGCGTCTTTGATAAATCCATAATGCCAATAATCATCAGTATGAATGTCCACCAACAAACCGGGTGCACACAGTGCGAACGTCAATAACAGAATATTCCTCAAAGCATGCTCTGAAGTTATCATTGATAGTATCTTTGAGACTGCTCTGGAAAACAGTGTTGGCACTGTAGCAGCGACCCTGAGGGACTCTCCGACGCTCATGCTTTCTTGGGCGGGACTTTTTGACATTTATTCAACTTCCAAATATTGGATCGAACAATCAAACTTACTGTCCGAATATTTAAATTTATTATTTGCGATTTTGTTGTTATGTGTTTTATTTTTTTCGTAATATTAATATTAACGTTTTCAGTCGCTACTAGCATAATGCCAAAAGCATCAGTGCAGTTATAAGAAACCTTCTTCCGTTTCACCGTCAGAATCAGAATCGGAGCCTGAACCTGAAACTGAGTCAAGGTCATCGAAACCACCTACTTCGTCAAACCCTCCCACTTCTTGTTCAGGCTCACCGAAGGAGTTTCCGTGTGTTTGTGATTGAACCGCCCAATTAAGTCGATCAATATAACGAGAAATATCACTCACAGTACGCATTTCAAAAAGAACGCGTAAGGAGATTTCGACACTAAACTCCTTTCGAAGTTTTGATATCACTCTAGCCGCTAATAACGAATGCCCACCAAGATCAAAAAAGTTATCAAAAACACCTACTTTTTCAATATTAAGGACATCACACCATATATTTGCCAGCCTTATTTCAGTATCCGTTTTTGGGGCAACGTAATCCTGTCCACTCTGTGTAACGGGTTGTGGTAGTTTTTTACGGTCTACCTTACCATGTGGTGTTAAGGGCCACTTATCAAGAATAACGATATGGCTGGGAACCATAAAATCAGGAAGCGACCGACGCAGACTAGCGGCAATTGTTTTTGCATCGACATTTGAGGGTGACGGATCCAATAATACATAAGCGATAATCGAGTCGTCGCCCACAAGAGCAAGTGAATCCAGTACCGTATCGAGCTGACGAATCGCAAATTCTATTTCGCCCAACTCTATTCTCAGGCCCCTTACTTTTACCTGAAAGTCTTTACGTCCGACATAAGAAATTTGCCCAGTCTCCGGAAGCAATCTCGCCAAATCTCCAGTTTTATACAGCAGACCTCCGCCAAAAGGATTATTTATAAATGATACGTCTGTAAGTTTAGCATTCGATAAATAACCCGCACCTACAGCGTATCCAGCCACGCATAACTCACCTACAAGGCCAGGGGCTAGACGTCGATTAGATTCATCAACAATATACAGCTCAACATTGGGAATGGCTTGCCCTATAGGCAAGTCTACTGAGCCATCACCAGCATCTGATCCAGAAGGTGAATAAGAATATGAAGCAACAACATCGGTACACTCTGTTGGCCCATAACTGTTCATCAGTGAAACGTTCCCATGATCCGTTCGAAGCCACTGATCAATAGCAGACAAGCGAATAGACTCCCCGCCCAACACAACGTGGCGAAGGGTTTTGAAAGGATAACCGCTAAGATCGCCCTCCTCAACTAAAGGATAAAAGGTACTCGGCGCACAATTGAGCCAGGTGATTGACTCCGATGCTAACGTGTTCGCGATAACGTCTGGATCGTATTGATCCATTTTCGGAATCACCAATCTTGCACCAGAGCAAAAAACCGCCCAAGGATTTTTCTGCGTCAAATCAAAGCCAATAGAACTCATCAACAAAAATGCATCATTGTTGGTAATGCTCAGTGAATCAATATACCAGTGCAACAAATTGCTAACACCACGATGATACACACCAGCACCCTTTGGTTTTCCCGTTGATCCTGAGGTGTAAATCACGTACATCATTGATTCTGGCGTTGGATGGTATGCCGACGAATCAAAGTTGATAAATTGCTGTATTTCCTCTTTCGCAGTATCAATCACCACGACTTTATCGGCATAGCTACATGCTTTAGCAGTCTCTCTGTCTCGAAAATCGATACTACTCTCAGTCACAATCAGAGAAGCGCCAGAGTCTTTAACAATATAATTAATACGCTCCGTTGGATACGCCACATCCACAGGAACATACACTGCACCTATCCTTAAAATCCCCAGTAACACTGGATACAACACCAAGCCTGGCTTAAGGACAACCACAACTCGATCACCCTTGCTTACCCCTTTGTGTGCAAAAAATCCTGCCCATTGACGACTTTGTTTATCTAGGTCAGCATAACAAATGCTTGTTCCTGCATATTTAACCGCGACAGTGTGGGGAGATGCACCACATTGTGCAATTATATCGTCAACAATCGTTGATGATATGCTGGCCCCGTCCCCACGCTCGATCTCATTTTCACATTTAGTTGTTAGGTTTTCTTCCAGTACTAGGGCTTCATCTGGTAGCAAAAAATCCAATGTATTTAGTGAGGTGGCCCCACGTAATACTTGTTGACTTAAATGTTGTAAACGCGTCAAAAATGCTAACGATGTAAATGTCCCGTTATTAAATACAAACTGAAGTAAAAACTGAGTATCGTATTCCTGCGCAATAAACTGAACAGGCCCATCTTGAATCTGTGGGTGAGGCAACAATGTAACCGTCTCTTCGTTCTGGGTCACTTCTGCAATAAAGTTGTAGTAGTTATACAGAAAGTCCTGTTCACCTCTAGGCAGAATACTTCTTTGGGCAAGCTGCGATATCTTGTCGAATCGGCGAGCACTCATTTTGTAAGACTGCAAAAACGCAATCACTTCTTCAAAGGTATTATTGTTAGCTAATAAATCATCAGGAACAATCGTTGGTAATGTTTGAAAAAAACAACCAAAAGTATGGCGAAATTGTTTAGATCGCCCACCGACAATTTCATTAAAATAGAAATCACTTTGAGGACGACAATAATAATGCAGCATCAGAAGATAAAGCGCTTTGAAGTACGCCGCAGGGTGTACGCCGAGGTTTGAACAATATTGTTTTATCTCTTCAAATTCAGATTTGTCGATAACGAGAGACTCCTCAATTCGAGAAGACTGCACGTGTGTTTCTTCCACACTCTCAACACTCTCAACACTCTCAATTGCTGAACCCACTAGGGGCATCGAAAACTGCAGCGCTTCAACATCCAAACATTGTTGTTGCCAATGATTCAATGTTTTATAGCTATCAAATACCTTACGACTGCGAGCAACATGTTCATGAACATTGTCATTAAAATCTGTAACTTGCTCGCCTTTAGCAAGTTGATCAATTACCCCAAAAAGGTCTTGAAAACTATTATACATGCCCGCGCCATCAGCCACGATATGGCAGCCAGAAACCACTAACAAGGTACGATTTCTATCGAGTTTAAACAGATGAAAGCTATAGAGGTCATCATTAAACAGGTCATAAGGGCGATAAACTGCTTTTTCTACTAGTGTAGCAATAGCATCATCAGACCACTGATCACCGGAGTAGTCATATACCTTAGGAACAAACGGGCGATTCTTATCAATTTTAAAATAAGCAACGTCTAAGTAAGACCGTTCGCTTGAAACGACTTGGGCCCTCATCAATGGATGCTGTGAAACCAAATATTCAAACGCTTTCTGGCATATTTCAACGTCAAATTCTTGGTTAAAAACACCACTAGAGCCGATGCTATTCCTCAAACTTGATGGCTCGCTAACAATATCTAAATAGATATCACGCTCCATCGGACTCAGGGGTGAAAGCTCTACGCCGCTATTATCACAGTTGAAAACTTGTTTTAACTCATCCTGTGAAACCAATCTAATTGTTGATATATTCTCACTCGGTTCCGCTATAAGTTGCTCAAGCACATTATTATAATGTCCCGCCATCAAACGAATCGTTTCCACAGAAAACAAATCCGTATTGTATTCCATCACGCCAGCAATACTGTCAGCACGTTCTTCCAGCAACAATGTCAGTTCGTATTTTGCCGTTTTGTGGTCACGTTCAAGCAATTCCACAGCCAAACCTGGCATTGAAAGAGACTCTAGATTTGGCATATTCTGTAACGCAAAGGCAACTTGAGCGCCGGGAGCATAGCTGCCTCCTCCACTCATCTGCAACGTATCAACCAATACGTCCATTGGCATATCTTGATGAACAAACGCTCCAAGGGAAGCATCTTTTATAGACTCGACAAATGCCTGTCGGGTCGGATTACCCTGTTGGCGTCCACGGATAATCATTCCATTTACGAAAAACCCAATCAACCCTTCAATTTCATACTGATTCCGATTCGCTATGGGGATACCAACACAAATATCGTCTTGATGTGTATAGCGCCCTAACAATATTTGATACGCCGACATCAGCACCATAAAAGGAGTGACGGCGTTTTCAGTACAATAATCCGTTAATTTCTTGGTTGTCTCAACACCAATATTGATAGCTAAATGCGCACCATTAAAGGTTGGTTTTTCTGGTCGAGGAAAGTCAGTAGGCAACCGCAATACCGCAGGAGCTGCGTCAAGGGTATCAATCCAATAACGTTTGAGATGTTCTAGATTATCCCCAGACAGCCATTCTCGCTGCCAAGCCGCATAGTCCTCGTATTGTATGGGTAGCTCTGGAAGAGACTTAGCATTTTCAAGAGTGACTGAAGATGACAAAACAACGTCCTTATCGGCACGTGCCAATAGAACCTTCAATTCATTGACCAACACACCCATAGACCAACCGTCAGATACTATATGATGCATATTTAATAATAATACATGCCTATCTTCACTGGAGGGTGTTTCGCTACTCTTACCACAATCAATAAGCTTCGCAATAAAGAGCCAATCATTTGCCAAGTCAAAACGTTTTTCTGCGTGCGCCTCTATTGCTTCATTGACGTGCACATTACCATCAATAACATGACGACCAATAGTATTCCCATCAATAGTAATAGACTCTCGTTCCATGACCCACGAAGAGGGATCTTTATACGTCGTTGATGGTTCTCCGTCACGTTCAACATATTGCGTACACAATACGCTATGGCGTTTCAATATAATGCGAAATGCTTGTTCCAACGCTTCAGCTGACACATTACCCTGCAACAACAATACAACCGGCAGGTTATATGCCGTAGTATCACTATCAAGCTGATCAACAAACCATAAGCGATGCTGAGAAAAAGACAGCACTTTTTTATCGCCCGCAATTTGCGGAGTAATAACCGGCGGCAAATCTATACCTGACTGAGACTCCCTGGCTTCACCAACCCGAAAAGACAGCAATCGAATCGTTGGGGATTCAAACAATGTTTTTAACGAAAGCTCAAGATTGAAAAACTTTCTAATTCGACTAACAACCTGCGTTGCCAATAAACTGTGACCACCAATTTCAAAAAAGTTTGCATTAACACCAATAACATCGATATCTAGAACGTCTTTCCAAATAGCAAATACTTGAATTTCATCATCAGTAGAAGGCGCAACAAAATCATCTGTGGCTGCCGCGCAAAAATCTGGCATTGGCAATCGTTTTTTATCGATTTTCCCATTACTCGTAAGTGGAAAATTTTCCAAAATAACAATTTGAGTCGGCACCATATACTCAGGTATATGTTCAAACAGATAAGCTCTTAAATCGTCGTCATCATCCATTTTTGTAACAGTGACATAGGCAACAATATGGTCCTGTTCGTTCGCATCCGAAAAAATGGCTGCAACACTGCCACTGACGCTGGCATGACTAGTAAGTGTTGATTCAACTTCACCCAGCTCAATCCGGTACCCTCTAATTTTCACCTGGTCATCGGCACGGCCTAAATACTCGATCAGTCCGTCATTTTTGGTACCCCTAACGTATCGAGCGACATCTCCGGTTTTATACAGCCGAGGAATCTGAATAACATCAGGTAAATTACTCGTCGAAATCTGGTCATTTAACGCCGCTGGAAATGCTATGAAGCGCTCATTGGTTAACTCCGGACGATGTAAATACCCTCGCGCCAGTCCGGCACCTCCCACATACATTTCACCCGCCACCCCTGTGGGTACGAGCTGAAAATTCTCATCCAAAATAAACAATGACAAATCATCAATCGGCCGGCCTATAAGGCTACGTTTCTTATCTAGATCAATCTCATTAACTTTGTGATAGGTCACATGCACGGTGGTTTCCGTGATCCCGTACATATTTATCAATGCTGGTGCATTATACCCATGCCGACTCACCCAATTTTCGAGCGCTGAGAAATCGAGGGCCTCACCGCCAAAGATGACATACCGCAATGCTAGTGAGGGCAGTGGGGATACCGAAGATTGACCTTCATCGATGCATTGAACCTCATCTTCTTTAATAAGATGAGTGAACGCAGTCGGCGTTTGGTTTAAAACCGTTACACCTTCATTCTTCAATAACCTATAGAATTCTGAGGGAGCCTGTGCAACAACTTTAGGTACAACAACCAGGCGCCCACCAAACAACAGTGCTCCCCACATTTCCCAGACAGAGAAATCAAATGCATATGAATGGAACATTGTCCAAACATCACCATTATTAAATCCAAAATCTGATTCTGTTGCATAAAAAAGACGCTCTACATTGGCATGAGGTATCTCAACGCCCTTTGGCTTTCCTGTTGTTCCAGAGGTGTAGATTACATAAGCAATATCATCAACGTTATGTAAACGTTCCAAATTGTCGTCTTCTAAAGGGCTACAACACTCACTCACATCAACAGACTTTCTGCCTGCTAGCGGAAGAGATATTTTTGACACATCATCAACAATAACAATATCAATTTGAGCATCGTCCAATATAAATTGAATTCGCTCTTTGGGGTTTGCGGGGTCAACTGGAACATAGGTCGCTCCCGTCTTGAGTACCGCAAGTATTGCAACGACTACGTTTGAAGAACGTTCAAGGCTTATTCCAACATAGCTCCCTCTGCCAACGCCTTTTCCTTGTAAAACTCGCGCAAGCACATTGGCTTTGCTATTTAGGGTTTGGTAGGTTAGAGAATTATCGGTTTCCGTCATTGCGACGTCATTCGGGTAACGCAACACACTTTGTTCAAACCAACCATCCAACGTCAAATTGCATTCGAAGTCTTTTCTAGCACCACCAGATCTACCGCCATTGATTTTAACACCAAGAAGAGATTGCTTTTCCTCCGCAGACAAATAATCAACTTTGCCCACTAACTGATTGGAATTAAACATTACTGATTCAAGAAAGGACACATAATGCCGACACATCTGGCTTGCAGTATCACACTGGTACAAGTCAGTAGAAAATTCCAACTCCCCAGTAAGAGAGCCATCAGCCTCCTCCACCAACGTCATGGTAATATCCATTGGCGACGTGTTTCTGTCAATATTAATGGCTTCTACCGTAACGCCAGGCAAGGCGACTTTAGTGCCTCCTGGCGTATTTTGAAGCACAAACATCACTTGAAATACCGGGGTATGACTCATATCCCGAGAAACACCCATGGCATCAACGATACGTTCAAAAGGAATATCCTGATGATCATATGCATCCATTGCCGTACGGCTTACCCTCGTCACATAATCAAGAAAAGTTACATCACCTTGCACTGGCGCGCGTATTGCGAGGGTATTAACAAAAAGCCCTAATGTGCCCTCAAGTTGAGGATTTGCGCGATTAGCAATAGGGGTGCCGACTGAAAAGTCTGCCTGTCCTGTGTAGCGATACAAAAAGGCATTAAATGCAGAAAGCAGCACCATAAATAACGAAGCATTTTGCTGTTTCGCAATGCTCTTGGCCTTTTCCGCAACCTCTTTTTTTATCTCGAAAGGCACAACACTACCAACTGAACGCTTAACAGCGGGTCTTGCAGTATCGGTTGGCAGCTCCAATACAGGAACATCCGCTAATTGTGTTGTCCAGTATTCAAGTTGTGACTTCTCTTTTTCACCCGATAGCCAAGATTTCTGCCAATAGGCATAGTCCACGTACTGAATTTTAATAGGGGGTAATGTATCTGAGGTCCCAGATACCATTGATGCATACAGCACTGATAACTCTCGTACCATAACGGCGGCAGACCAGCCGTCTGATATAATGTGATGCATCGCGATCATCAGAACATATTGATTATCATTTTTTGTTGCCAAGCCTGCCCTGAGTAATGGCCCTGATTCCAAATCAAAAGGCTCATCAACAAAACCAGAAAACATATTCGCAAGCGCTGTCTCTTCTAAGGTATGGGATGACAAACAAAAATCTACGTTGTGATGGATTTCTTGCGAAGGGACACCGTCCACTTCATAAAACGTTGTTCTTAGAGACTCATGCCGATCTATAAGTTTGTTAAGAGCTTGTTGTAAAGCGCTGACATTAAGATTACCGGTTATCTCTAGCGCAGTACGTATATGATAAGCCGTATTTCCAGGCTCTAACTGAGCAAGAAACCACATACGTTGTTGAGCGTAAGAAAGCGCCAACACACCGTCTCTCGAAACAACGGGAATGCCCTCTTCATTATTCGAGGCTGTTGTTACACTGGGTAAAAACTGGATTAATTCAGATTTATTCGCAACGATTTCATCTTTTAGCGCTTTGGTAAGAGCGCCCTTTGGCGCCTTTAGTTTTAACTGCCCATCATCCACCCACACTTTTATTCCGGCACTATTAAGCTTTGAAACAATATCGTAGACCGTCATAAAGTAAATTCCTCAAATTCATCATCGTCATCCTCTTCGCTCTCAGCATCTTGATCGATGAGAACGTTACTATCTGTGTTATCTGTGCTATCAAAGGCACTAGCGTTGGGATGCGGCATCACAACAGAAATCATTTCTGCAATGGTTGTAATAGTTGTTGCTTCAAAAAGCGTACGTAAGCTGATGTCTATTTGCATTTCTTCTCGTATTCTTGCCACCACCTGGGTAACAAGTAAGCTGTGTCCGCCGAGATCAAAAAAATCATCGTTAACGGATACTCTGGGCAATCCCAATACATCCTGCCATATCTCAACTAATTGCTGTTCAATAGCATTTTTAGGCATTACATATTTGTTGCTGTCGTAGCTAAACTCATCGGGTTCTGGCAAACACCTCTTATCAACTTTACCATTAGCATTTAGTGGCAAGTGATCAATAAAAACAAATGCTGCTGGCACCAAATAATCCGGTGCTTGTTTTTTCATTTCAACTTTTAGGGAATGAATCGTCAGCGTAACATCTGCATCCAACAAAACATAAGCGACCAAATGTTTATCACCTTGCTCATTCTGCTTTACTAAAACGCAGGCATTACTAACGCCCGATATAACGCAGAGGTGATTTTCTACCTCACCTAACTCTATGCGGAACCCTCGTATTTTAACCTGATCATCAAAACGACCCAATATTTCTATATTACCGTCATTTAAATATCGGCAAACATCACCCGTCCGATACAGCGTAGAATCAATATTAGATCCATCTGAATCCAAGGCATAAGGGTTTGGTGTAAAGAATGAAGCGGTCAGCTCAGCTTGATTCAGATATCCATCAGAAACACCAAGGCCACCTACATAAAGCTCTCCAGGAACACCAACTGGAACCGGACGTTTATTCTCATCCAAAATAAATATTGTTGAGTTAGTGATCGGTTTACCAATAGGTACGTTCAGCACCGAGTCATCCAGTGCGGTAATGGGGTAGAAGGTAGAAAACGTTGTATTTTCTGTTGGCCCATAAACATTAACTAATCGTCGAGGGGCTGCCTTGCCGTCATTACCATGCAGTACTCGGCGCACTTGCATAGGATCTGCAGTCTCCCCTCCAAATAACAAGGTATCTACATTCGAAAATATATCTACTTTCTGTTTTGTGAGCAAGTTGAACAATGCAACGGTAAGAAACATCGCCTTTATATTCGCAGTTGATAACACTGAATGAAACTTTTCAGCATCTAGCAGAGTATCCTTATCAAACCCTACAATTTCTCCACCATTTAACAAGGCACCCCAGATATCAAATGTAGCAGCATCGAACGAAACATTTGAAAGGTGCGCTATAGCATCACCCGGGAGTATCTCAACAAAATTGGTATTGATAACTAATCGCGAAACTGCCTTTTGCGAAACACACACTCCCTTCGGCTTTCCCGTCGATCCAGACGTATAGATTACATAAGCTAAGCTAGATGAGTTGGCAGGAATAATTGGATTTTTTGCATCGGCTTCTGACAATAAATCACCCAATGAATGGTCCAAAGAATCATAGGATGAGTCAAACAGAATAACCTTTGATTTGTGCTCCGTTTCGATGCTTCTAATTTTTGCTTCATCGTGACTACATGTTAACAATACAGAAGCGGCAGTGTCCGATAACATATAAGCAATACGATCGTCAGGATAAGATGGATCAATTGGCACATAAACACCGCCCGCCTTTAAAACAGCAAGCGTGGATATAATCATGGGTAACGACCGGGCCATTACAATAGCAACGTAATCACCGGGATCAACACCACTTGAGATCAGCCCGTGTGCCATTTTGTTCGCAAGCACATTTAGCTGCCGATATGACAACCGCTCATCATCAAAGGAAACCGCCGTATAATCAGGATAACTTTCCACCTTTTTCTCAAACAGATTCACCAACGAGCAATCTGAAGCATACGCAACACTGGTTTCATTCCACTCAATGGTCACCTGCGCTATTTCAGTCTCAGTCAGCCATGGCAAATTCTGCAATAACATATCAGGCTGATTTGCAACGCCCTCAAGCATTACCGCCAAATGTCTAAGCATACGTTTTACATCTAACTCATCAAACAAACTGTCATTGTAGGACATTTTGAAAGTGAGTTTTTCACCAGGTATAACGATTAACGTCAACGGGTAATTTGCATGTTCAATAAGGGTAACTTCCGTTAACTTAATAGGAAGATACTCAAAAAAGCTTTGATCCATTGGATAATTTTCAAAAACAACAATCGAATCAAACAATGCTTGTTTACTAGACACCTCAGATACCGATTGAACATCGACCAATGGAACATGTTCATAGCGACGCATGTCCACTTGTTGTTGCTGCAATGATTTCAACCAGTTTGAAAATGGCAACTCTGTTTGAATTTGTGCTCTTAGCGGCAGGGTGTTGATAAATATCCCAACCGTTTGTTCGACATCCCGCAATTCTGCAGGTCGTCCTGAAACCGTTGTACCGAATACAACATCAGTTTCTCTAGAATAACGCCCTAACAAAACCGCCCATGCACCCTGAACAATCGTATTTAATGTAAGGTGCTCGTCGTGAGCGATAGCATTAAGCGATTGAAGTGTACTCTCATCCAATTCAACGATGCACTCTTTCCACTCTGCGTGCGTTGATTTTTGAAGACTAGCCGTTTTCATTTGAGGAAAAACGTTAGGTGCGCTAAAGCCCGCCAAGTATTTCCGCCAATAGTTTTCAGCCTCTACTTTCGGTTGCTGAGATAACCAGCGAATAAAGTTCTGATACTGGGGTACCGTTCCCGATTGCAGAGGGTTACCCGTAAGCAAATCAGAGTATGTTTGCATCACTTCACCCAATACCAACGGCAGTGACCAACCATCAAGAAGGATATGGTGAAATGTCCAAACCAATCGTTGTTCTTGATTAGGTAACATAAACCATGAAAATCTAAATAAACCTGGTTCAGAAAACACAAAGCCTTTAGCTTTATCAACAACAAGCCATTCGGAAAATGTGAGGTCAGGGTAACCTTGAGTCCAATCGTAAACATCAATAGCAACATTCACATGATCAAACGTAACCTGTATCGGTTTTTGTACACCTTTATAGACAAACCCGGTGCGTAAAACATCGTGCCTGTTCACGACCCGTTGCCATGCTTTTGTCAGCAGTTCAAGGTCTATCCCACCTTCAACTTTAAGCTCCATCTGGTCAATATAGAATGCTGATTCTGGCTGATAAACACTATGGAACAACATGCCTTCTTGCATGGGGCTTAACGGATAAATCGCTTGAATTTCGCTTACCGAAACCCCCGCACTTTGCTGAATTATGTTATCAACCATATGATCAAGCCCAACCTGATCAATATCTATCAGTGGCACGTCACAAGGGGTTATTCCGTTATTGTTTTTATCCAAACAAAAATCAATTAACGCCGACAAATTTTCAATATATTGTGTCGCAACATGAGAAATTGTCGCCTCATCATGAATATCCGAATTATAGGACCAATGCGCTTGAAATTTACCGTCTTCTATTCGACAGTTAATATCTAATAGCTGCTTACGTTTAAGTTTCGGGCTGCACATATTACCAACAGATTCATTCGTCGAAAAAGAACCATGATCTCTATTAACAACATTATCCAGTTGGCCCAAATAGTTAAACACGATCTCCGGGGTTGGTACTGACGATAACTCCTGGCGCACCTCATCATTAGATAAGTGCTTTAATAGACCAAAATTGAAACCTCCGTCACCATCACCAACCTGTCGCAACTGCTCTTTTACGGATTGAATCAATACCCCGTAGTTATTCGGGTTAGCAATATCGACGGTAGCGATATCAATCAAAACAGGAAATACACTCGTAAACCATCCCAACGTACCGGTAACATCTACAGACGTCGATATATGTTCACGACCATGACTTTCTAGTTGGAGATACAACTTAGTTGAAACATTGTTCGTTGAAACATTGTTATTTGAAGCGCTGGTATCTGAACGTTGAATCCAACCACTGATGGTTTTTGCCAAAGCAGCCAACAACACATCTTCAATATCCGTTCTATAAGCGCTATTAACCTGTGATAACAGCTGTTTGGTTTGATCCGCACTAAGTGAGACTACACACTCATTTAGTTGACCGTATGTATTGTTAGCGCACTGGTTATCAACAGGTAGTGCTGAAAAAACCAAATTACTCAGCGAACGCCAATATTCTATTTTTTCTAACACAGCATCTGTTTTGGAATACTTTGTAAGAGCATCACTCCATTGCTGAATAGATGTCGTCTTGGCACCAAGATCGATATCTTTACCATCCGCTATGTGAGCCAATCCGATATTGATATCATCCATCAATATTCGCCATGAAACCACATCAATAAGCAGATGATGAATCACCAACAACAGTCGATTATCTTCTTCTTTAGGGGTTTTTATGAAACCCGCAGTAAACAGATGACCATTATTGAATTGAAAGCTTTCATGAAGCTTGTTCGCAAAATTCGACATCAAGTGATCTTTATTTCCCCAGTGCTGATCACCAATACTCATATGCTGCAATGCAACATCAACTTGATCTATCGGAAGAATGCGCTGCACCCAGCGCTCTCCACCGGTACCAGAATGATCATTGAAGAATTGACCACGCAATCCATCATGCTTCTTAGCCAATGCAGTAATTACACGTTCGATATCGGCAACTGAAAAACTCGATTTTATTGCAAGCATAACTCCGTGATTAAAGTGCTCACGGCCTTCGCTGTGTTCTTCCATAAACCAATGCTGAATCGGTAGCATTGCCACCTCTCCATCTACAGCGCCCTGCTCCGCAACAATATTAACTCGTTCAGATGATGCGATGCTCGCCAGCCCAGCAATGGTTGGGTGCTCAAACAACTGTTGAGGTTGTAGATGTAGCCCTACTCGTTTTGCTCTGCTAATAATTTGAATACTGATGATAGAATCACCACCCAATTCAAAAAAGTTGTCATTCACTCCAATCTTTTGTCCGCCTAACACTTCAGACCAAATTAGCGCGAGTATCTTTTCTTGATACGTTGTAGGTTCGACATAACTTGCGTCATTTATGGCATCTTGAGGTTTAGGTAATGATTTTTTGTCAACCTTGCCATTGGCGGTTAAGGGAAGTTGATCCATCATCACAAATGCGCTGGGTATCATGTAGTCAGGGAGCAGGGACTTCATAAATTGACGAAGTCCCTGTGAAAAACATTGATTTTCATCTTGAGACGAATCTTGCTCTGCCGAAACACAATAAGCCACCAACACTTTATGACCAGGTTGATCCTCTCTAGCAACCACTATCGCTTCAGCAACACCTTCATGCAGCAAAATATTTTTCTCTATTTCACCAATTTCAATTCTAAAACCACGAATTTTCACCTGACTGTCTATACGCCCGAGGTACTCGACGTTGCCTTCCTTATTAAGTCGAACCCAGTCACCGGTTCGATATATCCGACCAAAAGATCGATGCATTAAAAAAGCAGCATTCGTCAACTCGTCCCGATTAAGGTAACACTGGGCAATGCCATCCCCTCCAAGATAAAGTTCACCAGGTACACCGATAGGCATCGAACGCTGATTCTTATCCAATATGTGTAGGGTGGTATTTGATATAGCCTTCCCTATAGGAATAGTAAAACGTTCCTGCTCACAACCAGCCATTTCATACCAAAGACTAAAAACAGTATTTTCCGTAGGCCCATATATATTAATTAGATGGCGAGGTTTGGCGTTCTCATAAACCTTAGCAACTAGCTTTGGATCACACGCCTCACCGCCAAATAAGACAACCCTAAACAGTTTGAATATCTCCACCCTATGAATGGCATAGTAGTGAAACAAAGCGGTGGTAATAAACATGACCGAAACACGTTTATCCGTAAAATACTGCACCAAGTCGTCATCTGACAGTAATACTTCCTTATCAACAACGATGGCAGTCGCACCGTTTAGCAATGCCCCCCAAATTTCAAACGTCGCTGCGTCAAAAGACACATTGGATAAATGTGTTACGTTATCTTCTGGTGTTATTTGAATGTAGTTGGAGCTTTTACAAAGACGAGATACGGCTTTATGGTAAACACAGACACCTTTGGGTTGCCCCGTTGAACCTGATGTGTAGATAACATACGCCAGAGTTTCATTCCCTGGCACAGCATTCACGTTTTCTGTCGCCAGATCATCACCCGAGAATATCGCTAATAGCTCAACAACATTAGGGTCATCTAAACAAATATTATCGCGAACATTGTCTCGAACACTGCCCGGGACATTGTCAGGTATATTTTCTTTCAAAGCGAGCTGCGTTAATACGATAGACACACTGCAATCGTCTAACATGTAAGACAATCGATCTGACGGGTAACCAGGATCAAGAGGAACATACGCCGCCCCAACTTTCAGAACAGCCAACGCACCGATCGTCATATCAAAAGATCGATCCAAGCAAAGTCCAACAAAGTCACCCGAACTCACGCCTTTTATTCTCAAATACTGCGCCAACTGATTTGATACCCGGTTAAGCTCCCGGTAAGTTAATTCGTGATCACCATGTACCAATGCAATTTTATTGGGATTGATAATAACTTGCTGCTGAAATTGTTCATGGATACTCGCACTTTGAGGATACTCTGTAGCAGTATTATTCCATTTTTTCAGTGTTGTTTGTTCATCAGGCAGTACAAAGTGCAACCCTCGTAATTCATCTTCTCCCGAAAGAAGCTGTTCAATGATCAGATCCATTCGCTCCAAAAAACGACACGCATCGAACTCTTCGGGATAATGATAAAGGTTAAGAGAAAGGCCGCCATTCTCAATCTGCACAACCAACTGGACTTGTTTATGCGGATGATTCGTATAACGAGAAACCACAATTGGAGAATCTGACAATGAAATTGAAGGGACGAAGTCGATAAAGTTATAGATAAACTCCATATCTTCTGATGATGACAATTGTTTTGTCTCACCAATGGATAACTTCTCATATCCACGCAGCGATTTTTGAAAACGACGAGACGCAGAGAACAACATCTCAGCTGTCCCATCCAGGATTTTAGGGTCTAATACAAAAGGTATTTGGTTAACGTATAAACCAAGGCTATTATCATGGCCTTTAGGGCGAAAACTGTGAGCGCTGTGTATAAGAAAAGGTTGTGCAGGGTGGCCATACTGATTGATTAACAATGCATAAACACAACGATAAAAAATCGCTGGTGTCATAACATGCTGGCGGCAATAGTGCTTGATACGATTTACTTGTTTTGTATTTAAAAACAAGTAATCCTTCATCACTTCAGTAGCGTCAATAGCACCGACACCTGCATTCCCCTCAATCGAAATAGGTTCGACTTCACGTAAATTGGCACTCCAGAACTTTTGAATTTCGTCTGTATCAAACTCGTTGCAATATTGCTCCGCAAGATCTAAATATTGTGACGTTTTATCCTCTGGCGCCACAACATCTTCGCGTTCACCGGCCTGCCCAACAATTAATTTATACTGGTCAGCAACCTGACTAAGATGTGAAGCAAGGCTAACGCCATCCATCAATATATGGTGGCAACCCATACCAAAAACAGTTCGACCATGATTCAGACGCCAAATACGATAACGCACTAGATCGTTACTGTGAATATCATAAGGAGCATAAATAAAATCACGAACCAGTGATTCTACCTCCTCATCAGAATACGTTGACGCGGTAAAATCCAAAATATCGACATTAAAGTTACTTTGTGTTGATACGCACTGGCAAGCAACATCATCAGCTTCAAGGCTATGTCGGTTTAGATACTGCTCTGCCCCTTCATAGATACGAGTTCGCAATATTGGCTGCTGCTCTTGAAACGCTAATAACACCCCCTTCCAGACCTCAACATCAAATGCTTCGCATATAGAAATCGAATAACCAATACAAACATCCAGTGTTTCTGGTTTCAGCACGCTCGTGAGGTACAAATCCCTTTGCATTGGCGTTAGAGGGTAAACGGCTTCTACACCAAGATGCCCTAGTTTTAATGCCGTCTTTTCTGTGGCCGTATGTTGGGATGAATACAATAACTCGCTGTCACGCTTCATACAACAGCACCATTATCAACGCCATTAGCAACACGTCCTTGTTCGTCTTTCAAACTATCATTACCTTCTACATCTGGGAGATCAATATCTATATTCCGAATACCTTTATGCATCCTGCCTATCAACAGACAAACAAAGCAAACTAACCCATAAAGACTAACCATAACAGCAACGCCTCTACCCGGCCCGTAGCCGTATAACTCCCCTAACCATAAGAATCGTCCCGATAGAAAAGCGGAAAGTGCATTCGCATCAAGCAGCAAAGGTTCAAAGATATAATCAGCAAGAAACCCAGAAGAAACATATGCCAGCGGTGCTACCACACCAATGACCATATTACGGAAACTAAACAACCGCCCCTGCATTGATATATCGACTTTTCGCTGCCAAATCGATTGGCTACATGCCATAAATACGGGATATGCCGCCATCGCGAAAAATACACCGGCAGCAAATACATAAGTGGAAGGTATTATTGGGAAAAGCATAATGAGTAGTGCAATAACGAGACCGGAATACAGCACGCCATTGATATTTTGCTTAGGGCCACCCCATGCCATCATAAATATTCCGCCAAATAACATACCCGCGCCACCAACAGACATCACAACACCAAGCTCAGCTTTATTTGCAAAACCCAAAACGACAGGAATAACTAAAACTTGAATAGCGGCAAGGTTGAAATTAACCGCCGCTGTAAGGCCGAGCAGCATTAACAAAGCAGGTTTACCACGAAGGTAAATCCATGCATCTTTAATTTCTTGGATAATGCTTTGACCGGACGTCTTATTTTTGTCATGTATAGACGGAATTGCCGCTACCAATAGTGTGACTATTCCTATAACAAACGTTGCCAAATTAATCGCAAAAACCCACTGTAGCCCAATCCAATGTATCAATGCCCCTGCCAACGCTGGCGCTATCAATTGCACTATACCAAAGGTTGTCGCAAGCGCCCCATTAGCTTTGCCTAAATCATTTTTGTTTACTAGGAGCGTAATCGTGGCCATAAAGCCTGGACGCAGAAACGCCATAAATACCGCGCTAACGGTGACGAGAGCAATAATATGCCAAACTGCCAGCATATCAAACCAGTACAGGCTGGCGCCAACCAACGTACAAAGTGCAGAGCCCGTCTGCCCTATGACAAGTGTTATTTTTCGGGGCCATCGATCAATAAGTGCCCCGGCAATGGGGGAAAAAAACAACGTTGGCAACGCGCCGGCTATCGCAACCAAGGTAAAATCCATTACAGAGCCAGCTTCTTCATATACCCACACGCTCAAACCAAAATTGGTCAATGACGTACCTAGAAGCGACATCGCCTGTCCGGCTAGTATGAAATAAAATATCTTCACTGTTACTGCTTTATCCCTTAATAAGGCTTATTGTTTTTGTCTTACAATGTGTGGCTTAAGCGCCTTCATAGAGACCCTCGAATTTTATTTTATGTCGCCTCGCAAATACACCCCTACAATACCAAGTTGGGAGGCAGTGCCTAATCATTTATGGTTTTATCAATAACTAACGCAATTTCCCCGACATGAGGGACTTTCAACACTCCCTCATGATCTGTATTGATATAGCGCTGGTCTAATATCGTACAAAACGATGACCATAGTGTATCCGACTTAGCCTTAGGTTGGTTACCCTGATTTGTATCTTGTTGTTTGTCAGTCCTGTTTTGTCCCGCCGCGTTATTTCCCGTTGCACACCAATGCACGAGTTTTCCATCATAATCTTGCATTTTATACTGTTCAAATGCACGGTGATGGGAAAGGAATACAGAAGCTCGCTTTTCTAGCTCTGACCGACTCACGTCACTGGGCAGTAGCCCGGAACTAATAAAGCTATCAATAACAAACCCAACACGCTCATTTGGCGTTAGCTGACTTACAGTTGTTCTATCAACATTAACAACAGAGCCTAGTTTTTCGACAATAAAGTCAATTTCATCTACCTTGTTCGTATCTGAAGGCACATAAGTATCTAACAAGAAAACAGCCTCTACGGTGCGTCCGACACCCCGTAATAGGCGCGCTACTTCAATCGCAATAAGCCCCCCCATAGACTGACCGCATAAATAAACAGGCCCTGAAGGTAAAACCTGCTTGATATGTTCGACATAGATATCTGCCATTTCAGCAATATCTGATAAAGGTAATAGCCCTCCTACAAAACCTTGAGCTTGAAGACCAAAAACCGATATATTGGAAGATAGCTGGCGCGCTAACGTTGAGTATACCAACACTTCACCACCAACAGCATGGATACAAAACAACGTTTTTTTATTCTCACTATCACCTGATCGTAGTTTAACAAGATGAGACCAATCATCTTCAGGGAACTCATTGAGACATTTTTGTTTTTCAATGAATATTGCCAAAGGTGCAATGGACTGCATCTGAAAAAGGGATGCCAATGGTATTTCCACATCTAATTCTCTTTCAATAGTAGACATCAATCGAACCGCTAGAATTGAGTGTCCTCCCAATTCAAAAAAGTCATCAGTAACCCCCACTTTTTCGACGCCAAGAATCCGTTGCCAAATATCAACCAACGTTCTTTCAATACCCGTTTCAGGGGCAATGTACTTAGCCTCCTCTAGCGCATCAACAGGTAATGCTTGACGATCAACTTTTCCATTCGCATTGAGGGGCCAGTGTGATAAAACAAACAACCGACTTGGAATCATGTAATCGGGGAGATAATTACGCAACGCTATACGCCAATCTGAATGAATAAGCGCATCTGAAACGTCATCACTCAATACAAATGCAACTAACATATTGTCACGCATTAATACTAAGCTATCTTTAACAGTGCTACCTTTAACACTGGATAGCTGACGTAACGCATATTCAACTTCCCCTAATTCAATCCTTAATCCACGGATTTTGACCTGGAAATCGTTTCGACCCACATAATCTAACAATCCATTGTGATCCTGGCATACCAAATCACCCGTTAAATACATGCTTTCATTTGCAGACTCTTGACTTGATAATACACCAGGCACAAACGCGGATTGTGTCAGGTTAGGTTGGTTCAAATACCCCTTTCCTACTCCTCTACCACTAATGGCAAGTTCGCCCGTTAGACCTTGTGGCATCAATTGCCTGTTCCTATTAACAATCCATAATTGCACATTATCGTTTGAATGCCCTAAGGGCACAGGGCCGTTATAGAATAGACTAGGTTCCTTAATAGGATAAAACGCCGCTATATCCGTACACTCTGTTGGACCATAACTATTAACTACCTGGCAACCACAATCGGGGTTTTCTAGCCATGGTTTTAGCAACAGCATGCTAATCGGCTCTCCACCTAAGATCACTGTCTTTAACGTGGCCAACTTTTGCAAGCTGGCTATTTCTACACAGCCCTCAACGACGGGATAAAACGCGCTAGGCGCACAGTTAACCCGAGTAATACTAAAACGTTCGATAGTGTCCGCTATTTTTTTGGGTTCATAATCAGGGGTATCTATAAAATGTAGGGTACCTCCCGTTAATAACGGCGCCCAGAGATTTTTCTGCGTCAAGTCGAATCCAATCGCGCTGAAAATTAAGTGGGCATCCGTTTTATCAAAAGAGAATTGATCACAATACCAAGATTGAAGATTGACTACATTAGCTTGCGTTACTAACGATCCTTTTGGCGTACCCGTTGAGCCAGAGGTATATATCACATAAAACAACGTATCAGCATCAATCGATATATCTTCAAACGTTTCATCACATGTAGATTGATCATTCTCCGAAAGCACTAACGCATTAGGAAACCCGATAATATGTTGAATACCACTATCGGTTAACACCCTCTGAGTCGAAGCATCCCGAGCCATAAAAAGCAGGCGCTCTTTAGGGTGCTGAGGATCCAACGGTAGATAAGCAGCGCCCGTTTTTAACACTGCCAAAAGCGATACCATTAGCTCACAGCCAAGATTCAAGCACACGCCAACAACATCACCAACACCGACGCCTTGATGCTGAAGCATTATTGCCAAGGTGTTTGCCTTGTCGTTCAACTCGGCATACGTCAGTGTATTATCACCACAAGACACAGCAACTTTTTCTTGAGCATTGTTAATATTAAGTTCGATTTGTCGAACTAAGGGAATATAGGATTTATCTTCTTGAGTTTTTTCCTTTACCGACGAACACATAGCTTGATTAACTAAGTCAGCCTTCTCTTCGGGTCGAACCAAGTCAATATCACCCAGTAATTCTTTACCATCAAGTAACTGCTGGGTAATCCATACCATTCGTTCTAGAAAATCAAAATCTTCGAACAAGTGGTCGTAATAATGCAAAATAAGATGAACCTGATCATCTGCCAATTTCGCAGACATCAACACATGCCCTTGCACATCCGGTGGTAACCCTACATTATTCAGCGTTTGGCCATTAAAGGTGACTTCTTCATAATATGCTTGATAGTTATAAAGGAACGTCACCGGGCCAGGTGGCAGAATGCTAGCCTGTGCAAAGCCAGATATGTTTCGGTAGTTTTTAATTTCCTTTTGGAAGCTTCTTGCGTCAGAAAATACATCCTTCATTGTATTTTCTCGTCCTAATACGCTCTGACGCATCAGGTAAGGGATTTGTTGATAAAAACAACCCAAGGTTTCTGCACTTTCCATCGTTCGACCAAGCGCTAATTCCATCACCTGAAAGTCTTGTGTCGCGCCACAATAACTATTTAGCAAATAGCCGTAAATACACTTAAAGTAGTGAGCAGGGGTAATTCGACTCTTGCGACAATACTTCTTGATACCTTGCCAAAGGTCATCGTCCAGAATTAGTTCTTTTGATACTTTAGAGCCTGTTCTTAACGCTGTTTGTTTGTCTTTGGGCGTTTGTTTTACTTCACAAGACTGAGCTACTTCACAAGGCTGAGCCATTTCATCCTTTCTTACACGAAACACCAAAGACTCAGCATTGCTAAGAGTGGCTCGCCAAAAATCAAGCGTGTCTTTATTATCCATATTCATACGATCAGAATCGATATGATCTCTAAAACGATCTTTTTGAACATGCTCAACCGCATCTGCCACACTTAGCGACGGAGTATTCTGCAATGACTCGTACACCGTAACAATTGTTTTGGCAAACTGATTCATTGCAACACCATCCGTTGTTGCATGATGACCTACCATAAGAAATAAGAAACGCTCATCTCCCAACTTAACCAAACGATAACGACTTAGATGTCGGCTGCGTTTAACGTCAAAGGGGCGATAAATAAATTGCTCCCCAAGAACCTGGATATCCTCATCACTCAATGTATCAAGTGACCACGTCTTAAGTGACGATTTCTTAATGGACGACGTGCCAGTTGGTGATACATCGGTTAACAATGTATTGCCCGCCCAATCTTTGTTATCCCAATCAGCAGAAGTCCAGTCTTCATATTCAAAACTAACATCGCAAGTTTTTGGTATAACCTGATAGACAAAGTCCATATATGGAAATGGAGCTTCAATAAAATACGATTTCAACATGCTCTGAGATTGAGCCAATGCATTGATAACGGTATGCATTAATTCTGGATCAATAGAAGAATTAAGCTCAGCCACACACCCCATGCTATTCCTATGGCTTTCTAGATCCATAATTGAATCCAAATAAAGATCCCGCTGCATTGCCGTAACAGGCCACACGCCATCAATCAATGTCGGATCCAAATCCAATGCTGCCATTAACTTCTCTTCACTCATCCAATGCAGTGAGCGAGAAGGTGCATCTATATTTGTCATCATCGTTTGGGATAACGCAATATAATTATCTAGAAACATCGCGATCGTATTCTGAGAAAATAGATCTGTGTTATATTCAAGAAAAGCTATAACACCATTATCTGACATCCTCAATTCAAGTGTCATATCTAACTTAGCATCGACTTTTTCCAACCCTAGATTTTCAAACCCTAAATTTCCAAACTGTAGTGAAGCTGACTGTGTTCCAGAGTTTACCGACGCTCCATTATCCACAGCTTGCAACAACTGAAACGCGACCTGGACTAAAGGAGGAAATGCTGGGCTACGTTCAAATTCCAATGCTTGTAATACCTTTTCTGCAGGCACGTCATAATTGGCAAACGCATCTAACACATTTTCTCGTGTATTCTGTAATAGTGAACTGACTGTTTTGTTGTCACTCATATCTCCGCGAATGACAACACTATTAATAAAGAACCCTATCACCCCTTGTAAATCGGCCTGTTCACGCCCCGCCATAGGGATGCCAACCAACACGTCATCCTGCTGGGCATACTGACTTAGCAGTAATTGATACACCGTTAACATAAACATAAACGGCGTTACGCCCTGTTCAGCGCAAACTGTTTTTAACGTCTCATTAAATCCAACAGGGAATTCGACCTGAATGCGATTACCTGCGGTCGTTTGTTGAGCCGGTCTTGGGTAGTCCGTTGGCAAATGTAGAAAACTTGCACACCCATCAAGCGTTTCTTGCCAATAGGCTAACTGCTTGTCGATAAGTGCATTATCCAAGTAGGTTCGTTGCCACAAGGCATAATCGGCATACTGAATAGGTAAATCAGAAGAGCAAGCGGATCCCCCTGCGTAATTGATATAGCCGTTGGCGATTTCTTGTGTCAATACTTCAACAGAACGTCCATCAGACACAATGTGATGCATACAAAACATGATCGTATGCCGTGGCAGTCCGTTATCGTTAGGCAGAATTAATACCCTTACGCGAAATAGTGGCCCCGATAATAAATCAAAAGGGGTTGTTTCATTTTCTCGTAAGTATCTATCGATTTTCACCTGCAACATATCGTCATCATTTTCAAAATTACGCAAATCAACAACTGGCAACGTCCAATTTCTATCGTAGGAGTCTGCCAACATAAAGGCATCGCCTTGCTCATCAGCAATAAAATGTGTTCTTAATGTTTCATGACGACGAACAATATCGCCCATGACAGATTCGAAGGCAACCACATCAAAATCACCCGTAACATTGAATGCTCCGGGCATATTAAAAGCCGCACTACCAGGGTTTAACAACTCCATCATCCAGATGCGTTGCTGCCCAAAGGTAAGAGGTACAGGGGCATCTGTTGAATAGCCAATACGCTGACGAGGCGAAATTGCAGGCAAAGAACCGAAACCTATCTTACGTTTCTCTTTTTCAATTTCTAACGCTAGCGTTGATAGCGTACTGAATTCAAAAATGGCGCGCATCGCCAAATCAACGTGTAAACTATCTCGAATTCTCGCCACAACTTGAGTACCTAATAGCGAGTGGCCGCCTAATGTGAAAAAATCATCCAATACACTGACAACATCGATTTTTAAAACATCTTTCCAAATATCAACCAATGCTGCTTCGGTGTTATTTCTTGGCGCTACAACCACATCGATACGATTGGTATCGGGTGTTGGCAAAGCTTTTCGATCGATCTTACCTGCTGGGGTTAGCGGAAATTTTTCCAGAACAGTAAAGCTGTTTGGAATCATGTGCTCAGGCAAAGTACTGTTGAGTATATTTCTCACTTGCGATGCATCAAATAACTCACCAACCGATGCATCAGCGCTATCGGTAGACAATGTAAAATACCCAGCCAAACTCTGGTCTTCTCTAACAACACACACCGCTTCAGCAACGCCGTCCAGCGCGGTTAGATGAGCTTCGATTTCACCCAATTCAATTCTAAAACCACGAAGTTGTATCTGGCTATCCTTACGCCCAATAAATTCAACATTGTCATTCGGTAACCATCGCCCCAAATCGCCGGTTCGATACATCTTTTCAAAACCTAAACTCTCAAAGGGGTTATCAATAAAAACTTCCCGGGTCTTCTCAGGTTTGTTCCAATACCCCTCTCCAACCCCAACCCCTGTGATACAAATTTCCCCCGCTACACCACTGGGTAATAAACGGCCTTTTTGATCAAGAACAAATACATTCATATTTGGAAGAGGTGAACCAATAGGCACCGATGTTTCATCCTTCCCTAACACCTCTGTGGTAATCGATTGAATGACGTCATCGGATGCCTCCGTTGGGCCATATGCATTGACCACAGGGATATTTGGGTAAAGTGCTAACCACCGGTTTACCAATGCGACAGAAACCGCTTCTCCCGTCGCCATCATCCATTTTAGATTGGGTAATGCCCGTTCCTTTGCCTCCAATGTGGATACATGCTCGATAAGCATTTGTAGTACCGCAGGCACTAACTCGGCAATATCAATAAATTCAGTCGTTAGCAATCTAAACAATGTTGGAATGTCAGTGACGTCAGCCAAAACCACTGTTTTACCGCCTCTAACAATTGGTCCTAACAATTGCCAAACAGAAATATCAGACGACGACGGCGCACTTTGAAGAAAATTAAACGCACCGTCAAAACCCAGGACGTCACATTCAGCCAAAATATGATTTAGTGCCCCTTTATGATGTATCAATGCACCTTTAGGCTCCCCCGTAGAACCGGAGGTATAAATCATATAAGCACGATCGTTTGGCGTAGAGATATTGTTAAATGAGCCGAGGTTAATCTCACTATTAATCTCAGCATCAAGATAGATAAAGGTATTCTTATCGCTCGACCCTCCTTCCCCAAGATAGCGTTCAATTAACTGTTTTTCTGAAACAATAACTCTCGCCTGAGAATCCTCTAACATGTACCGAATACGATCATTTGGGTATTTCGGGTCAATGGGCACATAAGCGGCACCATTTTTCATGATCGCTAGAATCGCTGCCAAGAAATATTGACTACGATCGGCGTACAGCGCAACAAGATCATTAGCAGACACACCCGCATCTTTTAGCTCAATAGCTAGCGCAGTCACCATATTATCAAGCGCTTGATAACTTAGCTTGTCATCTCCATATACAACAGCAATATCATTCGGATTATGTAGAACTTGTCGAGAGAACAAAGCCGGTATGGTCTCTGAAAGATCGTAATCAACACGGTACCCGGATTGCTTAAGCAATGATTGCTTCTCGTGATCAAAAACAAGATCCAGGGAGTTAAGAGCCTCATTTCCGCTAATAATCTGTTGGCTCAACCACACCAACCGCTCAAGAAAGTCGAAATCTTGAAACTCTCCCGCGTTATACGTCAAGTTACATCGTACTTCTTCTTTTTTAACGACAACCGTAAACTCAACAGTACCACTGACATGATTAATCAATTCCCTGATGTTGGTAGGCTCACCGAGAAAGTCAGGAGCCACGACAAAAGGTATAAAGTTAAATATAAATGAATGTTGTGACCGAGGAAGCAAAGATGCTTGACTTTGTTCAGACCATAGACGCTTTCCTTTAATACTTTTCTGGAAAGCTCTCGCGTTAGTAATAACGTCATGAACCGATGCAGCGTTACCATCTTCATCAGTAAAACAAGACGCATCAAATACAAACGGAGACGGTTGCGCAAAACAACCAGCGATATTTTCATAACCTTTTTCGCGACCATGAATCATTTCATCAATATAGAAAGAAGTCTCGCACTGACTATATCGCTGCAACAAAATTCCGTATAGCACTTTAAAATAGAGAGCTGGAGTGATTTTATTCTTACGAATATAACGTTTCAAATCATCCCAGTGATCACTGGGAAAGAGCAAGCTCTTGGTAGTGGACTCCGCCTTTGAGTCAACTGACGACGACATCTCAATTGCGCCGAGCGTCTCAGGCAACGTATCACGCCAAAAACGTTGTGTTTCTGAAGAATCAACATGATTACGTTCATACTTCACGTATTCATGAAACCTATCGTTCCAAGCAACCGCTTGTTTGCCTTCGGCTATTTGGTCGTATCTATCTCTAAGAGTAAACCCCAGTGACGCCAAACCAATGCCATCAAAAATAACATGATGGCTTGCCAACATAACCAAATAACGTTTATCACTTATTTTAACAAGTTTACAAAATAATAAATCTTCCAAAATAACATATGGTCTAAAAACAAAGGCATTGATGCGTTCAGTGATCTGCTCTTCATTAAGCAATTCAGAAGACCAATCAACCACCTCAACATTGGCTTCCTTATTTTTGTAAACCACCTGATAAATTGCATCAAGATAAGGTTTTGTTGATTCTTTAAGTTGCGTTCTTAAAACACTTTGTTCCGCAACCAGCTCAACAAACGCCTGCTTCATTATCTCCACATCCATTGATGCAGGAACATCAGTACAAAAACCAAAGCTGTTTTGTACGGTGTTGGGGTTAACTAACGTCGACAGATAAATTGACTGCTGATTCAACGTCAGCGGATAAACGACTTCAGGATATAGCGCGTCATTGCCAGATCTATTGAGATCAAGATCCATAGCAATGGTTTTATCATCAGCAATAGGAAGCGCACGTACAGATTGATATTCACCGGAGATTGCAGCTGACAATAGATATTCGTAGTGTGCAACCATGTTGGCAATAGTGCTTTCAAAAAACAAATCGTTGTTATATTCAACATTGACTTCTAGAACGCCCTCTCGCTCTTCTAGAATCCATGTCATATCATATTTAGCGACAATACTTTCTCGTTGCAGCATACTAATCGACAGCTCATCACCTAAAGCAGAACCTTGCGTAACACCTAGAGACGAGCTTTGTCGACTGGCAACAGAAGCTGCTGCGTTATTCATATTTTGTAGCTGAAATCCAACTTGAACACCCGTAGGATACGTTGGGTTTCTTTCGTAATCCAATCGCTCAAACAACATCTCAATTGGTAAGTCTTGGTGTGAATAGGCCTCTAGCATCGTTTCTTTTAGACGAGCAAAAAACATATCAACCGACGGGTTATCATCAAATTCAGTGCGAACAATCAAACCATTTAAAAACAGCCCTATAATATTTTCTGTACCGGAGTGATGTCTTCCCGCTATCGGCGTACCTACGCAAATATCATTAGTTTTTGTATAACGTGACAAGAGGATCTGATAGGTACCCATCAGCGTCATAAACAACGACAACTGGTGTTTTTGACTAAATAAGTTCGCCTGTTTCGTTAATGCCAACGACATTTTTTTTGAATAGATACTACCGCTAAATGTTTGAACAGTTGGCCTAGGTTTGTCTGTGGGCAGCCGTAGAACCTGCGGCGCATCCGTTAACTTTTTCTCCCAATAATCAAGTTGCGTGTTTAACACCTCACCCTGCAACCAATCTCGCTGCCAAAACGCATAATCTGCATATTGTACTTTTAGAGGCGCCAACGAGGACGGCAATGCTTGTTTTGCACAACCATACAGCTCCACAAACTCTCGCATAAACAGGTTCATAGACCAACCATCACTAACAACATGATGTAGCGTCATAAGCAGCAAGTGTTCCGCTGGCGGGTTACCCCCTGAGTTTTTATCGCGATCAAACGAAATTAATTTAACACGTACAAGCGGATCCACAGCCAAATCAAAGGGATTAGACGCCTCAGTAGCGGCCATACGTTTCTGTAAATGTTCAGTTTCATCTGCGCTAAAACCGGTTACATCAATTCGCTCTTTATCAAGCTGCCAATGTTCGAGCGTGCTAAATTGAAAATAAGGTTTGCCATCTTCCTCAACAAGGTTGGCCCTTAAAATCTCATGCCGTCTGAATAATTCTTGAAAAACAAATGCTAACGCATTTTCGTCCAACTCCCCTTTTAACAACAAAGGAAATGGCATATTAAAAGCGACACTCGTAGGGTCAAGCTTTTGCATAAACCATAATCGGTTCTGAGCAAATGAAACAGGAATTTTCTGATCACGAGAAACTACCGCTATCTTTGGAGCAGCGCTAGTTACCCCAAATGAAAGCGCGTCTTCAACAGAAGTTGCAATCCCAGCAATCGTTAACTTCTCAAAAAGGACGCGTAAAGGCATTGAAACTTGGTAAATCGCATTCAATCGACTCATGACAAGTGTAGCGAGTAAGGAATGCCCTCCTAATTCAAAGAAAGAATCATTCACACCAACCGTCGCAACACCAAGTACTTCCTCCCATATTAACGCCAATTGTTCCTCTATAGGCGTTCGCGGAGCTTGGTACTGAGATGCGCGATCAGCACTTCCCGGAGCAGCCAACGAACGATAATCTATCTTTCCATTGGCAGTTAATGGAATATCCTCAACCATAACGATTGATTGAGGCAACATGTACTCAGGCAATATTGCTCTAGCCCAATCAGAAATATCACTCGTAGACACGTCCGTCAATACGACATAGGCGACAACTTGAGAAACACCATTAACATCTACCTGCTTCACCGCTGCGGCCTTCACACCATCATGGCGCAACAGGGCTTGCTCTATCTCACCAGGTTCAACCCTGAACCCTCGAATGTTGATTTGATCATCACATCGACCTATTAGCTGTATACGCCCATCCGGCAGGTAACGCCCCAAATCCCCTGTCCGATAAATTCGTACCGAGCTATGTCCACGTACAGAGTGCCCAAGAACAGGAGACGTTGCATCAATCATAGGGAATTTTAATGCCGTCAAATCCGGATCGTTTTCATAACCTCTAGAAAGATAAGGTGTACGAATAGCAATTTCACCAATCTCGCTTACACCGACCTGCGCCAAGGAATCATTAACAATCAACAACTGAACACCATCAATTCCTACACCGATAGGAATAATATTGGCCCGCCCCATACGTTGTTCAAGGTCGACTCTTTCAAAAGCCATCACTTGTGGTGTTTCCGTTGCGCCGTAGACATTAACCAATTGCGCGTTTAAGGCGAAATCTGAAAACGATTTTGCCTGAGAAAACCATAATTTCTCACCACCAAAACATACCAGTCGAAGATCCGACGACACCTGTGTCGCTGACTGCGAAATCAACTCCCCCATCGATGGAGTAAGGTGGGCAACAGTAATATTGTTATCTGCTATCCAATGACTAAGATAACCAGGTTCAAGAAGCTCTTTTTGTTGTGGGATACATAACACGGAACCCATCGATAAAGGGGTAAAAATATCCCGTAGAATTGGATCATGAGATACACCCGATAACATGCTAAAACGGTCATTGGCCTGTAACCCAAATTCCTGCTTATACCAACCAACAAAATGACTCAGTGGAGCAAGATCACAAGCAATGAGTTTGGGATCTCCGAGTGTTCCGGATGTGAAGCTATAGTACGCAACATTTCCTATCGATAAATTACGAGCTAAACGTGGCTCTTCCGGCTCACCATCAATAAGATCAGAGTAGCCCGCTTTATTATTAGGCAAAAACAAATGACGTTTATCAAAATCCGTTGCTAACCATTGACAGGATAACTCAGAATCCACCAGAACAAAGTCTGGGCCAAAGACTCCAAGGTAAGACTTTAGCTTCTCCTCAGGGTATGACGCATCAATCAAACAAAACGAACCGTTAGCGTTAAGTACCGCAAGTATACCAATAGGCAAATTTGCAGTACGAGACGCTATAATTGCAACCTTAGCTCCCACTACTGCGTGCCGCTTAATGTAATTTGCTAAACGGTTCGCACTCGACAAAAGTTCATCATACGTCCAGTATTCATTAGTACATTGGAGGGCAACTAGACTACCAGAAGTGTCAGCAGTTTCTGCTATACATTTGAGAACACTTTTACTTTCACTTTCACTTTGTAACGTTGGATCGTTATCAATTTCGTTATCAAGTTCCTCGTCAAGCGCCACTCCATTCTGATCAAATTCACCATCAACACCTAACTGGATATTATCCACCGTAATATCCGCGTTTTCTGAGACCACTCGTAAAACATGATCAAAATGTTGCAACAACATCTTCATTCTTGATTGATCATAAAGACCAGGATTATAGATCACATCAAGCTGCAGCCCTTGCGCCACTTCTTTGGCATAGACCGTCATATCAAATTTTGAAATTTGCTCAACATCATCAGCCAACAAGCTTTCAATCTCAACCCCATCAAAACTAGCGTCCAATTCCGGAAGATTTAGGAGGTTAAAAAACACTTGAAACAATGGTGTTCGGCTTAGATCTCTTTCTGGCTGAAGCTCTTCCACAAGCTTTTCAAAAGGCGTGTCCTGATGAGAATATACGTCTACTGCACCTTGTTTAACATTTTTTAATACATCAATAAAACGATCTTGCTTTTTGACATTGGTACTCATCACCAACGTGCTGATAAAAAACCCAACAAGGCCTTCGACCTCGGCGCGATTTCTACCCGCATTTGGAGTGCCAACGTTGATCTGTGACTGGTTTGTATACTTGGCCAGCAACACATCAAAAACCGAAAGCAACCCCATAAACAACGTCGCATCTACGGTCTGAATAAGCCCTTTAAAACCCTCTATAACATCACGAGGAACGATATGGGAAACCGATGCACCTTCAAGAGCCGGTTTAGACGTTCTTTCATAGTCTGTCGGGAGGTTCAACACAAAACCATCGCGAGGCAAATAATTTCGCCAAAATGCAAGCTGACGAGTCAGCTCACCACCCGCTATTCGTTGTCGTTGCCAAATGGAAAAATCGGCATATTGAATATCCAACTCAGGCAAACATGCCTGTTGCTGCAATTTATGTTGATTAGGTGCCGTTTCCAACAACGATGGCGTTTTTCGCAATGTATTATAACAAGCGATAAGCTCTTGTACGATAATACCAAGAGACCAGCCATCGGTAATGATGTGATGCATACTCATTAATAATACGAATTGATCTTCCGTATTATTCACCATATTTAGCAAACGCACCCTAAAAAGTGGATCAATCCCTAAATGAAATGGCGTTTTTAACTCAAGATCTATTTCTTTTTGCAGTTTATCGTTTTGTTCATTATCCGATAACCCTCTGATGTCGGTAACCGACAGCTGTAGCAAAGGATTATCATTGATCTCCTGGTACGCTGTAGAACCTTTTTGCACGATTTGAGTTCGTAAGGTTTCATGGCGTTCAACAACTTCCTGCAAGGCTCGCTCAAAAAGATGCACGTTTAATGAACCAACCAACTTCAATATGATTGGCATATTGTACGCAACACTTTCTGGCTCTAATTGATGTAGTATCCACAACCGCTGCTGTGTTAATGACAAGGGAATTGGTTGACTACGATCAGCATGGGGAATTGTGTCGACTTTCGCTTTTTGTGCATCTTTCAAAAAGGCAATGATTTCACTCTTTTTTTCGACAACACTTGCCTTGAGCTCTGATGTAAAAACATCGGCGGGAGCACTGAAACGCAACGCGTCCCCTTCAAGCCAAAGCTTTATCTTTTTCTGCGCCAAAACATCTAACAAATCCATTAACGACATTCAGATTAACCCTTACATTGTAATATTTCGCAATCTCAGCGATTGGTATTAAGCAATTTTTGCAAGCTAGCAAAATCCTTAATGGACTTATAATTGTGAGCCATAAAGAGGCCAATCAACAATCCAGAAATCGATACTAGGATCTTTAAGTTTTCGTTATAGAGGGTAATAAGAGGCATCGCAAATACTACTGCCATAAGAATAATCCAGGCAGACTCCTTCTTCATCCATGTAGATGTACGCACACCAACAATCCATTTCATCGCAAAATACACACCAATATAACTAAGCACATACCAAATGTATTGGATGTAAGGTGTTTCTTTACTCGCAACCAATGTGAGCGCCACACCGATGAGATTAAGAACAATAAGATGCATATAAAGAAAAGTTAACGATGATTGGCCATAAAGTGTCGCCACTTTTCGCAACGGTAATCGTTCGAACGGCACTGATCGAACCACAATAAAGGTTACGCAGGTGATAAAGGTAACCACAAGAAAGTGTTCAATAGACATATCCCACTTGTCATAAAAATCATCAATGCCGTATTGGTTAACCATAAAACATGACGCAACTATACAGAGACCAGCAATGAGGTAATTCCATTTCAGCTTTCCGAAATAGCAAAACACCCCAAGCGGAAACAGAAATAACCAAGGAAACAATGGAAACCCAACAGTAACAAGAGGATCACCTTCTTCCCTCAAATGTGAGGGTACATAGTCAGCATGAGGAAAAAGGATGTTGCCCCCCGTCCACTCTGGAAACCAGGTATCGTGAGCGATTTTCACCAAAAATATTGCCATAGATGCGAAAAAGTACATCCCCCAACGATCCTTAAATATTCGGTGCATTAGCAACAACGAAATACAACCCAGCATAATGATTTGAACAATTTCAAGCCTAAAATCAAACAGCCATGTGGGGTGCCAAATGGATGTAAACGTTAAACCAACAAAAAATAGAATCAGAAAATAGGTCAGTAAATAAGAAATTGGACGACGATCTGCTTGAAACAACGTCGTAACACCCGATGCGGTAAAGAATAGGCACGTAAGAAAATGCATTAATACATAGATGTAATACGAGGCTTTATCATCAACGTTAAGAACCAACGTGTGGCCAGGGACCATCACAAAACAACCAATACCTTTTATATAGTCGAGATTCGCGACTCTACTCATCAATCTAACCTTTTACTTCTTATTATTATTTGAGCAATTTAGCTTGCTTCTTTCTCGTTTTGTTACCAAAAACCTGGTAAAAAACAATCACTTTGAGCTGATAAACGCATAAGTGCCTAAGGTGCTCATATTACCATCATTGTGATAAAAGTATATCGCCCAACCTCGTCATATGGCATGCGTTACAGTACGAGACACAACAGAATAACGGTTTCTGATAGTGAACAGTAATCAATTGGCAAAAAACGTACAAAAAGATGGTGAAAAACGGAGAAAAAGCCGATATTTCAGAGAGGTACGCTATATTTATACCCAAACACAGCGTATACCTATTTTGAATTTAGCCTCTCTTTTTATTTTCTCAATTTAAACAAGTAACAGCAATAGGTCGCAAAAGGGTCAAACTTAGCGCCTAGCCCTAGAACAGCCCCTACTGACCCTTCTGCGTATCAACCCTTATCCCGGAATATTGCTATGTATAGAATAAATACCTCGCTAATGGTAAGTTCTACCGCAAAGGACTAAATTAAAGGGCTGCATAATGCTGTTTCTACTTGGCGAAAAAACAGTCGCATCAACAGAAAACCTGGGGGAATTTAACTGCCCAATTTGCGATACCAACAAAAATCTTGTTAGAGTTATTGAAAAAAATTATTTCACACTCTTTTTTATCCGAATTTTACCACTCGGAACCACCGCCGATTACAACCAATGTGAGGGTTGTGGACACACGTATAGTGCACTTGATGCGGATGCCCCCCTTTACTTTGAAACGGTACAATCTGTACTTGCCTATCTATTAGCAGGCTACGGGCTTAGCCACGGTATTGGAGTCAGCCAAAAAATATTCGAAGCTATAACGGGGAAAGAAATTTCTGCAACTGAAATACAACACCATATCAAACGCATCAACCAAGGATCCAGCTTATTTGAACAACTGAAATCCAGTGTCGATAAACTCAGCTGGCTGGACAAATCCCTAATAATTGAAGCGGCCTATCTCCTTGTCTACGCTGCCCGCCCGATAGAATTCAGATAAATTTAGTTGGCAATGCTTTAGGGGTTTGCCTTGAAGCTGTTAATGCTATCGTCAACAACCTTGGGGCAATGCAGTATAAAGGCATCCAAGCAATGGAAATTGAAAATCACATACATTAATACCAACAGACCTCATGTTATGACACTTGCCCCACCGTCAACACCCTCAAAACAAGACTCCTTAGCATCTCATTACGCGCTTGGTGTACTTTTGCTTGCCTATATACTGTCTTTTATTGACAGAAATATAATGGCGTTATTAGTAGGGCCCATCCGCGAAGATTTTAATATTTCTGATTTTCAATTTAGCCTCTTGCACGGACTAGCTTTCACTCTGTTCTATATCGTGCTTGGTTTACCCATTGGTTGGTTAGCAGACAGAATAAGTCGCAAACTCATTATTTCCAGCGGTATATTTTTTTGGAGCTTAATGACGTCCTTATGTGGTCTAGCCAATAACTTCCATTCGTTATTCTTAGCGCGTATTGGTGTCGGTGTTGGAGAAGCAAGCTTATCACCCGCCACCTACTCATTACTGAGTGACCTTTATAGCGAGAAAAACCTGCGGTGGGCAACTGCTATCTTTGCGATGGGAATCACGATAGGAAGCGGCACATCCTATATGATCGGTGGTTGGTTGTACGATACGTTATCTGCGATGGATCTCAGCTCCTACCCTCTTATCGGAGATATGGCGGTTTGGCAAATCACGTTTGTAGGGATTGGACTGCCTGGGTTAGTTGTCGTTGTACTTATGTTGTTTGTATCTGAACCGCCCCATCGAGAAAGTACTGAACTAACTCGTACCGAATCAGCTACTCCAGACGCAATCCCTCTTCAGGACGTTATTAAGTATTTAAAGAAACATTGGAGGGCATTTTTCTCATTAATGGGAAGTGTTTCAATGATGGCGATTATTGGGTATGGGACACTCACTTGGTTCCCGGAATTTTTAGTACGAACTTACGGCATATCAAAAACAGAGGCTGGCACTGCACTTGGAGCCATCTTTATAATTGCCGGGACATTAGGCACATTTGCAGGTGCTTTTTTTTGCGGGGTATTACAAAAAAGGGGATATACTGATGCAAACCTTCGGTTGATAATGATCGCAGCTCTCATATTAATTATTCCTGCAACCGCCGCACCTCTTATGCCAACCAGCACTTTAGCACTAGCCGTCAGCGCCTTCGTGATTTTTATTCATTACATGCATTTTGGCGTTGCAATGGCAGGCCTTCAATTGATAACACCCAACCGTATGCGAGCACAGACCAGTGCACTGATGTTATTTTTGACCAATTTTTTTGGCTTAGCTTTAGGGGGAACCATCGTCGCAGCACTGACTGATTTTGTCTTTAATGATGACAGTTCTCTACGTTATTCACTGTCAGTGATCTCACTGGTATTTTACCCTATTGCCGCCGCCCTGGTTGTTTTTGGGTTACAAGCTTACCGAAAGATCATCGTGACCAGAACCGCCGAGTGATACCAACCCTGTACCGTGTTGGTATCACCAGAACAACATTTCCACGATAAGTTAATTAAGCAGTTTCGACCTCTGCTACAACCTCAACCAAAATGTCATCACCTTCAACCGTTACTGGATAGGTTTTTAACGCCTTTTCTTTTCGAATAGTATTAATCAACTGGATGCCTGGAGGGAAATTGGCCCATTTGACCGGTTCACCCGTTCGGATATCAAACTGAGCACGATGGAAAGGACATTCCAATGTGCAACCGTCACGAATCTTACCCTTCTTAAGGGGCATAAACAGATGTGTGCAACGACTTTGCGTGGCGTAATATCCATCATCAAGATGAAACAATAAAATATTCTCCCCATTAATGGTAACCGGCTTATTGGTACCTAGGTCTATCTCCCCTTCTTTTGCAACCGTATGTAAAGTCATGAGTCTCTCCTCTCAATAGTATTGATGCAATCAGAGCTTACGTCGCCGAGATTACTACCACAATAGCAGTGATGGGACAGACGTCAATGCCTGTCAAGTCACCAATAGTTCACGCAAATAAGTGCCCGTATGTGAACGCTTTCGCTTACAAATTGTGGCGGGAGTACCTTGTGCCACAATTTTACCTCCACCCTTTCCTCCCTCAGGCCCAATATCAATCACCCAATCGGATTCAGCAATAACGTCTAAATTGTGTTCAATCACCAACACAGAGTGGCCACTATCCACCAATCTATGCAGCACACGCAACAGCTTTTCCACATCAGCCATATGCAGACCAACCGTCGGTTCATCGAGTACATAGAGTGTGTGCTGTTTTACACGGGCTCCTGGCCTGACTTTGGCAAGCTCAGTGACTAGCTTAATACGTTGAGCCTCACCGCCGCTTAATGTTGGGCTTTGCTGTCCTAAGGTTAAGTAACCCAACCCAACATCTTGAAGAAGCTGTAACGTATGATGCACAGAGCTAATCGCTGAGAAAAACTCGGTAGCCTCCTCAATATTCATCGCCAGTACTTCACCGATATGTTTATCCTTGTAACGTACCGACAATGTCTCCGCATTAAAACGCCAACCATGGCATTCTTCACAATCAATACGAACATCGGGGAGAAAGTTCATTTCAACTTTCACCATTCCGTGCCCACCACACGTTGAACAACGGCCATCACCTGTATTAAACGAAAATCTCGCGGGGGTATAACCGCGCAACCTAGCGTCAACGGTTCCTGCAAATAATTTGCGAATGGTATCCCAAATCCCTAAATAAGTAACAGGACATGATCGGGTGGTTTTGCCTATAGGTGTTTGATCGACTTCCAAAATGCGAGTAATGGACTCCCAACCTTGAATCTCTTCACATCCAAACCAATGAGGCTTTTTGGCTCTCGCGGCTTTCGATTGTTTTATATTAATTTTCGGACGTAAGTTTCTGTATAAAATTGAGCGAATCAGTGTACTTTTTCCGCTACCACTAACACCACTGATACCAACCAAACGTCGCAATGGAATGGTAACATCAAGGTTATTAAGATTATTTTCATTAGCACCAACGATTGTCAGCGCCTCTTTTTCAAACTGACCTCGCTGTTCACTATTTCGCAAGTCGGCCATTGGATGTCGTAGCGGTTTAGCCATAAATTGACCCGTCACCGAGTCTTTGTTTTTCTTTAACTGCGACAAAGTTCCATGAGCAACAACCTCTCCCCCATGAATACCTGCCCGAGGCCCCATATCAATTAAATAGTCGGCTTCTCTAATCGTGTCTTCATCGTGCTCAACCACTAAGACGGTATTACCTTTTAATTGCAACTCTCGTAACGTTTCAATCAATTGCCGATTATCCCGCGTATGTAACCCTATAGTTGGTTCATCTAAGATGTAACACACACCTTGTAAATTAGAACCCAACTGCGACGCTAAGCGAATACGTTGCGCCTCTCCCCCACTTAAGGTCGGAGCGGATCGATCCAAGGTTAGATATGTTAACCCCACTTTTTGTAAAAAGTGCAGTCGCCCTTCTAATTCTCCTAACAAATCATGGGCAATCGCTTGCTCTCTACTCGTAAGTTTTAATTTTTCTAACCAATGAGTAGCGCTTTCGATGGATAACCCTGCCAAATCTGCAATAGATTGATTTCTAAACCGTACCGCCAATGCGGTGTCGTTTAAGCGTTGGCCATCACATTGACCACAGATAACTTCTTTTTCATTGGCATCCAAAATGTCATCAGAGTTTTTAGCTTCTAACCAATTTTCTTCCTCTCCGCTTTGCTCTTCATCGAACCCTAAAATTGTATGACCCGTTCCAAAACAGGTTGTGCACCAACCGTGCTTAGAATTATAAGAAAATAACCTAGGATCCAACTCATCAAAACCACAACCACATGATGGGCATGAGCGGGTCGTTGAAAATAACGATTCCTTTATTTTATTCTTACCCCCTTGGGATCGTTTATCTTGTGAGAAATCAGGAGAAATAATAACAATACCGTTACCGATATCCAATGTTTGCTTCAGCACCGTCTCAACATGTTTTTCATTACGGGCAGTGACATCCAATGTTGCAATAGGTAATTCTATATCATGTTCTCTATACCGATCCAACACAGGCCATTCTGCCGTTGACAAATATTTCCCATCAACTCTTAATGTTGAATAATCTCTATCATTAGCCCACTTTGCCAACTCTTTGTAGATACCTTTCCGTGCCACTACCATAGGCGCTAGCAGTGTGACTGTTTTACCCTGATAATCCTTTAAAATACGCGACAAAATTGATTCGGCACTTTGAGGTTCAATTGCCACATCACACGTTGGACAATGTTGGGTTCCCAGTTTCACATATAATAAACGCAAATAATGATAAATTTCCGTCATGGTCGCAACCGTACTTTTTCGACCACCACGACTGGTGCGTTGCTCTATGGCGACAGTCGGAGGAATACCATGAATAGCATCAACATCCGGTCGTGAGGCTGGCTGAACAAACTGCCTAGCGTACGCATTCAAGGACTCCAAGTACCGCCTTTGCCCTTCACCAAAAATAATATCAAACGCGACCGTACTTTTCCCACTACCACTAACACCAGAAATAACCGTAAACTTGTCTCTCGGTATTGTTATATCGACATTTTTGAGATTGTGTTCTCTCGCATGATGAACTTGTATTACTCTATCCGTGGCTTTCTGTTTTAATTTTTTGGAAGGATTTAATGTCGGCTTAGACGCTAACGCCTTCGTATAATCCCTTAACGCCTTAGCAGTATGGGATTTTTTATTTAACGCGACGTCAACAGGTCTTCCTTCAACAACTAACTCACCCCCAGCGTTACCACCTTCAAGGCCAATATCAATCAACCAATCTGCAGCTTGAATCACATCGACATTATGCTCAATCACTAACAGAGAATGCCCCGCCGTTATTAGCTGCTGGAACGCTAACATTAACGTCGCGATATCATCAAAATGCAACCCTGTGGTTGGTTCATCAAATAGAAATAATATACCTTGCTCTTGTGCACTCTGTTGTTTTGATAGTTGTTTGGATGGCTGCTTGGATGCTTTCTTGGTAGAGGATTTCTTAGTACGCCGCCCCGCGGTTTCAACTAAATGTCCCGCTAACTTCAACCGTTGAGCTTCTCCCCCACTGAGCGTTGGTACGGCCTGGCCCAACTGAACATAACCCAAACCCACATCAACAAGTGGTTGCAGGCATCGAAGCACATCAGGGGATGCAACAAAAAACGCTAGTGCTTCTTCAACAGTGAACGACAGAATTTCCGCAATTGACTTTGCCTGGACTTCATCATTAACATCTCCCAGCACCTTAATCTGCAGAACCTCATCACGATACCGCGTTCCATCACAATCAGAACAGCGAAGGTACACATCACTTAGAAATTGCATTTCAACGTGCTCGAACCCATTACCTGAACAGGTAGGACAGCGTCCTTTTCCTGAGTTAAAACTAAACGTTCCAACCGTATAACCCCGTGAAATCGACTCTGGATGCGCAACAAATAGTTTTCGAATCGCATCGAATGCTCCCACATAGGTCGCTGGTATTGATCGTGTTGTTTTTCCGATGGGGCTTTGGTCGACTAACACAACATCATCAATAAATTCATGCCCAGTCAACGCTTCATGTGCACCAGCGGCTTGCCCCCCTTTTCCTTTATGCCGACATAATCCGGCATAAAGAACATCTCGCATCAACGTTGACTTACCTGAGCCACTGACACCCGTAAGACAGACCAATTGATTTAATGGAATACTAACGGAAACATTTTTCAAGTTGTGTTCATTCGCACCAACAATACGAATGCTTTTTGGCAAAAGCTTGGTATGCTTTTCTTTAGCTTCAAAAACCCGCTTAGTACCATTAAGGTATTGCGCGGTTAACGAAGTTTTTTTCTTTAGTAACTGTGCGGGGGTTCCATAAAAGCTAATCTCTCCGCCCCGCTTACCTGGGCCAGGCCCTATGTCCAAAATTCGATCTGCCGCCAATATCACCTGAGGGTCATGCTCAACAACCAACAACGTATTACCGGCATCTCGCAGCCGGTGTAATACTGTCACTAATCGGTCAATATCCCTTGGGTGAAGCCCAATGCTCGGCTCATCCAGTACAAATAGAGTATTCACGAGAGATGTGCCAAGCGCTGTTGTGAGATTAATCCGTTGGACTTCACCCCCACTCAATGTTCTTGATTGTCGATCTAACGTCAAATAACCCAGACCTACTTCAAGCAAGTAACCTAAGCGCGACCGAATCTCTGTCATTAGCAATTGGGCGGCATCATCCAACGAACCAGGCAGTGTTAGATCCGCAAAAAATGCCAAACACTGCGATAACGGTAACTGCATTATGTCAGCAATGGTTAAACCGGGTACCTTTTCGAACTCTGACGTTTCCAATGTGCAACCCGGTGGTACAAAACGACTTGCCCCATCCAACCCCTTTGTAGCATCACAACTATCACCAAGGCGCCACCAAAATGCATCTGTTTTTAACCTGGCCCCATTACAACTACCGCATGTAGTATACGAGCGGTATTTGGACAAAAGTACACGAATGTGCATTTTGTAGGATTTTCTTTCCATCCAATCAAAGAACCCCTGCACCCCAAACCAAAGCCCTTCATCCCAGCTACCATCACCTGTAATCACCCATTGCTGATGTTTCTTACTCAGCTGCTTCCAGGGCTTATCGAGAGGGATTTTTTTACGCTTTGCTTGTCGTATCAATTCATTCTGAATGTCTTCATTACTCGGAGTCTGAAATGGTTTGATCGCACCCTCACGCAAAGACAAACGTTCATCAGGAATAACCAATCCATAATCAACACCAATAATACGACCAAAACCTTTACAGCTTTCACAGGCACCAATAGGTGAATTAAAAGAAAACAACCCAGGGCTTGGCTCGCTATGGTCAATATCACAAGTCGCACAGTGATGATGCGTGGAAAAACGTAACGCCTCCCCAGCTTCACGGTTTTCATCAAGGGGATACACTAAAACTCGCCCACTGCCATGATGTAATGCCGCTTCTATTGATTCCCGAAGTCGACTTTCATTATCATCGGTTAGCTTTAGTCGATCCTGGATCACCTCCACTCGCTGCTTTGAGCGGTGATGAACCCTGATATAACCTTGGTTGTTTAGCAGTTGAAGTACTTCTTCATCGCTGAAGTTATGCGGGACCGTTATCGGTAGACATACCATCAACGGAGTTTTACGGGGTAAATCCCGATACAGCGACTCAACGATGCTATGGGCACTATCACACCGAACCTCTTGGCCACAGCTATGGCAGTAGAGCTGCGATAGCCGTGCAAACAACAACTTCAAGTAATCATTCAACTCCGTCATTGTGCCGACGGTAGATCTCGATGTACGTACCGGGTTACTTTGATCAATGGCTATTGCTGGCGGAATCCCCTGTATGCTATCAACAGCAGGCTTATCCATTCTATCCAGAAACTGACGAGCATAAGCAGAAAACGTCTCAACATACCGACGCTGGCCTTCAGCATAGATGGTATCAAAAGCCAGTGTAGACTTACCTGAGCCACTCACCCCTGTAACAACAATCAACTCATTGGTTGGTAGTTCCAAATCCAGATTTTTTAAGTTGTTTTGGCGTGCGCCTTTGATAATGATCGAATCTTTACTCATGAATGCTCAGCTTGTTCATTGTAGGGAGTTGGCTATAGGGAGTTCACTATCGTAAATTGAAAGCCCCTGAGTATCACTCACTTTTTACGCGAGTGTTCATTAACCAAACTGGATATCAACTGTATATATTTATAGCACAAAGGAAGCTTAAGTTGATTAAAAACCATTGTCAACGGGGGTGGGTGTCCCTATATCTTTTTCACCGCAATCGAACTGTTTGTGACGCAACCCAAATAACTATCCACCGCCTCTCCTATAGAATCATGTATCGGCCTAGGTTCCCAACCTAGTTCTTTTTTTGCCTTTGAATTACTCAAGGGCCACGTTTGATACAGCAACTTAGCAGAATTATTTGTTAACACTGAATCCAGTGCAAACAAGCGCGAAAATACACCCGTCACAGTGGTACAGAGATACACTAGGGATGTAGGCATTCCCCCGATTAACATAGATAATCCTGCTTTTTTTTCTGCAATAGTAAACAACTCCTTATTACTGATGTAACGTTCAGAAATAATATAACGCTCTCCCTCGCGGCCTTTTTCCGCGGCTAATATCAGCGCTTGTGCAGCATCAACAACGCCAACACATTCAGACTTGGCTTTTAAGTAGACAGGTACTCTACCAAAGGCCACCTGCTTAATGAGATTGCCATGGGGTGTGGGTTGCAAATCATCTGCTCCATAGGTATTTGATACACAGCAGGCAATAGCAGGAAACCCTGATTCGGTAAATGCGTCCAGAATATACTTTTCGGCAAGAAAGCGAGTGCGCATATAATCGGTAAACAGGTCTTCCTCGCGGGGAATACAACTCTCATCTGCAATCCCAGAAGGGTTTCGACCGATGGTGAGCAAACTACTGGTGAGTATAAATTTTTTGATGCTGCAGGTCTTAGCTGCGTTGACAGCATTAATCACACCTAAGACATTGGTTTGATATAGGGGGCCACTATTAAAAAGCCATGCCCGGGTATCAACTGCGGAATGGAATACCCAGTCACACCCATTCATGGCAGCTTCAAGTGAGGGCGTATTTAGCACATCACCTGTAGTCTTCTCGTACTCAATACCCGCTAAAGCGTCTAGATTACTACTGGCCCGTACCATAATACGTACCGTGTAGCCTTGTCGTGCTAGTTCCTTCACAATATGGCTGCCCAAAAAGCCGCTAGCCCCAATAACGAGTGCCTTGATTGATTTTGTCATTTTCTTCGCTCCATGTTATTCATTAAGGGCAAGCTGGTGTGAGTTCATTTATAATTCAGCCTGAATGGTAGCGCTTTTCCTAAATCAACAAAATACCCAAAATGGGCATGAAACGAGCGTGAAATTGGTAAATAAAGAGGTGGCATGGTCAAATTCGCAGAAGCCGAGACCTTTGGGCGCATACTAAAGGCAGGTAGAAAAACACTCGGTTTATCCCAAGCTGCACTCGCGGAGCTTGCCAATACCACTACCCGCAATATCTCAAATCTGGAAACAGCTAAAATCACACCCACCCGAGTGATGGTAACGCGGCTGGCGAAAGCCCTGAAATGTAATGCACAATCCTATAGCGAGCTGATGCGGGCAGGAGGTTTTGCATACGATAGCTATAATAATGAAGGCATTAAGGAATACCAAGAAGACGCCCAACTAGCGGTAGATCTATTGCTAGAGAGACATTCACCTTATCCCGCGCTAGTGTTAAACCGTCGTTACGATATTATTCAAGTTAATGATAGTTTTCACCGGGCGTTAGAATTTCTGCTAGATAATTCCGAAACCGAATTAACATTACCGATATCTTTGTTTGATGTGCTTTTTGGGATGCAATCGTTTAACGATATTTTTCTTGAACAGGAGAGCACTGTACGTTTTTTGATTCAACGCGTACATCGGGAACTGTTGAATAATGAATTTTGTGCTAATTTACTGGCTGAAATACAAGAAAAACTACCGCATATCCCCAAAGAATGGTGGGATTTTGATGTTAACTATCAACCTAGTCCAAATTTCAGGACTGATTTGAAAATTAGAGGAGAAGTATATGAAACCCTTGGGGTTCTTCATAGCATAGGTTCTCCCCATGACTATGGCGGTAATTCTATTCGGGTTATTCTATCTTATCCTCTGAATCTCCTGGCTAAGAATTTGTTTAACATGTGGAAGTAGCCGACTAATCTATGGCGATGACCGTCTACAATATACATTTGCAGCAAAATAGGATGATCACACTATATATATAAGTACGATAACTAAGGGCCGTAGTGAAAAGCCAAAACAAAATGATTATACTAGATACACCTTTTGACAATACAAGCCCCTGAGCCCCCCTCCCCAATGACAACCACATTCTTTTCTCGAAAGTCAGTGAAGTACTCTTTTGGCGTATTACTATTATCTATTCTGCTCTTAACCACCTTTCTCATCAGTTTCAGTAAAGATGTCGCTACAGTGCAAGTAGAGAATCAAAACATCAAAGTCACACAGCTATCGGTAGATTTCGCGAATATCTACATTATCGAGAGAGACAGTAAAATATTGATGATTGATTCAGGGAACCCTGGCCATGAAAAACGTATCGAAGCCCTATTGGACAAACAGGGAATTAACCCTAATGAGATAAACTATCTTATTCTTACTCACGGCCACCTCGATCACTCAGGAACAGCAAGCTATTTTAGTGAGCACTATGGAATAAAGACCATTGGCCACATAGGTGACAACAACTCGTTTTCACTAGGGGAACGAGATGATACCTGCCCTACAAGCTCAATGGCGACTTTCATGAAATCATTAAAAACACAGGTCAAAATTACACCTTTTATCGTGGATAAGTTGATTGATGCAGAGCTAGATTTATCTGTGTTTGGTGTTCGCGGAAAAATCACCCCTTGGCCCGGCCATACCAAAGGATCGGTAATAGTTCAGTTTGATAGCTATGTATTTGTTGGAGATTTAATAGCAGGTGAGATTTTTAACCCGACCCAACCAATGACACATTTTTTTATGTGTGACCTTGAGGATAATAAGAAAAAAATTAACACCCTACTCCAACGCCCTGATATTAATACATGGTTCCTTGGGCACTTTGGCCCCTTAACCCCGATAGACATCACAAGGTTTATGTACAAATGAGTACCCAAGACGTATATGCCCTCTCTGAGCGCGCAACCGAAGCTCAAGCAAGAATACAGCAGGATTTTAAGGATATTGACCCGGTAATAGGTGTCAGAAGTAATATGCGAGCTTCAGGGTTCCCCGCAGATGCGATGACCATTGATAGCCTAGCAACCGGCAAACGTATTATCTTTATTGTACACGATGAACAGCCCGGGAATGTTGCCTACCAGTTCGGATATAAGGACAAAGATCCTGTTGCAGACTTCACTAATGTTCCATTTGATGAAGTGACAACGGATGAAATTTATCAATGGATAAAAGAATACCTATCGGCCTAGTATCAACCTGATATCACAACAGATATAGGTCGATGCCACATTTACCGGTGGGCTCACCTATAGTTTATAGCGCCCCACTCGATCACCTTTAAACGTACCAAAATATAGATATCCGTCCTTTTCCACCGCAGATGAGATACCTGTGATAACTTCTCCACCCACGTCATGAAAACTACTTTCAATAGGCCCAGTTTCTTTAACTTTTAAAACAAGACCATAAGGTATCGGGGCAGGTGTTAAAAACTCAGGTAGTTTTGCTAAAGCATCTTTTAACCATGTTGTCTCATGGGTTTTATCCAACACGGGGTTTCGAAGGGTGATCAACGACAACCAGAAATGATTATTTTGATTTGATATGCCTGCAGGAAACCCAGGTAAGTTGCCAATAAACTGACCCGATGACCCCGCTTTATCTCCTTTAAGCCAATACCTCATCACGCGATAACGCCAGGTTTCAGTAACAAGTAAATAGCGCTCATCTGATGACAAGGCAATACCATTGGCAAAATACAAACCTTCCATTAATACGCTAGTGGTTCCAGCCGCAGGGTCGTACATCAATAAACGGCCGTAAGGTTTAGTCTCTAAAAGATCATGCAAATAATCGCCCCGCTCCCACTTGCTTGACGCCTCGGTAAAATAAATTTTCCCATCCTCAGCAATGTCTAGGCCATTTGCAAAGTTAATCGGGTTACCTTCTACATGATCTGTTAGTACCGAAATTTCACCTGTTTTACTAATGGATAACAATCCTCGGTAACCATCACATACGATAAGGTCATTGTCGTTATTAAACTTCATGCCTAAAGGTCTTCCGCCGGTATTTACCCACGGGGTTACAGTACCATCAAGGGCAACCGTCACGATATCACCGTTTTCTAACCCGGTATAAATTGTTCCGTTTTGACCAATGACAACATCTTCCGGGGCATCAAGGGCACCCACGGCAAAAACTTCGGTATCCCTAAGTATTGAATTTCTTTCCAACACACCCTGCAAAGCAGGTATACGAGACGGCTTCCAAGCAACCGATTCTATAGGGGAAGGATAAAAAACAAAGAGGCAAACAGACAGCAGCTCAATTATCAATATGGTTATCGTGTGTTTTTTCATCAAATTCCCGATTTTGTCTGTTGCTGCACTGGTTTCTACAAATATAGTACTTTTTCTACAAATATAGTGGAATGCTATACACCCGTCTCTCATGGGTAAAGCAAAGATATCATTAAAGCAGATATCAATGGCATTACAGGAACAAGTAATGTGCCCATTTTACTCTGTTTTACGTTCCGCTCCCTGTGGTTAGATAACCACACAGATAACCACGAAGAGCTGAATACTATGACCGATTCACCAAATAACATCAGACCTGGAGCGATCCAACCCGTTATCAATCGAAACCGATGTGAAGGCAAAGGCGACTGTGCAACCGTATGCCCCTATGATGTTTTTACCATCGGTACGTTACCGCCAGAAGATAGAAAAGGTTTAAACATCATCGGAAAGGTAAAGGGATTCGTACATGGATGGCAGCAAGCATTAGTTACAAATATGGATGCCTGTCATGGGTGCGGGCTTTGCGTAACCCAATGCCCTGAAGATGCAATCACCCTCACAAGAATAAAGTAAGGGTGATTGCCAAAAGGGATTGCTATACGCCTCTTGCAATCAATCTTCAACAACCGATGAATTACTAACGTCGATAGCTAAACCGTCACTTGCAAACAAAAGTACCATCTCTGAAAGCATTTCCATAAAGACATCAGTGCTACTAAATCTATCGATTATCCTGCCATTCACTTGTTGTAGGCCCGCGGTAACCGGCGTACCGTGAGACCCCTTGGTAAACCGAGTAATAGCAACAACAGGCTTGCCATTTACTATAGTTTCATCTGTCTTTATTGCGCCTAACTCCGCCGCCAATGGCTCAGTGCCCGTCAATGGAGCAGGCAACCCTGATATCACAAACCCATTTTCAAGCTCTTTTGTATAGGGGCCTATATTAGTTACTGGCCATGCATGTATGTCAGCATCATTACTCACCGTTTGGTCGGGCTCAACCTGCGCCATAACCTGCTGTAAGGGGTTATCTAGATCAGGAACCATATCATCTCCCCCTCCAACTATCTCAGTCAATAGTAATCCCATGTTACCGTTGTTTCTCAACATTGCTCCGTAGCTCATTGCATCAGCAGAATCCGCAACACCTTGGAACACTGACATATAGGTTTCAAATGCAGATGTTCCCTGCGCTAACCCCACAGATGCCAAAACGGGTATTACCACATCAGCACCAAACCCAACATCGGGTGAGTTTTCCAATAACTTAACAACACCACCACCAACGTTAAGTAACGCCGCGGCTTTAATAGAGGGCATTGCAGTGACCGCATTTTTTGCCCTTAACTCACTATTCACCGCTAAGAACGGTGTGCCATTAATTCCACCCAATGAATGAGCGACAAAATACACGCGGCTCATATCTAAATCCGGTGTTTTTCCATCGCCATCAATATCCATTGAGCCCAACGATGCCGATAGGTTCATCAAATCAATCGTTGTTTGTCGCAGGTTATCCCGTGAAGTGGCAAAACGAAACAAACTCGTAAATAAACTACCGGAACTTCCAGTATCAGCAACGTAATCCATTGGGATTGGCATACCAACGTCATTTGCAGTGAAATTAAAATGACGCTCCATCAAATTACTCGAAGGTATATTGTCACCCATATTGGGTTCAATAGGGGCATCCGGGTCATTAACACTACGCATCATAAAACTGCCGTCAGTATCAATACCATGTAACGCCTGATCAATGGCGACCGTTGCAAAACAAGGTGCGCCCGTTGGTGTACCCAATGTAGGATCTCGACTATCAACACAGCTAAATGCAAATGCATCCCCCATAGGCAATACCATACTTCTAGACGTGGTGATTCCGTGTTGATAAATGATTACCGGCCACCCAGCTTCGGGCTTTGATTGACCAGATACTGAAAGCACCGCTTCATTTGGATACACTGCGACAATGGGGACCGTCAGTTTGGCTTGCTCTTTTGGAAAAGGAAATCGATAAGTAACCATCTCTGAAGCCGGCGCCTGTAAGCGTTCCTGAAGCTCAGCATCTGCTACCCAAGCCCCTAATGCGATTGGATTAGGGTTAACAGCATTTCCCTCATCAACCGGTATTTGTAGGTAATAGGGTAAACTTATTTGTCCTTGAACCACATAAGCCGGTGCAGGAAAAAAAGGGTTTAGAGGCTGACTACAACCTGTTGCTTCAGTTCCCAAACAATCCTTGCGATAAAACAAACTTGGTTGAGGCGACGGCATTGGCAAAGCATCGCTAAGCCCATCAACCATTAACGAAGACTGCACTTTTATTGTAATTTCCGAACGGTTTTTTATTGTTACAGCAGCATCTGCAACGGCTCGTTGTAAAAGGTGTACCGTACGAGGCTCTTGAATATAATCAATAAACGCATCATCGCCAGCCGCTATACGCTCAGCCAATGTCGCTCGGTAATACGGATTATTAGCTCCATTCTGATCGCACTCTGTCAACACCAGTGATTCACACGTTAGTAATTTGTGCAGTAACGTGTTTACCTGAACATCTTCATCGGAGCGATTACTACCATTATTAATATCTGCATCATTAAAAAGACCGCGTAAATTATAGCCGCCCACTGCCAACGCCTTTATAGCATCTTGTTTTGTCTTAACTGATATTTCTCTTTCAAAATACAACGAAGGCGATGCAATGCTTTCGAAGACAGAACTCGTTCCACCGGTTGTAAAGCTATAAGCCAACGCTATTTCTTTGGGAGCGGCAAATTGTAGTGACTTTTCCTCATAGGTCGCCTTCATAAAAGAAAAATATTGATTCGCTAAACGCTCCCATTCCGTCACAACAGGTCTAACCTGCGAACTAACGGAGTCATCACTTTGCTCAAATCCAGCGCCACTTAGCAATGAATAATTAGGTGATTCTCCAATTGTCTTCCCATCTTTGTCTTCCAAAGATTTAGTCACAACTAATAAATATTTTGTTTCTGCCATCAGCGGCGTTAAAGGAGATAAGCGCAATACGTTATCTTGCTCCCCATTAAGGCTGATAACATCCACTCTTACCTGATGCTTCTCAACCATCGCTGTTAGAGAGGTAATATCTTCATTTTTTACGGCCTCTTCATATTGCCACTGATCCAGAAAACCAGGCTGTTCAATCCCTATATTTCCTCCTGCACCAGAAAGTGATGCGGGCACGACACTATCTCCACCGGGAAATACCAGCGGTAATAAAAATACATTTTGATCTGGGTTGGGTATCACCTCACCATCCATTACAACAAACATATCAGCAGACAGTGTTTGACTACTATCCAAACTGCCACTGAAGGGTATATCTATTTGAGCAATAACCGATGCGCCATCCATAAAGTCTAAGCCGGTAATGACAGGATTAGCAGGATCAGTTCCAGCAAATAGCGTCCCATCCCCCGTTGGCTCTGTAGCAAACATAAGATCATTCGGTACCGGCACAACATTAGACTCTACATCAAATAGCGGATAAACCTTTTCGCCATAACAACCCGACAACCCAATTATTACCATTGCAAATATGGGTACACGTAAATACTTCGACATACATACTTCCTCCTGAATATCATGAATTAAACTAAACCCAGCAGATTACCTAACTGAATTTTCCTAAACGATTTCGACAAAGACAATCCTAACGAAAGGAATGGTCGAATTATCTAAAATAAGTGTTATAGATGAACCGAATAGGTGATGGGGCAATTATGACCAAGTAGTCTAAGCAGGCTGTATTATTGCCCTATACTTTAATTTTCATCTCATAGAGAGCCCAATCTTCCACAGGAAATCCATTTTTTGGTTTATATTTCAATAGGTTGCATAAGCTGCAGGCACCTTTATTCACACAATAAATACCGAACATATCAATTATTTATTTAATTTATTTGGCCTGCTTGGATAGACTAGCTCTCGAAGTCAAACGCCACCTTCTGATTCTTTATCAATAGGGGCGATTTTCACCACACATATTTAAGGAATCACTTAACATGTCATATTCTTCAGATATCGATAACGCAGCTAGCGCTATCAACTCTAAAGGTAGCTCTTGGGAGACTATCAACCCTGAATCAGTTGCTCGCATGCGCGCGCAAAACAAATTCAAAACGGGTCTTGATATAGCACAATATACTGCTGATATCATGAACGCTGACATGACTGCATTTGATGCCGACAAGACTAAGTACACTCAGTCTCTAGGTTGCTGGCACGGTTTTATCGGCCAACAAAAAATGATCTCCATTAAGAAGCACTTCAATGGACAAACTGACCGTCGTTACTTGTACCTTTCTGGTTGGATGGTAGCTGCGCTACGTTCTGATTT
>MAAC01010076.1_pt1 | contig 54105 bp, 45 predicted proteins | sample 1115981 | NCBI WGS metagenome assembly MAAC01 (sample SAMN04961126, study PRJNA320927) | seawater metagenome | isolation source: sample BD02T64 sea water enriched with oil for 64 days | place: USA:Gulf of Mexico | collected 2013-07-27 | reverse complement strand
GAGGGGTATCGCAAGCGAAACCTTCAGAAACTGGTAAACCATATTCAGCGAATAATTGTTTCGCTTGATACTCATGCAAATTCATGGTGTTTTATCCATTTATCTGTAAATGAAAGCTAACGTTAACTTTTTATTTATCAAAAAATTAAAAGTTAACAAGAGCCAATGAAAAGTCGACAAATTATAGTACAAAAGCTCTAGTGACGGTAGTCAAAAGAGCTAATACTATAGTCTACCTAATAATTATTTTTCGCTTAATAAGAACCTATAGATATAAAGCTAAAAGCTATACATCTAAAAGTAAGCGGGTTGGATCTTCTAATAACTCTTTAATGGTTACTAGGAAGCCAACAGATTCTTTACCATCAATTAAACGATGATCATAAGAAAGCGCTAAATACATCATAGGTAAAATTTCTACTTTACCGTCAACGGCCATAGGGCGGTCTTGTATTTTGTGCATGCCTAAAATTGCCGCTTGCGGTAAGTTTAGAATTGGCGTTGAAAGTAACGAGCCAAATACTCCGCCGTTAGTAATAGTGAAATTACCACCTGTCATATCAGCCATTGAAAGCTTACCATCACGGCCTTTAAGTGCTAATTCACGAATACCATTTTCGATACCAGCCATGCTCAGTTGATCACTATCACGCAATACTGGTGTGACTAGACCGCGTGGTGTAGAAACAGCAATAGAGATGTCGAAAAAGTTATGATAAACAATGTCATCACCGTCAATTGAGGCATTTACTGCTGGGTAGCGTTTAAGTGCTTCAGTTACTGCTTTCACGTAAAAAGACATAAAACCAAGACGTGTATCGTGAGTTTTCTCAAATAAGTCTTTATATTGTTTACGTAAGTCCATGATTGGCTTCATGTTAACTTCATTAAATGTGGTTAACATCGCAGTAGAATTTTTGGCTTCTAATAAACGCGTGGCAATCGTTTTACGTAAACGTGTCATTGGCACACGTTTTTGTGTACGTTCACCTAAATCTTGAGCAGGAGCAACAGGAGCCGCGGCTTTTGCTGGAGCAGTTTTAGCGGCGTTTTTATTAGCTAACGCTGCTGCTACGTCTTCTTTAGAAATACGACCACCTTTACCTGAACCCGTTACGTCACTTGCAGATAAACCATTTTCGGTCATTAGGCGACGGACAGATGGGCTAGCTAAATCGTCAGAGCTAACGGCTTCTTGCGATGTTGCTGTAGCAGTAGTGCTAGCGGTAGCGCCAGCGTTTAATTCGCCAATTTTTTGTGCACCTAAAACAGTATCACCTTCAACATGAATAATTTTACCAATCACGCCATTGTCTTGGGCGACAACTTCTAGTACTACTTTATCTGTTTCAATATCAACTAAATTTTGGTCAACTGAAACAGTATCGCCTTCAGCTACATGCCAAGAAGCAACAGTTGCATCAGCGACAGACTCTGGTAATACCGGTACGATGATATCGATAACCTTAACAGCCGTTGTTGAGGATGCTGGAGCACTTGCTGCCACAGGTGCCGGAGCAGCAGAACCACCTTCTGAGAAGGTACCAATGACTTGGTCACCTAATACCGTTGCCCCTTCAATTTGGCTGATATCTGTTAACACGCCATCTACTGTTGCCGGCACTTCTAATACGACTTTATCAGTTTCAATATCTACTAATACTTGATCACGGCTAAATTTTTCACCCACTTGTACATGCCAAGTTGCTACTGTTGCATCGGCAACTGATTCGGGTAATACCGGAACTTTGATTTCGGTTGTCATTTTATTTTATTCCTTACAAACTTTTGCACTTTCTTCTCATTACCATAATGAGAAGACGTGCACTCAATAGTTAATCTAATCTTATCTAACATTAGCGCTTGAGTGACAAGCGCTTGTTGTTCTTTTCATGTTAGTCCAATGTTAACGCTTGAGTGACAAGCGCTTGTTGTTCTTTCACATGCACAGACATATAACCAACCGCTGGTGCGGCAGAGGCGTTACGGCCAGCATAAGTCAAATATGTACCTTCAGGGATAGCTGCTCTAAAATGATGCTGAGAACAATACCAAGCACCTTGGTTTTGCGGCTCTTCCTGGCACCAAACAAATTGCTTCACATGCTGGTAGTCTTTAATAGCATCTTGAAGTTCTTTCTCTGGGAATGGGTACAATTGCTCAATACGAATAATGGCAATGTTATTAAGCTCATTTTTACGGCGTTGTTCAAGTAATTCGTAGTAAACCTTACCACTACAAAAAACAACACGCTCAACGGCTTTTGCCTCTAAGTCATCAATTTCACCAATAACATTTTTAAATTCACCCGTTGCTAGCTCTTCTAATGTTGATACCGCTAATGGATGACGTAATAATGATTTAGGCGACATAACCACAAGTGGTCGACGCATAGGGCGTACCACTTGACGACGCAACATATTAAAGACTTGTGCGGGTGTTGATGGCACACATACTTGCATATTGTGATCGGCACAAAGTTGCAAGAAGCGCTCTAGTCGACCTGATGAATGCTCAGGCCCTTGACCTTCATAACCGTGAGGTAACAACATAGTTAAGCCACATAAACGGCCCCACTTTTGTTCACCTGAACTAATAAATTGATCAAAAACCACTTGGGCACAGTTAGCAAAATCACCAAATTGTGCTTCCCAAATAGTTAAACCTGCGGGCTCTGCCGTGGTGTAACCGTATTCAAAAGCCAATACTGATACTTCAGATAATACCGAGTCATGCACATCAAAAGGACCTTGCCCTTCACGGATATTCTGCAACGGTAAATAGGTACTCGCATCTTCTTGATTATGCAACACTGCATGTCGATGGAAGAAAGTACCACGACCAGAATCTTGGCCAGTAATACGTACTCTTTCACCCAGATCAACAATAGATGCGTAAGCAATATTTTCTGCCATACCCCAATCAAGTAATTTCTCACCTGTTGCCATTTTCATGCGATCATCATAGATCTTCTTAACACGAGAATGTACCGGGTGACTTTCAGGGTAGCTTGATACTTTAGTGGCTAATTCTTTTAGCTTATCAAGACTAATTTCTTTATCGTAATCATCGTCCCATTCATGACCAAGGTAAGGAGTCCAATCAACTGAATGCTCAGTCATTGGTCGCCATTGTTCTACCGTACACTGACCTTCGTCAAGTAATTTACGGTAATAGGCCGTTAGTTCATCAATGTTAGTTTTAGTTAAACTACCTTCACTAATTAATTGATCAGCATATAATTGACGTGGCGTTGCATGGTTTTTAACGATTTTATACATTAATGGTTGCGTGGCACTTGGCTCATCCGCTTCATTATGACCATGGCGACGGTAACAAACTAAATCAATCACTACATCACGTTTAAATTCGTTACGATAGTCAAGGGCAATTTGTGTCGCTAAAATTACCGCTTCTGGATCATCACCATTAACATGTAAAATTGGCGCCTGTACCATTTTAGCAATTTCAGTACAGTATTCGCCTGAGCGAGTATCTTCTGCTTTTGAAGTGGTGAAGCCTACTTGGTTATTGACAACAATACGTACCGTGCCACCGACTTTAAATGCACGTGCTTGTGACATGTTAAAGGTTTCTTGTACTACACCCTGCCCTGCAATAGCCGAATCACCATGAATGGTAATAGGTAAAACCAAATCACCTTGGCTGCAATTACGTCGGTCTAATCGTGCTCGCACTGAGCCGATAACAACAGGATTGACAATTTCTAGATGCGAAGGGTTAAAAGCCAGCGCTAGATGCACGTTACCGCCAGGTGTAACAAAATCAGAAGAATAGCCTTGGTGATATTTAACATCGCCAGAGCTAGAGATTTCATCATGCTTACCGGCAAATTCATCGAACAATTTTGATGAGTTTTTACCCATAACGTTAACTAAAACGTTTAGGCGACCGCGATGAGCCATGCCCATGACCACTTCTTTAGTACCAGCAGTGCCTGCACGGGTAATAAGCTCTTTCAGCATAGGGACAAGTGCGTCACCGCCTTCTAATGAAAAGCGTTTCGCACCCGGAAATTTTGCTCCAAGATACTTTTCTAAACCATCAGCAGCAATCAAGCCTTTCAGAATTTCAGTTTTTTCATTAACACTTAAGGTTAATTGTGACTGAATTGACTCGATACGATTTTGCAACCAACGTTTTTCACTCGTTGAAGTGATGTGCATATACTCTGCGCCAAGCGAACTACAATAAGTTTTCTTCAACGTTTTATATAATTCACCTAACTTCATTGATTCTTGGCCGATGGCAAATGAACCGACATTGTATTCTTTGTCGTAATCATTTTCCGATAGGTCATGATGTGATAGTTGTAAATCGCGAACTTTATCGCGCTGCCAAAACCCTAATGGATCTAAATTAGCGTTTTGATGGCCACGAACCCTAAAAGCATTGATAAGTTGTAAAACTTTAACTTGTTTGGCGTCACCACCAGAGGTCACAACTTGTTTTTGTTGTTGCTTAGCTAAAACTTTAAATTCATCGCGTATAGCACTGTGGCACAGAGGCTGAGTTATCTAGGTATGATTCGTACAATTCTTCAATATAAACGATGTTACCACCGTTTAAGTGGGAAGACTCTAGCCAAGCCTTCATTACACCTTCTGGCATTGCCTTTTCCTTTGGTAGGGGGGTAAAGCAACTAAAAAAATGTAATCATTTATCTTGTTAGTATTAACGCTCAATTTGTGCGTCAAAAGTACTCATTGACTGGCGTCAACTCAGTGCTTTTTTCATCAACTTGAACCCTACAACTTAAAGCTAAACAATTACCTGAATAAAAATTATTATTAATAAATAGCTGAGTGTTTAAAACAAAAATAAAACACTCAGCTATTTTTTGTACTTATACCTAAACAGTTAGCCTAGGTATTTCCTCTATACTATTAACTCAAACAGTTACACTGCTCGGCTTAATAACATAGATTTTATATGACCAATCGCTTTAGTTGGGTTTAATCCTTTTGGACAAACATCAACACAGTTCATAATACCGTGACAGCGAAATACACTGTAGGCATCTTGTAAACCATCTAAACGCTCTTCTGTGGCAGTATCACGACTATCGATTAAGAAGCGATAAGCATGTAATAAACCTGCTGGCCCAATAAATTTATCAGGATTCCACCAAAAAGACGGACAAGAAGTTGAACAACATGCACATAAAATACATTCGTACAGACCATCTAATTTGTCACGTTCTTCAATAGACTGTATGTTTTCACGCGCAGGTTGCTGAGCATCGTTGATCAAGTATGGTTTAACTTTTTCATATTGCACATAAAACTGCGTCATATCAATAATTAAATCACGTACTACTGGCAAACCTGGTAAAGGACGTAAAATAATTTTACTGGCCTTTAGTTCTGACAATGGTGTAATACACGCTAAACCATTTTTGCCATTCATGTTTAAACCATCACTACCACAAACACCTTCACGACATGAACGACGGAATGATAAGCTTGAATCTTGCTCTTTTAATAGAATAAGTGCATCAAGTACCATTAAATCTGAACCATCGGGGATCTCTAGTTCATAATCTTTCATGTAAGGTTTAGCATCTACATCAGGATTATAACGGTAAATCGAAAATAATTGTTTCATCGTCTGTTCTCCTTAGTAAACACGTGCTTTCGGTGGGAAAGCTTCGCGGTGAACGGGTTTCATGTTAACGTCACGCTTACTCATTTCTTCGCTCTCTGGCGTATAAACTGAGTGGCATAACCAGTTTTCATCATCACGTTCGGTGAAATCTTGTCTTGCATGCGCGCCACGAGATTCAGTACGGAAATTTGCTGCTTTGGCTGAACAGAATGCAGTTTCCATTAAGTTATCTAACTCTAAACACTCAATACGCTGCGTGTTAAATTCAGATGACTTATCGTCTAACTTAGCATTTTTAAGACGTTCACGAATTTCAGTTAATTCTTTCATGCCTTCAGCCATTGCTGCACCTTCACGGAATACCGAGAAGTTCATTTGCATACACTGTTGCAAATCTTTACGAATTTGCACTGGATCTTCACCTGTTGTTGAAGATTCCCAACGATTAGTACGAGCAAGTGAAGCTTCTAAATCAGATTCAGAGGCACCCTTACCGTTTTCAGTCTCGTTTAAGTAGGTACCTAAGAAATTACCTGCTGCGCGGCCAAATACCACTAAATCAAGTAATGAGTTACCACCTAAGCGGTTAGCACCATGTACAGATACACAAGCAATTTCACCAACAGCAAATAAACCTTCAACAATAGTTTCTTTACCATCACTGCCAATATTAAGGGCTTGACCATTAACATTACAAGGAACACCACCCATTTGGTAGTGACATGTTGGAATAACAGGGATGGGCTCTTCTGCGGGATCAATGTGAGCGAAAGTTTTTGATAAGTCACAAACACCCGGTAAACGTTTGTATAACGTTTCACGACCTAAGTGGTCAAGCTTCAACTTAATATGAGGACCCCAAGGACCGTCACAACCACGACCTTCACGAATCTCAGTCATCATTGAACGAGCAACAACATCACGGCCCGCTAAATCTTTAGCATTAGGCGCGTAACGCTCCATGAAGCGTTCACCGTCTTTATTAAGTAGATAACCACCTTCACCACGACAACCTTCAGTAACGAGTACACCAGCACCTGCGATACCTGTTGGATGGAACTGCCACATTTCCATGTCTTGCATTTGAATGCCAGCACGAAGTGACATACCAACACCGTCACCGGTATTGATGTGAGCATTAGTTGTTGATGCGAAAATACGACCTGCGCCACCAGTAGCTAATACTGTTGCACGGGCTTTAAAATAAACAATTTCGCCTGTTTCGATACAAATAGCCGTTGTACCTACTACTGCGCCATCACTATTTTTAACTAAATCTAACGCGTACCACTCTGAATATACGTTAGTTTTGTTTTTAACATTTTGTTGGTATAAACAATGAAGTAAAGCATGGCCAGTACGGTCAGCTGCTGCCGCTGTACGGGCTGCTTGCTCGCCACCAAAATTTTTAGATTGACCACCAAACGGACGTTGGTAAATTTTACCTTCTTCCGTGCGAGAAAAAGGTAAACCCATTTTCTCTAATTCGATTACAGATTCTGGACCTACTTTACACATGTATTCAATTGCGTCTTGATCACCGATATAATCGCTGCCCTTAACGGTATCATACATGTGTTGTTCCCAATGATCTTCATGGGCATTACCTAAAGCAACAGTAATACCACCTTGAGCAGATACGGTATGAGAACGAGTTGGAAATACTTTAGAAATCAAGGCACATGATTTGCCTGATTCTGAAATTGCTAATGCAGCGCGCATGCCCGCGCCGCCTGCGCCAATGACTATGGCGTCAAATTCACGAATTGGAACGCTCACTTATACACCCCACACTATTGAGAAGCCAAACACTACGTAGGCTAATAACAAGACTGAAAAGAAAAATTGCAATGCACCACGTAAAAATGCTGGCTTGATGTAATCTGACAATACTTGCCAAACACCAATTTTAGCATGCACAAGTAACGCAAGTAGCGCTAACATTGTGGCAACTTTTACGCTCATACAAGCAAAGAACCCTTGCCATACATCGTAAGTAACACTCGGTGTTACTACAAAAAAAGCAGCAAGAAGTAAGGTGTATAGCACAAGTATAATTGCACTAGCTCTTAGAAGAATAAAATCATGTACGCCATTACGGCCTACTGAAGCGACGACACTTATCATAACCAAACTCCTATCACTGCCGATACAGCTAACCAAATAATCATAATTAATTTGGCACTGGTATTACCCGAAACTAACTCTTCAAAGTGACCTAAGTCCATAAGCAAGTGACGAACACCCGCTAGTACATGGTAAGTCAGCGCAGAAAGGCAGCCGAAAATAATAAACTTAAAGAAAAAGCCATCAAGATAATCTTGTATTTGGGCAAATCCTTCAGCAGAAGAAAGAGAGGTGGAAAGAGTCAGCAATAAGATACCAATAGCAAATACCATAATTACACCAGAAATACGGTGAAGTATTGAGGCATTAGCTGCCGGATGCATCTTAATTGTAGATAGATCTAGGTTTACAGGACGTTGTTTTTTCACAATTGTTGCCTAAAGAGCTCGAAAGCCTTCAACTTTTATTATTGTTGCTCATGAACTACCTTTTTAGAATTTAGCATTAATCTCAATTTGCATAACACAAAAAAACACTAAAGAGATTACTAAATAAGTAATTCCCGAAATGAACGGTAATTGCCTTTGTTAACTAGAGGAATCTGTTAGTTATTTCTCTAGTTAACCGAAGTTACGTAATAATAGCGAACTTAGCCTACGTTGGCTAAGCAATTCTATTAATACTTTCGTATAAGAAAAATTATTTCACTGTCAAAATAACATCTTATTCAACAAGAAGTTTTTTATTTATTTCTTTGTTAAATTACGAAATTACAAAACGCAATTACAGAACGGCTTGATTATATAGCTGATGTTAAATAAATTCAATTTTCCTTCGTTGATCATGAGCAATAGTTCTCGGTTGATTTTTAAACGATTCGAGCTATTACATTTTAATTTAAAATTGAGGTAGAATGTCGGCAGTTCGATTTACCCAAGTTAAGTCAAAAATGCTGATTATTTTTCCATTCTTCTTTTAAATAAGGTCTATTCTTATCTACTAGCATTAATCCAGATAATCAGAACACAAATTGTAAATTTAAAATAATAGGGGATAAAACATATGGCTGATTCTAAAGCCTCGCTAAGTATTGATGGTAAAGAAATTACCGAACTGCCTATTCAAAAAGGCACTGCAGGTACTGATGTAATTGATATTAGAACCTTAGGGAGCCATGGCTACTTCACTTACGACCCTGGCTTTTTAGCTACCGCTTCTTGTGAGTCGTCAATCACCTTCATTGATGGCGGTAAAGGTGTTTTACAACATCGCGGTTATCCTATTGATAGCCTAGCTAAAGAAGCTGATTACTTAGAAGTTTGTTATATCTTACTTAATGGCGATGCGCCAACTCAAGCTGAATATGACACGTTTAAGGATATTATCACTAACCATACTATGGTTCATGAAAAGCTAGCCCATTTCTTCCATGGCTTTTTACCTGATGCTCATCCAATGGCGATGATTTGTGGTGTTGTTGGCGCCTTGTCTTCTTTCTACCACAGTGATTTAGATATTAACGACCCAGAGCAACGCAAACGTAGCGCTCATCGTTTAATTGCTAAAATGCCGACCATTTCAGCGATGGCTTATAAATATAGTGTTGGCCAACCTTTTGTTTATCCGCGCAACGATTTATCTTACGCTGAAAACTTCTTACACATGATGTTCTCTGTACCTGCTGAAGAATATAAAGTGAGCCCTATCGTTGCTAATGCAATGGATAGAATTTTCACTCTTCATGCCGATCACGAACAAAATGCTTCAACGTCAACAGTACGTTTAGCAGGCTCTTCAGGCGCTAACCCTTATGCATGTATTGCCGCTGGTGTTGCTTCACTTTGGGGTCCTGCACATGGTGGTGCCAACGAAGCTTGTTTAACCATGCTTGAAGAAATTGGCAGCTTAGACCGTGTTGATGAGTTTGTTGCTAAAGCCAAAGACAAGAATGACCCTTTCCGCCTAATGGGCTTTGGTCATCGTGTTTATAAGAACTTTGACCCTCGTGCCACGGTAATGCGTGAAACGTGTCATGAAGTACTTAAAGAGCTTGGTATTGACGATCCGTTACTTGATGTTGCTATGGCATTAGAAAAAGTAGCCTTAGAAGACCCATATTTTATTGAGAAAAAACTTTACCCTAACGTAGACTTCTACTCAGGTATTATCTTAAAAGCTATTGGTATTCCTTCAAGCATGTTTACTGTCATCTTCGCTATGTCTAGAACGGTTGGTTGGATTGCTCATTGGGATGAAATGTTATCTCAACCGGGTCAAAAAATCGGTCGTCCTCGTCAAAAATATACTGGCGAAATCAACCGTGAATTTGTATCTTTATCGAAGCGATAAATGATAACAACAATGCTAATTTCCCGTTACTAAAATAGCGAATAACGAGCATTGAATCAGACAAAAAGGTAGCATTTGCTACCTTTTTTATTGTCTTTTATTAGCTTTAATAGCCTAGAAAACATTTATTTTCCTATAGTTTGCCGACCAAAAGCGTTCATTTATCAATCAAAAGCAGCTAAAAACAAATAAAAACCACTATACTTTTTATTTATTAGAGCAATAACTACTATTCACAAAAAAAATATTTTTTTGTGATTCTTCTTATAAAAATGTTCAATTAAAAGTCAATTTTTGCTGATAATCTTTTCGAATTAATCCGATAGATCGTATAAAAAGTTATTTGAAACGACTAATATTGACAAATTAAGGTGAAATAATCGTCATCGAAGTGTTTTAGTCAAGGATATAAGCTGCAATTATTACCTTAAAGAACATTAGTTTGTTTTAACCACTGTCATTAACTCGCTATAATAGCCGCTGTTGTTTTATAGCGATTAAGCAGTTATTTTTATGTCAGATTATTCACTAAGATTTGGTGGCATCGCCCGCCTCTATGGCCAGCATGGCGCACAAACATTAAAAAACTCACATTTTTGTGTCATTGGCATTGGCGGTGTCGGCTCTTGGGTTGCCGAAGCCCTTGCCCGCAATGGCATAGGTCAACTAACCTTGATAGATCTTGATGATATTTGTATGACTAATATCAACCGTCAAATTCATGCGCTGAGCAGCACTATTGGGATGAGTAAAGTAGAGGTGATGTGTGAACGCATTAAGCAAATCAATCCTGATTGTCAGGTTAATGTTATTGAAGACTTTGTCACTGTCGAAAATTTAACCGAGTTAATGTCAGCGAAGAACATGCCAAGCCAATACGACTATGTGATAGATGCTATTGATGCGGTTGATATAAAAGTGAGGTTAATTGCCTTTTGCAAGCGCAATAAAATGCCTATCATTACTATTGGCGGTGCCGGTGGTCAAGTTGACCCAAGCCAAATAGCCATCACAGATTTAAGTAAAACCTATCAAGATCCACTGTTAGCCAAGGTTAAAAATCAATTACGACGTGAATTTAATTTTCCTCGCGCTGATTTAGCCAAAGCCAGCAAAAGAAAGTTTGCTATCGATGCAGTGTTTTCTACTGAGCAACTTCGTTACCCCGATGCAGCAGGTGATGTTTGCTTAGCAAAACCGGATGTTAATGAGGGCGGAAGCTCAGCTACGCGTTTAGATTGCAGTGGTGGTTTTGGGGCAACCACGCATGTTACCGCCACGTTTGCTTTTTTTGCAGTCGGTAGAGCAATAGATAAATTGTTGAAAAAACATAAATAATTCCCTATTGTATTTATTCAGCTTAGAGATACTTACCACAGAGAGCACCGAGAATAATAAAATATCTATATAGGCTTAAAAAGCCCTCTGTGAAGCATCACGGCTCGGTGGTGACTAGTTACTTTCTGTTTATATTTAGCGCCAACGAGTTCCCTACAATGATAAAGCTTTTATTTTTTCAACAATAGCCAACACGCCATTACCTCGCGAAGGACTCAGTTGTTGCATCAAACCTAGTTTGTCAAAGTATTCTTCAATATCAAAAGTTTGTATTTGCTCTGCGGTTTTACCATTAAAAGCCGCTAATACTATCACTAACAAACCTCGAATTATTCTCGCATCACTGTCAGCTTGAAAATAAAATATTGCCTGTTTATCTTGTCTTGACACCAGCCATGCTAAGCTTTCGCAGCCATGAATTAATGATTGCTCATGACGATCATGGCTAGCTAATCGTGGCAATTTTTTACTCAGCAACATAATTTCACGATGACGATTATGCCAGCCAGTAAGATGAGCAAACTGTTTAATAATGTCATTGCTATTAAGTGCACTGCTTTGTTGTAAGTGCTGCTTAGCAGTAACACCGTTGACAGTAAGGTGACTATCGCTCGCCATGATGATTTTTTCTAAACAAGTAATAAAGTAGTCAATTTCTTCAATCGTATTGTAGGGCGCCATTGATACACGTAAACAGCCCGAAAGTGATAAATATTCCATTAAAGGCATAGCACAATGATGGCCACTTCGAATAGCAATACCAAAACTATCCAAAGCGCTTGCTATATCTTGGTTATGGTGACCTTCCACAGTAAAAGCAAGCACGGGAATATCTGGGACATCACGCACAACAAATTTAATTTGAGATATTTGTGCTAACGCTCGATAACAATGCTGAATAAGCAAATTCTCATATTGCATTATATCTTGATGGCAAAATTGTTTCATAAATTTGATTGCCTGAGCAAAAGCAATGACACCAGCAATATTAGGTGTTCCCGCCTCAAACTTAAATGGCAAAACGTTAAATGTTGTCGGTTGATTAAAACTAACCTTTTTGATCATTTCGCCACCCAATTGATAGGGTGGCATAGCGTCAAGTAAAACTTGTTTACCATAAAGTACACCAACACCTGTTGGTCCATACATTTTATGGGCGGAAAAAAGATAAAAATCACAATCAAGCGCTTGTACATCAACAGGAAAATGTGCCACTGCTTGGGCGCCATCAATAATGGTCACCGCGCCCACGGCTTTTGCTTTGGCAATAATAGCCTCAATAGGGTTTACTTTACCTAATACGTTTGACACATGGCCACAACAAACTATTTTAGTTTTATCGTTAATAAGTCGTTCAAAATTAGCAAGATCAATACGGCCATCTTCATCAAGCGTTAATACTTTAATAATCGCTGCAGTTTGCTTTGCTAACAATTGCCAAGGAACAATATTGGCATGATGCTCACTGACCGCGATAATAATTTCATCGCCGGGGGAAAGTATTTGATGACCAAGCGTATTGGCAATTAAATTAATACTTTCGGTCGCGCCCTTAGTCCAGATAATCTCTTTGCTTGATTTAGCATTAATGAAGTCTTTAACATCGGCTCTAGCTTGCTCAAAAGCAGACGTTGCTTTGGCACTTAATGCGTGTGATGCACGGTGCACATTGGCATTATACTCTTGATAGAATGTTTGATGGCTATCAATAACACAGTTTGGTTTTTGTGTAGTGGCACCATTATCAAAGTACACAAAAGCATGGTTTACACCTGGAACTGATTTTTCCTGATCATGCCTTGTAGCACTTGGGTTACTACTACCAAGTAGAGGAAATTGTTGCCGAAATTTTTTCACTTCAAAACTCTTTATTAATAGGCTTGCTAAAATAATCACATCATCATTGTGTCACAATTATACCTTACAGTTAGGGTCTAGTTCGCTTATAAATTAACTTGTTAATATTTTCAGTTAAAATAAAGTGCAGCCAATAAGGGATATGCAAGATTTATCAGCCCTTTTGAGCTATCATAACTGATGTAGAACTAGTTCAAAGGAGGAATATTATGGCATTGTATTCTTGGTTTTTAGATGCAAAAAAGAAACAAAATAACAATAGTTCATTGATAGTCAAGGAAGCTAAAAAGTCGACTATTCACAATAAATATTTAGAAAGCTACACTATGTGGCCAATAGCAAGAGTTATTCAAGGTCAGCAAGTAACACCACCATTGAAAAAAGAACTGCTGGCTAAAAAAGATGAAAATGCACGCTTAACTGCCACGAAATCAACTTCCGTAAAGAAGATTTCTTTACCAACGGTATTAGCGGTTAGAAATACAAATAATACCGTGTAAACATTCTGCTCATATTTATAAAACTTCTGCTTATAAAAGTTATGTTTATAAGAGCAGTATTTAAAAATATTATTTACCACACTACCTTTACAAGGTAATTAAAAACTACCTTGTAAAACTTTTTCTCGTCTACCCTGTTTACTTTCCCAAAGTGCCGACCGCTTAAGCCAAAAGTTTGCTTGTGTAAGATTGCCCTGCTGAAAATGAGCTAAAGCAATATTGTAGTGAAAGCTTGGCATTAAAAATTGAAATGCCCCCTCCTGCAAAAATGATAAATATTCTGGAGGAAAAGCCAATGAAAAATATTGCATCTTGGTCGATTTAGCGAGGGGTTTGTAGGCACTATAATGAGACTTGCCAGATAAATTATCACTGACGATATTATTATTGACGGTATTGTCATTGACGGTAATACTATTAACAGTATTGTCACAAGTTTGCGCAGTAAAAATCCCCACTTCATCTGCAAACTGTTTAGGTGTACCTAACCACCATTTTTGTGGTGTTAATGAAGCTTGTCCTGGCATTAATTGTAAAATGGGCGTACTTGCTTTAATTTGCTGTCCCCAAGCTAGTTGCAGTAATATTTTTGCTCTAATATCAGCTCGGCTACCTTGATATCGACTTGCTAAAACAGCAATATTTTCTGAAAAAGCCTGCTCTTGTGCTACTTTACATGCGACATGATCTTTAGCTAGAGGATATTCGTCAACAAAGCCTAATAAATGACTAATTTCATGGACAAGAACATCAATATTATCATTAACATCAATATACAGTGCGCCAAGGTGAACATTAGCGCCGCCTTCCGGTAACATAGCTCCGACAAAGCGCGTATTGATACTCTCAGCTAAGTGTTGCCAGTGTTGTTCATTACATTGTATTGCTTGTGCGGCTTCAGCACGGCAAGCCAATGCATTTATGGCTATATAGCGTACTGGTGCAAAGCAAACAGTTTGCTTTAAGGCATATTGCTCAACGCCTTTAATTAACTGCTCAAGACGTTGTAAATGAGCAAAGCGAGTGGCGAAGAGCTGAATACTATTAGCGCAAGTAGCTGCATGTTTATTATTATCACTGACACTTAGCACTTGATATTTACTGATGTTATCCAGCAATAAACGCCCTTGTTTATTATTTTTCAGCTGCTTAGTAAAGCCAGCGATACTCTGCTTAACCACATTGATATCACCGCGATTAACAGCCAAATTAATCCTCAGTATTTGTGCCGCTAAAGTGTTAGATTGATCTTCAAACTTGGCAGCAACCTTGGCAAGTTGCGCTAAAATATCATCAGCGCCAGTGAAGTTGTTAAGGTCAAAATAATATTGTGCTAAAGCAACAAAGGCGGGTGGGAATTCAAGTCTGATCGCTTGTTGATACCAAACAATAGCTTGAGATATTGATTTTTTCTCTAGATAAAAACCGGCCAGCTGATAGGCAGCTTGCCCTTGCCTTTTGGCTAGCTTTTTTGCCAACAGTAACCAAGAATCACTATGCTTTGTAGACTGTTGCCAGGCATGCTGTAACGCGGCGTCATTGTTTTGTTGTAAGGCAAAATTAAGCTGAATTTTAGTATATTCATCAGTTGTTATCTGTTTCGTTAAATATTGAGATAAACAAAACGAGCTTGAGGGTACAAGCATTAACAAACATGCTAATAATCCTATTCTTATCCATGGATAGCTTGCGTGTCTGCTCATCAATTAAAGCTAACTTGGGTTATTAACTTCTGTTACCGAAACTTTTTTTATTCGCATTAAATCTAATTCTAACTTTGCATATCTGTGTTCAACAAATTCATAAACATTGGTGCTTATTGATAATTTGAAAAAATTCATTGCCGCACCAGAGTGACCTTGCATTTGATTATATTTGCCAAGATAAAAATAAGCCTCACACAATCTATCGGTTAATGCTTTGTTAGAATTGACCCCTTGCGCTAAACCGCTAATAAAATCTTCTTGGCTTATATTACCTAAATATAAATGCACAACTTGCTTAGCCCAGTTTGCATCATCAATTAAGCTAGCTTTTAGGGATAAATTTTCCTTTGCACTTTCTGGACTCATTTGATATTGAGCCAGATAAAGCCATAACAAACGGTAAGGATCATCATCATGGTTATGAGAAAACATTTCAAAATCTTGTGCCGCTAACTCAGGTCTATCACCATAATAAAGGGCTATACCTCTATTTAAATAGGCATATTCATGGCTTGGCTCTAACTCTAATACCGAGTCAAATTTTTCATAAGCTTGTGAAAACTCACGTATTTGAGTGAAATAAATACCCAAAAAATTATAAGCATCAGCTAGCTTATTATTGAGCTGTAATGCTTGAGTAAAATCTATGCGTGCTAAAGTGCGTAAACCGACACTATCGTATAGCACACCACGATCAAATAAAATTTTAGCGCTTTGCTCATCAGTCAATTTAGCTCTATTCAGAAAGTCAGAATAGCGTGCTATAGCAATTTCACTTTTAAAGTTAACGGGGGCTGGTTCAGCAATAATTAATTGTTCTAGCCCTACGCCTTGTGAACGATTATTTGCACTGGTTGATGTTGCACAGCCTTGTACCAGCAATGTTCCACAAATCAAAAACATCAGGATGATTTTATTTAAAAATGAATTCACTAAATGACCTTAGTAATGGGAGTAATGATAAATTTGCATCTCTCGATTGTACTTTAATTTAGCGCTAATAACACAAGAAAAAAGGAGCCATTAGGCTCCTTTGTCAACTAAGTCACCGTTAAGTGACTATTCAGCAAGAATTACTCTGCTGCAGGTGCTGCTTGAGCATCTTCAGCTGGTTTTTCAATTGCTTCTTTAATACTTAAACGCACACGACCTTGACGGTCAACTTCAAGTACTTTAACTTTCACTTCTTGACCTTCTTTAAGCACATCACTTACGTTATTAACACGCTCTTCAGAGATTTGTGAAATATGTACTAAACCATCTTTACCTGGTAATACATTAACAAAAGCACCAAAATCAACGATACGAACAACTTTACCTGTGTAAAGTGTACCTACTTCGATTTCAGCCGTTAATGCTTTAATGCGGTTAATCGCATCTTCTGCTTGCTCACCAGATGTCGCTGCAATTTTAACCGTACCATCGTCATCAATTTCAATCGTGGTACCTGTTTCTTCAGTCAATTGACGAATAGTTGCACCACCTTTACCTATGATGTCACGAATTTTATCTTGGCTAACTTTAAGGGTATGAATACGTGGTGCAAATTCAGAGATTTCTGTTCTGTGACCAGCAATAGCTTCGTCCATTACCGATAAGATATGAGTACGTGCTGCTTTTGCTTGATTTAAAGCAAGTTGCATAATTTCTTGCGTGATACCTTCAATTTTGATATCCATTTGCAAGGCAGTGATACCACCCGTAGTACCCGCCACTTTAAAGTCCATATCACCTAAGTGATCTTCATCACCTAAGATGTCAGAAAGAACAACAAATTTTTCGCCTTCTTTAACTAGACCCATGGCAATACCAGCAACAGAGGCTTTAATTGGTACACCAGCATCCATCAATGCCAATGAAGTACCACAAACAGAAGCCATTGAAGATGAACCATTTGATTCAGTAATTTCAGAAACTACACGTACCGCATACGGGAATTCTTCAATAGTTGGCATAACCGCTAACATGCCGCGTTTTGCTAAACGGCCATGACCAATTTCACGACGCTTAGGTGAACCAACAAAACCAGTTTCACCAACACAGTATGGAGGGAAGTTATAATGAAGCATAAAGGCATCAGTTTTCTCACCTAAAATACTGTCAATACGTTGTGCGTCACGTTGCGTACCTAAAGTAGCAGTAACTAAGGCTTGAGTTTCACCACGGGTAAACACAGCAGAGCCATGAGTACGTGGCAATACGCCAGTCATTACGTCTAATCCGCGAATTGACTCAGGATCACGACCATCGATACGTGGTGAGCCTTGTGTAATACGACCACGAACAACTGTTTTTTCTAAATCGTGGAATAAATCTTTAGCTTCGCCAACATTCAAATCTTCATCTTGACTAAGTAATTGCTCGATCACACCATTACGGATTTCAGCAATTTTTTCATAACGTACAGCTTTTTCAGTGATTTGATAAGCTTCATTTACTTGGCTCTCACTAAGCTCAGCAATTTTAGCTACTAGCTCAGCATTTTTAACTGGAGCAGTCCACTCCCATGAAGGAGTATTCACTTCTGCTTTAAACTCTTTAATTGCAGAAACCGCTACTTGCATTTGCTCATGACCATACATAACCGCGCCAAGCATAACTTCTTCAGATAATACATCAGCTTCAGATTCAACCATTAACACGGCAGAGTCTGTACCTGAAACCACTAAGTCTAACTGACTTGCTGGTAATTCAGATTGTAGCGGATTAAGAATATATTGACCGTCAGTGTAACCAACACGTGCAGCGCCAACAGGGCCACTAAATGGTACACCCGCAATAGCAAGGGCAGCAGAAGCACCTATCAATGAAATGATATCAGGGGCAATTTCAGGATTAACTGAAACAACCGTGATAATTATTTGTACTTCGTTAGTGAAACCTTCTGGAAATAATGGACGAAGTGGACGGTCAATTAAACGAGCAATAAGTGTTTCTTCTTCTGAAGGACGACCTTCGCGTTTAAAGAAACTGCCAGGGATTTTACCCGCAGCGTAAGTACGCTCTTGATAGTTTATTGTTAATGGGAAAAAATCTTGACCTTCTTTTGCTTCTTTTTTAGCAACAACAGACACTAGTACGCACGTATCGTCCATGCTAGCCATTACAGCAGCAGATGCTTGACGAGCAATAGCACCCGTTTCAAGCGTTACGGTATGTTGGCCGTATTGAAATTTTTTAGTCGTTGGATTTAACATTTAATATGTTTCCTTTAATTTATATTTGGAACAAGTTAACCAATCTGTACAATTGTTTATTCACTTAGACCCAATAATAACGGTTTAAGTGGAACAAAAAATTATACAGTTTGATTGATTATTTTCTTTAAAATTTATATTAATTTATCACCTGACTAAACAAGCGAAAAAATTAAGCACGCACATTATACTGACCTGAGCACTATTTACTAGCATCAATGGCTAGTAATACTCATTAGCCTACAAAAAAGATCATTTATTAATTTTTAATTAAAATGATCTACAAAATATTTAGCTATAGAAAAGCAAAAAGGAGCCAACTGGCTCCTTTTTTAAATAACTCGTTTAAACGAACGATTAACGACGTAGACCTAATTTACCAATTACTGTGGTATAACGATCAACGCTTTTACCTTTTAAGTAATCAAGTAATTTACGACGTTGTGCAACCATGCGTAATAAACCACGACGTGAATGATGATCATGGATGTGCTCTTTGAAGTGGCCTTGTAAATGATTGATTTGTGTAGTTAACAAAGCAACCTGAACTTCTGGTGAACCTGTATCACCTTCTTTTTGAGCGTATTCTGCAACGATTGCTGCTTTTTCTGTAGCATTTAAAGACATAATAAATCCTTAGTGTGAAACCCCTTATCGAATAAGATAAAGCGTTAAAATAACGACCTAAGCCAAACACTAATTCAGCTAAGGTAACGAAAGAGCGCGTATTCTATCAGGGCGCAGCTAAAATGCAACTAAAAATACGCATTTAAAATCATCAAACTAAGCGTCAAACTAAGGTGTCATAAAGCCTAAGCTTAAATAAACCTGCAGCACAAGGGCATTGGTAATATCAATAAAAAACGCCCCCACTAACGGCACCACTAAAAAAGCTTGTGGTGATGGGCCATAACGAGCCACTAGTGATTCCATATTAGCCACTGCCGTGGGCGTAGCACCAAGACCGAAACCACAATGTCCACCGGCAATAATGGCGGCATTATAGTTTTTCCCCATCACTCTAAACGTAATAAAGTAAGCAAAAAACATCAGTACAACGGCTTGGAGAATAATTAACATAAACATTGGCCCAGCTAAGTTAGCTAACTCCCATATTTTCAGTGACATCAATGCCATTGCCAAAAATATTGATAATGCCATGGTGCCCCATAAATCAATACAGGCTCGGCTAATATGATATCGCTTAGAAAACTCGCATAAGTTAGTTGCTACCACACCACATAACAGCGGCAATAAAAATGAAGGTAACACTAGGCCATTTGCTTTTAATGCCACATGAGCAAGATGACCTAAAACCATGCAAATTAATATCACGAATAATGTTTCCATCATTTTTTTCGGTGTCACTAAATCATGATCTTCAGGATTGAAAGTAATAGTGTCGTCTAATTCTTCGTGATACTCATCCGCTTTTAAATTATATTTATTAATTAATCGTTTACTGACTGGCCCACCAATTAAGCCGCCTAACACTAGCCCCATAGTTGCCGCAGCCATGGCAAGTTCAAGCACCCCAGCTCCCAGACCATATTCGGAGGTAAATAAATCCGCATACGTGGCACCAGTACCGTGACCACCCGATAAAGTGACTGAGCCCCCGATTAAGCCCATTAACGGTTCCATTCCCGTTGCTAAGGCTATGCCGACACCAATACCATTTTGTAAAAACAAATAAACGGTGGCAACAGCTAAGAAAAGCACCACTTTAGGGCCCCCCTTCACCAATAAAGAAAAGCTAGCGCCTAAACCAACGGTCGTGAAGAAAATAATCATTAACGGGTTTTTAAAGCTCATATCAAAGTTAAAATTAACGTCGAAATAGGTATGGGCAATAGCGGCTAATATTGAAAAGACAATCCCCCCAACTACGGGCTCAGGAATATTATTCTCTCGTAAAAAAGTTACTTTGCTATTAAAGAAGTAACCTGAAAACAGTATTAATAACGCTACTAATAATGTTTCAATAAGTCCTACATCTATATTCATGCTTACTACAACCTCTGTTATTGTTATTCTCTATTTTTGTTTTAATTTTTGTGCATTCAGTGATAGACATGTCATCAAGGAAAATCCGCTATGTAAATTTCAACAAAAAAAAGAGCTCACTAAGAGCTCTTCATTAACGGATATAAACAGAACTAAACAACGACGATGCGTTTAGGAGCTACTTGACCATCATCATCAATAAAACCTACGCCGATAAATTCTGCTGCTTCATCAGTTTCATCTTCACCAATATAAACTTGCACACTGCCTTCCATGGGGGCTTTATAAGCTTGTACGGGATTGCCATGGCGCAAAAAATTAGCTGACATGTCATCAACATACACTGCTGGCATGCCTTCAACGGCACTTTGCATAGGTAGTAACAAGGGGTCGAGTAATTCTGATGGAGTGATATCTTCTGCTTTAGCTTGCGCTAGTAACGCTTCAAGTTGCGGTAAAGTCACCATTTTATCAATAGGATAACTGCCAACAGCTAAACGCCTAAGATCAGCAACATGAGCGCCACAACCTAATAGCTCTCCTAAGTCATCAACGATAGTACGGATATAGGTTCCTTTAGAGACATGAATATTAAGCTCAACTTCATCGTCTTCAAAGCGCAATAACTCTAAAGAAAACACAGTAATATCACGCGCCTCACGCGGTACTTCTATGCCTTCTCGCGCGTACTTGTATAAAGGCTGACCTTGATATTTAAGCGCAGAGTACATTGACGGTATTTGCTTAGTGGTACCACGAAAACTATCAAGTGCCGATGCTAATTGCTCATTTGACACATCAACAGCTTTTTCACTAACGATGTCACCATCAGCATCACTGGTAGTAGTGCGAATACCTAATTTTGCGGTAACTTGATAAGTTTTATCAGTGTCGAGTAAAAACTGCGAAAACTTAGTACCTTCACCTAAACAGATAGGTAACATGCCAGTAGCTAGCGGATCTAATGCGCCTGTGTGGCCGGCCTTTTGGGCAAAGTAAAGTCGCTTTACTGCTTGCAAGGCATGGTTAGACGACATTTCATACGGTTTATCTAATAATAAAACGCCATTAATTGCACGGCCTTTTCTACGCTTCGCCATATTCTATTCGCTCTTTTCACTATCAGTTGCTTCGCTGTCAGTGTCATTAGGTTTATCACTGGCAACGGCTTGATCAACTAAGGAGCTCATGCGTACACCTTCGCTCATTGAGCTGTCATAAACAAAACGTAAATGCGGCATAATGCGGGCACGTAAACGTTTGCCGAGTAATGAACGAATATAACCTTCCGCTTCAGCTAACACGGATAACGAGGCTTCTATGTCTTCTGGTTTGTCATTAAAAAAAGTCACAAACACTTTCGCATACGCTAAATCACGCGTCACTTCAACGGCTGACACTGTCGTCATACTTAAGCGTGGATCTTTAATTTCACGCATTAAAATAACCGCGATTTCTTTTTGGATTTGCTGACCTACTCGGTCAGTACGGGCATATTCTCTAGCCATAATTTTTCTCAATATTTATAAACAAAAAAGGGACAATAGTCCCTTTCATATTATTTAACTATTCGCTCGAAGCTAGTTGGTTCAAATACAAGGCGGAAGCACGGAATTGACGCACGTCAATGAGTACTTCCAACGCAGTAGTTGAATCTACTAGCAATGAGATGATAGTTACAATGTTCTTTGTACTTCTACGGTCTCAAACACTTCGATTTGATCGCCTACGCGTACATCGTTGTAGTTCTTAACACCAATACCACATTCGGTGCCGTTACGAACTTCTTGTACGTCATCTTTAAAGCGGCGTAGTGACTCAAGTTCACCTTCGTAAATAACCACGTTTTCACGCAATACACGAATTGGTGCGCTACGCTTGATAGTACCCTCAGTAACCATACAACCAGCAATAGAGCCAATTTTAGGTGACTTAAATACATCACGTACTTGTGCAAGACCAATGATTTCCTGTTTGAATTCAGGAGCAAGCATACCGCTCATTGCCTGTTTCACTTCGTCAATCAAGGCATAAATAACACTGTAATAACGTAAATCAATGTTTTCAGACTCAATAACCTTACGCGCAGCTACATCAGCACGTACGTTAAAGCCAACCACAATTGCATTTGAAGCCGCGGCTAAAGTCGCATCAGTTTCGGTAATACCACCAACACCTGAGCCAACAATTTTCACTTTAACTTCATCAGTTGAAAGCTTCAATAATGAATCAGAAATCGCTTCAAGTGAACCTTGAACATCAGATTTAAGTACCACGTTAACTTCAGAAACTTCACCTTCAGCCATGCTAGCAAACATGTTTTCAAGCTTAGCTTTTTGTTGACGAGCCAGCTTAATATCACGGTATTTACCTTGACGGAACAACGCGACTTCACGCGCTTTCTTCTCATCTTTAACAACAGTAGCTTCATCACCTGAAACAGGTACACCACTAAGGCCGATTATTTCAACCGGAATAGACGGACCTGCTGATTGAATAGCTTTACCATTTTCATCACGCATAGCACGAACACGGCCATATTCTAAACCACACAAGACAACATCACCTTGATTCAAAGTACCTTCTTGAATCAATACTGTTGCTACAGGACCACGACCTTTATCAAGCTTAGATTCCACCACAACACCATTAGCCATGGTATCAACAATTGCAGTTAGCTCTAATACTTCTGATTGAAGTAAAATAGCATCAAGTAATTCGTCAATACCTAGACCTGTTTTCGCTGAAACATGACAGAATTGAACATCACCGCCCCACTCTTCAGAAAGTACATCATGTTGTGATAATTCGCTTTTAACTCGGTCTGGATCAGCAGACTCTTTATCCATTTTGTTAACAGCAATAATAATAGGCGCGTCAGATGCTTTCGCATGTTGAATGGCTTCAATTGTTTGCGGCATAACACCATCATCAGCAGCAACCACGATAATAACGATATCAGTGGCTTTAGCACCACGAGAACGCATTGCCGTAAACGCAGCATGACCTGGAGTATCAAGGAAAGTGATCATCCCATGACCCGTTTCTACATGATAAGCACCAATGTGCTGGGTAATACCACCCGCTTCACCATCGGCAACTTTTGCTTCACGAATGTGATCAAGCAACGACGTTTTACCATGATCAACATGACCCATAATAGTCACTACTGGCGCACGAGTTAACGCGTCACCTACGCTATCACGATCAGCTAATACCGCTTCTTCTAAAGCGTTTTCTTTAACAAGTACCACGTTAAAGCCCATTTCTTCAGCTACTAATGCCGCTGTTTCTTGGTCAATGACTTGGTTAATGGTGGCCATCGCCCCCATTTTGAACATGGCTTTAACCACTTCGGCACCTTTTTTCGCCATTTTATTGGCAAGTTCGGCAACAGAAATTGTTTCGCCAATGCGAATATCTTGCACTTTAGTTTCAACAGGTTTAGTGAAACCATGTTTTAAACTTTGTGGTGCAGATAAAGTTGCTTTGCGGCCTCGACCAGAGCGAGCGCCACGAGCATTTCGATCAGCAGGCTTTTTCTTCTTACGGCGACGACCAGCAGTTTCATCCGCAGCATCAACTTTATCTTCAGCTTCTTGTGCGTATTTAGACGAAGTAACATGCACGACTTCTTTTTCTTTCGCTTTACGCTCTTCTTCTTGTACTTTCCAGCGACCTTCATTTTCTTCCGCTAACTTTCTTGCCGCTTCTGCTGCTTCTTTAGCTTCTGCTTCTACTTTTGCCGCTGCTTCTTTTTCTTGTACTAAACGAAGTTTTTTAGCTTCTTCGCTTTCTTCAACCTTAATCGCTGGCGCTTTGTCAGCATTTTTAGCTTTTTCAGCCGTCGCATTTTTAGCTTTTTCGGCCGCTTCTACTTTGGCTACAGCTTTACGCTCTGCTTCAGCTTCAGCTTTTGCTACCGCTACTGCACGAGCATTATCAGCTTCTTTAGCGGCTAGTTCTGCTTTAGCTTTAGCGTCCGCTTCTGCTTTTGCTGTTGCCTCCGCTTCTGCTAGTTTTTCCGCTTCAGCTATTTGCTGATCTTCTAATTCACTACGCTTAACATAGGTACGCTTTTTACGTACCTCAACGTCAACCGATTTAGCTTTAGAGCCATGCCCCATAGTCAAGGTTGATTTAGTTTTGCGGTTAAGGGTTAATTTACTCGGTTTTGCTGCTGATTCATCACCATGCTGCTTTTTCAAATAACCTAATAATGATTCTTTTTCGTCTTGCGAAATAGCATCGGTTGCCGATTTGTTTACGCCTGAGTCAGCCAATTGGCTCACTAAACGTTCCACCGGTGTACCAATTTCATTGGCAAGTTCTGCTACAGTTATATCTGCCATCTACACTCTTCTCCCGGTGTTAATTATTCTTCGTTAAACCAACAAATATTACGTGCTGCCATTATTAGCTCGCCCGCTTTGGTTTCGGTTAATTCTTCAATGTCACTGATTTCATCAATGCCTTGTTCTGCCAAATCTTCTAGTGTACGTACACCGCGACTTGCTAAAACAAAGGCTAAGTGACGCTCTAAGCCATCAAGGGCTAATAGATCTTCGGCAGGCTCTGCGCCTTCCAATGTTTCTTCACTCGCTAAGGCTTGTGTAGTTAATGCTTCTTTAGCGCGGTCACGAAGTTCTTCAATAATTTCTTCGTTTAAACCGTCTATTTCTAGCATTTCAGCCACAGGCACATACGCAATTTCTTCTAAAGAAGTAAAACCTTCTTCAGAAAGTAAAGTAGCAAAGTCTTCATCAAGGTCTAACTTATCAATAAATAAGTTCAATACCTTGTCATTTTCTGCTTGATGTTTTTCTTTCATGTCAGCAACGGTCATTACGTTTAATTCCCAGCCAGTTAACTGACTTGCTAAACGAATATTTTGACCGCTACGACCAATGGCCATAGCGAGGTTACTTTCTTCAACGGCTATATCCATAGTGCCTTTGTCTTCATCAACAATGATTGAAGCCACTTCAGCAGGAGCCATAGCGTTGATAACATATTGTGCGACATTATCATCATACAAAACGATATCAACACGCTCACCGCCTAACTCACCAGATACCGCTTGCACACGTGAACCACGCATACCAACACAAGCACCTACTGGGTCAATACGTTTATCATTACTTTTGACGGCAATTTTAGCACGAGAGCCCGGATCACGAGCAGCGCCCTTAATCTCTAGCATTTCTTCACCAATTTCTGGCACTTCAACGCGGAATAATTCAACCAACATTTCAGGTTTAGTACGGCTAACAAATAACTGCGCACCACGAGCTTCTGGTTTTATTTCATATAATAAACCACGTATTCTATCGCCAGGACGGAAACTTTCACGTGGTAACATGTCATCACGGTAAATAATGGCTTCAGCATTGTTACCTAAGTCTAATATAACACTTTCTCGACTCGATTTTTTCACAACGCCCGTTACTAACTCGCCAACTTGCTCTTGGTAAGCATCAACCACTAATGCGCGTTCTGCTTCACGAATTTTTTGAACAATAACTTGCTTAGCCGTTTGTGTAGTAACACGATCAAATTTAACCGATTCAATTTGATCTTCAACATAATCACCTACATTTAACTCGGCATCATCATATTGTGCAGCGGCTAATGTAATCTCAGCATAAGGATTTTCCATTGGCTCAGTGCTGTCTTCAACGATTAACCAACGACGAAACGTATCAAACTCACCAGAGATGCGATCAATACTTACACGTACGATAATGTCACCTTCGTATTTTTTCTTAGTTGCTGTTTCTAAAGCAGTTTCCATTGCTTCAAAAATACTTTCTCTAGGTAATGCTTTCTCATTTGATACTGCATCAACAACCAGTAATATCTCTTTACTCATGTCTTTTTAGCCCTAATTTTGGGGGTAACTATTCATCTTGCAGTCGTATAGCACAAGTCATTAGCTATAGTGCTCATTGACATTCATCAACACTGCACTTTTCTATCAATTGATCATACAACTTAAAGGTGTATAGCTCCTTCTATTAAACTTAAATATTTATTTCTTACTCACAAATTTTTACTTAATCATTTTTCTAAAGTCGCGCCACAAGGTTTGCTTTGTCGACATTATTGATGGTAAGTTCATAGTCAATACCATCAACTTCTATTATTAATGTGTCGTTTTCTATCGCGGCTAAGATGCCTTTAAACTTTCTACGGCCATTTAATGGCATAGATAATTTCACATTGATGGTTTCACCAACCACTTGTCGAAAATGCGATAATTCAAATAAAGGTCGGTCAACGCCCGGCGAAGAAACTTCTAAATTATATTCGCTGCTTATCGGGTCTTCTACATCTAAAATAGCACCTACTTGACGACTCACTTCTGCACAATCATCAACATCAATGCCATTCTCATGGTCAATAAACAAACGTAAAACTGAATTATTACCTGCGCTGATAAACTCCACACCCAATAATTCTTTGCCTGTTTCTTCCACGGCAGGACGAAGCATGTCAGTTAATTTTTGTTCAAATTTAGCCAATCGTTTTTCCTCTTTATTTAAAATGTAACACTATAAAGTTAATCATTATTTGTTCTGAGATGAATTTCAGATACAAAAAAAGGGCATATAGCCCAGCGTTTCTTTGCTGTATTTATGTTTATTAGGCGTAAAAAATTAACGCTAATAAACAAAAAAGCCCCATCGCGGGGCTCATATCACTGACCCCACACCAACAGTTACTAAACTAAAGGTGTATATAACAAGAATAACAGTTAACTGTTTGAACAGATAAACGTCTCAATGACATCTTGCTATAAGCTTAAATCACCTAATGGCTATTTAAGCTGGGCGGATTATATAGCGACAAGGCCGCGAGCGCAAGCTTGTTGGCTAATAATAGTGAAAAAATAATTGGCAAACAATGCAAAAAATTAACTTATGCTTTACAATCAGTTAGTATAGCCTAAACAATCATGCTATAACATTTATCAAAGGCTAACCACAGCAAGTATTAATTCAGTTTAATTAGCATTTTTTATCGTTATTTTAGTATCGTTATTTTTTGCGGAGCAATTTGACTCAACATGTATACATTCCCCCAGCTATTAATGAGAAATGCGATTTTAGCACTGATATTTATTTTAACCTTCAGTCTCTTTTCTATCTTCCTTTTATCGTCATTACTTGAGGATAAAAGCACTCAATATCAACACACTATTAGCGCACTAACACAACAATTAAGTGCAACAGATGAACAACAAGATGCACATTCGATTGCTAATATTCTAAAAAAATCGACCACTTATAATATTTTAACGGTTAGCAATAGTGCAGGAAAAACATTCATAAATTATCAGAATAGTAATATCGGTTTTACTTTACCCTATAGTGCCCCTGCCCCTAAAAAAGTAAGCCTGAGCGAGCTAAACTTAACGGTCACTTACCAGCTTAATTTCTCTGGTGAGTATTCCTTATTGTTGACGTTAATATTAATTGCCATGAGCTTAGCTTTCACGTTGGTATTTTTCGCAGCGGCCATGAGCACTAAACGCCATAAAGCAATTTTCACCATAATTAGCCAACAAATAAAACAAGACCTAGCCTTAGTAAACCATACTAGTTTGCCTAGTGATGATGAAGCCAATCGCAGCGATGATATTTTAGAAATTCCTGAGCTTAAAAAAGGCATCGCCGATATTAAACAGCTAATGACACAACAATTAGAAAGTGCCATTAGCCTAGAAAAAGAAGCCTATGTCGACCACCTCACTAAATTAGATAACCGCGGCCGTTTTGTTCAATTTTATGAAAACCAAATAGTACAAGATAGCCCAGTAAAATTTGGCGTTCTTATCATTACTCGCTGCTCTGAATTACAAACTATCAATCAAATTCATGGTTATCATGAAGGTGACAAATATATTTCTGCTGTGGCTAATATTATAAAAAAATCACTGGCAACCTACCCTGATGGCAAATTATTTAGATTAAACAGCTCAGATTTTGCTTGTATATTACCCAATGTGAAATTGCAAGAAGCAGAAAAACTCACTAAAGACCTTACCGGACAATTTAATGAGTTCCAGCACGCTGCTGACTTAGACTCTGTTGCTTACTCAGGTTTAGTCTCTTTTGATAAAACAAACCCCTTAGGCGAGTTACTCGCTTTAGCCGATACTGGTGTAAGTGTTGCGCAAACACAAAATGCTAATGCTTGGTACTCACAAAAAGATGTTGATATTTTACAAAATAACAGCAGCAGCAGTTATGGTAACCAAAATTGGCGTCAAGAAATTGATAGCGTTTTAGAAAATCAACGAGTAACACTATTACTACAACCTATTCATCCCAATGGCAGAAATAGCAAAGTATATGGCGAAATTTTAGCACGCTTTCTCAATTCAAATAATGAAATGCTACCCACAGCTTCCTTTATTGCCATGGCTGAAAAGTTAGATAAAATTATTGCCGTCGACAAACTCATTATCGAAACCGCGATAAAAGAAATTATCAATAAGAATATGCTTGATCATAGTTTTGGCATCAATATTAGCGCTCGTAGCATTAGCGATGAACACTTTATGATTTGGCTAGAGCGTAAACTATTACGTGAGCCGCAAGTTGCACCACGGTTAATTTTTGAAATTACTGAATATGGCCTACAGCAAAATATTAAAACCAGTAAACGCTTAATCGATATGTTACACCGCGCTGGCTCTCGCGTTACCGTTGAGCGCTTTGGTGTTGGTTTAACCTCATTTAAATTTTTTAGGGATTTAACGCCCGATTATATCAAAATGGACAGCTCTTATACGCGCGATATTGATGATGATAAAAACAACCAATATTTCTTACGCTTAATGGTTGATTTAGCCCATAGACTCAGCATAAATGTTTTGGCTGAAAGTGTCGAAAGCCAAGAAGAGAAGCATACCCTCGAAAAGTTGTTCATCGATGGCTGTCAGGGCTTTTACATTGGCAAGCCAAAGCCTTTATAAACGCATTCACCTTCAATCAATCATTAATAAAAAACGAGCACATTTTAAACGCTCGTTTTTTTTCGCCAAAATTCCCTTATCCCTATTCATAGTAGTGTTGTTATATTGAATAAAAACAAGGATAATACAAATAACTTTATACTTAATAATGTTCTGAATGACCGATTACATACTGCTACTTATTGGCACTGTACTAGTAAATAACTTTGTCCTAGTACAATTTCTTGGCCTATGCCCATTTATGGGGGTTTCTTCTCGCACCGAAACCGCCATAGGCATGTCTTTTGCTACGACCTTTGTGATGACCTTAGCATCGCTATTAAGCTACCTTGTTACTACCTATATACTAGCGCCGCTTAACCTTGAATATTTAACGACCATGAGCTTTATCTTAGTCATAGCCGTCGTAGTACAATTTACCGAGATGGTTGTCCATAAAACCAGTAGTAGCCTTTATCGGTTATTAGGCATATTTTTACCCTTGATCACCACCAACTGCGCCGTATTAGGTGTTGCCCTACTCAACCTGAGATTACAGCATAACTTCTTTGAATCAATTATCTATGGCTTTGGTGCCGCGGTAGGTTTTTCTCTGGTGTTAGTGATGTTTTCAGCTATGCGAGAGAAGCTGGCTAACGCTGATGTACCGACACCGTTTAAAGGCGCAGCCATTGCCATGATTACCGCCGGTTTAATGTCGTTAGCCTTTATGGGCTTTACTGGCTTAGTTAAACTTTAGGGGCAATTGAACTGATGATAAATATTTTAATTGCCATCATTGTGTTAGGTGCCATAGCGGCATTTTTTGGTGCTTTACTAGGCTATGCTTCTGTGCGCTTCCATGTCGATGGCGATCCTATCGTTGAGCAACTTGATGCGTTATTACCACAAACTCAGTGTGGTCAGTGTGGTTATCCTGGTTGTAAACCTTATGCTGAGGCCGTTGCTAATGGAGAAGCCATTAACAAATGTGCTCCAGGCGGTGAAGACACCATTAAAAAAATTGCTGATTTACTTGGCGTTGACGTGCAGCCCTTGGATGAAAACCATGAGCAAAATTCTTCACTCGGACATGGCCCAACAGTGGCTTTTATTATCGAAGAAGACTGTATTGGTTGCACTAAATGCATTCAGGCTTGTCCCGTTGATGCCATTTTAGGAGCAGCCAAACAAATGCATACTATTATCATAGATGAATGTACTGGTTGTGATTTATGTGTTGCCCCCTGCCCTGTTGATTGCATTGAAATGCGCCCAATTGCTGAAACCACTCAGAATTGGCAATGGGATTTAAATAAAATTGCTGTGAAGCAAATAGATTAAGAGGGCTAAGGTAAGTGGACTCAATTATTCAGCGCATATCACAAGGTAAGTTTTGGCCTTTTCATGGTGGTATACACCCTCCAGAGCAAAAGAAAATCACCAATGAAAAACCAATTAGACAACTGCCTTTGCCTAAACAACTTATTTTACCTTTACAACAACATATTGGCCGCCAAGGCGATTTATTAGTAAAAGTAGGTGATAAGGTTTTAAAAGGGCAAGCACTAACACAAAGCTCTAACCCTATGGCTGTGCCGGTGCATGCACCTACTAGTGGCACAATAACTGCGATTAAAAAATCGGCTATTGCTCACCCCTCAGGCATGAGCGAGCTATGTTTATTCATTGATGTTGACGGTGAAGATACTTGGCGAAAACGTGAAATTTGCCAAGATGTTAGTCAACTCAGTCACCAGCAAATTATTGCCAAAATTGCCAATGCAGGTATTGCGGGTATGGGGGGCGCAGGCTTTCCAACTCATATCAAGGTTAATACCAAACCTGATATCAACTTCTTGATCATTAATGCCGCCGAGTGTGAACCCTATATCACCGCCGATGATTTATTAATGCGCGAGCACAGCGCAACGATTGTTGATGGTATTAACATACTCGATCAACTGCTTAACCCTGCGTTTATTTTAATTGGTATTGAAGATAATAAGCCTCAAGCAATTAAAGCCTTACAGCAAGCAACCAAATCACTTGAGAAAATCAACGTTTGCGTGCTGCCGACTAAATACCCTAGCGGTGGTGAAAAACAGTTAATAAAGCTGTTAACCGGTAAGGAGGTTACTAGTGGCACTTTACCGATAAGCTCAGGTATTGTCGTACAAAACATTGCCACTTGCTTTGCTATTAGTGACGCGGTTATCAATGACACACCATTGCTCCGTCGTGTCATTACCTTAACAGGACAAGCGTTAGCTAAACCACAAAATGTTTGGGCGCTACTCGGCACACCTGTGAGCTATTTACTTGCGCAAGCTGGTTTTACCCGTCAAGAAAACACACCAGTAGCTAATCCTCCCGTGACTAATCCTCCAGTAATAATGGGCGGCCCGATGATGGGCTTTAGCATTTTAAATGAACAAGTGCCCGTCGTTAAAACCAGTAATTGCATTTTAGCGCCAAGTAAAACTGAAATGCCTAGCGCTTTCGATAACAACGCCAACGAAGTAGAATGTATTCGTTGTGGGCAATGTGCGGATGTTTGCCCAAGCCAGTTGCTACCTCAAGAATTACAATGGAGTGCAAAAGCTAAAGATCATCAGCAATTAGCTAAACTTAATTTATTTGATTGCATTGACTGCGGCGCTTGCGCTTATGTTTGTCCAAGCCAAATTCCTTTAGTGCAATATTACCGTATTGCCAAAGCTGAAATTCGCCAACAACAACAACTCGACTTAAAAGCAGAAAAAGCAAAAGAGCGTTTTGAAGCACGAAAGTTACGCTTAGAGCGAGATAAAATAGCGCGAGAAGAAAAACATAAAAAAGCGGCAGCCGCACGAAAAGCCTCGATGAATAAAAAAACACCCGAAGCTGGTGCTGCAAAATCCGCAGTGGCCGCCGCACTTGCACGAGTAAAAGCTAAAAAGGCCGCTGGAAAGCAAGACAGCACGTCGACCGCTACCAATAACGAAGAAACGAAGAGCAGTAGCGAGTTGCCAATAGCGAATGATGAAGCTCTAGATGATAAGTCACAAGTCAAAGCGGCCATTGCCAGAGCAAAAGCGAAGAGACTGGCTAAAAGCACTGCTGTTCGCGAGAAGGCCGTTACCAATGATGAAGAAACAAAGAGCAGTGACGAATTGCTAGTAGCGGACGAAGAAGAAAGTAAACAGTCAAATAGTGCTGATGATAAAAAAGCTAAAATTGCTGCCGCTATTGCCAAAGCTAAAGAAAAAGCTAAGGCTAAAAAAGCACAAGCAACTGAGCTAGCCGCATTAAGTAGTGAACAAAATAGCGAACAAAATAGTGAGAATAGTAGCGCAACTAGCGCTAAAGCAGATGACAAAAAAGCAAGAATAGCTGCTGCGGTTGCTAAAGCAAAGGCTAAAGCGAAAGCAAAAAAAGAACAACAATCTAATCCTCAACCTAGCAACGAAGAAATAAAATAATTATGGCTTTTTGGATAGCAAGTTCACCACATAACCACAACCAAGCCGAAACATCAGCTTTGATGCGCTTAGTTACTTATGCCCTTTTTCCTGGCATCTTTGCCCAATGGTATTTTTTTGGTTGGGGCAACCTTATTCATATTACTTTAGCGGTTGTTACGGCCCTGATAAGTGAATTTATTGTTTTATCGCTAAGAAGTAAACACGGTAATAAAAGTACCAACAAACACACTTTAAGCAAGCAGCTTTTTGATGGTAGCGCGATACTTACCGCTGTATTAATAGGAATATGCTTACCCGCCATTGCACCATGGTGGATTGCTGTTATTGGCAGCATTTTCGCGGTTGTGGTGGTAAAACAACTTTATGGTGGCTTAGGTCAAAACCCTTTTAACCCGGCAATGGCCGCCTATGTGATGCTACTGATCTCATTTCCTGTGCAAATGACCTCATGGCAACCACCATTATCATTAATGACGGTCGATTTAAATCTTAGCAACACTATAAGCACCATATTTACCGGATTCACCAGCGAGGGTTACTCGGTTGAACAACTCAGAGCCGATATTGATGGCTTTACCATGGCCACCCCGCTAGATACGCTAAAAACTAATGCAAGCTTAGGCTTAACCGTTTATGAAACCATGCAAAACCAAATATTTGGCGCGCATTTTTCTTTAGGGTGGGAGTGGATAAACGCGGCATTTTTATTAGGTGGAGTATTTTTAATCTTCAAAAAAGCCATTGCTTGGCAAACCCCTGCCAGCTTTTTGTTCAGTTTATTTATTTGTACCTTTATCGCTTATAGCATAAGCCCTGACAGCAGTGCATCCACTATGTTTCATTGGCTAAGTGGTGGTTGTATGCTTGGCGCTTTCTTTATTTTAACCGACCCAGTTACCGGGGCAACGAGCACTAAAGGTCGAGTGATTATTGGCGCGTTAGCAGGGCTACTCGTGTATGTGATCCGCGATTTTGGCGGCTATCCAGATGGCGTAGCATTTGCGGTACTACTTTGTAATATGACCGCGCCATTAATCGACCGCTATACTCGCCCACGCACCTACGGTCATCAACCCAGCATAACGAAACAAGAGGAAGGTAAATAATGACAGCGCCAAATCCTCAAATAAATAAGCCTAATGATCAAAAAACCAGTGTTTTTCGCTTACCTATACAAAAAAACAGTCAAATTTTAGCGATTTTTGCCATTGCTTGTACCTTGATCGTTGGCTTAGTCAATGAACTAACAAAAGATAAAATTAAGGCACAAGCACAACAACAACTGTTAAATACTTTACACAGTATTATTGAGCCAAATCGTTATGACAATGACATTACTAAAGATTGTGTTAATTTTAGTACTGCGGCGCTAAATGAACAAACCAGCGATGCCATCCAAACGGCTTACATTGCCCGAAAGGCAGGCAAAGTAATTGCCATTGCCATGACCAACACTGCACCAGATGGCTATAATGGTGATATTGATCTTATTGTTGCCGTGAGTATAGACGGTAAGGTCAGTGGTGTGCGTGTATTAAATCATAAAGAAACCCCTGGGCTGGGCGATAAAGTTGAATTACGCAAAAGCAATTGGATCACTAGCTTTACCGGTAAAAAAATTCTCTCTGACACCGACAGCCGCTGGGCGGTAGCTAAAGATGATGGTATGTTTGATCAATTCACTGGCGCAACTATCACGCCCCGTGCAGTTGTTAAATCAGTCACACAAACGCTATTATATTTTAAAGCAAACCAACAAGCTTTATTAACACGTCCTAATGCGTGTCTGCTTAGTGTTGAGCAAACAGCGGCAGTCAATGAGGTGAACAATGACAAATAATATTGAACAAACATCTACGTCAGATATTGATACTGACACCGATATTGATGTCGATGCAGCAACTCAGGCAGAAAAAAAAGCTGAACTTAAAAGAGAGTATAAAGAACTAGCAATACAAGGCTTATGGAAAAACAACCCAGGTTTAGTGCAACTGTTAGGACTTTGCCCACTACTTGCCGTCACAGCAACAGTAACCAACGCCTTAGGCTTGGGGTTGGCAACTTTATTGGTTTTAGTGTGCTCTAACCTCACTGTATCTGCCATTCGCCAATGGGTACCAAAAGAAATTCGTATCCCTATTTTCGTCTTGATCATCGCAGCTTTTGTCACCTGCGTACAATTATTAATGAACGCCTACACCTTCGGTATCTACCAGTCTCTGGGTATATTTTTACCGCTTATAGTCACCAACTGTGCCATTATTGGTCGTGCAGAAGCTTACGCCTCTAAAAACCCCGTTAAACAAGCAACTTTTGATGGTTTGATGATGGGCTTAGGCTTCACCTTAGTGCTGATTGTACTTGGCGCAATACGCGAAATTTTAGGACAAGGCACCTTATTTGATGGCGCTAACTTACTACTAGGTGACTGGGCAAGCGTACTACGCATAGAAGTTTATCAATTAGATAGCCAGTTTTTACTGGCCATTTTACCACCGGGAGCCTTTATTGCCATGGGTTTTATCATTGCGCTAAAAAACGTCATTGATAACCATATAAAACAGCGCCAACCCAAAGCGGTAAAACAAGATATTGAACGAGTAAGAGTTAACTTTGATTCATAGAGTATTAGTTATCAGTTACCAGTGATTAGTTACGAATGATTAGCTTGGCGTTACAAAAAAGTGAAACATAGCAAATGAATAAAGAAAAACGTTTAGAGATACTAACTAGGCTGCGCGACAATAACCCCGCACCCACAACAGAGTTAAATTTCACCAGTCCCTTTGAGCTATTAATTGCGGTATTATTATCAGCACAAGCGACCGATGTTGGCGTTAATAAAGCAACCGCTAAACTTTATCCTGTCGCGAATACTCCCCAAGCTATTTTAGCACTTGGTCTTGATGGTTTAATTTCTTATGTTAAAACCATTGGGCTTTTTAATACCAAAGCGAAAAACACCCTTAAAACCTGCCAAATGTTAGTGGATTTACACGGTGGTGAAGTACCAGAAAACAGAGCAGCTCTTGAAGCCTTACCTGGTGTTGGCCGAAAAACAGCCAATGTTGTCCTCAATACCGCCTTTGGCTGGCTCAAAGATAACGAAGGTAAATACTTTTTAGCCGTCGATACCCACATCCAACGCCTCGCTAACCGTACTGGCTATGCCAAAGGCAAAACAGTAGAGCAAACGGAACAGGCTATAATAAAGAACACACCGAATAAAACAGAATTCATGTTCAACTTGCATCATTGGTTTATCCTTCATGGCAGGTACACTTGTACCGCTAGAAAACCAAAGTGTGGCTCGTGCATCATTGAAGACTTGTGTGACTTTAAAGACAAAACAGAATAGTTCAATACCAACTTTTAAGACTTTCTTACATTGTTGAGTTTCTAAGGTTTGCACAGACGGCATAAGTAGTAGCTTATATGAAAGATCAACTTTCGGTTCATATAGCTGACATAAATTAAAGAATCAGTAGTCTCGGATTTGTAACCAGCAAAATTGGGCAGATATTTATTTAAATTGTATCAGCTCGTTAAACGGCTATTAAACGAACCTTTTCATCACTGCTTTTTATGACACGAGCGGTAAAGTGAATGCTGGACTGCCCCTGACAATCGGGTAGAAATAGACATAAAATACGGATATTTACCAAGAGGAACAACAAATTATAATAAGATTTTGCTGCATTATGAGCATAGTGAGATAACATCTGCTGGGGAAGCCCCTCTGGCATACTGGGTTTTCTTCCTGTTTATAGACAGCATAACCAAGAACTACTGAGCCGTCGCGAAATATAAACCTAATGGATTACCATGACGACGGAAGCGGTGATGTAAAACAAACACAGTCAGCACTAACATTAATACTTCAGCGAGGGGCGCTGCATACCAAATACCCGACTCACCCCATAAAAAAGGCAGAATAAAGGTCAGCGGCAGCGTAAATACGTAAACTTTAGCTAGGCCTAGGATACTGGCACGGCCAGCATCACCAATTGCCTGAAATAAGGTACTTATTATCATCAAGGGCCCGACCAAAAACAGCAGCATAGTGATTATTGGCAGCACCCGGGCTACTTCGCTAATAATCAAAACATCATCAACAAACATTTGGCCCAGTGAGTTTTTAAATGCAAAGGTGATCCCCTGCAGTGACAAACAATACACCAATGCTATGATCAGTGCCATCTTGATACTGGCATTGGAACGTTGCCAGCTTTTAGCGCCATAGTTATTGCCCACTATGGTTTGAAAAGCCATGCTTAAGCCCAGCAAAGGCAGAAAGATAAAGGTCATTAATCGGGTGATGATGCCATACGCCGTCACTGTGGCGTTATAGTTTTCACTTCCCCACAACTGCAGGCAAACTATCACTGCAATGGAAGACAGAGACACACCGATATAACTCAGACTGGTTGGGGCACCTAACAGCAGAAATTGTGACCAGAATTTTCGTTTGCTTGAAAGGCTGAAAACTTGTGTGTTTATTACGTTATGGCCATATCGGCGAAACAAGGCGATAGCTAAAATGGATCCGCCCTGAGCCAGAATTGTGCCATAAGCCGAGCCGACAACCCCAAAACCCATTTTAACAATAAAAAGGTAATTAAACAGCGCATTGAGTAATACCGACGCTAGAGAAATTGTGGCCATTAGCGGCATTCTCCCTTCACAGCGCAAGGTATCACCATTAATGGCAAGCATAAACCCCAGAGGCGAAAACCAAATTAAAATAGCAATATAACTGTATCCCAGATTAGCCAAGTGTTCAAAGCCGTTGGCTACGAGCAGTGACAGGGCTCTACCACCGAGCATAAATAACAACATCAAACCAAGGCAAACAATGAGAGATAAGGTAATTGCCTGACTAAAGCTTGATTTTGCCTCTGCTTTTTCTCCTGCTCCCAGCTGACGGGCAAGCACACTGGCAAAACCACTGGCGACTAAGGTAGACAGGGCGACGAGTAACATAAACGCCGGGAACATTAGGGTTACGGCGGTTAATGCATCTGCGCCAACAAATTCACCAAGAAAATAGGCATCTAATAAGGTAAAAGAGCCATTCACCAGCATGATCAAAACAATCGGCGAGGCGGTTTTGATAAATACCGAGAGTAGTGAACCGGAAAGAAAAACATTGTCTTGGTTGTGCGTGCTTGCATTAGTCATTTTGTTACTCTCTATTCATTACCACTGTGCTGGTCGGCAATATTATTAAATTTGCCTAATACAAAGTCCTGAATTTCTTCAGGCCAGGTGGTTATGGCTTGTTTAAAACTTACTTTACTGTTGCGATATAAGGCACGTCTGGCTTCTTCAAACCCCGGTGAATCGCCTAAAAACAACATCATAAATTTATCTAATTGCTGTTGTTTCATGCATATTATATCTTCCACGGAAAGGTTTTTTTGCGCTTGCTCGACTAATTTTCGCAAGGTAACCGATGCCCCGCCGCGCTGCATAGCAAGCCACTCCCAGTGTCGGGGTAATAAGGTAACTTCTTTTGAAATCACCCCTAATTTTGGCCGACCACGCTTATGGCCGGATTGTGCTACAGGCCCGGGCAGGTTATCTATTACGCTTTGTACATCACCGCGCCAGTTAATCTCTATGCGTTTGCAGTTGTCGGTTTCGATAACGATTGGTTCAATATTTGAGTCGATTGATTTCACCTGATGAATGATCTCGTTAAGGTCACCTTGGGCAATGAATTTTTGCTCGTAAATAGCCAGATATTTTGTTGTCATTATTTAACCCTAAAAATTACCATGGTAATTTAATTATTACCCGGGTAATAAGTTTTGTCAATTATTGCCTGGGTAATAATTGACAAATCATCACTGCTTAGTATTTTACCCTTGCAGGAAATAAGAGATAATTGAGACAGCAAAATCCGTATTGTGAAAATTATCAGTGCGCTATTGCAGTGGCTAAGTGATTTTAGCCACTACAATGTCTGCCTTTACTAGCGAAGTAAACATAAATAACATTCAAAGATGACCATTGAAACGTCAGCAAAGTGGCAAAAGAGGGATATTGAATATACGCTCTAATAAAATACAGCTATGATCGGCTGACCCACCATTGCCGTAACACTCCTATTCTTCGGGTCAGTATTTGTATTAAATTAGCCATAGATAAAAATTTTGACTTGGTTGAGCAAAAAACCATTTAAAGTGGTGCCAACAGCGTTTAAAATAGCTGTGCATCACTGGTTTACATTGCATGGTCGTTATACTTGAACCGCTAGAAAACCAAAGTGTGGCTCGTGCATTATTGAAGACTTGTGTGATTTTAAAGACAAAACTTGTGACTAGTACTACAGATAAGAAATTTAAGGATACTAATGAAATTTTTACACACCATGGTACGTATTCGTGACGTTGAGGAATCTCTCGACTTTTATATCAACAAACTAGGCTTAATAGAGACCAAACGTAATGAGGTACCAGCAGGTAAGTTTACGCTTATTTTTTTGGCAACAGCAGCAGGTGAAGCTGAAATTGAATTAACCCATAATTGGGACTCTGTAGAAGAATATAGTAGCGGCCGTAATTTTGGCCATTTGGCGTTTGAAGTGGATGACATTTATCAAACGTGTCAGCACCTACAAGATAATGGTGTAGTCATTAACCGCCCACCGCGCTGCGGAAGAATGGCCTTTATAAAGTCACCTGACAATGTCTCTATTGAATTACTGCAAAAAGGTGCCGCTTTAACGCCGCAAGAGCCATGGTTAAGCATGGCTAATACCGGCGTTTGGTAAAGCAGAGTTCACCATTTGGCAAACTCAAACCAGTCATTTATCTCGTTAGCGCGTCTTTAAGCGCTGCTAAACATAAAGCAACATTTTCACTACGTGCTGCATAACCCATTAAGCCAATGCGCCAAGCGCTACCCGAAAACTGGCCTAAACCGGCACCTATTTCTAAGTTATATTCATTTAGCAAGCATTGGCGTACTTTAGCATCGTCAATACCTTGGGGAATATAAACGGCATTAAGTTGTGGCAAACGCTCTTGCTCAGGCACAATAAAGTCTAGTCCTAAATCAGCAAAACCCGCGGCTAATTTATTATGTTGTGCACGGTGGCGTGCCCAACTTTTTTCTAAGCTTTCATTTTGCAACATCACTAACGATTCATGTAAGGCATACAAAGAGTTAACTGGCGCAGTATGATGATAACTACGTTTGCCCTCGCCTGACCAATATTCCATCACTAATGATTGATCTAAAAACCAACTTTGCACTGCTGTTTTTCTATCTTTAATCACTTGTGCTGCTTGCTCACTAAAACTCACCGGAGACAAACCTGGCACACAAGACAAACACTTTTGGCTGCCAGAATAAACAGCGTCTATTCCCCAGTCATCTACTTTCAATTCAACGCCACCTAGCGAAGTAACGGCATCAACTATGGTTAAACAGTTATATTTACGCGCCACTTCACATAACGTTTTGGCATCAGAAAGTGCACCCGTTGACGTTTCGGCATGCACAAAGGCAACAAATTTAGCTTGTGGCGTTTGCTTTAAAGTATCTTCTAATGCTTGAGGGTCTACCGCTCTTCCCCAAGTACCATCAACTACTACCACTTTTGCACCAACACGCTGCACATTTTCAATCATACGAGCGCCAAAAACACCATTGCGACAAACAACAACAGTATCTCCAGGGGTTACAAGGTTAACAAAACAAGCTTCCATACCAGCAGAGCCTGGCGCTGAAATAGCCATGGTATAAGTGTTTTTTGTTTGAAAAGCATATTGCAGTAGCGATTTAACTTCATCCATCATACCAACAAAAGTAGGATCAAGATGACCCACGGTTGGTCTTGCTAATGCTGATAATACTCTTGGGCTTACATCTGAAGGCCCAGGTCCCATTAAGGTTCGCTGTGGTGGTATAAAAGATTGAATAGTCATGATAATCTCGCAGAAAAATAGATGAATTTAATGTTGGCAGCATATCATTAGTTGAAATCATTTACTAAATTAATAGTTTTTATCTCAGCTATTCACTATGAAAATATAACACTAATCCTCTTACTTACTGTTATCATTCTACGATATAAATAAACCAACAATGGCGTACCTTTAATGGCACTCAAAGCAACAATTTATAAAGCCAATATAGAGCTGGCAGACATGGATCGCAATTACTACGATTCATTACAATTGACCTTAGCACAGCACCCCTCTGAAACAGCACAGCGCTTTATGGTGCGTTTAATTTGTTATGTACTCAATGCTCATCAAGACTTGCAGTTTGGCAAAGGCGTTAGTGATGAAGATGAAGCAGCCCTTTGGCAAATAAATTACAGTGATGAAATAGCATTATGGATAGAGCTTGGTCAAATAGATGAAAAACGCATTAAAAAAGCCTGTAACAAAGCAAAACAAGTAAAACTCTATTGTTATGGCTCTAGTGTCGACACTTGGTGGTCTCAATCGCAATCCGCTTTAAGCAAATACACTAAACTTAACATTGAACAGTTTGAGCAAAGCACCACTGATGCCTTAACCAAACTATTAACGAGAACGATGGAATTTCAATGCAGTATTCAAGATGGCCAATTATGGTTAAGCAGTGGTGATGAGTCTTTGCTAATAGAAACCAAAAAATTACAATCAGCAAGTGAATAATTAAGGAAAAACATGTTCAATATCATGTTCAATATCATGTTCAATATAAAGAGCAAACAACTGACAGCACTTATAATTAGCGCTAGTCTCAGTTTAACAACGCTTGCCAATACAACGCCTATTAATACAATGTCTGTTAATAACACAGCGACAATAACACTTGCGCAAGTTACTCAAGACGTAAGTTACCTAGCCAGCGATACCCTTAATGGCCGTGGTAATTTTTCTACTGACATCCACCAAGCAGCTGATTATATAGCCAAACGTTTTAAAGAAGCAGGGCTATCCCCCGTTGCTGGCAATGATGGTTTCTATCAAGAATATGCCGTGCAACAGATCCACCCAAAAACACTTGAACTGCATATTAATGGCCAATCAATCGCAACAGAAAAGCTAGCTTTTGCCAGCACTGTTGAAAACTTTACTTGGACTATGCCTGATACTAAAAAGCAGCCTTCCTCAGTTAAGGTACATAGCATTGGTAAAAAAGACGATATGCGAGCAGCGTTAAGTGAATTAAATAATCAAGGTGGTCAACACCTAGTATTATTACACTCGGCACATAAGGATATATTCCAACGCTATCAGCATTATTTTGCCCAAGGTTTGACAAAACTTGCTAGCAGTGAGACTAACTCCCAACAAGGCGGCACTATTGTTATTGCCTTAACCGACACCTCTACTGAACAACTAAACAGCTTTTCAGTTATCGCCACTAGCACAATTAGCATCAGCAAACTAACTAATGTGGTTGCTATGTTGCCTGGCACAACAAAGGCAGATGAAATTGTACTCTACAGTGCCCATTACGACCATTTAGGCTCAACAGAAAACACTGGGGCAACTGATACCATTTTTAATGGCGCCGATGATGACGCTTCAGGCACAGCTGCGGTTATTAACTTAGCACAACACTTTGCTCAGCAAGGCAATAATAAAAGAAGCTTATTATTTGCCGCTTTTAGCGCTGAAGAAATTGGTGGCTTTGGTTCACGATACTTTTCTAAACAATTAGATGCTCGCACGATAACAGCCATGATTAATATTGAAATGATAGGTAAGCCATCAAAGTTTGGTGCCGGCACTGTCTGGATGACAGGTATGGAACGCTCTGATTTAGGTGAACAATTAAACGCAGCCTTAATAGGTACTGGCATGAAAATTCACCAAGACCCTTATCCTGAACAAGGACTATTTTATCGCTCAGACAACGCAACATTGGCAAGGCTTGGGGTACCCGCGCATAGTTTTAGTAGTACACAGCTCGACAAAGACCAGCATTACCATCAAGTGAGTGATGACTTAGCGTCTTTAAACTTACCTTCTTTGCATAAAGTGATTAAAGCGTTAGCTATCGCAACTCAACCCTTAGTTGATGGAAAAATAACACCATCACGCATTGATACTAATTTAGTTAAAAAGAAAGGACTTATTTATTAGCTGCCTTTACGGCCTTTTTCTTCAAACGCTCAACTTATTTTTCAAACGTCGACTGAGTTAAAACTAGCCCCCTAATAGCTCCCTCTAACTACTTGCAATAGAATATCAGTCTAGTTCATATCCATTTATAAACTTAAAGCCAGCCTATTATCTTCATCAGAGATAATAGGCTGCTTCAAAGCATAACAATACCCCAATCAGCATGATAACTATATATTATCGTAATGATAAAATATCAATATTATTAATTATTGTTATGAGTCGATAATATCTTTCTCCGTTGAGAGGCAAAAGTCTTAACAAATTAATTAACCAATTTATTTAACTAATTTAATAAAACAAAACCTAACTGGAGAATACCCTTATGTCACACAATACACTTGCAAATACCCCAAAAACTGTTGTTATCACTGGCGCTTATGGCGGCATGGGCATTGATATGGCAAAAGCCTTTATTGCACGTGGTGATAACGTTGTTATTAACGGACGTAATGAAGCTAAATTACAACAAGCCAAACAAAAACTTGATGACGGTAATACTAACCCTAGCGTTGGTCAGGTCATCACAGTAGCGGGTGATATTTCAGACGCTAATACCGGCAAAAAAATAGTTGAAATGGCACTTGAGCACTTTGGCAGTGTTGATGTACTCGTGAACAACGCCGGTCAGTTTTACCCTAAAGCCTTTATTGATAGTACAACAGAAGATTTAGAGCACTTTTTTAATGTCAATCTTAAAGGTACTTACTTGACTACTCAGGCGGCTGTGCGTCAAATGATAAAGCAAGGCAGTGGCTCTGTTATCAATATCGGCACGGTATTGGTTGATTCTGGCTATAGCGTTTTTAAAGCTTCAGCGGCACTCACCAGTAAAGGCGGCATTCATGCGTTAACCATTGCCTTAGCTAGCGAACTGGCTGAGCACCAAATCCGTGTTAACACCATTGCTCCAGGCGTGATTCGTACGCCTTTACAAGGTGATGCCGTCGATAGTCACGCGGGAATACATTTACTAAATCGTGTAGGTGAAGTTGAAGATACCACCAGAGCCACGCTGTATTTGGCTGATGCAAATTTTCAAACGGGCACGGTAGTTAATGTGGACGGTGGTTATGTCGCTGGCCGCTCTTAAGTGGTATTAAAATTTCATAGCGAATAGGCTCGGTGTCTTTTTGTACCGAGCTTAGTAAGCCCTTGGCGATTAAAGAGCTATATAACAGCACGAATAAGTAATCGAAAACGTTTTATTGCCAGCAACACAATTAATTTCAAATTAATCAACGGAGAATTTACATGTCTACTTATATCATTGTCGGATTTACCCCAAAAGATACCGGCTCATTGCAACAATATGGAGCATCTGTGCCTGCCACGTTAGCTAAGTATGCTGGAAAAGTTTTAGCAAAAGGTCCAGTAGAACAACTTCATGGCAAGTCTGCTTTTCAAATGCAAGTTATTCTTAACTTTCCCACCAAAGAGGATGCCTATAACTGGTATCAATCTCCCGAATATCAAGCGCTTATTGAAACACGTAACGCTGGCATGGATTCTCAATTCCAGCTTGTCAGTTAACTAATAAATTAAAAGGAAAATATGATGAACTCTAATACCATAAAACTACACAGACACCCACTTTCAGGCCATAGTCATCGCGCAGAGCTGTTTCTGTCGCTACTTAATAAAGAGGTCGAACTTGTGGAAGTGAATCTTGCCAATGGCGAGCATAAAAGCGAAGCTTTCCTGAAACTTAATCTGCTGGGTCAGCTACCCGTATTACAGGACAAAGACACTGTGATTTCAGATTCAAACGGGATTTTAGTGTATTTGGCTGAAACCTACGATGCAAGTGGTGAGTGGTATCCAAAAAATCCTGTAGTCAGAGCACAAATACAACGCTTTTTATCTATTGCTGCTAATCAAGTTGCTAACGGACCTGCGGCGGCCCGTTTAGTTACTGTATTTGGTTATAATCTGGATCATGAGTTATTAATCGCGAAGGCCAACACATTACTACAAATGTTAGAGCAACATTTTGAAAATAATAACTTTGCAGTAGAAAATAAACCAACCATTGCTGATATAGCATTATATACCTACATAGCCCATGCACCCGAAGGCAATGTATCACTTGCACCTTACGTGAACGTTACCGCTTGGTTAAAACGTATAGAAGCTTTATCTGGCTTTATAGCGATGGCAGCAACCAAAGTTGGTTTAGCTGCTTAAATGGCCAAATTAATAATGATTTTTACTGAACGGACTACTAGTTTATAGCTGATAGTCCGTAGATAAATTAAACTATGCAGGATAACTACAATGGCTCACGATGAAGGCTTAGATGTTGGCTCACTTTTTCATGAGGGAGAAATACGGGTTCAAAAAAAGGCTGGTGTCGAAGGAGACACTGATCTTGGCCGGCGCAACATTCATGACTATATGCCACAACAGCATCGTGAGTTCTATCATCAGCAGTCATTAATTTTTATCGCCGCTCAAGATAAGCAACAGCGGCCTTGGGCCAGTGTTATTGTTGGTAAAAAGGGTTTGCTCAAGACACCGACAGAAAACGAAATGGTAATTTCAGGCTTACCTTTTAGTAATGAACCTATACAGGAAGGTTTAGCTAAAAACGATGCCGTGGGTTTATTAGGTTTAGATTTTGGCAGCAGACGTCGTAACAGAATGAATGGACGTATTAAATCTCGTCTCATTACCACTCACTCACCGGCTATAGGGGAAATAGCTGATTCATTAGTTCGCCGATCGTTAACTATCAGCGTCGATCAAGCCTTTGGTAATTGCCCTAAATATATTCAATCCAGAATAATTTTAGACAATAAAGGCATGACAACAGTAAAAAAACCCCTCTCACCGCTTCAACATAGCCATAAATTTTCTGAGGAACAAAGACAACTTATCGAAGCCGCAGATACTTTTTTTATCGCGACTCAACACTTACCTGATGAGCTATCGACTAAAGAAAAAAACTCATCAAGGGAGCTTTATGGTATTGATATGTCTCATCGTGGAGGAAAACCAGGCTTTATTAAATTCGTCGATAATAACACTATTCAATGGCCTGATTTTAACGGTAATGCTTATTTCAATACCTTAGGAAACCTTCAGCAAGACCCCAGAGCTGGCTTATTATTTTTAGATTTTAAAACCGGCAGTATGCTCAGTGTTACCGGTCATGCTGAAGTTATTTGGGACGGTATAGATATTAACGAATACGAGGGGGCAGAACGCTTGGTAAGGTTTAAGTTAGACGAAGCTGTTTATATCCCCAATGCTTATCCATTGAAATGGTCTACCGTCGATGCTTCGCCTTTTCTTGCAGCCACAGATTCATGGATAGAGCTTGAAAACAGAAGGAAATACAATAAAGAAATTGAAAAAAAAACTAACCAATATCAATCATATAAAGTTGTTAAAGTTCAGGATGAGACAAAAGATATTCGTTCCTTTTATTTAGAGGCAACAAGTAAACAACCCCTTGCACCATTATCATTGCCATTTAAAGCGGGACAGTTCCTCCCTATTAAAATCAAAGCTGCTGATGGTAAAACACATTTTCGCAGTTATAGTTTATCAGACTCCCCAAGCCAAAATCACTATAGGATCAGCGTAAAAAGACTAGTGGGAGATGCTCCAGGTTTAGTCTCCAACTTGTTGCATGAGCAACTACAGGTGGGCTCTTTACTCGAAAGTATGTCACCAAAAGGTGAATTTGTACTCAGTGATAACCAGCGCCCTGTGGTGCTGCTCAGTGCAGGAGTAGGCATTACACCGATGATCAGCATGTTGCAATCAATTATTGAAGATAATGTCAGAACAGGGGCGAATCGATTAATTTATTTTATTTATGGCACTCAACATAGCCAAAACCATGCCTTTCGTGACTTAGTCGATTCAATAGCTAAAACTACACCTTGGCTAAAGGTTGCTTATTGTTATAGTCAACAGAGTGTCGAAAACGAAACTTTTACTCGTCAAAATCAAGATAAAATTCAATATTTTTCGGGGCACGTTAATAAACAAGTGCTGCAACAAATTCTGCCTATTGATGATTATGAGTTTTATTTATGTGGTCCCAGTGAGTTTATGACAGCAACATATCAGCTGCTCACAGAGTTAAATATTACTAAAGAAAGGATCAACTATGAATTTTTTGGACACAGTACTATTTTAAATAACACTTTAGATGAAAATACTTTGCAGGGTGAGGCTACACAAAGCGATAAAACACGGATCAATCAAGATAATACTAAAAGTGCTAAAGCTCCTGTGATAGTGAAATTTACACGTTCTCAAAAAGAAACGGTTTGGAAGCCGGAATTAGGCAGTTTATTAGAGCTAGCAGAGTCAGAAGGACTCAGCCCTGATTTTGGCTGCCGCAATGGCCAGTGTCATGCTTGTATAACAACGATAAAAAAAGGAAAAGTACACCAGTCTGTTGGTTCTGTATCTGACAATGCTGTGTTAATTTGCTGCGCTACGCCTGAATTAGCGCATGAGGCTGAGCTTAAAAATCAGCCTCTGCTACTGGATTTGTAAAAAGAAGGCATAATAAATAGCTTTCAATAATCCCATACTATAGATTTCTAAAGCAGATTTTTGGTTACTGTGAGCATATCCCAAATTGCCGTTGCCACAGTACCTATAGGTTTATCGGTACGACGAATAAGATATTGTTGTGAATTACGTATCTCAAAACTGTCTACATGAACCCGAACCAATTTACCTGATGCCAACTCTTGGGCAATAACATGTTCTGGCATTCCTCCCCACCCCATTCCCGCCATAATAATATCTTTTTTAGCAGCAAAGTCTGTGACATGCCAACGTCTGTTTTGTGGTATCAAATCGAGAGACTGCTTGTCTCGCGACTGGCTGCTGTCGGTGACAATGACTTGCACATAGGGTTTAACATCATTGACTGAATGTATACCCAAGCTTTGTGCTAGAGGGTGGCTATAATGAGCTACCGGAATAATCCTGATACTTTGATAAGGCACCGCTTCCATAATATCCAGATCAATACCTGTTTGAGTAGTAATGACCAGATCAGAACTGTCGTCAAATAACTTTTCTGTAGCACCGCCCATTTGCTCTGTCGCTAAGCGAATTTGAGTTGCGGGATATTTTTGCTCTATGAGTTTTAAGGCTTCAAGCACTGGCGGTAGTGGACAAACGGCATTGATAGCAATAGTCACTAGAGGCTCTTCAAACTTGGATAAGCGTTTAGCAAAACTGGCAAGTTGATGGGTCTTTTGTAATACCTCTAAAGATCGCTCATAGAACACTCGTCCTGAATCTGTAAGTATTGGACGGTAGTTGTCCCTAGAGAATAACGAAATCCCTAACTCCTCTTCGAGTTTTTTAATCATGGCGCTAATCGCAGGTTGTGACTTATAGAGTTTTTCTGCCGCCGCTCGAAAAGTACCTTCTGTTACCACGCTATGTAAAACCCTAAGTTGTTCGTAAGTCATTATTTTTCTTAATTAGCATTATCTTGGCTAAATGATAAGTAAAATTTATCATTTAGCCAAGATAATAATATCATTTATTTACCAACACTGGCGCTATATTTATTCCGACGTAAAGACAATCCCATTAATTTACACATTTAGCGAGAATATTTATGATTGATTTCTATTCATGGAATACAGCCAACGGTCGAAAAATTTCTATCATGCTTGAAGAAATGAAAATACCTTACCGTTATCACCCTATTAACATTAATAATGGAGAGCAGTTAACCGATGCTTTTCTGAAAATCAACCCAAACGGTAAAATTCCAGCAATCATTGATAGCGATGGGCCTGATGGCGAGCCAATCACTATTATTGAGTCTGGAGCTATCTTAATTTACCTTGCTAATAAAGTTAGTAGCGAATTACTTCCTGAAAATCCAAAGCAACAAACTCAAGTGCTGGAATGGTTGATGTTCCAAATGGGCGGAGTAGGACCTAATTTTGGACAAGCATTACATTTCTATAAATATGCCAAAGAGCGCATAGATTATGGCGTACAACGCTACATGAGTGAAGTTCATCGGCTCTGCTTAGTGATGGATAACTGGTTGCAAAACAGGGATTACTTTGCCGAGCATTATTCCATCGCAGATATTAGCATTTATCCTTGGTTGGCTCGTTGGGAGTGGTTGGATTTAAACTGGGAGCAATACCCTAATCTATATCATTGGTTTCAATTGGTTTCTCAACGCGAAGCAGTAAAGCGGGGATTAAAGGTGCTAGCTTGAAGACAAACCGTAATTAATAGACATGAATTATCGGTATTAATTTCTTAAGCACAAGCTATTAAGCAGCGATCACTTCAAGCGGGCAACGCATTTGAAATTCAACTTTGTTCTTACCTTCTATTTGAAAACCGTGTCTTAAATAAAGCCCTCTTGCCGGGTTTTTTAATAACACATTAAGCGTTATAGGTAATTGCAGCTGTAACGCTTTCTTTTTAACAACCAGCAACACTTTACTGCCAATACCCTGCCCTTGATATTTAGGTAATATTTGCAACTGTCTAATATGTAAGCTTTTACTGGTACCTTTAAGGGAAACAACGCCGAATTTTATTAAGCCGATAGGTTTTCTATCGCGTAAAATAATATGTGAGTCATAATAATGTTCTTTTATTCGCTCAATATGTTGCTCTTGTGTCAATTTGATTTTGGCATTCTCTAAATGCTTATTCATTGACAGTTTTCGCAACTGTAACAAAAAATCAAGATCTTCATGTTTTACATTTCTAAAACCAAGAGTAAATTTCATTACACCTTACATCACAGATAAGATTAAAAAATTATCATAACAATTTTTTAATCGCAATAGCTACACCATAGCCAACAGACGAACACAAAATGGTCTAACTCGGCTTTAATTGCTTATATAAAATTATTTACAACACGCCTTACTTTGCTGAACTGGCGGACATTTAACCGTACCAAATGAACAAAAAACACAACAATCACCTGATAATGGCTTTAAAAGAGAGTGACAAGCAGTGCATTCATAAAAATACTGACAAGCATTGGTTGGCATAGTCTCTTCTTTTTCAAAACCACATTGAGGGCATTTTATTTTGGAAACTAACATTATATTCGTCATATTGACCTTTAATTATTATCAGCTATAAAACATTAACTAGATTGGGTTATTAATAGCACTTACGAATAGAACTCACCAACAGGAAATTGCAACAACAGAAGTTCCACCAATTTTATCAAAGAGATGAGCGAAGTAATTTTACTCATTTTGATTATGTACACCAATCTGACAAAGCTCATTATAAATTATGTTATGCACAACGCTCTGATCCTCGGTGCTTGATACTACAACGTCAATAGTAGTGTTCACAAATCTGTGTCATTTCAGTAAACTAATAAAAACTGTGTAGTGCAGATTAAATGGATTAATTACTACCCCGTTTGTTTGAACATTTTCAGACCAACCTCATCTTTACACTAAACTTACAATTCACTAACTTTTCTTTACTTAAATTTTGTTATAAAGGATAAATGCATTCGGAAATAAAAATGCTTTATTTTATTTAAAAAACTTAAAGGGTAAATTATGAGCAGCACTTTAACTTACATCACTTATGGTCAAATAAGATCATTTCGCGTATTGAACTTGTTAATATTACTTTGTTTAGCGTTCAGTCTAGCCAGCTGTGGTGGTGAAAGCTCAGAAACCACTGATGAAGAAGTCGTTACAATAGATCCTTGCGATTTAAGTACATGTGAAAACCCAGTCGACGAAGACGTACCTACACCCAAGACAAATAAGTCGTCGTTTAATACAAACTTTGAAAGTGGGCAAACGCACCCTTTGCGTTTATCTCCCGATGGTAGTCATTTATTCGCAGCCAATACAGCGGCCAATTCTGTCTCTGTTTTTTCCTTATCAGATCCGTCAGCCCCAGCACTAATTGCAGAAATACCAGTCGGTATCGATCCTGTGTCTGTGTGGCCAATCAGTAACGAAGAAGTGTGGGTAGTTAATCATGTTTCTGACAGTATTAGTGTGGTTTCAGTATCACAAAAATTAGTGATTGATACCATTGCATCAGGAGACGAGCCCGCTGACATTGTGGTCGCAGGTTCACCAGCACATGCTTATGTTTCTGTGGCGCGCTCTAAAGAAGTTCGTGTCTTTGATCTGAGCACACATACACTAGTTAAAATAATCCCTTTGCAAGGCGAGTATCCTCAGGCATTGACGGTGAGTCCAGATGGTGAAAAAGTGTATGTCGCTTTTGCATTATCTGGCAATCACACAACCATAGTACCTCGTACCGCTAGCGTTATGCCGCCACTAGAACCTGCAATTTCAGGTCTTCCGCTAGCGCCAAGAACAGGTTTAATTATTGACGCTTCGGATCCAGAATGGTTTCCTTCAGTTTTAGATTACACCGTTTTAGATCACGATATCGCAGAAATATTCACCTCAAACCAAAGCTTAAGCCGTTATTACGACCGCGTTGGTACCGTCAACCTTGGTTTAACCGTCAATCCAACCAATGGCGATCTTTTTGTCACCAATACCGAAGCGCTTAATCTAACCTTTTTTTTACAAAATTTGCGCGGTCATTTTGTTGATAATAGAATTACCCGAGTGACGACCAATGATACATTTACCAGCACATCATTTGATTTAAACCCTGATATAGATTATTTCCAACTCCCGAACAATTCAGCATTATCAACCACGTTAGCGCAACCTACAGATATTTTATTTGACCCTTCAGGTGACTTTATGTGGCTAGCATCTTTTGGTAGCGATCGTATTGCTAAGGTCAATACTCAAGGGGAAGTTATCGCCCGTATCGAAGTAGGTAATACGCCGGGCTCACTGGTGGACTCAGAAAATAAACGAGGCCCTCGCGGGTTAGCGCTAAAGGCTGCAGATGAACGTTTATACGTACAAAATCGCCTCTCTAACACCCTTACAACCATTGATACTAAAACGTTAAGCATTCTAAATGAAACCACCATTGGAGATGACCCAACACTCTTAGTAATCAAACAAGGACGCGGTTTTTTTTATGATGCTAAATTAAGCGGTAATGGCACAGCGTCCTGCGCGTCTTGTCATGTTGATGGCACGACCGACAACCTAGCTTGGAATTTAGGCGACTTAGAAGGTGCAATGGTCAGCGTCACCGATCCCATCTCTGGAACTATAGAACGCATGCACCCAATGAAAGGGCCGATGGTCACCCAAACATTAGCGGGCCTAAAAGATCATGCGCCTTATCATTGGCGTGGAGAAATGCCGAGTCTATTAGATTTCAACGTTAATTTTGACAAAATAATGGGTGGTGTTGAACTTAACAGTGCAGATATGCAAAAATTAAGTGAGTTTATTAACAGTATCACTTTACACCCTAATCCAAACCTTACACTCGACAGGACTTTCTCAGCTGAGGTGTTGGCTGGCGATCCAGAAGCGGGACTTAATAGGTTTCAACAAGCTGGCTTTCTTGGCTTTGAACAAGCTTGTAGTTCATGTCATTCACTACCTAGTGAGCCATTTAAGCTGCAAATATCACCCGCTGCCGATGATGTCAGAGCCGCAAAAGTCCCCAGATTAACTCAAATTTATAAAAAGCAATCCTTTGACAATTCTAACGGCGCTATTACAACTTTAGGTTTTGGTGAAACCCAAGACGGTGCTGTCGCCAATATGGGAGGCAACGGCCTTGTTTCGTTTTTAGTATCATGGGATACCGGCACAGCCCCAGCTGTAGGTGTCACTCAAACTATCAAGTCGAATAATGTTAATAATACATCCGTTATCAATACTTGGAGCACCTTAGAAACTCATGCCCTTGCTGGCGACAATGGTATCTTTGTTCATGGTCAGATTAACGGAGCAATAAGGCGCCTTTACTATTCGGTAACAGATAACACTTATGTGGATTGTAACGATGACCTGACGCCTCTAAGCCATGCAGAGCTAGTAGCTGAAGCGACAAATGGCTCAACTTTTAGCATCATGGGGATTCATCCTGACAGTATTGTTTGTGCCTCAAATATCAGGCTACAAGCCGATGGATGGAACAGTGATAATGGCTTTGAATTATCGGCCACCTGTGATGGTGAAAATATCAGCCCTGCGCTAGCGATTACTAATTCAAATAATACGATTCAGTCTTGGGCTCTGGTGATGGAGGATCCCGATGCGCCAACCAATGATCCCTTTGTGCACTGGTTACTTTATAATATTGACAAAGACGTCTCTTCAATTCCATCGTCTCTCCCGAATACCCCTACAATTGAAACAGCTCAGTTACTTACCGGTGCCACTCAAGGAATAAATAGTTTCACCAATGGTGAGCAAATTGGCTATCGAGGACCCTGTCCTCCCGCTGATGAATCACATGGTTACGAATTTACGCTTTACGGCTTAGATACCGATACTGAAATACCCGCAAATTTAACTAAAAACGAGCTATTAGAAACTATTAGCGATGATATTATTTCGACAGATAGGCTCACCGTTTTTTATCGTTAACCTTGTTTAGCCATTATCGAGTTTGGTAAAATTAGCTTAATGAGAATTACTGCGTAATGAGGAATAAGTGAGACATAAGTGGGACACATAGGAAACGGATAGGAGACGGCCTAAAAACAAAAAGGGTGAATAATTTAATATTCACCCTTTTTTTATCATCATTTTTTAAGAAAAAACTGCTTTTAGCAATTTTACTTCTTAGCCAATTTCTCTTTGATACGTGCAGAACGGCCAGAGCGTTCACGCAAGTAGTAAAGTTTAGCTTGACGAACGTCACCGCGACGTTTCACTTCAATTGAATCAACAATTGGGCTATGTGTCTGGAATACACGCTCTACACCAACACCGTTCGAAATTTTACGAACAGTGAACGCAGAATGTAAGCCACGGTT
>MAAC01009903.1_pt1 | contig 54116 bp, 40 predicted proteins | sample 1115981 | NCBI WGS metagenome assembly MAAC01 (sample SAMN04961126, study PRJNA320927) | seawater metagenome | isolation source: sample BD02T64 sea water enriched with oil for 64 days | place: USA:Gulf of Mexico | collected 2013-07-27 | reverse complement strand
CCGATCTTTAAGCGCCACTACGAAGAGCTGCGTCGCAAGGTGCTGTGTGGTGAAAAACTAAAAATAGAAGTGCCCCCCGAATTGCCCCCACCCGGCAAACCCCAGTCAAAAGAAGAGCGCTTAAAGCAAATGCAGGCGCTACGGGACAAACTGGATTTATAAGCTTTAGCCAAAATCCGCTCAATAATAATTCAAACTAAAACTAACAATAGCGAAGGATAAAAATAATGAACCAACAACAAATCGCACTAGTCACCGGTGGTGCCAGAGGCATTGGCGAAGCCATTTGCCGCGTTCTAGCCAAGGCTGGACACAAAGTCGTCGTTACCGATATTTCCGTCAATGCGGCGCAAAGCCTGGCCGACGAACTCGGTGGTCTGGCGGTAGAAATGGATGTCACCTGTGCCGACTCGGTCAACGCGGCTGCCGCGAGTATTAAAGAACAAATCGGCGAGCCAACGATTCTCGTTAACAATGCCGGCTGGGATAACCTGATGCCCTTTCTCGATACCGATGAAGATTTTCAGGAAAAAGTGATCGCCATTAACTACGCCGGCCCGGTGCGCGTTTGTCGCGCCTTTTTGCCGGGTTTAATTGCCAACGGCAGTGGTCGTATTATTAATATCGCCTCCGACGCCGGGCGTATTGGTTCGGCCCTCGAAGCCATTTACTCGGGTACCAAAGGTGGCTTAATTGCCTTTTCAAAAACTCTCGCCAGAGAATATGCCCGCAATCAAATTACCGTGAATAGCGTCTGCCCCGGTCTCACCGATACCCCCTTAATTGGCGAAATCACCGCGATTAATCCGATTGCGGACAGGGGCATTGCCGCGATTAAAAAGTCCCTGCCGCTCGGTCGCATGGGCCAGCCCGAAGACATCGCCCACGCCGTCGCCTTCCTCGCTTCAGAGCATGCGGGCTATGTGACGGGACAAACAATTTCGGTGAGCGGTGGTGTTTCGATGGCGGGATAAACCACTAGAAATAGACAAAGGCGTGCCTACTGTGAGCTTGCTCATCTTACTCACAGTAGGCTCTACTTCATTAACCCAAAAAACCAACACTATCAATCCGACAACACCCTGCAAACGCGTCATTGCCGTCTAATTTTGTGCAGGCAATCACCCTTCTCACAAACGGCAGAACAATGCCCCCGAGCTTTTGATAGTCTGGCCCTGCCTGCCATCCAAATTTTAATCACGACAACTCCGCTGAGAATGTAATGGTTTCTATTTTAAAAACTGCACCCGCCATCCGCGACATGAATATCAGCAGCCGCCTCTATCTGGGTTTTAGTGCGCTGACTCTACTCCTCCTCCTGATTGTCAGCGTCACCATTTATCAACTGAATTATATTAATCAGCAAACCCATCGCATTGATGAATTGCGGGTGCCCACCGCCACGGCTAGCTCAGCGCTGGTCAAAAATATTTATGCCTCCCTTGCCAGTCTGCGCGGCTACATACTCACCGGCGACGAAGTCTTCAAAACACAGCTTGCCGATGAGTGGACAGAGATCGATACCCTGCAAGCCAGCATGGATACGCTATCGGCTCACTGGACCAAGCCCGAAAACATTCAAAGCTGGAATGATTTTAAAGTTGCCCTGGAAGAATTCCGCAATGCACAGGCCGCAGTTGAAGAAATCACCAACAGCCCCGAGCAATATCCCGCCACTGTTATATTTACCGATCAAGCCCTGCCCCTGGCCACGGCGATGTCGACGCAAATCAGCACACTGATTGAGATGGAGGCCGAATTGCCCGCCACGGATGAGCGCAGGCAGTTACTGGTCATGATGGCCGATGTGCATAGCACCCTGGGTTTTGGCCTGGCCAATATGCATGCTTTTCTACAGACTGGCGAGCCGATTTACAAAAACAAGTTCTCCGACCTATGGATAAAAAATCAAGGCCTCTTTAAGGAGATTCAACAAGCCTCATGGCAGCTCAGCCCCGAACAATCTGCCGCCTTTGATATTTTTACCAAAAAACGCAGCCTCTTTAGCCCCATTCCGCGCCAGGTCTTTAAAGTTCGAGACTCTGAAAAATGGGACATGGCCAACTACCTGTTAATAACAGAAGCCGCCCCCCGTGCCACCCTCCTGCTCAGCATCTTAATTGGCGACGACGGTAAGGGCGGCCTGGTTGCCCGTCAGCGCCAGTTGCTGGCAGATGATGTCGATCACTCACTCACCCATTCAAATAACTTAATCACGCTGCTGTGGGTGCTGGTCCTCGCGAGCCTTGGCCTGGTTGTTTTCATTGTTCAGCGCACGGCCAGCTCTATTGCCGCGCCCGTTACGGCCATGACAGCAGCCATGGCTGAAATTGCCGCCGGCAACACCGCCATTGATATTCCCAGCCTCGATCGCAAAGATGAAATAGGCACCATGGCCTCGTCGGTTAATGTCTTTAAGACCAATGCCATAGAACGCACTCGCCTGGAAGCGGAGAGCAAGGCTAGCGAGCAGGCTGAATTAAAACGGCAGCAGAGTGAACGCGTGAACACAGCCGCTCAGCAGCAAGCTGAAGTTGAACGCGAGCGCGCCCAGGCCACCGAGCACGCGGCGCGAGCCCAGCGGATTGATGATCTTATTACGACTTTTGAAAATGACGTCCGCGGAGCACTCAATGTTATGGCCGCCTCCTCGGAAGAGATGAGCTCAACGGCAGAACAACTGGTTGCCACCTCGACCGAAACCAGGAAGCGCTCTTCTGTTGTCGCCACTGCATCCGATGAGACCGCTCAGAATATCAATATGGTCGCCGCCGCAGCGGAACAGCTTTCAACCTCGGTGCAAGAAATTGGCCGGCAAACGGCACGCGCCAGCGCCATTTCAGAGGAAGCCGTAAAGGAGGCCGCAGAAAGCGAAAAAGCCACCGAGTCTCTCGCCCTGGCGGCGGAAAAAATTAATGACGTGATGGCCTTAATCGGCGACATCGCGGAACAAACCAACTTGCTGGCACTGAATGCGACGATTGAGTCTGCCCGCGCCGGAGAGGCTGGTAAAGGCTTCGCCGTTGTTGCCAGTGAGGTCAAGACACTCGCCGGGCAAACCAGTGACGCCACCAATGACATTACCCAGCATATCAATGAAATGCAGAGCCTGACAAAAAGTGCCGTCAGCAGCATTAAGGCCATTGTTGAAGTCAACGCCCGATCCAATGAAGTCACCTCAAGTATTCAGACGGCGATTGAACAGCAGAGTGATGCGACCCGTGAAATTTCCCAGAGTATTCTGCAAGTTGCCGAGGGCAGCACTGAGGTGTCCAGTAATATCACCAATGTCGCTGATGGCGCTACCGAAACGGGCACAGCAGGTGAGCAGGTACTCGGTGTAGCCAATGAGCTGAGCCAGGTCTCTCAGAAACTAAAGCGCGATATAGAAGCTTTTCTGAGCGACGTTCGCTCTGCTTAGGGGAATTCGACAGGCTACAAACCCACAGGACAGATGGCGTAACAAGGCCCCCTGCCACCTGAGTAATACGCGCTTAAAATTAATGACGACTGGCAATATTATCTGTTGTTTCGCTAAGTAAGTACCGTACCCGCTCTAATAAATCCCGAGAGCTATAGGGTTTGGCAAGCGCACCCGCTCTCAGCTCCCGATCGACCTCATCGACATGACTTGCTTCATCAAAACCACTGACAATTAGAATTTGTAGCGCTGGAAATTCAGCGCGTATTTTATCGGCCAGTTGGTAGCCATTCATACCGGGCATAATCACATCGGAGATCACTAAGTCGACCGTGTTGCTGCGAAGTAAGCTCAGGGCCTCATTGCCACTTTCTCCACACAGCACTTGATAGCCTTGCTGGCTTAATACGTCCCTTGCCAATGCCAATAAACTGGGCTCATCATCGACCACGAGAATCCTCTCCTCACCTCGCAATGAAGCCATATCCCCGGGTGAAAACACTTCGCTAATCGGCGACTCCCCCTTATAGCGGGGGAAATAAAGGCTAAAACGCGTGCCCACACCCGGCTCTGAATAAACCTGAATCCCCCCCTTACTGCGCTCAACAAAACCGTAAACCTGACTTAAACCTAGGCCCGTACCCAATTCGCCCTTGGTGGTAAAAAAAGGATCAAATATTTTTCCCACGGTGTCTTTATCCATACCCTTACCCGTATCGGAAAAACAGACTCTGACATAATCACCGGCGATAATACCCAGGTTTTCACCGTCCTGGCTGCTCAAACTTTGATTCGATGTGGTGATCGATAAAACGCCATCACTGGCATCCATGGCGTGCATGGCATTAATGCACAGGTTCATCAATACATCTTCAAAATCACCTTTGTCGACCCAAACCGGCCACAGTGCCTTCGGTAAATCCATTTTCACGGTAATTCTTGCGGTAAGCACTTTTTCCAGTAAAGAACGCTGATCAGCCAACAGAGCATTGACATCAACCTCAACAGCCTCAAGTATTTGCTGCTTGGAAAAATCCAATAATTTTTTGGTTAAGTTTTTACCGCGTTCACCCGCCTGAGCAATTTGCTCGCTATAAGCAAGCAGTTTAGGTTGATCTGACAGCGCGCTCTGCAAGAGCTCAGAATAGCCCAGCACAATACCCAGCATATTGTTGTAGTCGTGGGCAATGCCGCCCGTTAATTTGCCCAGAGCATCCATTTTTTGACTGCGGCGCAATTGTTCTTCAGCCTGTTTCTCTCGACTTAAATCGTGAATGGAGGCAATAAACAACATCTTATCGGAGCCTATTCGCGAGGTGCTCGTCACGGATAGACGCACGGGGAATTCCCCCCCTGACTTATTCATCATCGAGGTTTCGTGGGCACGGTCAATAATATCGGCATCCTGCCCCTCGGCACTTTTGGATAAAACCTGTTGGTACTTGCGGGTGGTCTCTGGTGACATAATTAATTCGAAGTGCTGGCCGGTAATTTCAGCTGCCGAAAAGCCAAAGAGTTTTTCCGCCGCCAAATTAAAACTCAAAATAATGCCATCTTCATCGACGGTTATAACCGCATCGAGTAGGTTTTCGAGTAATTGCTGTTGTTCGAGTTGTTGTTCTCGGTTTTTTTCTTCAGCCTGTACGCGCTCAGAAACATCATCGACAAATGATGCTATACCAATCACCTCACCCTCTTCATCCACTAACGGGGTGTTGAACCATTCACAGGCCAGGCTTTCCCCCGCCTTATTAATATTTTCATAAATTTGGTGGGGCAGCGCTTGCTTTGACAAGAGTTGTTGCTGGATATTGTCTATCTCTGGCGCCACCGCTGGTGACACAATCAACTCTAAAGAGCTACGGCCTACGGCCTCCTCTTTACTGTAACCAAAGATTTTCTCCGCCGCCGGGTTCCAGTCAATCACCACCAGATCTCTGTCCCACTCAATCACACCTAGAGGTGTGTGTTCGACATGTAATGTAAAACGCTTTTGACTTTCGTGTAATACCTGGCGCATGCGGTATTGCTCAGTCACATCATGAAACACCAAAATTGCGCCAATAATAGTATCGCCATTGCGAATTGGCGCAGCACTGTCGGCAATTTGATATTCCAGCGAATTTTTTGCCAGTAAGGTCGTGTGATTACTGAGGATAACAACCTCACCCGTCGTCAAGGTCTCATGCACCGGGTTGGGTACCGGCTTGAGGGTCTCAGCATCAACGATAGGAAACACATCGCGCACCGAGCAACCCAGGGCTTCACTTAAGGTCCAGCCCGTCATTGCCTCCGCCACCGGATTCATGCGCGTCACCAGCCCCTCACAATCCGTTGCAATCACAGCATCACCAATACAATTCAGAGTCAGCGCAAGGTTTTCTTCGCTATCCCGCAGTGCTGTCACCGACTGGTGCAACTGTGTTTGCATCGCTGTCAATGCCTCGACCAATACATCCAGCTCATCGGGACTGGTAAAATACTGGCGCGGACGCTCCAGGGCTAAGGGTTGGCCCAGGTTCGACAAACTGACATCCTGTGCAAAAGCGGAAATCGTGCCCAGGTGCCGGGTCACGCGGCGAGCCACCAATAATAGAACCAGGCCTGCCACCAGAAAGGTCTGCAGGGCAACGATAGCGATCGAGGAAAGGGCGTTCTTATAAAACTGCTGATAGACATCATCGCTGGAGGCGACGATTGTCAAGCCACCAATTTCCTGCGACTGATCACCGTAGTCATAATAGACAGGGAAATTATGGCTAATCACTTCGCCTGCTGGATATTTCCCCGCTTCGACGACCGTCTCACCCTGCTCACTGACGGCGAGATATTCTATCGACTGCAAATTGAGCATGCCGCTTAAATCCAGTTTTATGGCGTCGATATCGGTCAACCAAAGTCGTGCGCCGATACTCGGTAGATACAACCTGCCCACCTCATCAAGCTGCGTATCAATATTTTCCAAGTCACGTTTTAATTCAGCGTACAGGTATAAACCGGAAGTCACGATGGTGGCAAAAACACTAATCAGGAAAACAGAGAGTCCCAAACGACGAGCCAAAGGGCCCATTAATCCTGAACGACCGTTTTTCATAATAGGCAATACCCCAAAACCCGATTTAATTTTTTACTCAACAAGTCATTAAACTCTTGCCGGCTATTTTTTTTCTAATTCTGGCTCGCCAGGCTTTTCATTCTTACTACCCTGCATATGTTGGTCTATCAACTTCTGATAAGAACCGTCCTGCTTCATTGCCTGCAAAGCACTGGCTAGACGAGGCACCAATGCGGCATGTTTTGGATGCAGGTAAACATAAGACGGAACGTTCTCAAGAGACATATCACTAACGATCAGGCCCTCAATATTATTCTTATGTAAATAGTATTGACCTAAGCCTCTGATAAAAACAGCGTAATCGATTCTTTTTTTCTGTAGCAATGTAAACAGCTGTGTTTCATCTCTCACTTTAGTCACTAGAGCACTAGAAGGCACTCTACTTTCAATAATTTTCATGCCAAAAATGATGCCCACGGATTTCCCTGACAAGGATTGCCAGGCATCTTGCAAGTCAATAACGTCGCGAGAAAAAACCACAAATTCACTCTCAACAAGCGACTCGGGTACTCGTAAGAGGGTCGGGAAATATTCTTCAATGGCCCTCGTCCTCAGCAACTCGCCATCGGCAAGCCCCGCTGCCGTCATTTTCAGGCTTCTCTCTGTCGGTACTGTCATGACATGCAAGCCGTAACCCATTCTCTGCAGTGCCTGTTCGAGGATGTCATCAAGCAGCCCGTTTTGCTCCCGCGAATGATAAAAGCCCGGCGCCATATCACCGGACACCAGGGTCAACATAGGCTTGTCAGACGCGGTAACAACCAGACTATTGACGAGTAACAGCAAGCAGGCAGTGTATTGCCAACAGCGCTTAACAAGTCCTGAAATCGTTCTCTGTTCCTTTAGCCAGCCCATTCTTTTTCCATTGATGCCTTTAGCCTTAGCGAAGCTGCTATTTTATACCGCTGGATACCTTGATACAGATAAGCGATAGACATACCTACCCGGTCAAAGTCTTTCTTCAACGCCTCACCACCTCAGCAAGCACCGTTGCTGCAAGCTATTCAAAACGCTCAGGCAGCATACTTCACCACAAATATAGCGTACAAAAAAGGGGCGCGCCTTTTCAGTACCCCCTTATTTTTAGCAGCTCCATCAACGCTGTCAACTATTGCGCTTTCAGCATGCCATTTCAAACAGGCCTGTAGCACCCATGCCACAATAAATACCCGGGGACTCAAGACCACCTTGCTCTGCCGCTTTTGCTTCCATCAACACAAAAGCGGCCGCGCCGTCAGGCAACTGGCTGGCGTTACCGGCGGTGATACTATCGCCTTCGATAACGGGGCCAAGTGATACCAAACCTTCGGCATTGCTCAGCCAAAGTCGCGCACCGATACCTGGCAAGATACACTCTGCCCACCTCATCAAGCTGTGTATCAATATTTTTAAGTCACGTTTTAATTCAGCGTGCAGGTATAAACCAGAGGTCACGATGGTGGCAAAAACACTAACCAGGAAAACAGCGAGCCCCAAACGACGAGCCAAAGGACCCATTAATTCTGAACGGCCATTTTTCATAATCAACGCCCCCCAAAAAAACTGATTTAACTTTTCACTTAATAAGTCATTAAGCACTTGCCGGCTATTGTTTCCATAATTCTGACTCGACAGGCTTTCCACTGTTTATAGCCTGTAAATGTTTGTCTATCAATTTCTGATACGAACCGTCTTGTTTCATTGCCTGTAAAGCACTGGCCAGACGAGGCACCAATGCCGCATGTTTTGGATGAAGGTAAATATAAACCGGAACGTTCTCAAGAGACACATCACTGACGACCAGGCCCTTAATATTATTTTCATGTAAATAATATTCACCTAAGTCTTTGACAAAAACAGCGTAATCGATTCTTTTTTTCTGTAGCAATGCAAACAACTGTTTTTCATTTTTCACTTTAGTCAAGAAAGCACTATCAGGCACTTTACTCTCAATGATTTTCATCCCCAAAACGATGCCCACTGACTTCCCTGATAAGGATTGCCAGCCATTTTTCAAATCAATAGTTTGGCGAGAGAAAACCACGAATTCACTCATAACCAGCTGTTCAGGGACTCGCAAGAGGGTCGGGAAATACTGCTCAATGACCCTCGCTCTAAAGAGCTCACCATCGGCAAGCCCCGATTCACTCATCTTCAGGCTTCTCTCTGTCGGCACCGTCAAGACATGCAGGCCATAGCCCATTCTCTGTAGTGCCTGTTCAACTAGCTCATCAACCAGCCCCGTTTGCTCCCGCGAATGATAAAAGCCCGGTGCCAAATCACCGGTTGTCAAGGTCAAGACCGGCTTTTCAGCCGCGGTAACGGCAAGACTGCTAACGAGCAACAGTAAGCAGGTAGTGTATTGCCTACAGCGCTTAACAAGCCCCGAGGTCGATCTCTTTTGCTTTAGCCAGCCCATTCTTTTTCCATTGATGCCTTTAGTCTTAGCACAGCTGCTATTTTATGCCTATCAGGTATTTTGCTACAGATACCTGATAGGCATACCCGCCCAATCCAAGCCCTTCTTCACCGCCTCGGCAACCAGCGTTGTCGCAAGGGATGCAAAACCCTCAAACGGCACACTTCCGCATAAATATAGCGTACAAAAAAGGGGCGCGCCTATTCAGCACACCCCTTCTTTTTAGCCGCTCAGTCAAAGCTGTCAACTATTGCGCGCTAACTACGCCACTTCAAACAGGCCCGCAGCACCCATGCCGCCACCAACACACATGGTGATAACCACGTACTTTTCACCGCGACGCTTGCCTTCACGCAGAGCGTGACCGACCATGCGCGCGCCACTCATACCGTAGGGGTGACCAATAGAGATAGCACCACCGTTGATATTGAGGTTTTCATTGGGAATGCCCAGCTGATCGCGGCAGTAGATAACCTGCACGGCGAAGGCTTCGTTCAATTCCCAAACGCCGATATCGTCCATTTTCAGGCCGTTGGCTTTGAGTAGTTTAGGGATGGCGAAGACAGGACCGATGCCCATTTCTTCGGGGCCACAACCGGCAACGGCCATGCCACGATAAATACCCAGGGGCTCAAGACCGCGCTGTTCTGCCGCTTTCGCTTCCATTAAGACACAGGCTGCCGCACCGTCGGACAACTGGCTGGCGTTACCGGCCGTGATGCTGCCGCCTTCAATAACAGGACCCAGTGATGCCAGGCCTTCGGCATTGGTGCCGGGGCGATTGCCTTCGTCGAGCTTCAGGGTTTTTTCAACACTGGAGACTTCTTTCGTGGCTTTATCCATGACCTGCATAGAGGCCGTGACTTCAACAATCTCGTCAGCGAAAAGACCGGCTTGCTGAGCAGCCGCAGTGCGCTGCTGGGACTGTAGTGAATACTCGTCCTGGGCTTCACGGCTAACATTGTAGCGATTAGCAACAATCTCAGCGGTCTCAAGCATGGGGATGTAAATATCTTTCTGCATCGCGATCAGTGCTTCGTCGCGATTGCGGTAACTGTTGGCGTGTTCGTTCTGTACCAGGCTGATGTGCTCGATACCACCACCGACAACAGTAGTCATGCCGTCGCAAATAATTTGCTTGGCCGCCGTGGCGATGGACATTAAGCCGGAAGAGCACTGACGCTCGATGCTCATGCCGCTAACGGTATCGGGCAGGCCCGCACGCAAGCCCGCCAGACGTCCGATGTTGTAACCGGTCGTACCCTGCTGCAGCGCACAACCCATGATCACATCATCGATCTCGGCGGCATCAACACCGGCGCGCGCGATGGCTTCACGAATGGGGATGGCACCCAGTGTCGGGCCGTCGGTATCATTAAAAATTCCACGGTAGGCTTTACCGATGGGGGTACGGGCACTTGAAACAATGACTGCTTCTCTCATTTTTCTACACTCCTGTTGGGGTTAACGCAGGCCAATAATGGCCCCCGCGTATACTACGATGCTTTACTTTTCTTAAGAAATTTCTGGGTTTGTTGCCCAGCGTTGGTCAGCACACGTTGGCCGGCCTCCTCCTCGACATCGGCCCAGGCGGCACGAATATTTTCCGGCGTGCGCTCTTCGAGTGGCAGATAAATACCGTCGGTTTCATAAATACGTGTGGTGGCGTAACCACCGGCACCAGCAGCGAGAATGGTACGGGTTGGCGCCTCGTCATCACACAGAGTTAACAAGCCGGTAGTGACCGCTTCGGGGGGCATTAACTCTTCTGCACTATCGTCAGAGAAAATATCAGCCGTCATGCGCGTATAGGCCGATGGTGCCAGTGCGTTGATGTGGATACCGTACTTATGTCCCTCAAGTACTAGCGTATTCATCAAACCGATCACCGCCATTTTCGCAGCGCCGTAACTGGCCTGGCCAAAGTTGCCGTAGAGGCCACTGGCAGAAGTGGTCATGACAATGCGGCCATATTCCTGCTCACGCATCAAGTCCCACACAGCTTTTGAGCAGTTCACCGAACCCATTAAATGCACTTCAACCACGGCGCGGAAGTTATCGAGGTCAGCCTTGGCAAAACTTTTGTCGCGCAGTATGCCGGCATTGTTAATCAGAATATCGACCCGGCCCCACTCAGCTTTCGCCTGGGCAACCATGGCTTCCACTTCATCGTAGTTGGCAACATTAGCGCCATTGGCGATAGCTTCACCGCCAGCGGCTTTAATTTCAGCCACTACCTGCTCGGCTAAAGTCGCCGAACCCGCTGAAGAGCCATCGACTGAACCACCGAGATCATTAACAACGACTTTGCAACCGCGCGCGGCCAGTGCCAGTGCGTGGGATTTTCCCAGGCCGTTACCGGCACCGGTGACGATGGCGACACGATCATCAAAACGAATAGTCATTTCTACACTCCTAAAATTGTTATTTAAATACTTTAAGCTATGTTCAAAAACAACTAGCCAGCGAAAACCATATTCAGCCATTCCGCTTTCAATGCGGGCTTGTCGACACCTTCAATTTCAACGGTGATATCCAGTTTAAACAGATACTGGCCAGGCTTTTTCTCGGTGGCTTCCAGCAAGACGGCATTGGCGCGCACACGGCTGCCGACTTTAACGGGAGTTAAAAAGCGCACCTTATCGAAACCATAGTTCACGCCCATGGTGCGATTGGGTACGTTGACACCCACACCCTTTTGCAGAAAGTGGGCCAGCATCGACAGGGTTAAAAAACCGTGGGCGATGGTGCCGCCAAAGGGACTATCGGCGGCTTTAACCGGATCGACATGAATAAACTGATGGTCGAGGGTGACATCGGCAAAGTCATTGACCTGCTGTTGAGTGATTTCAAACCAGTCGGAAGTACCGCAGTCATCGCCAATATGGGACTGTAAGTCGCTGGTATTAATTTTAATGGTCATATTTTATTTCCTTTAAATTATCGTTAATCAATATTAATGGGAAGCGTAATTAATAATTTTGCAAGCTAGCGAAGCGCTGTACGTGGTAGCGTCTATCGCCAAACTGCTGCTCGGCGACACGGGCGCGCTTCATAAAAAAGCCGATATCCAGCTCGTCTGTCATGCCAATACCGCCGTGTAATTGCACGCCTTCGTTAGTGACGAGGGTCACCACTTCGCTAACTTTGGCCTTACAGACACTAGCCAGCAGGCTCAGATTGGCATCGTTTCCATCAAGAGCCTGCAAGGCTTTAATCACCACTGACTTGGCCAGTTCGATTTCGCTAAACATATGGGCGGCGCGATGCTGCAAGCCTTGGTAGGAACCGATTAAGGCGCCGTACTGACTGCGCTCTTTCATATATTGCACGGTGCGCTCAAACACTTCCTGAGACATGCCGAGCAATTCCGCCGAGAGATGCACATTCGCCACATTGGCGAGATAAGTGATCAGACTCGAGCCGCCATCTTTTTCACCCAACAGAGCATCCGCGCCAAGCTCGACATTGTTCAAACGTACCATTGAGCTATTGCGGCTATCGGCTAGATACACCCGCTCTATTTCAACACCCGGCGCTGAACTGTCGACAATAAACAGACTGATGCCCTGCTCATCACTGGCATCGCCCGAGGTACGCGCACTCACAATAAATTGATTGGCAATATGGCCATCGCAAACGAACTGCTTTTCACCATTCAGTACGTAGCCAGCACCATTGGCCGTCGCCGTGGTACTCACCAAGGCGGGGCGATACTTGGGGCCTTCGTCCAGCGCCACAGCAAGCAACAGCGAACCGTCGACAATGGCGGGTAGCAGGGCTTTTTTCTGTGCCTCAGAGCCTGCGGTGTTAATGGCCGATGCTGCCAGTACGGCCGTCGATAGCAGGGGCGACGCGGTCAGGGTACGACCGTTTTCTTCCATCACCTGACCCATACCGACATGGCCAAACGCGAGGCCGCCGTGGGCTTCGGGCACTAAAACCCCCGTCCAACCCAACTCAACCATTTGCTGCCAGGTGGCTTTGTCATAACCCAGCTCGCTACGCTCATCGCGCAGTTGGCGCAGTTGTGCCACCGGGGCGTGCTCACTCAAAAAGCCCTGGGCGGATTCTTTGAGCATGTTTTGTTCTTCATTCAGTACTAATGCCATTTGCCCTACCCCTTTTGACCCAAGCCGAGAATACGCTTACTAATAATATTGAGCTGAATTTCCGATGTGCCGCCTTCAATACTATTACCTTTGGTGCGCAACCATTGGCTGGCGAGCAAACCGTTATCAAAGGCCTCCCCCTCCCAGGCCAAACCCGCCTGACCATGAATATCGGTGAGCAATTCAAAGCGCTGCTTGTTCAGTTCAGTACCGGCATATTTGAGCATTGACGAGGTTGCACCCGTGCCGGTGCCAGCCTTGGTTTCATCGTCGATACGCTCCTGGGTTAATTCAAAGGCGAGAATGTCGATTTCCCATTGAGCAATTTCGGTACGCAGAGCGGTATCGCCCAGCTGACCATTTTCTAAACCACCGGCCACGTCAATGGCGTGCTGGTGCAGGCTTTTCTCACTGGCGGCGGTGTGGCCCATATTGCCGATCATCGCCCGCTCGTGAGTGAGCAGGTAGGAGGCCAGCTCCCAGCCCTGATTGATCGTGCCGACTAGCTGATCTTTTTCGACTCGTACATTGTCGAGGAAGGTTTCGCAAAATGGCGAGTTACCCGATATCAGTTTAATAGGACTGGTGCTGACGCCCGGCGTGGTCATATCAAACAACACCAGACTGATACCCGCGTGTTTAACGGCATCGGGATCGGTGCGCACCAGGCAGAACATCCAGTCGGCACGCTCGGCGTAGGAGGTCCAGACTTTTTGGCCATTCACCAGAAAGTGGTCATCCTTATCTTCGCAGCGGGTCTGTAGGCCCGCCAGGTCGGAGCCGAAGTTGGGCTCGCTATAACCCTGACACCACCAGATTTTGCCCTTCACGATATTGGGAATATGCTGGCGTTTCAGCTCTTCTGAACCGTACTGTAAAAGCGCCGGGCCGATCATCGACAAACCCATGCTGAATAGCGGGGGCCGTGCGTCGATGCGGTACATTTCTTCGCGGAGGATTTTGCACTCTTCTTTATTGAGACCGCCACCGCCGTATTCTGCTGGCCAGTCGGGTGCCGTCCAGCCGCGCTCGGCCATCACATCCAACCAAACTCTTTGTTCCTCATTAACAAAGCGCCACTTAGTGCCGCCCCAGCATTTATCATCAAACTCCATTACCGGCAGATCGAGCCACTCCCGAGTTTGCGCCCTGAATTGTTCAAGATCCGACATTATTCACCTCTTATTTTTAATCCCCGCCTGTAATAACGCCCTTTGGCCACCTCAGTAAAAGAAGCGGAACATGGCTACAAACGCACTTATTATTGAAGACAGCAAACCGCAAGCGCAGGCTTTTTTATAGTTAGCTCGGATGCGGGCAGTCCGTGACAACGGGTTACTATAGAGTAAGGGACATAGTCGGTAAACTGCGGTCATTGACCATCAGGTATTACTCGGGCGAAGCAAAAAAACAGCGCCCTGAAATCGGGCTAGACAACACTGGCTTAGCGTCGCCGCAACTAACGATTGTCGAGGCGATTAAAGTCCAGTACACCCGATGTCAGGGGGTAGCGTTCGCGGTAGGCTCTGTGGAAAGTGTCACTGGTGGCCCAAAACCGGGCATCGGTGCGTCGCACCCCGTAGTCATCGAGCAGGCGTGCGTAGTCGCTCTCTGTTTCGATAGCGCCAATAGCATCGACAAAACTCGCCAGCTGGTCTTCACTGACCTGAAAAAAGGCATTGGGATAGGCGCCGATGAAACCGGGGATCACCGATAGTGTGTCATCCTCCGGTAGGCGATTTTTCTGCTCTTTGAACATCGAGGTCATGCTGGAATAGGCGCGGTTAACGACAAAGCTCATGTACTCCTCACCCTGCGCATGGTCAATTTTAACAAAGGCAATTTCCGGCATAAGAGTGACCGACTGGCCCTTGAGTAAATGTAGGCGCTCTAATTGCTCGCGCACCGCCTCACTTTTTACCGCACCCATCTGATGTTGTGCCGGTAACACTGGCTTAAGGTGCTGTGCCAGCAGCGCAAACAACTCCTGCTTTTCATCATCACTTTGGTAAGCAATAGCGGGCACTGACTTTTTCTCAAAAGCCGGCAGCGTTAAGTAGTTTTTGATTTCATCGACATCGACACCCTGATACCAGAGGTCTCGTTCCCTGGCTCGAGCCGTTTCTGGCAAGAGTTGTAAAAACAGGGTTTCAGCCTCCATGCGCAGGAAATCCATATACAGGCGTGTTAAGAGCTGATGCCCACCATTGCCAAACACGTCGTAGCCCGCCACCAGCAAATAGTGAATTCGTTCAAGCTGGCCGTAACCGAGAACCCAGGCCGTTTTTGGCGTTTGGCCCAACAAGCCTTTTTCAACGCTCGCACTGTCGACGTGTCTGAAAACGGTCAACGCGGCGTTTTCATTCTGGCCATCACCGTCCCAGATGAGCTTCAGGCTAATGGCATCTTCGGGGAGGCGTTCGGCAAGATAGGCGTCCTGATCCGCCATTAATTGCCGCTGTTGCTGCTGGTATTTTTTCCAGTGTTTTAATGGCCGGTAGATATCGACAAGGCTGGCGGGTAACTCCAAACTTTCATCACGCTGCGCCATAAAGTTTTCAAAAATCTCCAGGCGTTGAGGCTCTGGATTGGTGAAGAAGACCCAGAAATTATCCTGTATGACATTCAGCGCCACCTGCCCTCGGCACACCGTGCCCTTGATAAAAGCCATGATGGTGAACTGCGCTTCATCCAGTAAAAACTGGTAACGCGAATGGGCGGGCAGGGCGTCAAAGGTGATAAAAGGGTTCGACGCCGTCTCCGCCGCATAGGAGGGTAGGTCTTCGACCGCATAATTTGCGTCGACAAACAGGCTTTGCCAACGCTGCATGCGCTGCTCATCCAGCCGGTAGGGCATGTGTATTTTTGTCACTATCGTATTGTGAACCGGCTGAAGTCGATAGTAGACCCGCTCAACGCCGGGCTCATCGTAGGGACGGCGCGTGGCAATAAGCTGCACCGGTTCACCGGGGGGTGTCGCCGAGCGCACCAGCTTAAAAAACTGCCGCTGATCCAGGTGCGGGAAAAATAAATGGGCAAAATATAAATGTTCAAAAAGATAGCGACTGGTCAGCTGCTCCTTTAAAGAGTCACCATTAAAGAAAGACTCCCAGCGCTTAATTTGCGCCAAATATTCAGGTAGCAGGGGCGGCCGAGGCGTATAGAGAGCCCCCTGCTCAAGCCATTGTTTGAGCACGAGCTGCTCTTCTTCGGGCAAGCCCGGCAAAGCATAGGGCATGCCCCACAGGGGGTGGTCGAGGGCAAATTGATCAAAGGCCCCATCCTTAGCGCAAGACTGCTCGCGCGCCAGGGATAGATCAAAACTAGCCGGTAATCGCTTCCCTTTGGGCAGGGGGTTTTTCTCTTTTAAGGCCAGCATGCGATGCATAACACCGGCTTCACGGTTGGCTTCAAGCGTATCGGCTCGCTCGTTGAGCACCGAGTAAAAGCCCTTTTCACGCCACTCGCCAACCGAGTGCGCATCTTCAAATAGACGAGTTGTCGGTGCGGCTGTCAATCGCGTCGAATGATAAACCTCTACCTCAGACGCCCCCCGTTCAATGCCCTCAATGGAACTCATTTTTAACTGGCAGGAGGCATCGTAACAAGCGTGGCAAACGACGCAGCGCTGGTCCAAAACGGGCTTCACCTCGGACCAGTAGTCGACGGAACCCGGCGCTAAGGTCTCGACAGCCCTTTCTTTGACTGCCGCCTGGCCATAGCGCTCTTCAAACTGCAGCGTACCAATGGCCGTACAACCACTGAGCAAGACAAGGAAAAGTAGCCCGTATTTTTTATTGATCGCCAATGCCTATCCATCTCCAAAAACGCCCACCAAAAAGTAGCTGGGGGGACTCCATGTTAAACAACAGCAACACGCATTGCGGTGTGCCGCAGGGTCTTACTGCCGGTATATTTATTTTTCTTCTTAAGCACAGCATTCTACTAATAAAAAAGTATTACACCTAATATAAGATTCTGTCGATATATCTATTAGAGGTTAGTCAATCGTCTCTACTAAGATCACGGCATCAAAACTGCATATTGTTTTAGCAGGGAATTAACAGATCAACAGCGACATTTTTTTGGCGGCGAACGGCGCAACATCTGCCCCAACAACGCACCCAGCTCGACAGAGGCATTATGAAATACTTCGATATCGACAACATTAGGTTTGTCATCGCCCACACACTGAAGATTCTCGGCAACTATTCGCCAGCGGCAGAAAACCTGCTCCTCATTACTATTCGACTGGAGGACAAACACGGCGCGGAAAAACCGGAGAGCGGTCTAGGCCTCTACAAGATCGATCGCAGCAGCCACTTGAAGATATGGGATGACTATCTCGCCTTTGACCCCGACCGGGCCAGTACCATTCGCGGCCTGGCCTCCCAGCAGGCCTTTTTACAGGACCCCCACCTCGAATTAATCACCAACCTGGCCTACGCCACCGCCATTGCCTGGAGCATCTATCAACGCAATAAGGTGACACTGCCCCCCGCCGAAGACCTCTCCGCTCTAAGCAGCTGTTGGGAGAAATGTTTTGCTACGGCGCACGATTCGCAGCGCCCCCAACGGCCGCGCCGCCCATCACGAGCGAGGACTCTCACCTGGCGGCCCCGTCCCGCAGCAGGGCTATTACCGGCCTGAAAATCCGCCCCTCACCCTCGGTTGGCGACAGCCCATTAACTGACGGCCACCCTGTCGACTTTTTGAAAGCCCCGCGGCAACTTATTACCGCGCCGGCCGCGCTCACCAATGTAATGCTGAAAATCCGCAAACTTCAGATTGTGATGGCGTTTACCCGAGTAAATAACCAGGCTCTGACCCTCTGCCACCACTGCGACGGTGAGCATAAATTCCTCGCGCGCCTGCAAACGTGATGTCGGGATATTGATGATTCGATTACCCTTGCCTCGCGCTAATTCAGGCAGCTCTGTAAGCGGGAAGGCAAGCATACGGCCTTCATTACTGATGGCGACCACCAATGCCGCTTCCGCATTAACATTGGCAATCGGCGGCAATATTTGCCCGCCCTTGGGAATGCTAATCAGCGCCTTACCCGAGCGGTTTTTGGTGTAGAGGTCAGCCATTTTGGCGACAAAACCGTAGCCGGCATCGGTGGCCAATAAGACTTTCTGCTCGTCGTCAGCCATCAACAGGCCACAAAATGTCGCCCCGGATGGCGCGTTTAAACGCCCGGTTGCCGGCTCGCCCTGGCCCCGTGCCGATGGCAGGGTGTGGGCCGCCAGGGCATAGCTGCGCCCGGTGGAATCGAGCAATATCGCCTGCTGATTACTGCGCCCCTGAACCGCCGCAAAGAACCCATCACCGGCTTTATAATTCAAGGCCGCACCGTCCACTTCATGGCCCTTGGCGGCACGAATCCAGCCTTTTTCGGAGAGCACAACCGTCACCGGGTCGGCACTGAGCAGGTCCATTTCATTGTAGGCCTGGGCTTCACTGCGCTGTACTAATAACGAACGGCGATCATCGCCAAACTCTTCGGCAATCGCCTCCAGCTCTTTGCGCACCAGGGTTTTTAAGCGTCGCTCCGAACCGAGCACTTTCTCCAGCGCGTCACGCTCGGCACTCAGTTCGTCCTGCTCGGCGCGGATTTTAAATTCTTCCAGCTTCGCCAGTTGCCGCAGTCGATGTCCGTTAAGTCATAACGCAGCATCAGCTCATTTTTCGGCTCATCTTCATGGCGAATAATGGCAATGACTTCGTCGATATTGAGGAAGGCGGCAAGCAGGCCGTCGAGAATATGCAGACGAGCCAGTACCCGTTCCAGGCGATATTCGAGGCGGCGGCGCACGGTGGCAATACGAAATTTCAGCCACTCAGCGAGAATGACATTCAGCGGCTTAACGCTGGGCAAGCCGTCCATGCCGATCATGTTCAAGTTGACCCGATAATTGCGCTGCAAGTCGGTGGTGGCGAAAAGGTGGTTCATCAGGGCTTCGAGATCGACCCGGTTGGAGCGCGGCACAATCACCAGCCGCGTGGGGCTTTCATAATCGGACTCGTCCCGCAAATCGGCGACCATCGGCAGCTTTTTGGCGAGCATTTGCGCGGCAATTTGCTCGAGGATTTTTGCCGGCGAGGCCTGATGGGGCAGTGCCGTGATAACAATATCGCCATCTTCTTGCTGCCAGACACCGCGCATGCGCACCGATCCCCGGCCGGTTTTATAGACCCCTAGCAACTCTTGCGGGGTCGAAATAATTTCCGCCTCGGTGGGATAGTCGGGGCCGGGCAATAGCGCGAACAAATCTTCAACGGTTGCTTTTGGGTGTTCGAGAAAATGCACCGTCGCGCTAATAATTTCGCGCAAATTATGGGGGGGGATATCCGTGGCCATGCCAACGGCAATGCCGGTGGTGCCATTCAACAGTACGTGGGGCACCTGAGCGGGCAGTACTTGCGGCTCATCCAGCGAGCCATCGAAATTGGGCTGCCACTCGACCGTACCCTGACCCAATTCACCGAGTAATAAATCGGAAAATTGGGCGAGGCGGGATTCGGTGTAACGCATCGCGGCGAAAGATTTGGGATCGTCCGGCGAGCCCCAGTTACCCTGCCCATCAACCAGCGGGTAACGATAGGAGAAGGGCTGAGCCATCAGCACCATCGCCTCATACGAGGCACTATCACCGTGGGGATGAAACTTGCCGATCACATCACCCACCGTGCGCGCAGACTTTTTATGCTTAGAGGTGGAGCGCAGACCCAGCTCGCTCATGGCATAAATAATGCGCCGCTGTACCGGCTTGAGGCCATCGCTGATATGGGGCAGTGCACGGTCGAGAATCACGTACATGGAGTAATCGAGATAGGCCTTCTCGGCGTACTCGCTAACCGGGCGGCTTTCCGCCGAGTCGATGCTAATGATTGAATCTGTCATAAAGAGGGTCTTTAACGAAATGATTGAAGTGCTTGGACGCTGAGCTTTGGTAAATTTTACCAAAAGAGGACCTAATTACCACTCAAGCAACACAGTTATTCTGCAAACAGTTGCCGGGGCCGCATTGCGGTACAAAGCGGCATACCTGAAGGGGACTCCGCAAGACCCTAACTTAGAACCAGGCCCGAGTTCAGCCTATCGAAATCTATCCCTCAAAGGTCGACAGCCAACCCGAATAAAGCCTGTAGAGACTACAGCCAGTAGCGATTTTCTGAAAAAAGTATGCCCTAGCCACAAGATATTACAGAGCATACATATTTTGCATTTTTGTTAATTTACGGCTATAAAAAAAGGGGGACTTTTGCTTGAGGTAAGCAACGGATATGGATTTCATTCTCAGCGAAAAGCTCGGCTACAGCATTTATGCGGATTGCTATAGCGCAAACTTGCCAGCACAAAGTGATGAATTGTATCGCGTAAAACTCATCAAACCGCAGTTTGCCGACACGGGCATGAAGCACTACCTACACCAGCAACTCTCCTATATGCAGCACACCGGTATTTTCGACGATACCCTGCCTGAACTGCTTGATGTCAACAACCGGCTGGCGCTTAAATACCCCTTTGTTACTGCAGCCACCCTGAATGAAACACTAACAACAAACAACACGCTCACCCTTGCCGCCACCCTGCATCTGGGTATAGCACTGTGTGATTGCTTAGAACGACGCCACAAAAAATCTTGGGTACACGGGGGAATTAAACCCAACAATATTCTTTATTCTATAGAAACCGGAGAAGTGAGCTTACTGGATGATCTAACGGTGGTGACGGCCAACCAGCTAGGCCACCTTATTGCCGATGAAACTTATTGCCTGACCTCACTTGCCTATCAATCACCAGAACAGTGTGGGCGGCTTCGACTGGATGTCGATTATCGAAGTGATCTGTATTCCCTGGGCTGTGTCCTCTACCACTGCCTTGTCGGGTATTCGCCCTTCACTGAGCCAGCTGTACAGCCCCAAAGCGCAGAGGATATTATTTACTCTCATCTCGCCGAAATCCCCAAGCCCTTAGATCAACATCAGCCAGAGTGTCCCCATTCACTGAGTCATATTATCGCCGCGTTACTGGAGAAAGAAACCGAAAAGCGCTATCAAAGTGCTGCGGGGCTGAAGCAGGATTTACTTGTCTGCCTGGAAAAGTTGGCGGCCAAAGACGACAGCCCCTTCCACTTGAAACGGGGTGCCTTTAAAAGTGCCATTATTTTGCCCTCCCTACTGCTTGGGCGTGATCATGAAATAGAATGCCTGCATAGGCTCTACCTGCAAGTATGCAGCGGAGTGCTTGGCATCGCTTATATCACGGGCTTATCCGGCATTGGTAAATCTCGATTGGTGCAAGAATTAGAAGTACCTATACTACTTCACCACGGGCTTTTCGTGTCCGGGAAATACAATCAGTTTTCGAAGCACCAGCCCTACGCCACTATTGCCCAAGCAATTGGCAAATTAGTGCATTTTATTCTCACCGAAACCGAGACCAAACTACAAACTTGGCGCAGAGAAATCCTCAATGTAGTCGGTATCAATGGCCAATTGCTTATTGCCGTGATCCCCGAGTTGGCTCTGCTAATTGGCTACCAACCAAAAGTAACCCCCCTCCCCCCAATAGAAGCACGTAAGCGATTTAATGATTTATTTTGCCGCTTCATGAAATGCCTGGCCACCAAAGAGCATCCTTTAGTCCTTTTTATCGACGATTTGCAATGGTGCGATGATGCCACCCTCGATGTCTTGGATCAGTTATTTGCGCAGCCCCAGTGCCACCCCTATTTATTGCTGATACTGGCCTTTCGCAGTAATGAAGTGGATGACGATCACCGCGTGCGGCTCGCACAGCAGTCTTTAGATAAGAGCTCGGCGCATCTGCTAAACCTTCATTTAAGCGAACTGAATAAAGCCACTGTCAACGAAATGACGGCCTATATTCTAAGCAGCGTAGCCGATGACATTCGCGGTATCACAGACGCTATTTACCCGACATCGGGCGGTAATCCCCTGCTGGTCAGCGAAAGTTTACGCTGGCTGCACCAGCACCAGGGTATTTTTTACGATAATAAGGGCCAGTGGCAATGCGACAAAACCACCTTGGACACACTACAATTACCGGTCGGCCACCTGACTCTATTCAGGGATAAGTTAAGCCGCTTAACACCCGCAAGCCGCGAGGTTTTGGCTAGTGCCGCCTTGCTGGGCGCGCGGTTTAAGATTGATACGCTGGCGGCATTATTGGATGTCACGCCAGGTACATTAATGACGCGACTGTCAGAAGCCTTTGCCGAACATATTGTCATCAGCGAAAAGCATGAGCTTTATTTTAGCCATGACCAGATCCAGATGGCAGCGGCTACACTGCATAGTCCCGATCGTGTTGTCGCCTCCCATAAGAAAATTGCCCAGGGCCTTATTCGCCAGTTCAAAGAAAAGAAAAGTAACGACAGCGAACGGGGGCAGCAGCTCTACGCCATCACAGAACATCTTAAAAAAAGTCGCGATGCACAGGCCTGTAACGTAGAAAAAATCGCGGAGGCAAACTTCAATCTAAGCGCCGGTGAAGCGGCGCTCAACGCACTGGCACACAGCACTGCGGATTATTATTTTGCCGAGGCCATTAGTTTATCTACAAAAAAAGACTGGGCACGACATTACGATTTTATGCTTGCGCTGTATAAGAATTACGCCCGTTCAGCCTTGCTAATGGGCGAACAAGTACGCTCGAATGACATCATTAATATAGCCATGCAACAGGCCAGGAATGACTTAGATCGTGCCGGTTGCCTACTTGCGCAGGTCGTAGCAACCACCTCCCTAGGCCACATCGAGCAGGGTATTGCCCTAGGGTTAAGCTGTAGCCAGCTATTACAGAATCCGCTGCCTGAACTAGAGGATGCCATCGATGCAGAACTGGCTCAGCACACGCCTATATTGCAGGACCCCAATAGTTTAAAACGTTACCGCGCGCTATCCCTTGCCTCCGACGAAAAAGTATTGATTGAGCTGGCACTGTATAGCGAATTACTCGCTTCATACTATGTTTCTGGAAGAACCAAGCTGTTTTTTCTCGCCAGTATGCGAAGTATTGTCCTTGCCCTGCAATATGGCAAAAGCGATGCAACGATTTTTGCCTTCAGTGTCGTCGGCACGTATTTTCATTTACAACAGGCCTACCCCCTTGCCCAGCAATACGAAAAAGCATGGATGGAGGAGGTTGACCTATCCCCCTATGACTTCGGTTCCATTCGCGCAACCACTCAGGCTCTATGGTTATCCATGCACCATAGTCACGCCTATACAGAACTGACAAAGCTGTGCCGAAGCAATATTGAACGCGGTATACGCGCCGGCGAAATAAATTACACCGGCTTAAGCTATATGCCCTTGATTTGGCTAAAGCTGGCTAAATGGCATGACCTCGATGATTTCAAACATCTAATACAGGAAGGCTTGGCGTATTGCCAGCAGTACTCTGTTTCACAACCACTAGAAATATCTCGGGCAATAGAAGCCGCAATGCAGCCCTTCTGGGGCGAATTGCCACTAGATTATCATCGTGAACTTGAGCATAAAATTAAATATTGGCAGGAAGGAGAGCACCTTGCAGCCCTATGTAATTTCTACTTTATCCGCGCCAGACTAGCTTACCACCGCTGTGAATTCGCCAAGGCCGAGGCAGACCTTTTACGTGCCGAATCTTTTCTGCCTGCGGTACACGGTACTGTTATTGAGCGCTTGTGGTATGTGTATCGCTATTTAACCGGCTTGCAAAGGGGCAATAACCCCGAGTCAAGCGAGCAGATGCTTTTACTTTCTAACTGGGCAGACGATGGCCCCATACTTAAGCCCTACGTCGAATTAATGAAAGCAGAAACTATCGCCAGCCAGCCAGACAATACCACTGATTTACGAGCGGTCTATTGGCAAGCTATCGACAGCGCCCATAATCAGGGATATACCTTCCTGGAAGCTTATGCCTATGAGCGCCTAGGCGTAATGCTCGATCGCCAAAAGCACGATAACAACCTGCTTTATATCAACGAAGCACTACGGCTTTATAGTAAATGCAAGGCTAAATTATGCGCTGCTTTATTAAATAAACGTTTTTATTTAGCATCATCAGATACCGAGCCTGAGACGCGAACACTCCCCAGTTATGCTCGCACTGACGTACAGCGGGAACAACATTTAGATAACGATTTTATCCTCACTGCCATCAAAGGAATCATGCAAGAAAAGGACTATGGCGCACTGTTACTAAAAATATTGTCAGCCATGATGGCGCGCGTCGGCGCCAAAAATTCCTACCTCATTATTGTGACAGACGACTGCCTCACTATATCCGCCCATGGCCGTAAAAACACGACAGTTAAAATGTCTCAATTAAAGCAACCCATGAATGGGGCAGAAAATTTATGCCCAGAGATTTGTCGCTTTGCCGTGCGAACTCAAATGCCAGTGATATTGGCGAATGCCTGTGAATCTGAAATCTATGGCACTGCAACAACGGTACAAACTTTCCAGCTTAAGTCGGTACTTGCCTTACCTCTAATCGCAGAAGGTCGTACTCTGGGACTGATTTATCTTGAGAACGCCTTAATTCCCAATGTATTTAGCGAGCAAGAGGTTGAACGCCTACAAATACTTACCGCGCAAGCCGCAATTGCTCTAGATAACAATTTGTTAATTTGCGATCTCAACCAGGCCCAACTCACTTTAAGGCAAAATGAAATAACACTCCAGGCCGAGCAAGCCCTATTAGCGGCCATGTTAAACAACCTTGCAGAAGCCGTTATACTTCTGGAGCACAACGGACTTATTCACCGACTTAACCGTGCCGCCAGTCAAATATTTGGCTATCGTGAAGAAGAAGTAGCGGGCGAACCTATAAGCATTTTATTACAAGAAGACGATCTAATTTATTCCGATGGAAGTGCCTATTTTCAGCGGCTCGTGCATATTTCTGCAGGCGAAGGTGTTGATATCACCGCCAAAAAGAAGAATGGTAAAACCTTCCCCCTTCACTTTAGTATCGCCGAATTACCCAGCATGGGTAATAGAAAAAAACGCTTTGTTGCTTCTGGCCAAGACCTGACAAACAAAGAACGGCAACAGGAAATATTACAGCTCAGTAAAAAAATGGAGGCGCTTGGAAAATTAACCGGCGGCATTGCTCATGATTACAATAACATGCTGAGTGTCATTCTTGGATTCAGCGAAATCCTCGGGCCTATCGCGGCGCAAGACCCTAAAGGGAAAAACTATCTTCAACAAATACAAAAGTCCGCCGAGCGTGGCGCAGTTCTGACCGACAAGCTACTTTCTTTTTCACGACAAAAACTATCAACACCCTCTGCCACAAATATTAATGATGTCCTGCTTTCACAACACAATACATTACAACAAAAACTGACTGCAAATATTCATCTACAGCTAGACCTGGAAGACAACATACCACTCATTAATGTAGATCGGCACGATTTAGATAATACAATTTTAAACTTATGTATTAATGCCATGCATGCTATGCCAGATGGTGGTCAACTGGTGATTAAAACACAGTACAAGGTGATTGATAACGAATACAGCAAGCCTCTTCCAGCCACAAATCGTGAAATGGTGGTCATCAATTTTAGCGACACCGGGGTGGGCATGGACAAAGACACACAAAGTAAAGTATTCGACCCCTTTTTTTCCACCAAAGGAGAAAACGGAACAGGGCTAGGTCTCAGTCAGGCTTTTGGGCTTATGGAGCGAAGCCAAGGTACTATTAGTGTGGACTCTAAACCTGGAAAGGGTGCCTGTTTTTCACTTAATTTTCCTGTCTCGCGATCATTTAAATTAAATCCACTTAAGGAAAAAACACCCGAAATAGATGAAAGCCTGAAAGGCTCGGCCTCTATTTTAGTGGTCGATGACGAGCCAGCACTGACTCACTTGATAAAAGAGGCACTACAAAAATACGGCTATCGCACCTTCTGTGCAGAAAGTGCAACTGCCGCAATGGACATCATAAAAAGCCAAACCATTGATTTAGTGCTCAGTGATATTCTGATGCCCGAGACAAATGGCTACCAGTTGGCGAAAGATATTCAACAATACAAGCCAAACATCATCATTCAACTGATGACGGGCTATGACGATCACGGCAGCCTTGACGCGAGCAGCCAGTTATTACGATCAAGCCAATTAAGCAAGCCGATTAAAACGCTTACTTTATTACGGCGGCTCAAGGAACTACTACCCGAAGCGCATCCAATATCCAATTAATGGCGACAGGAAAAACCTTGCACAGTAGTGTGGCTGCAAGCCAACATTCAAACTTTAGATTATCCTAAATTCCACTTTAAATGCGGCCTTAAGCCGTTTCAGCGAGATCACCTTTTTCTTCCAACCAGGATTTTCGATCTGCGGCGCGCTTTTTGGCCAGCAACATATCAAAGAGCTCGCGAGTATTATCGCCCTCTTCAATCGTTAAACGCACCAGCCTGCGGGTGTCGGGGTCCATGGTGGTTTCACGCAGCTGTATGGGGTTCATTTCACCCAGGCCCTTAAAGCGTGTCACCTGTATTTTGCCGCTCAACTTTTCCGCTTCAATGCGGTCGAGCACGCCCTGCTTTTCCTGCTCGTCGAGGGCGTAAAATACGGCTTTACCAACATCGATGCGGAACAGCGGTGGCATTGCCACATAAACATGGCCCGCAGCAACCAGGGGTCGAAAGTGGCGCACAAACAAGGCACAAATTAAGGTGGCGATGTGAGCACCGTCGGAGTCGGCATCGGCGAGAATACAGACCTTGTGATAACGCAGGGCACTGAGATCATTGCTATCGGGGTCGAGACCGATGGCAACGGAAATATCGTGCACCTCCTGAGAGGCGAGAATTTGCTGGCTATCAACTTCCCAGGTGTTCAGGATTTTACCGCGCAGAGGCATGATGGCCTGGAACTCACGACTGCGCGCCTGCTTGGCCGAACCACCGGCGGAGTCACCCTCCACCAAAAACAGCTCGGAGCGCTCGGGCTCAGCACTGGAGCAATCCGCCAGCTTGCCCGGCAAGGCGGGGCCGGAAGTCACTTTCTTACGCGCCACTTTTTTGCTGAGGCGCATACGCCGCTGGGCATTGGCAATGCACAATTCAGCCAGCTTTTCGGCTTCTTCGGTGTGCTGGTTGAGCCACAGACTAAAGGCGTCTTTCACCACCCCCGAAATAAACGCAGCGGCTTCTCGGGACGACAGACGCTCTTTGGTCTGCCCCGAGAACTGCGGATCACGCAATTTCGACGAGAGCACAAAACAGCATTTATCCCAGATGTCATCGGGCGCCAGCTTTACGCCGCGAGGCAAGAGATTACGGAATTCACAAAACTCCCGCGTTGCCTCTAACAGGCCCGTGCGAAAGCCGTTGACGTGGGTGCCACCCTGAGCGGTGGGGATTAAATTGACGTAACTTTCCTGGGTAATCTCGCCGCCCTCGGGCAACCACTGCACGGCCCAGTCAACCGCTGCAGCAGCGGCACTGAGACTGCCGGTAAAGGGTTCGGCGGGTAGCACCTCCCAGCCTTTAGTGGCCGTGACCAGGTAGTCGGACAAGCCCGCTTCATAGAGCCAGGTTTCACTCTCGCCCGAGGCCTCGTCTTTAAACTGCACTTCAAGTCCCGCGCACAAGACGGCCTTGGCGCGCAGTACGTGCTTCAGCCGGGGCAGGGAATATTTAATACTGTCGAAGTACTTGCCATCGGCGCGAAATTTTATCTCGGTGCCGGTATTGCGCTTGCCGCAGGTGTCGATAACTTCAAGCTCGGAGGCTTTTTCACCATTGGCAAACGTCATGCGGTGAATCTTGGCATCGCGGCGAATCGTTACCTGCAATTCTAACGACAGGGCATTCACCACCGACACGCCCACGCCGTGCAAGCCACCGGAGAACTCGTAATTGTCGCCGGAGAATTTACCCCCGGCGTGGAGGGTGGAGAGAATCACTTCAACCCCCGGTAAGCCCTGCTCGGGGTGGATATCGACCGGCATACCCCGACCGTCATCGCCCACGGTAATGGCGCCGTCTTTGTGCAAAATGACATAAATTTTTCGGGCAAAACCCGCCAGCGCTTCATCGACACTGTTGTCGATCACTTCCTGGGCGAGGTGGTTGGGCCGAGTGGTATCGGTGTACATGCCCGGGCGTTTGCGCACGGGGTCGAGGCCGGTTAGCACCTCAATCGAATCTGCGTTGTAATCGCTCATAGTTGGCTGGTCGCCCTTATAAAAACGGAAAGCATAGTTACTGCTCTATTGGGGTCAGTGGGTAAGAAATTCGATAATGCTGGGCAAATGTTTTTCAAATCCGACAAAGCCGTGGTCACCGCCGGGCTCGATAACGAGCTGGCACTCGGCATATTTTTCTTCCGCCAGACGATAGTCCAGTACTTCATCGCCGGTTTGCAGGAGTACCAATAGATTGGCAGGCTCTATTAGAGGATCAACCTCAAAGCCCTGTAACTGATAGAGGTGCTCTTGCTCGATACGATGCACCTCGCCGGTGTGATAATTGGCTTGATCGCCGAGTAAATACTCACGGCCCAACCAGGGGTGTACCGCTGGGTTAATCAACACGGCGCGAGAATGGTATTTGCCCGCCAGACAGGTCGCGTAAAAACCACCCATGGAGCTACCGGCAAAATAGATGGTGCCGGATAAGTCGGCAATCACCGCTTCCAGCTGCGCCATGGCGACAGCGGGAAAGGGGCTTAAGAAGGGGCAAATAAAGTCGATATCGGGGCGCTTGTCCGCTAGCCAGGCTCGCGTTTGTCGGGCCTTGTCGGAATCTGGCGAGCTATTGAAACCATGAATATATACGAGTGAGGCCACAATCTTAGTTCGCCGGTGAGAAAGGCGTGATTATAGCGATTGCTTTACGACAATGAACAGAGAGCTCAATAAATACCGGTTTTTAAAAGACTTAATAACCGGCAACGGCATGATCAACCTGATGCTCAATATCAGAGAGGTGGCGCACCCCCGTAGTGAGCTGGCCATCGGGATGCAAATCTATCCAACGATAACCCGGCATGCCATCACTCATGGCGAAGCCATCGCTACTGGCCGCAAACTGGAAACAGGTCGACGGCGTTGTATAAACATCACAGCCCGCCCACTTGCTCTCTAGCTCCTGATGCACATGCCCGGTAAACAGGGCTTTGACATTACCTGCCGCCCGAACAATACCCTCAAACTCATCGGCATTGGCAATGCGCTGTTTATCGAGCCATTCACAGCCAACGGGCATCGGTGGGTGGTGCATAAAAATCACGAAGGGGGATTCCGACTCGGCGCGCAGGCTTTGCTCGAGAAACATCAGCTCCTCTTCAACCAGTCGACCGCCAACCTCACCCGGTATCGCCGTATTCAAGGACAGCACCCGCCAGGCACCCAGCTCCAGCAGTGGCCAATAGGGCGAGGAAATAAAGCCGCTCTGCATCACAGCAAAGTCGTCGTGATTACCCGGTAGCCAGGCATAGGGAATTTCGAAAAACTGTGTTTGCTCGGAAAACAAACGATAAGCACTGTGCTTACCCTCTGCCGCCACATCCCCCGTCACCATCATTATGTCGGCATAATCGCGGCGCGCGGCAATATCGGCAAGAATTTTACTGAAACTATCGTAAGTGCAGATGCCCGCTAAGCGGTGGTCGCGGGTTTCACCGATATGTAAATCGCTAATCTGCACCATGTGGCGTACACCCGGGGCAATCATCGGGGACGCTCAGGGAGAGGAACCCGCACCAGAGCGAGCGGGGGCGGGGCACAAAGAGCAAAGAGAAATACGCTTAAATCGTCACTCGCACGTCGCATCGAGTGTTGGCACTGACGCGCCAACGGCGTAGCCATGCTGACGGCACAGCACCAGCCATTCTTCAAGAAAATGATTCCACTGACGCTTTTCATCAGGCTGAAACATCTGTTGATTTGGATAAGCATTTTTAGGTCGCACACCACGGTTGCTGCCATTGGTAATAACTTCGGCTATTTGCGCATCATGATACAAGCGCACTGTCAGCACCGGGGGTTTGATCCAGTGAACTGTGACTGATTTATCAGTCCTATCCGACCGAGTGTCAGGTGCCTCGTCGGCGCTAATTTGCCGCTGGGCAATCGACACCAAGGTGGTATAGGTCGTTCGTTCCAACACCGTCAAAATCACTTCGACCTCGGCACCTGCAGACAAACCAATGCGTCGCTCATCCGCGCCGTGGAGGTCGGGAAATAAACCTAGCAGGCGGAAATAGTTGGCCTCGCAACAGGCCATAAACGCTTTTAAGTCGACTCGATACCGCAATTCACGCCTCTTTTTAATCAATCGTTTATACCTTAACAGATCAGATATACCTTAACAGATCAGAGTGCCACTCCGCCTCGTCTCAATTTGCCGCTGCCAGCAAGCCATCTCGATTCAGCTGCAACCACTGTAAACAAATAATACTCGCCGCATTATTACAGTGCCCTGCCGCCAGGGATGCCATTGCCTCTTGTTCGCTCATCACGTGCAGCAGAATATCTTCATTTTCACTGGCCAGACCAAAATGGCCGCCCCTGTCCTGTAAATCGGCCAGGCCACAGAACAGCTCCAGACATTCATTGGTGCCGCCGGGGCTCACCAGATATTCGCAAATGGGTAGCAGTTTGACACTGTCAATGCCCGCCTCTTCGACCAACTCGCGATTGGCCACATCTTCCGAGGTCTCACCCTCTTCAACGATACCGGCAACCACTTCGAGTTGCCAGGGACCCTCCGGCAAACCGATGGCACCGACGCGAAACTGCTCAATCATGCCCACCAGTTGTCGCTTCGGGTCGTAAAGTAGCACCCCCACGGCCCGCCCACGAACAAAGAGTTCGCGGGTGAATTCTCGACTCCAGCCCCCCGCGAACAAACGATGACGCAGATGCAGCTTCTCCATCGAGAAGAAACCCTGGTAAACCACTTCACGAGAAAGCAGCTCAAGGTCCTTATCACCCAGCGCTTTAATTCCTGCCATTCTTCTACTCTCCTCATTCACCCGGTCAGTTTAAGCCCCATCAAACAGCACAGGCATGCATCAATAAAATTACATATATAAAGGGTACGCTGTCGTTTCTATCTGTTAGACTAGCGCGCTATCAATTATCGACTTAATAACCTCCATAGGAATAGGACAAATTCATGTCAAAGCTGATCTCAAAAACCCTGGGCAGCCTGTTGTTAACGGCAAGCTGCGCTGCACCGCTGCAGGCAGAAACGCTGGCTGAAATCTATCAGCTGGCCCTGAACAACGATGCCCAGTTACGCGCCGCCCACGCCGCCTACAAGGCTGGTAAACAATCCATTCCCCTGGCGCGCTCAGGCTTGCTACCCACCCTGACGGGAAGCATTGAAATGACGGATGGTGATGGCGATACCAGCTCCTTTCGCACCCTGAACTTCCCCGGCCAGACTTTTGAGGCTGGCGCGGCGGGTCATAATGACGACGAAACCGAATTTTATTCCCTCACCCTAACCCAGCCCCTGTTCGACATGCCCGCCTGGTTCACCTTCAAACAGGGCTTCGACCTGGACAAACAGGCCAGCGCCAATCTTGCAGCAGAACAACAGTCTTTAATTGTACGCGTTGCCGTCGCCTACACGGAAGTGTTGCGCACCAGTGAAAACCTGGTCACCGCCAAAGCCGAGCAGCGCGCCATCGGCCGTCAACTCGAGCAAACCAAGGAGCGCTTTGAAGTTGGATTGCTGGCGATTACCGATGTCCATGAAGCTCAGGCCGCCCACGATGCCGCTCGTGTTAATACCCTTGAAGCCGAGGGCGAGCTCGATATCGCCTTCGAGGCTCTGGAAGTCATGACCGGCCAACCCCATACCGAACTGGCCGGGCTCGCCCCCGAGTTTCCCATCAAACCCACCGACCCCGTTGACAGAGCGGCCTGGGTAAAATTTGCCCAGGACAATAACTTCACTCTGGCTGCCGCGCGCTTAAATATGATGGCCAGTGAAAAAAATGCCAAAGCCAAACGCGCCGAGCACCTGCCTCGAGTATCGGCCAAGCTGAGCTATTCTAATTACCATCAGGACGGTGTTTTTGATCCGGATGGCAAGTCTAATCAGGCCTTCTCACGAGACGACGAACCCATGGTATTTTCCGTACGCATGGATGCCCCCCTCTACACCGGTGGATTCGTCAGCGCCGAGCGTAAAATAGCCCAGCAGGAATTGATTCAGGCCCAGGAAAACCTGCTGCACACCCAGCGCAGCACCACCCAGCAAGCGCGCTCACAGCACTTAAAAGTGCACACCAACGGTGCTCGCGTTGAAGCCAGAGCCCAGGGTATTGTTTCCGCGCGCAGTGCCCTTGAAGCCACCGAGGCCGGTTACGATGTGGGCACTCGCAACATCGTCGATTTGCTGATTTCACAGCGCTTGCTGTACCGCGCGCAACGTGACTACGCTAACGCCCGCTACGACTATATTCTCAGCATGCTCAACCTCAAAGAAGTCGCCGGCTTACTGAGCCCGGACGATATCAACAAGCTCAATGCCTGGATGAAGCCCGAACTGGTGGTTGGCAAATCTGACGCTCGAGCAAAACTGTAAGCCTGTCCAGCGCGCCGCGGTTGGCCTCGGTCACCGCGAGCGCTGCGTCAGACATCTGCCGATGCAAATCTGCATCGGCTAATAGCAACACCACTTGCTCTGCCAGCTCAGCGGCAGATGAGCAAAGCGCCAGGCCACCCGCCTCGCTCAGCAAATGACTCACCTCGGTAAAGTTAAAGAGGTGAGGACCACTGAGTACCGGCACACCCCAGGCCGCGGGTTCGATCAAATTGTGGCCACCCAACTCAATAAGACTACCGCCCACAAAGGTCAGGTCACTGGCGCCACAAAAGCTCAATAGCTCGCCCATGGTGTCGCCCAAGACAATCTGCACACTGCTGTCGAGCGCTGGCATTTCATCCGCCCGGTCTTCACTGCGCCGCTGCAGGCAATAGCCCGCAGCGCTACAAAGAGCCGCCACTTCGTCAAAACGCTCGGGGTGACGCGGCACCAATACCAGCATGACCTCCGGGCGCTGCGCTAATACCCGGGCAAAGGCATCGAGGATAATCTCATCTTCCCCGCGATGAGTGCTAGCCACCAGCCACACCGGCCGGCCGTCTGCGCCCTGCCAGTGTTTTTTTAGTCCTGCTGCTTTGTCTCGAAGTCTCTCATCAAGCTGTAGATCAAACTTAATATTACCGGTGACCTCCAGGGCTTCGGGGCCAACACCCAGTTGTGTAAAGCGCTCGCCATCGGCCTTTGTCTGTGCCGCAATCATGTTTAGCTCACGGAGCATGGGCCGCGCCAGGCGCCCGACTTTGGCATAACCCGCCGCCGATTTAGCCGAAAGACGAGCATTAGCCAGCACCACGGGAATCCCACGGCGATGGCAGGCGTGAATTAAGTTGGGCCACAGCTCGGTTTCCATGATGACCAACAGCGCAGGATGCGTGCGACTCAGGAAACGGGCAATGGCATCGGGCAGGTCGTAGGGCGCGTAACAGTGCTCGACGCTATCACCGAAGATCTTTGTCACCTGCTCCGATCCCGTCGGCGTCATCGTCGTCACTAGCAAGGTCGACTCGGGGTATTGTTGTTGCAAACGACGAATCATCGGCGCGGCGGCAATGGTTTCGCCCACTGACACAGAGTGCACCCAAATCACGGGCCGGGCCTCGGCCAGCCTCGCGACAAAACCAAAGCGCTCGCCCCAGCGCCGACGATAGGCCGGTGCACGACTGCCGCGCCAAAGCAGGCGCAAGAGAATGAGGGGTAAGCAAAAATAAATAAGCAGGGTGTACAGTAATCGAGCCAAACGGTGCCTCCAGATTGGGGCAGCATACCGAGCCCGGCGGATAGCCGCAAAAGGTTTTGCACAACACGTTATAATCTCGAAAAGCGCAAATCCCGAGGAAGTAAGCAGCCCTATGCCCCCAGGTTCCAACACCATCAAGGCCAACGACCCAATTCAAACAGACATCACCATTATTGGCGGCGGCATTGCCGGACTGTGGCTACTGCACCGCCTGTGCTCACTCGGTTACAACGCCATCCTGCTGGAGAACAAGGCGCTGGGCAGTGACCAGAGCGTCGCCAGCCAGGGCATGATTCACGGTGGTATTAAATACACGCTTAGCGGCTTGCTGACCGGTGCCTCGGAGGCCATTGCCGATATGCCGGGCTACTGGCGCCAATGCCTGCAGGGCGAAGGCGAAATTGATCTGCGCGGCTGCAAACTTCTCAGCGACCATTTCTATTTGTGGTCGAGCGCCAGTACCACCTCGCGCCTCAGCACCTTTTTTGCCAGCAAAGCCACCCGTGGTCGCGTCGACAAAGTCAGCGGGAAACAATTGCCCGCGCTTTTGCAGTCGCCCGAATTTAGAGGCACGGTGTATAAGCTGGTGGACATGGTGCTGGATGTGCCCTCTCTGGTGCGCCAGCTCGCCGAGCCAATGCAGTCGCGCATTTTCCAGATCGACTGGCAAACAGCCAATTTCCAACGCCAGCCCGACGGCTGCCACGCCATAGAAATTGCCAATGGCGAACAAGGCCTGCTACTCAAGAGCTCGGCCATAGTGCTCACCGCCGGACGGGGCAATGGCGACTTACTCAAACAACTCGATGCCACCAGCCCGGCCATGCAAACCCGCCCCCTGCAACAGGTACTGGTCAAGCACCGCCACCCCCACCCGTTTTTTGGCCACTGCCTGGGCGCAGAAACCACCCCCCGAGTCACCATTTCCAGCCATCCCTGTGACGACGGTAGCCAGGTCTGGTATCTCGGTGGTTCACTGGCGGAAAAAGGCGCCAGCCAAAACAGCGACGAATTAATCCGCTGTGCCCAGCGTGAACTATCTGAGCTACTGCCCTGGGTCGATCTCAGCGAGGCTCAATGGGCAACACTGCCCGTGGAGCGCGCCGAGCCTCTGCAGCGCAATTTCGCCCGCCCCGACCAGGCCTATGCCGACTGGGCCGGCAACTGCAAAAATGTGATCGCCGCCTGGCCCACCAAACTAACACTCGCGCCCAATTTGAGTACACAAATCGTCGACCTGCTGAGCAAAAAAGGCATCAAACCCTGCCATTCTGCACTGCCGAAGCTGCCGCTAAAAACACCGGGTATAGCACCCGCACCCTGGCACACCCTCTTTGGAGGCCACTAATGCTGCCCAAACGCGCCCTTGGCCAAACCGGCATGGAGGTCAGTATCCTCGGCCTGGGTACCGTCAAACTCGGTAGGGATCAGGGTGTTAAATATCCACAAAGTTTCAAAATCCCCGATGACAAAGAAGCCGCGACACTCATTGCCCTGGCGAAAGACAGTGGCATTAACCTGATCGACACCGCACCCGCCTACGGCAACAGTGAAGAGCGCCTCGGTACATTGCTCAAGGGTCAACGGCAAGACTGGTTGATATGCACCAAGGTGGGCGAGGAGTTTATCAATGGCGAATCCCATTTTGACTTCTCCCCCGAGCACACGCGCCGCAGTGTCGAGCGCAGTCTGCGGCGGCTCAATACCGACGTGCTGGATATTGTTCTCATTCATTCCGATGGTAATGACGAAGAGATACTACAAAAACACGGCACCTTACAGACCCTTGCAGAACTTAAAAAGGCCGGCAAAATTCGTGCGATTGGCATGTCGACCAAAACCGTCAAGGGCGGCCTGCTCGCTGCCGATCAGGGCGATGTGGTGATGATCACCTGGAATCTACAGCAGCGTACTGAAATAGCCGTGGCCGATTACTGCCACCAACAGAACAAGGGCGTACTAATTAAAAAAGCCCTGGCCAGCGGCCACGCGGCACCCAGCCCGCAGCCCGGTAACAGCACCGACGGTGATCCCATCCAACAATGCTTCAAAATGATTTTTGCCCACCCCGGTGTCAGTAGTGCCATCGTCGGTACGATTAATCCAAAACACCTCCGCGCTAATATTGGTGCGATCTAACGCACAATTTTACTTACCCGCGCTGAGCTATACTTATCAACCGGCCACCCTCAACAAACAGGCAGATAGTTCATGTCAGAAAATAACGATGCAAACCTACTCAAGCTGCTGCAGTATGAAAATGAACAACTCAAACTGGGGCTGGTCAATGTGCAAAGTAATCTGGCTGAGTCGACTGAAATCAACTATGACTCGTTGGCAGAATTCAACGAAATCAAAAATGAGTATGCTGGGCTTTTAGATGACTCTCGATCCCTGACGGCACAAATGGCGGAGCTGACGACCTTGCTCGCCACCTCAAAAGACCGCACCCAGATCATGGCCGAGCAAATTGAAAATATTAATTCGCTACTGCAAAAAATTGTTGGTATTTCCTATCAAACCAATTTGCTAGGCCTGAATGCCACCATTGAGGCCGCCAGAGCGGGCGAGGCGGGCAAGGGCTTTGCCGTGGTTGCCGACGAAGTGAAAGCCCTGGCACGGGAAAGTAAAAAAGCCGCTGACGAAATCACCACGGCGATTGACCAGATCAATGAAGAATCGATGACCTTTTCCCACAGCATGGAGGAGTCGAGTGAGGGCTGTGAAAAAATTAAAACCGTTATCGACCAGTTTGACCTGCGCCTACAGGAAAATAGTCAGGCCAATAATCGCTCAACACAAAGAATTCTTGGTACCAACGATAGAACTTTCACCTCCCTCGCCAAGCTGGACCATATTATCTGGAAGGTGAATACCTACCTGTCGGTGATCAAGCAGGAAAAAGAGATGGATTTTGTCGACCACAAGAGCTGCCGGCTCGGCAAGTGGTACACCAGTGGCGAAGGCAAGAAGAGCTTTTCCAAATTAAAATCCTACCCCCATCTCGACCACCCCCACTCCCTCGTTCACAGTGGCACTAAACGCGTATTCGATCTTATCGACAAGGGTGAGGGTTATGACCTGGAGCTCGAAAATGCCCTGAAAGAAATGGAGCGTGGCAGCAATAGCGTTTTCGAAATACTCGACAAAATGCTCAAGGAAAAAGGTTAAACCGAACCTTTGATTAACGATAAAAAAACAACAGGCGCCACCCCTGGCGCTTACCACAACAAAAAATAAAAACAGATATTATTTTCCGACTGCCTCTATTCTCCTTGAATTTTTTCCACAATCGCGGTGGTTGAACAGTCATCGAGAAAATCCAGGGCCTGGACTTCACCGCCGTAAGCTTCGACAATTTCCCAGCCCACCACCTGCTCTTTTTGGTAGTCGCCGCCTTTAACCAGAATATCGGGGCGAATGGATTCCAGCAGTCTCTCCGGGGTGTCGTCAGCAAATACCAGCACCCAGTCGACGGACTCCAGACCTGCCAACACCGCCATACGCCGGTCTTCAGAATTGATCGGTCGACCCTCACCCTTGAGGCGACGCACCGATGCGTCGGCATTGACCGCCACTATTAAACGCTCGCCCAGACCACGCGCCTGTTCAAGATAACCGACATGTCCGGCATGAAGAATATCAAAGCAGCCATTGGTAAAGACGATGCGTTCGCCGTGGGCGCGGGCATCGGCCAGGTCCACCAGCAGCTGTTCTGCGTTAACAACACCACGCCCGTGGCCCTGTTCGAGCTGCAGGGCACGGCGCAATTCGGGGGCGCTAATCGTTGCGGTGCCAAGCTTGCCGACCACAATGCTCGCGGCCAAATTGGCCAGTACAACGGCAGAGGGCAACTCTTCCCCGGCACCCAGTGCCGCGGCCAACACCGAGATCACCGTATCGCCAGCACCGGTGACATCAAACACCTCACGCGCTCGCGCTGGCAGGTGGAACTCGGGCAAGCCCTGGCGCAAGAGGGTCATGCCGTGTTCACCACGGGTCACCAGCAATGCATCGAGCTTGAGCTCTTCAAGCAGAGCCAAACCTTTTTCAACGATGGCGCCCTCGCTTGCACAGGGCCCAACCACCGCTTCAAATTCACCCATATTGGGGGTAATCAGCGTGGCCCCCTGGTAGCGACTAAAGTCACTGCCCTTGGGATCGGCCAATACGGGAATACCCCGCTCTCTGGCAGCCTGAATCAATTCCACAGGGTTTTGCAGCGCGCCCTTGCCGTAATCGGAGAGCACCAGAACGCTCACACCTTCCAGTAAAGCGGCGACCTTCTCGGCAATTTGATCCGTGTCGCCCGCTGTAAATTGCTGCTCAAAATCGAGACGCAATAATTGCTGATGACGGCTAATAACGCGTAGTTTGGTAATCGTGGGCTTGTCATCAGAGACCTGGAAATCGGTGCGAATACCCGCCGAGCTGACGCGAGTCTCGAGGGAATGAGCGGCTTCGTCCGCGCCCACAACACCCACCAGCGAGGCACCCGCCCCCAGAGCGGCAATATTCAAGGCAACGTTGCCGGCGCCGCCGACCCGGTCTTCGAGCTGCTCGACTTTAACCACCGGCACTGGTGCTTCCGGCGAAATGCGCGAAGCCGGCCCCTGCCAATAACGATCGAGCATTAAATCGCCAACCACCAGTATTTGAGCGCCATCAAAGCGCGGCATATCTACCTTCAACTCTACTCTCCGTTTAACACACGATTTTGTAGCTTAAAACTATCGTCAATTTAAGGGTATATCACTGGCAATCAGCGGCTCTTCCACCCCTGATTGGCCACCAGCCTGCAATGTTTCAAGAGCCTGCCACACCGCTTCTGCACTAAGGGTTTTCATGCACTGAGCATTCTCACCGCTATAGTCTGCCGTTTCACAGTGCTGTTTATAGCAGGGTGTGCAGGCGAAACCGGTGGTTTGCAAATGGCGCGCCCGACTGCCGGTGGCGCCTATTAGCTGGGGGTCTGTCGCCCCGTACAGGGTCACCGTGGGGACATCGAGAGCAGCGGCGACATGGGCCAAACCGGTATCGACACACACCGCACCCGCACTCTTCACCAGTACTCCGGCAATCTCACCGAGGCCGAGCCGAGGTAGCACACGACAATGGCCATAAGCGCCCGCGATTTGTTCGGCCTGAGCCTTCTCTCCGGCTGAGCCCCAGGGCAATAAAACCTCATAACCTTGCTCACCGGCACGCTCGATTAACTGGCCCCAGTGCTCATCCGTCCAACGCTTATTCGGCCAGCTGGCATTTTGCACAAACACCAGATAGGGCGACGCGGGGAGGGCAAAGGGCGCCTCGGGCCACTGTCTTGCTGACAGCCCAAAATCGGGTGGCGTCGTCGGCAGGGGGTAGTTTAAGGCCTGGGCAAAAAGCTGACGCCAACGGTCGATGGCCAGCTGGTCCCGCGAAATAGCGTAGCGTCGTTTGTACGCCAGGTGGGCGACCCACTCGCTCACCGAGTGCGAATCCGGCCCATGCTTACGACCGCGGGCCAGTCGAGTCACCAGGGCACTTTTCCAGTTAGTCTGGGCATCAATCACCACATCGTAGTGCGTGCTACGCAGGTCTTTAACAAACTGGCCCAGCTCCCCACGCTGCCAAACCTGAGCCAGTGTTGCACGCCAACGGCGGTGAGCAGTCTTGAGAATGCGTTGCACTGCGGGGTGCCAGAGGGGGATTTCTGCGAAAGATTCGTCCACCGCCCAGTCAAAGGTGATATTGGGAAGTGCCTTTTTAGCATCGCTAAGGGCGGGCAGAGCTTGCACCAGATCACCCATCGACGTTAGCTTAACAATCAGTACATTCATAAATTCAGGCTTTGATAGCGAATAAGTAAGGCAGAAAAGCCTGATTTAAACATTGAGCAATAATTTCTCTGATGAGCAGTTCAAGCCGCAGCGTTAGGGCTCCCGGCAAAAAACTTTTTAAGCTTGGCGCTTAGGCCGTGAAAAAACTGATGCTTGCCTTTTGCCGCTTCGCCAACGAGATAATTCATCTGTATCGACAGGCGCTTGCCAACCACCGGTTTGTGCCCGTGCCAGCAATTATCGGTCACTTTAAACGCTATAAGCGTACCGGCGCTGGGGGGCACTTCCTCGACAAAGTTTTCGATATCTTCACCATTGCGCAGCACACGCAAATTGCCACCTTCGGCCTCCCAGCTGTCATTTAAATACAACAGCACGGTGACCACTTTGGTCTTCGAGTCGGTGTGAATGCGCCCATCTTTTTCACGCATCACGCCACGCACCGTGGTCATAATCGGAAAACCCTCGAGACTAAAGCCAAACTTCTCAGCGACCACGCGCCGAAAAGCATCACTTTGCAGCTCCTTGAGTAAGGACTCATAGGCCTCGCCCCCCGACACCTCAGAAACAGGAATGCTGCCGGGATGTTGAATATCGGGAAAGTCCTGCAATACCGCCGCAAGTGCATCACCCCGCACAAAACCGGGCACCACAAGATAGGGGTAGGGATCAGTTCTAAGACGCTCATTACTGAACGCATTTAACTCAAGCATGGGGGCAACTCCGAGCCGCTGAAAGCCTGCGTATGCTATCACAGCGCGGCGACGCTCCCCACACCTGGCCACAGTCAACAGCCTGTTTTATGTGCAAGATCAGCTTGCCGGACCCAGTCCAACAGCGATGGCCGTATCTGTACAAGGAAAAGTAAAAAAACGACGTCAATAAATGACTTTGCCAGCACCGGCTCTATATCGCGACCAAAGCATTGGGTATACTTTTGTCAAATTGCACGAAAGGACTCCCAATTGGTGGAACAAGCAATGGCTCAAAGCAACAGACTTGCGGCCACCAGGCTGAATTTGCAAAAGCCACTGGTGCTGTTGATGACCACCAAACATTTGGGCAACCTGCTCGTTTCCCTGCACTGCGTACAGGCTATTGTCAGAGCCAGCCAGGGGCAAAGCCTGCTGGTTGTCGATGAAAGTTACCGCGATATCATCGAGTCCATCACCGATACCGGAAAAGTGCTCTACTACCCCCGCCAACAGCTGAAAACTGCGAATCTGGCTACTAAAGCCAAGCTCCTCTATCAATTTTATCAGCAACTGCGCCAACACCAGGCCAAGTTATTACTCGACTTTGACGGCCAGGGTCAGGCCTCGACGATCACCCAGTTATCGGGTATCAAAGAGCGCATCGGCCCGGCAGACGCCCACCGTTGCAAAGGGGTTTATACCCAACAACTCGCTGATATCGGCCGCCTTTCCCACCGTTTTAATGACTACGCCCAGTATCTCCTGTCTTTTCTGGGAGAAAAACCGCCGCCCCAGTATCCTCAGTTAAATGATCAAGCTCATCACCGCAGCGATCTCCGGGCACTACTGGATCAACACGATATTAACCAAGACGAGCCCTATGTCTGCATTCATGTCGGCGCAACCAAAGCCTATAAATTGTGGCCGGCAGAGCACTATGCCAACATCGCCGACTGGCTGGCAGATCGTGGCATGAAAGTTATTTTTATTGGCGCCGAAGCTGATGATGCAGAGCGAATTAGCGAGGTCAACGCCAAGTGCCAACACCAACACCTTAATTTATGTAACCAACTCAACATTGCTCAGCTGATGTCCCTCCTCCGTCAATCCAGTTTTTTCCTCGGCAACGACAGTGGCCCCATGCACCTTGCCGCCGCCGCGGGCACCTGGGTTTACGCGATATTCGGCCCCACCGACGAGGTTCGCTGGGGCCCACTGGGCAGCAAGGCTAGCGTTATCAGAAACCCGGTGGCCTGCGAGCCCAGCTGCTCGAAAAAACTCTGCCCCGCCAACCACCGCTGCATGAACTCTCTAAGCGTTGATCAGGTAAAATTCGTTCTTCAGCAACACCCACTCTGAGACGCATTGCAAAGACCTAAACTATGACAAGTTTTTCGAAAAAGGGCCCCGCGACATGGTCCGGGCAAGCGCCCGATCGCCATAAGTTCACTATTTACGGCCTGGCCTGCCTGCTTAGTCTGGCTGTTTTTTTCGCCTACGCAACGACGCACGATACGCTCAACGACGACGGCATCAATTATATCTACGCCGCACACGCTCTCTCAGAAGGCCGGGTCGACGAGGCAAAAAGCTATCGCCCGGAAGTTCACTTCTATCGTCAAATCAGCCTTATCTCCTCCTTCAGCGGGCTTGAGCTCTATCCCAGCGCTCAGGTACTCAGCCTGTTCTGGCAAGTCTTGCTCGCCAGTGGCTTTGTCGCCGTCGTGCGCTGCTTCGATACCTCATTACCGGGGCAGCTCATAGCCCTGGCGGTCTTCTTCAGCATCGCCAACCTCAACCATTTGCGGCCCGATATTATTCGCGGTTTTGGCTTTTGGGCTTTGCAATTGTGGGCAGTCTGGGCAGGCCTGTGTTTTGTTAGACACAAAGCCTGGCGCTTTGCACTACTTTGGCTGGGCTTCAGCCTTGCCGCCACCCTCTACCGGGCCGAGGGCATCGCCTACCTTTTACTGATCCCAGGTTTCACCCTGCTGTACCTGATTTTCGCGGGGAGATTCAGCGTCAGCAAAGGAGTAAAAACACTCAGCTTAATGGTTATCGTCAGCGGGCTACTTTACTTTATTTTCACCCCTGAGCTCGCTAAATCGGCAAGCAGCACAGCGGGCTTAACAGCAAGGCAAAGCTTCTCGGCTGCCGATAAATTCCAAAAAGAACTGGCATCATTCCAGCTCGCCGCTGGCAACTTCAGACAACTCAAAGACAATATCCGCGAGATCATGCCCAACAAATGGGCACAACGCAGTGTCAACGACCTGCTGATTGGCGGCTTCATTTTCCACCTGCTGTTGAGCATCCTAAAAGCCACCAACGCACCCTTGCTAGCCCTGTCCCTCTATCGCGGCGACATTAAACGCCCCTTCCTCAACGACCCCCGACACAGGTTGTTGGCAGGCTATCTTTTGGTCGGAGTTATTGTCGGCCTACTCAATATCTACAATAAGTACTTCGTCAGCCCGCGCTATATTATGCTCACGGCAATCCTGCTCTGCATCCCTGTGACATTAGTGCTGTGCCGAACGTATCAGCGTTTTTCTACATCACCTCAAAGCGCTGCCCGCCTGTGGAAATACACCTTATTCGCCCTGCCACTGTTAATCTGCGTCTATCCACTGAGTCGCCAGAACGATGACAAACTCTATATTCGCGAAGCCGGGGAATGGATAAAAACCCACCTGAAAAGTGAACAAGCTATTTATTTCAACCAGCAGAAGGTCGCCTTCTACACAGCTGATTACGCCAATGACAGTTTTAAAAGGCAATACCATGACATCGAGAGTTTGCTGCGCGAGGCTTACCAATATGCTGTACTCTACGAGGGCAAAACCGACGCTGACCAGGGGCCCTTGCCGCAGCATCTAAAAGAATACCGCGTGAAAACCTTTCAGAACCCTCGAGGCCGCTCAGTCAATGTCTATCAACTGCCTGCATCTGCTCCTCAACCTAAGGCAAGCAACACTCGGTAGATCACACAAGACATCAAACCCAAGCCAGTACGGCCGTCAATAATGCCTAGCAAGTACCCCAACTTTAACTTTGAGAGCACTGGGCGCTGGCGCTTTTATCGAAATAGCACCCTGGAGAAAATCGAAGCCACAGCGCCAACTGCCACTGCTCCGCCAGTAATTCACCGGCTTAGCAAGCGACAGGAGATAGCGGCGTCACAATACTCCCATGTCTGCAGCGCAGTGCTAAGCAATAGGGGCGAGGCCCTTTCTGTCTACTTCAAAGGCATGGATTTCAAATCCCCCCGCGATGCCATCAAGCAGCAGTTGAGTAAAAGTCGCGCTATCAAAGCCTTTGAGGCGGAACTGTTACTGCAGTCCCTCGGCTTCGGCACGCCGATAACCCTACTCACCGGGTGGCGGCAAGGCCTGTTCTTCAAGGATAGTTTTTTCACCCTCAGCGCGGCTCTCATCGGCTACGAGGATCTTTACACAACAGTGGCGCAACTCGGGAAGCAATCAAGTTCTCAGAAGAGAGCTTTTATCGAACAGCTTGCCGCAACCATCGCCCGCATGCACAGGGCAAATATCGGCCACGGCGACCTGCGGGCCGGGAATGTCATGTGCCAACAGAACGAGGGCTGGCAATTTTCATTTCTCGATAATGAGCGCACCCGCCAGTACGCAAAACTGCCGGAGAATATCCGCATTAAAAATCTCGTCCAGCTAAACCTATTACTCAGCCCTGTTATTTCTAAAACGGATCGACAGCGTTTTTTCAATCATTACTCTGCGCTTTGCTATGGGCAAACCAATGAAGATTTGCTCGGTAAAGTTATCAACAAGACCCGCAAACGCCTTAAGATCATGCTCGACAAAAAGAAGATAGGGGCCGCCGATTTATGGCTATAGCAGACGAACATAAAAAACATCGCGCCATCGTAAAAAAGCAGTTTGACGATGGCGCACTCTTTGAAAGCATTAACTCGACAGATATTCACCCCCCCTATCGCATCAAGGGCATGATGCGCCGGGATTTTTGCGGGGGGAGTGCGACAAATATTATTAGCGGTATTGACGCGCTACTTGAAAGCGGCAGCATTATTAAAACGGACCGAGCAACTACCGTTTCAAAAGCGACCGTTGCAGGACAAGATGTCATTATTAAGCGCTACAATAACCAGGGCTTTTTAAACTCGCTAAAATATACGCTGGCGGGCTCTCGAGCCAGACGGGTATGGCGCGAAACTTATTTACTGCAAGAACTTAATATTGCCACGCCCACTGCGCTGGGCTATTTTGACGTGCTCGACAAGGGAAGAGTTATACGCTCCTATTTGCTCAACGAGTTCTGCCCGGAGCCTATTCTGCACTACCTGCTGCTCGACAAGCTTATCCCTCTCGATGAGTGGCCAACAATTGTAGATTTAGTGCGCAAGCTACTTCGCGACCTGCATGGCAAGGGTGTTACTCACGGCGATATAAAAAACTCCAACATTATCTACAATAATGGAGAGCTCATACTCATTGACCTCGACTCACTGGTCATTCACCGTCACAGCAAGAAATTACAAGGCCATATCAAGAAAGATATTGCCGCATTTGAACGAAGAGTTAATTCAGACCCAGAAGAATATATACGCCAGAAAAAAATTGAATTAAATATCAGCGATTAAATTTTTCTCATATACGTTTCGAAGCGGGAGGCATAAATCGTTTTTGCGGGCACATCCTTTATCACCGTTGCCCCCGCGCCAATAACGGCATCGTCGCCAATGGTCACGGCGCCAAGAATAATCACACCCGGGCCGATTTGCACCCTGTCACCAATCACCGGATAGCCGCCATCGAGGTTACCCAGGGTCACGTTATGGCGAATATTACAGCACTCACCAATCTTCACCTTGCTGCCAATCACCAGGCCCACGGGATGCCAGATTATTGTCGATTTCGGAATCTTTGAAATATTCATATCGCAAGACGTCAGCAGGCGAAAATCCCAGCCGCGGGCAATCACTACAAATAAGTCCCTGATAAAATTACGAAAGCGCTTAAGCTTGTGCAGCAAGGGGCGTACCACTTTTCGATAAACAGACATTCTCTCAACCCTCAAATAATTATTGCTTAAAAGGCAATACTGGCAAGCGCTTAAAATCTCTACGATAGAGCTGCACTGCCCGCTTTGTCACACTATCGAGCAGCACCTCATGGTGAGTCAAAATTTCACGCAGTGGCCTATCAAAATAGACCTGTAAAAAAAGATAGGCGTCTTTTTTTGTCAAGCCAATATCCAGCGATGAAAAATAAATACTGGCAATATCTTTCACCAACCAGCGGCGTGGCACGGTTGTTCGCATCTGTGCACGATGTAAGTCGACAAGAAAAAGTCGCGGGTCATCCTTTGTATTATTCGGCCCCGGTGACAAATCGAGGAGGAAATGACAAATATATAAATCCCGATGATTAATGCCAGCACCATGGATAGTACGCGCTATCGTCGCCACCTTGCGAATTAAGGCGCGCCGTTATTTGGCCACTGCTCGGCGTACTGCGCCAAGCTTAAAGTATTGCTTAATTCTTCGGTGACCAGAAAGGAGAGTTTTTTAGCGGGGTTGTGACCTTTACAGCCATAGGCCAGCGCATTCAGCGAATCGAGGCCCAACTCGTGAACACGATTAATCGCCAGCCATTCATTAGACGCGCCGGTAACGGGCATCTTCAATTGTAAAAAATTTTTGAAGATTTCTCGCCAGCCGATACCGGTATGCATCTTTCGATAATAGCTTTTCCCGGCCAGCTCAAACCTCATGGTCTGACGACCCTCTTTATCGCGAACCACTTCGCCATCCAGCGCCTGCAGTAGAGCAAAGACATCTTTATCCCGCCACAGCGCCTGCAACTCACCCCGAAGTATTAATTCACTCACTGGCCCGCACTCTTTTCATCAGCCAGTTTTTCCATAATATCGACCGCCACTTGAGGGCGGCTATAAACATCACTGTTTTTCGCAAAATCCTCACCCTTAAGATGCCACTGTTCGCCCGGTACAGCGAGAGCCTCATTAATCGCGACCACAAAATCGTCACTCTTAAACGGACTGGCAATCACCGCACCCATCTGCGCATCTCGCACATAGTGCGCATAACCACAGACATCGCTGGCCACCACCGGCAAACCGGCGATCATTGCTTCGAGCAGGGCATTGCCGGTATTTTCTTTATAGGCGGGGTGCAACAGCACATCGGCCGCCTGCAATAAATTGGGCACATCATCGCGACCGCCAAGAAAACGTACCCGCTTATTTAAGCCGAGTTTTTCCGCCTGACCCACAAATTGTTCACGCTTGTCTTCACCAACGACAAGCAATACGCCATCCACCCCCTGCTCACACAGTGTCTGCAAAGCAGCGATACTGCGATCCAGCCCTTTGGTTTTATAACCCGAGCCGAGGGCCAAAAAGCATACTTGCTCATCGCCTAAGCCCAACTGTTCTCGCATTTCACGGCGAATATCCCGCCAGTTATCCGGGGCCACACGATTAGTGGCAATCCCCGGCGGCAAGGTATGAAAGCGATTTTCTGCCGTACCGTAGCACTGTAAAAAGCGTTCACGTTCGGGACGGGAGACTTCGAGGATTTGTGTTTTCGAGTCGGCGCTAAAGACCGCGTCTTCAAGTTTTAAATAGGCTTTTGTTCTCGGCGCCAAGCGATAAAAGAAGCCCCTTTCAACATTGGCTTTATAGGCAAAACAGGAATCGGCCGCATAGTACAAATCCAGCCCCGGCCATTTATTAAAACCAATGAGCAAATCATGGGCTTTTAATTGTGGTCGTAAATCAGTGGCAAAGTTTTGCATGCGCGCCGCATTGTCCCAGCCCCGCGAGGGAATCACTTGCAGATCAATTTCCGGCGGACAATCACCCTGCCAGTCACTGCAATAAATCGTCACTGCATGGCCCCGAGCAATCGCCTCAAGCGCCATCGCCAGCATATTGCGCTGCAAACCACCGAAGGGAAAATATTTATAGAGTGCGAAGGCAAGCTTCAAGGGCGGCAGATCATTGGTTCCGACCACTAGTCAGGCTTGTTCGAACGTAGCGCAATCGACAAGCTTGTCCAGCGCCGCGACGACCCGCCTTGGCTCAAGCTCCACCAGGCACTTCACATCGCCTCGCGGACACTGCCGCTGAAAACAGGGGCCGCAATCGACCGGCACCGACAACACTTCAACACACTCACCCAGCGGCGGCGTAAAGCCGGGGGATGTCGAGCCATAAACCACCACCAGCGGTCGACCCAGTGCGGCGGCAATGTGCATTAAACCCGAGTCATTACTGACCACCGCTGAAGCCATGGAGAGTAAATCAATGGCTTCAGACAGTTCGGTTTTGCCGGCAAGGTTGCGGATATACGCACGGTTTTCACCCTTGATCGATTCTGCAATAGCGTCGCCAACCTCGGCATCACTTTTAGAACCCATTAACCAAACCTGCCAACCACGGTCGAGCATCTTTTCAGCAACGGCTTGATAGTGCCCCTCGGGCCAGCGCTTGGCGGGACCAAATTCAGCACCCGGACACAGGGCCAGTACGGGGCGCTGAAGATTGAGGCCGAGCTTGTCACGCAAGTTCTGCAGGCCCGATTCGTCAACCTCCAGATGTGGTCGCGGCAGTTCGGCCGGCAGAGCTTTACCCTCCGCATAAGCCAGGGCGATAAAACGCTCTATCATCAAGGGATAGCGCGCTTTATCGAGCAGGCGAATATCGTTGAGCAGGCCAAAGCGCATTTCACCGCGCCAACCGACGCGCAGGGGAATACCGGCAAAGGCGGGGATTAAGGCAGATTTCAAGGAATTGGGCAGCACATAAGCGGCATCGTAAGCCTGCTTGCGCAGCTGCTGGGCCAAGGCCCAGCGTTTGGGCAGCGCCAGTTCACCATGGCCTATCGGCATAGCATCAATGATTGGCCGGCTCCAGGCTGGCGCCAGCACGTCGATACTGCAATCGGGGTTGAGTTGTTTAAGGCTGGTAAATAGCGTTTGCGCCATCACCATATCGCCGACCCAGGAAGGGCCGACGATAAGGATTTTTTTACTGTTAATTAGCCTGTCTCTATCAATATGAATAGAAGGGGTTTAGCCGTTAATCGGCGACAGCCACTCGGGGTGCTCTTCATTGCGACCACGCACTGCATCGAAGTAAGCGGTTTGCAGTTCGGCGGTAATCGGCCCGCGAGAGCCACAACCGATCTCGCGATTATCCAGCTCACGAATCGGCAATACTTCAGCCGCCGTACCGGTGAAGAAGGCCTCGTCGGCGATATACACCTCGTCACGAGTGATGCGTTTTTCACGCACCTCGTAGCCGCGCTCCTGGGCCATCTGAATCACACTGCCACGGGTAATGCCGTCGAGACAGGAGGTCAGTTCGGGCGTGTAGAGAATGCCATCGCGGACGATGAAAATATTCTCGCCACTGCCTTCGGCGACATAGCCGTCGACATCCAGCAGCAAGGCCTCGTCGTAGCCATTTTGGAGCGCTTCACGCAACGCCATCATTGAATTCATGTAATTGCCATTCGCCTTGGCCTTACACATGGTGATGTTGACGTGGTGACGGGTATAGGACGAGGTGTGAATGCGAATGCCCTGCTCGAGAGATTCGGGGCTCATATACGAGGGCCATTCCCACGAGGCGATAATCACATGGGTCGACAAACCATCGGCGCGCAGGCCCATCGCCTCCGAACCGAGAAATGCCATGGGGCGCAAATAGGCCTCTTCAAGATTATTGGCTTTCACCACGTCGAGCTGCGCCTGATTCAGCGTGTCTTCATCGAAGGGCATGTCCATGCCGACAATTTTGGCCGAGTTATGCAGGCGTTTGGTGTGCTCTTTCAAGCGGAAAATCGCCGTGCCCTTGTTCTCGGTATTGTAGGCGCGCACGCCTTCAAACACGCCCATGCCGTAGTGCAGAGTATGGGTCAGCACATGTACCTTGGCGTCGCGCCAGGGTACCATTTCACCATCAAACCAAATAAAACCATCACGATCTGCAAACGACATTGAACGACTCCTCTACGCTAACGCTTCACTATCAAATAACCGCGCCCAAATGGCGGCAACGGCCTGACGGTGAATATCAAATTCCCCAGTCTTCACCACACCCGGCAACTGCTGTAGCTGTAAGCGGTGACCCGCCGAGCGATAGGCAATATAGGCCTGCGTCAGTTGCTCGCCCTCCTCGGTGGAGAAAAAGCCAGCGCTCACCAGATCACCCAATATGCGGATGTTATCTTGCCAATGAGCCACGGCGGGGTCGGAATTGGACTGGGCTAAAACCGCGAATTGAACCATAAATTCAATGTCGACGATACCTCCCCTATCCTGTTTAAGATTGAACTCGCCCTCGGCTCTTGCACCGGCACCGGAGCCGAGGTGGTCAAACATTTTAGCGCGCATGGCGCCGACCTCTTCACGCAGGGTATTGCGGTCGCGACTCTGCTCCAGCAACAGCCTGCGCAAGGCTTCAAACTGCCCGGCTAATGACGGGTCACCGCCGATGGCCCTGGCCCGCACCAAGGCCTGGTGCTCCCAGGTCCAGGCACTTTCGCGCTGATATTTTTCAAAGGCCGTCAGCGAACACACCAGCAGGCCGGAATTGCCCGAGGGGCGCAGGCGCATATCCGTTTCGTAGAGCACACCAGAGGTCATGCGCGTGCCGAGAATATGCAAAATACGCTGCCCCAGGCGGGCAAAGAAGGTTTCGTTATCGACACTGCGCTCGCCGTCGGTATTCAATCCCTGGCTGGCATTGTGAATAAACACCATATCCAGATCGGAACCATGACCCAGCTCAATGCCGCCCAACTTACCGTAGCCGACAATCAGCAGGCCGGGCGTTTGCCCATCGGCATTGCACGGCAGGCCATAGCGGCTGGTCATGTCGTGCCAGGCAATGGCCAGCACCTGCTCCAACATCACCTCGGCCAACCAGCTTAAATAATCGCTGACGCGCATTAAAGGCAGCACGCCCATCACCTCACAGGCAGCGACGCGCAGGCCGTGGGCGAGGCGGAAATAGCGCAGGGTTTCCATCTGCGCTTCGAGGTCTTCATCGGGAATTCGCAACAATAGCTGCCGTAGTTCATCGGCCAATTGTTGGCGATCGGGTGGCGTATACAGCGTTCTGGCGTCGAGCAGCTCATCGAGCAGGGCCGGATTGCGCGCCAGACTTTCGGCGATCCACGGACTGGCGGCGCAGAGTTTCACCAGCTGCTCCAGCGCCGAGGGGCTTTCTATCAACAGCACCAAATAGGCACTGCGCCGGGCGACCGCTTCAATCAGTACTAGTACCCGCTGCAGGGTCTGGGTACTATTTTCCAGGGGCGCACAACCGGCAATCAACAGCGGCAACAAAGCATCAAGGCGAACGCGAGTCTCCGCTGGCATGGCTTGCACAGCGCTACTTTCGGCCAAGTGCTGCAAGGTCCTTGCGGCCAGCTCGGCATCGTCATAGTCGAGATCACTCAAGCGTTTCAGCGTTTGCTCGGGCTGATCGAAGGGCCAGGCCTCTGCACCCTCTTCACCACCGCTGTCATCCGCTGCTTCGTCAAAGCCACTAAAAACACGACTCACAAAGTCGCGATGCCCGTCCAGCTCACGCATAAAACTGGCCCAGTCAGGGCAGTCCATCATCGTCGCCATGCGCAGGTGCTCCAGCTCGCCATCGGGTAAGAGCTGACTTTGCTGGTCTCGCCAGCCCTGAATAAGATGCTCCACATCGCGCAGGAAACAGTAGCCTTGCCACAGCTTGTCACCACTGCCATCGGGCAGCAGCTTTTCCTCGTCGATCAAACGCAATACCTGACGCAAGCTCTGGGTTTGAAAGCGCCGGTCACGGCCACCGCGTATTAACTGAAAAGCCTGGGCGGTAAATTCAATTTCGCGAATGCCACCGGGGCCGAGTTTAATATCATTACCCAACCCCCGGCGCAGTACCTCGCGGGTGATCATTGCCTTCATATCGCGCAGTGCCTGAATCGCACCAAAGTCGATATAGCGGCGATAGGTGAAGGGCCGCAGTATGCTCATTATTTCGGCTTGCGCAGCGTCATTGCCGGTAATGGGCCGGCATTTAATCATCGCGTAGCGCTCCCAGTCCCGCCCCTGAGACTGGTAATAATCTTCCATCGCCGCAAAACTCAGCACCAGGGTGCCGCTGTCGCCGTAGGGTCGCAGACGCATATCGACACGAAACACAAAGCCATCGACGGTTTTATTATCCAGCGCCTGAATCAGCTTCTGGCCAAGACGAATAAAGAATTCCTGGTTAGTGCATTGGCTGCGGCCACCCTCGGTATCACCGGCTTCGGGATAGGTAAAGATCAGATCAATGTCTGAGGACACATTCAGCTCGCCAGCGCCCATCTTGCCCATACCCAACACCACTAGCTCCTGGCGCTGTCCACTTTCGGCACCCATCGGCGTGCCCCAGCGCTCGGCCAGCGTGGCATAGAGAAAACCCATCGCTGCCTTAATCGTCACATCGGCCAGCCAGGACATATCCCCGGTGGTTTCCATGGTATCGGCTTGCCGCGTGAGGTCGCGCCAGATAATACGCAGCAGGTGGCGACGGCGGAATTTTCTCAGGCTGCTCTGTAAGTCTGCTTCACTTGCAAACGTGAGCAATTCAGCGGGCACCCCCTCATCACTGCGCGAGGTTAGCAGCTCGCCACTCGCCACCAGGTCGCGCAGTAGTTCGGGAAACTGAATGCAGTTGAGCGCAACAAACTCGCTGCCGGCCCACACCCAGCACAACTGCTGGGCAAAGCTTTGATCATCCAGTTGCCGGCTCAGCCAGCGCTTATCCTCAGCCGAGGCGCGCTCGTTAAAGCGTTCAAAATACGCATCGACACTCGCCTGCAGTACATCGGGTAGCTGTAAATTTTTCATTGATCGACCCATTCAACTATTCCACTGACAAAGCAAACACCGGCGAGGCGTCTCGCCTGGCTTATTGTTCACTGTTCATCCCACAATGGCGCAAGCTCCCTGCCAGCAATGCATTGCGCCGAGGCAAGCAGATTGCATTTTTAGCCTGCGGGCTTACACTTCTTGAAGGACACTCATTTAATTCATAATTCCGCATTCGAGGTCGCTGGGCAAGCCATGAATTTTATCCCCATGCTACAGGCGCTAATCGCCAGTAACTCCATTAGCAGCGTCAACGCCGATGTCGATCAGGGCAACCGCGAGGTGATCGACATTCTCGCCAACTGGCTCGACGATCTCGGCTGTGCCACCGAAGTTATGCCGCTTGAAGATCCCCGCAAAGCCAATCTTATCGCCACCCTCGGCACTGGCCCCGGCGGGTTAGTACTGGCAGGGCACACCGACACTGTGCCCTGTGACGAAGGCCTGTGGCAGCAATCGCCTTTTAAACTGACCGAGCGCGACAACCGTTTCTACGGCCTCGGCGTGTGCGATATGAAAGGCTTTTTCCCCCTGGCGATACAGGCCGCGAAAAGCTTTCTCGACAAGCCCCTGCAACAACCGCTGATTATTCTCGCCACCGCCGATGAAGAATCCTCCATGGCCGGTGCCCGAGCACTGGCAGCCGCAGGCAAACCCAAGGCCCGCGCCGCCTTAATTGGCGAGCCCACCGGCATGAAGCCCATCGCCATGCACAAGGGCATTATGATTGAAAAGCTGTTAGTACAGGGCAAATCCGGCCACTCCAGCAACCCAGCCCTGGGCAACAATGCCCTGCACACCATGCACGATGCCATCGGTGTATTGCGTGCTCTGCAAGGTGAATTAAAAGCGAATTACCACAACCCGCTGTTCGCCATCGACTACCCGACACTCAACCTCGGCTGCATTCACGGCGGCGATAACCCCAACCGCATTTGCGGCCACAGTGAACTCGGTTTTGAAATACGGCCACTACCCGGCATGGACATTAGCGAACTGCAGGGCTTGCTCGAACAACGCCTGCTCGGCCTCGGCACAGCGGAGGGCACGCAAGTCAGCCTGCAACATTTCGACGTGCCACCCTTTGCGGCCGACAAAGACTCCGAACTGGTCGCTCTCTGCGAAAAGCTCACCGGCCACTCCAGCGAAAGCGTCGCCTTCGCCACCGAAGCCCCCTATCTACATCAACTGGGCATGGATGCCATGGTGCTCGGCCCCGGCAATATCGACCAGGCCCATCAGCCCGATGAATACCTTGCCACCGAGCGCATTAAACCAATGGTGAAATTACTCGAAGAACTTATTGCTTATTATTGTTTATAAATTGATGTCACTGAAGTCAGGCACGGTACCTTTCAAAAACAAGCCCAGAACATGGCTGTAGAACTCAACAAATAATACCGCGCCACAAAATGCACCGTTTCCGGCCCAACATGCAAGGCTCTGACTGGCATCCACAACAGGGGAATCAAACTTGTCAAATTCCGACGTTTCAATGCGCGACCGAAAGTTTCGCTTCATCATCCTACTGACAGCCCTGTTAATATCCAGCTTTTTATTTATCAGCCTCGTCAGTTATTTTTCTGCTCACAAAGCCATTGCCACCCAGGTTGAAAAAACAACACTACCACTTACCAGTGACAATATTTATTCAGAAATCCAGCGAGACCTCTTAAAACCCATATCGATATCCACCATGATGGCAAAAGATACCTTTGTCAGAGACTGGGTTATCAATGGCGAAGGCACACAGAAAGATATTATTCACTATTT
>MAAC01018312.1_pt1 | contig 54168 bp, 56 predicted proteins | sample 1115981 | NCBI WGS metagenome assembly MAAC01 (sample SAMN04961126, study PRJNA320927) | seawater metagenome | isolation source: sample BD02T64 sea water enriched with oil for 64 days | place: USA:Gulf of Mexico | collected 2013-07-27 | reverse complement strand
CTCGGCAACTGCTCCTGCGTTGCCCTAATATAGTACATCCGTGTACTAACCTTACAAATAGATGGAACGAAGAAGTGGGATTGCTCAAACGCTTCTTCGATGGGTTTAAAAGTGATTTATGCAGCGCTATGAATTTTAACTGCGACTGCATGGATGCAGAAGGTAGGGCGACGCAGGATGCCAAAGCCGAGAATAACCATTCTCTAAATTTAATACCTTGCCTAAATCACTTTTAATTCCCACTGAAATCCTGCACTTTGAATGGTGACGAGTATAACCCAATTACTGTATTGGCTCGCTTTCAATCAAATTTGCGCAAGCGCTCTGAAATCGGCATCTCCAATGGTAACAGGGGTAACACTGTACAAAATAATAATATCACTATGTATAGGTAATTGAAGTCGATGTTAAATGGATTAAAATCACTTTTCTCCAAAAAAAACACAAATGCTAGATTTGCCATTGCCTTGCGCAACCAGGTAGGAGCTTACGCCTGCGAAAAAGGGATTGATGAAGATCGAAAAGCGGATGAGTTTATCACCGAAACTACAGAATCTGCCGGTGAGTGGTTACACAAACTGTTAGCGACTCACACCTTTCTCGGTTCGGGCTATCTGGTGTTATCGGCTAGTCATTACCACAGTGTCCAAATTAACAAGCCCGATTTACCCGATGATGAAATTCCCTTAGCAATAAAATGGCTGGTAAAAGATATCGTACCGATTGATCCGGACGATATGATTGTCGATTATTTTGATTCACCAGTGATTGTTGCAGGCGCTGAAAAAATAAATGTAGTTTGTAGTCATCTTTCTCACCTTAAAAAATTTACCGATACCTTTAAACGCTATCAGGTCGAACTGAAAGGCATCATCACCGATGAATTTGCCTTTGCCAATTTAGTCGATGACCAGGAAAATTCAACCTTGATGGTATGTCAGCAACCCTTTGAAGATGTATTTTTACTGATTGTAAATCAAGGGGAAATATATTTATCTCGGCGGTTACGCGGCTTTAATGATATCGGCGGCTATTCAAGGGAACAACTGAGCCAAGGCATTTGCGATTCATTAAACGTTGAAATACAAAAATCGATGGACTATTTTGAACGTCTACTCAAACAAGCGCCAGTAACCCAGATAAAAGTATTATTACCGGTAACCCATGAAGACTTTATTATAGAAAGTTTAGCGAAAAATACTCAGGTACAAATATCAAAAATTGAATTGCCAGAGCCATTTGGGAAATTGCGAAATTGTGCCGCCAGTATTGGTGCGTTAAAAGAATGTGAAAAAGTGGGTATGGTAAATGACTAAAACCCGCATTAACCTGCTAAAAGACGAATTAATTGCGGTTCAATCCTGGCTAACATTGACCAATGTGGTAAGAGTTTGGGCAGTGTTTTTTTCTATTTTTGCTCTCTATACCGCCTACTCGAATATTACTCATACTCAATTTAACGATGAACATATCGCGTTAAAAAGAAAAAATGTGCAGTTAAAAAATAAGCTTAAGCAGTATCGACAAGTCTTAGATAACCGATCGACAAGTTCAAAGAAAATCAATCAACTGTCGACATTAAAATCTATGCTTCAAAATAAACAAATATTGCATCGACAATTAACCGATCACACCCAACTACGAGTCACCGGCTTTGCCGGAATAATGTCGGAATTGGCGATAAATCATCACGGTGAAATTAGTTTACAAAATATCAAAATAGACAATGACAATGTCAGTATTTCTGGTTTGGCGCCTAAAGCTGATTCAGTGCCTATTTGGTTGTCTGGGTTTGAAGGTGCAGCCTTTATGTCGGGTAGAAACTTTGCCCAATTTAATTTATCAATCAATGAAAAAGGTGAGACACAATTTGTTGTAAGCTCTAATCAAAGCCCAGCTGAGGAAAGTAACTAATGCAAAAACAATGGTTTGTATTATCTGAAAAATTCTCAAAGTTGAGTAACCGAGAGAAATATATGGTCTTATTCGCGGGTATTTTCATTTTTTATTTATTGTTTAATGCCATCGCATTCGAAACTTACGCATTAAAAACGAACAAACTTCAGCGCTCAATTACTCAACTCAAAAGTAAAAATAGTACCGCAACGTTAGCATCAGAAAAAGCGCAAGTACGTTTGGCAAAAGATGCTAATAAAGATTTGGATGAACAAATCGCCCAATTTGAGAATAAATTAAAAGGCATGGACAATGAATTAGGCTCGTTAACCGATGAGCTTATTTTACCGGATAAAATGCGCAGCGCTTTACAAGATATGCTGCAGCTTTCTCCAGGGGTAACGCTGCTAGCCTTTAAGTCAATGGCCCCAGAGCCTTTAATTCGGGATGACTTGCGTTCGGCAAAAGTATTGCAGGATACGCAAACACCGCAAATTGATCTTTATCGCCATAATTTTCGGATTTCGCTGGAAGGAAATTATTTCCAATTGCGCGATTATTTGAAAAAAGTTGAACAATTGCCCTGGCCATTTTATTGGCACGAATTTGATTATTCGGTGAGTGATTCTCAAAAAGCCAAGTTGAATATTGAAATGTACAGTTTAAGTACTAAAAAGGAATTTATTGGTGTATAAATTTTTATCGATTTGCGCCTTTTTTCTGGCCAATAGCCTTACTTTTGCTCAGCAATTAGTGGACTTGGGAGGATAGAATGGCGATAGCAAAATTACAGCTACGTTTGGGTGATTTATTGGTCGAAGAGAATATTATCTCTGACGACCAGCTTGAACACGCGCTGCAATTGCAAAATACCACTCATCGTAAGTTAGGGACTTCATTAATCGAATTAGGTTTTATCAGTGAGCGCCAGTTGTTGCAATTTCTTGCCAAACAATTGAATTTACCATTTATCGATATTACCCAAAGGTTCATTGGCGCCAATGTTGTTGAGTTACTGCCAGAAGTTCATGCCCGCCGGTTAAGGGCGTTGGTGCTGGAGTATGATGAGGATACGGTACTGGTTGGCATGAGTGACCCAGCCGATTTGAACGCTATTGATCAGCTTGAAAGCTATTTAACTCCCAGAGACATTTGCATTGCCGCGGTAGCCGAATCGCAATTATTTTATGCTTTTGATAATTTATATCGCCGCACCGCAGAGATAAAATCCTTTGCCAGTCAACTTGAAGAAGAATATGTTGATGTCAAAGAAATCGATTTTAGCACCGCCGATTTTGGTGATGATTCAAGTGAAGCTACGGTTGATAAATTATTACAATCGGTGTTCGAAGATGCGGTACAAATGCGTGCCTCAGATATACATATTGAGCCGGAGAAAGAACAGTTACGAATTCGTCAACGTGTTGATGGTATATTACAAGAGAGCATTATTAAACAGGCAAAAATTGCTAAAGCGCTGGTGTTAAAACTGAAATTGCTGGCAAGCCTGGACATCTCAGAAAAACGCCTGCCACAAGATGGCCGTTTTCACCTACGGGTAAAAGGCCATGAAATTGATGTACGTATGTCGTCTATGCCGGTGCAACACGGCGAATCGGTGGTCATGCGTTTACTCGATCAAACCGATGGTTTAATCACGTTGGAACAAACGGGCTTGCCGTTAGCCCTGGTTGAGCGTCTACGTCTACAAATCACCCGTCCAAATGGCATGGTTCTGGTTACTGGTCCTACCGGTAGCGGTAAAACCACAACCTTGTATGCCGCGCTTGCTGAATTAAATCAGCCAGAAAAGAAAATTATTACCGTCGAAGATCCGGTTGAATATCGTCTGCCAAGAATAAATCAGGTACAGGTGAATGAAAAAATCGGCTTAACTTTTTCTCGAGTGTTAAGAACATCATTACGTCAAGATCCCGATATTTTAATGATCGGTGAAATGCGGGATACAGAAACGGTTGAAATCGGTATGCGTGGCGCATTAACCGGTCACATGGTGTTATCAACGCTACATACCAACGATGCCATTACTTCAGCAATTCGCTTACTCGACATGGGCGCGCCGGGGTTCTTAATCAGCAGTGCATTAAGGGCCATTGTGGCACAACGTCTGGTAAGACGAATTTGTCATAGCTGTATAATTGACCATACGTTGCAGCCACAAGAAAAAATTTGGTTAGAAAACCTGACCAAATCTGATGTGAACAGCACATTTTTTAAAGGCATTGGTTGCCAGTCTTGTAATTATTCTGGTTACCGTGGTCGAGTTGGGGTGTTTGAATTATTAGAACTGGACGCCACAATGATGGATGCTTTAAAACGAGAAGACACGGAAGCATTCACCCGGGCCGCGAAACTAAGCAAAAACTATAGACCATTAGCATTAGCCGCTTTTGATTATGCACAGCAGGGGGTAACCACTATTGATGAAGTTTTACGGTTAGCCGAAATGATAGATATTAGTTAACAGAAATATTATGGCACTTTTTCATTACATTGGTCGTAACCGTCAGGGCAAACAAATTTCAGGTTCACTTGATGCGAGCACAAGTGTCGCTGTGGCAGAACAATTAACTAAGCAAAATATCATCCCTGTCACCATCAAAAATGCTGCCACAGCGTCAGTATCGAAAGATCTTAAGCTTTCTGTGTGGTTTGAATCAAAAACGGTAAAAGGGATTGATTTGATTATGTTTTGTCGGCAAATGTACGCATTAATGCGTTCCGGGGTGCCGACATTAAGTGCAATGAAGGGGTTGGCAGATACAACAACGTCAAAGGCTTTACAAAGGGTGATGCATGACCTTCATGCAAAACTGGAGAAAGGCTTTAGTCTGTCATCGGCGATGGCGCAGCACCCAAATATCTTTAATCAATTGTTTGTCGCTGTTGTCCATGTTGGCGAAAATACCGGGCTGTTGGGGCAATCCTTCGCCAAACTGGCTGAGAATATCGAGCGTGAAGAAGAGACAAAAAAGAATATCAAACAAGCCATTCGTTACCCAATGTTTGTCGTTTTCGCCATTGTTATTGCGATGTTTGTGCTAAATATTTGGGTGATCCCGGTGTTTATCGATATGTTTAGCCAATTTAACACGGACTTGCCTTTGGCAACGAAAATGTTAATTACCAGTTCAACGTTTTTTACCGATTATTGGTTATTGATCCTGATTATGTTTGCCGTCAGCGGGTTTGCCATTAAAAGCTATGTCGCTAGCGAAAAAGGCTTATACAATTGGGATAAACGTAAACTTGTAATACCTATTATCGGCAAGATAATAGAACGGGCATTACTTGCACGTTTTTCCCATAGCTTTGCCATTGTGCTCAAAGCCGGTGTTCCTATTACCACAGGGTTAAATTTAATCGCTGAGTCTACCGGTAATTCTTATATGACTGACAAGATTGTCGGTATGCGCAAAAATGTAGAAACCGGTGAAACACTCCTGCGTACAGCCAGAACAAGCGGCCTATTTACGCCATTAGTATTGCAAATGATCGCGGTGGGCGAAGAAACCGGTAAACTTGATGAGTTGCTTGAGAACGTGGCACATTATTATGAGCGAGAAGTTGAATACGATCTCAAAACCTTAACAGACCGAGTTGAGCCAATTTTAATTCTGGTGATGGCGACAATGGTGCTGATACTGGCATTAGGTATTTTTACCCCTATGTGGGATATGTTTTCGGCGGTACAACGCTAAATTTTACATTGATTTTTAAGCAATCTATATTAGAGTTAAAATAGATTAAGTTTGAGGAAGTTATGAATAAAAATAAAAAACATCAGGTTAAAGGGTTTACTTTAATCGAATTAGTGGTTGTTATTGTCTTGATAGGTTTATTTGCGGTCACGGCACTTCCGAAATTTATCGATTTGACTGACAAAGCTCAGCAGGCAAATATCGAAGGTATGGCTGGCGGCTTTGCTAGCGCAATATCATTAGCCAGAGCTCAATGGGAAGTTGAAGGACGCCCTTCGGATGGTAGTTATAATGTGGTGAATTACGATGGCAGTAATCTTATTCTCACCACAAAAAGCCAAAGTAATGGTGTACGTCCAGGCTATCCCATTGGACTAGCAGGGACCAATGATACCTTGGAGCTTGTCGATTGTGTTGATATTTGGAATAATATTTTACAACAACCGCCGTTAGTGACGCAAAACATTGGCGAACTCAATGGAATCGATTCGGCTAGCTACAAATATTTCGTGTCTATAACCGGCATCGCGCCAATGCGAAGTTGTGTTTATCATTTAAAACAAACTTTAGCGAAAACTGACGATGAATTTAAAAGCCCTGATGGTGATGAATCTATTGGTATTAATTTTTTATATCAACCAGCTACCAGCTCAGTAGTGATAACGGTAAATGACATTTAGTATCGAGGCTTTTTTATGTCAAATAACAAAGGCTTTACCCTAATAGAATTGGTCATTGTCATCGTACTTTTAGGGGTTTTAGCCACAACTGCCGCCCCCAAATTCACCAATTTAACTGGCGCTGCACGTGCAGCGACGATGAAAGGCTTACAAGGCAGTATCAATGCAGCGATTGATATTGCCCACGCTAAAGCGTTAATTAGCGGAAATAATACTGAAATTCGAGTAGATTCTAACTTTTATGCGTTATCGGGCGGATGGCCGACAGCTGCTGCTGTAGGTGAGGGTACAGGTACCACTGGCAATGGCTTAGGTATCGAAGACTTACTTGCAATCGATTGGGATACCTCTGATTACCGTTATGATGAACAAACGGGCATTTTTAGCATCCTTGGTGCACAAAACCCGTTCACTTGTATCATTACCTATACCGAAAGTAATGCCGTTGAAGATAGGCCAAATGTCACTGCCGATTTAATCGGTTGTTAAGGTTTGAACCACAGATAATGGCAAGCGCAACTCGGCAGGTCTCAGGCTTTACTATCGTTGAACTTATTGTTGTTATCCTTATTATCACAATTTTGGCGAGCACTGTGGTGCCTAAGCTGTTCGGGGTCAGCAGTTTTGATGCGTTCGTATATCGCGATCAAATGATCTCCCATCTACGTTTAAAGCAGCAAAGGGCGATGCAGCAGACTGATCCAGCATCTTGCCATCAAATATTGATCAAAAGCGATGGTTCCGGCTACGGCAGTACGACAGATTGTAGCAATAAAATATTAACCGCAGACTGGCATACCGACAATACCGGTTTTGAAATTCCTATCCGTTCCACGGTATTAATCGGCTCTCAATCGAGTGAAACATTAACCATAGATTCTTGGGGGAGAATATCGGAATGTACCTCTCAATGCATCATAGAATTTACTAATGCTGCGGATACGGCACGGCTCTGTATTGAAAGTGAGGGTTATATTCATGCCTGTTAATCGCCTGAACCGAGCAATTATAGGGCACCATATGCAAGCCGGTTTTACCTTAATCGAACTGGTCATTGGCATGACCATGATGGTGGTAGCGATTGCCTTCATGATGGCGGCTATGCTGCCCAAGGAAAGAGAAAGTGCTGATCAAATTCATTTGATCAGAGCGGCAGAGTTAGGTCAGTCGTTGCTCAATGAAATTAGTTCAAAAGCGTTTGATCAACAATCAGATTTTAATGGCGGGGTATTACGTTGCAATGAAACCGGTTGGAAACCTTGCACTCCCAGTCTTACCTTAGGGGTAGACGGGGCAGAAACCAGAACTCAATACAACGATGTCGATGATTATCATGGTTTGAATATTTTTGAAAATGCTTTAGGTAGTGACATCAATGACATCTACCGCGGTTTTAGTGTCCGGGTAAACGTGGTTTACGATAATAATTATGATGGCAACAGCGATAATTATGCTGCCACCATTGATAATGCTTTATTGGCGAAACTTATCACTATTACGGTGACAACGCCGCTTGGAACCGCGATTACTTTTGCGACTTATAAGGCCAACTTTGAATGAAAAAGGGCCACCTATATAAGACAATCCAAGGCTTCACCTTAATTGAATTGGTTCTGGTGATCACCATTTTAAGCATTATCTCAGTAGGCTTTATCGGATTTATTACAATAGGTTCAAACGTTTATCAGAATGTCTCAGGCCGTGATGCGTTAATCTCGGATGCTCGCTTTACCGTAGAACGGTTAAACCGAGAATTAACAAATGCCTTGCCTAATTCCATTCGAATTATCGATGATGGTAGTACTCAGTGCCTTGAGTTTGTCCCGATTCAGGCGAGCAGCTTTTACCTTGATATTCCGCTGGTGCCAGATGCGGAAAAAACGACTTTGGATGTCGTTAAAGCCAGTAGTGATTATCAAACGAACAGCAAGGATTTGGTGATTGTTTACCCAACTGATAGCAGTGACATCTACGATCATGCGAGCAGCAAAAAAGCCATAGGCTTAACCAGTGTCGCTAAGCCTGCAGGTAACAAATGGCGGATCACGTTAGATTCGGCCTTTAGCTTTGCTGCCGAATCCCCCAATGAACGGCTATTCATCGTCTCTGAGCCGGTGAGTTATTGCGCACAAAGCGGCAGTTTACATCGACATCAAAATTATGGTTTCTCGATAAACCAGTCGATTCTCGTTGGCGGCGTATTAATGGCGGAACATATCGATGTTTGCCACGGTAGTTGCTTTCCATTTGTTTTCGACTCAATACTGCAAAGTGTTGCCATAGTGCAGATTAATTTTAAATTTTCGAAAAATGATGACAGTGTGTTTTTTAGTAATGGAGTGCATATTAGAAATGTGCCATAACCGTTCTGCCTACTTTTCGCCGAAGTTAAACCTGGCTCGAAAAAAACAGCAAGGGGCAAGTTTGGTCATGGCCATTTTTATGATTGTGGTATTCAGTTTAATGGCCGCTGCGCTAGTCCGTATCATTACATCGTCTAGTGAAACGGTTGCTTATCAAGTCTTTGGTACTCGCGCTTATGCGGCGGCAGATATCGGTACTCAATGGGGGCTGCAGCAGCTATTTCCATTAGACTCCATAATTGTGGATTGTGCGGTAGTGAATGCGGCCACAGTACCAGACATTTCCAATGTATCGGGCTTAATTGGTTGTCATATCGAGACTTTAGAGTGCACCGATTTTATCGAATCTGGGCTGACATATTTTACCTTAACTGCAACCGGTGTTTGTGCTGCGGGTAATGTAGAAACAAATCGAACACTGCAAGTTGACGCGAGGCGTTTGCAGTACTAGCAATAGAGTTATCGGAAAAAAGAAATCGATAAATAATACCAATCTGTATCACTATATTTGTAAAAAAAAGCTTTTAGTTAAAAAAGTGTAATATTTGCCTTATTTTTAACAATTATCTAGTACATTCTTTTACCGTCTGGGTTATGATATCTGCATTAAAAAGTAACGATTATTTTTATCTGGGTACAATAATTAATGGACATAATAAAAATAACAGAAAGCGTCGGTTAACACCGCGAGTGTCTACCCAGATAAAACGATAACAAATGCAATGCTAAGTAATAGGATTTTTCTCCCCATGTTTAAATTTTTACGTGGTATGTTCTCAAACGATTTATCTATCGATTTAGGAACCGCTAACACTCTGATTTATGTTAAAGACCAAGGTATCGTCCTTAACGAGCCATCTGTGGTAGCGATCCGCCAGGACCGTTCTGGTGGCAACAAAAGTGTTGCTGCCGTAGGCACTGCAGCCAAACAAATGCTTGGTCGTACGCCGGGTAATATTGAAGCCATTCGTCCAATGAAAGATGGCGTTATTGCTAACTTCTTTGTCACCGAAAAAATGCTTCAGCATTTCATCAAACAAATTCACTCGAATAATTTCTTACGACCTAGCCCTCGCGTACTAGTCTGCGTTCCTTGTGGTTCAACGCAAGTTGAGCGTCGTGCCATTAAAGAGTCGGCAGAAGGAGCAGGCGCTCGCGATGTGCACTTAATTGATGAGCCTATGGCCGCAGCAATCGGCGCTGATTTACCCGTTTCGGCGGCAACTGGTTCTATGGTCGTGGATATTGGTGGTGGTACCACTGAAGTGGGTATCATCTCACTAAATGGTTTGGTCTATTCTTCATCAGTGCGGATTGGTGGTGACAAATTTGATGATGCGATTATCAACTATGTTCGTCGTAATTTTGGTAGCCTTATTGGTGAAGCAACCGCAGAGCGCATTAAACAAGAAATTGGTAGTGCTTACCCAGGTGAAGAAGTGGTTGAAATTGAAGTTCGCGGCCGTAACCTTGCTGAAGGTGTGCCAAGAAGTTTTACTCTTAACAGTAATGAAATTTTAGAAGCACTGCAAGAACCGCTTTCTGGGATCGTCAGTGCGGTTATGGTGGCCTTAGAACAAGCACCACCGGAACTGGCTTCCGATATTTCTGAGCGTGGCATGGTGTTAACCGGTGGCGGAGCCTTGTTAAAAGATATAGACCGTCTGTTAGCCGAAGAAACGGGCATTCCCGTAATTGTTGCCGATGACCCGTTAACTTGTGTGGCTCGTGGCGGTGGTAAGGCGCTTGAGATGATTGACATGCACGGTGGTGATTTATTCGCCTACGAATAACATCCTATCAGTAAATAAACAACAGGCAGCTTCAGCTGCCTTTGTAATATTTATACCTTACGAGTGATTGGTGTAATTTACTGAGTAAGCAAGTTGTTTTTCTAACTTGTTATTTCATAGCTCTGAATTGGGAATTTAGTTAACCTGATATCATGAAACCCATTTTTATTGATGGCTATTCCAGCCATAGACGAATGCTTGTTGCGCTGCTACTCTCAGGCGTTTTCATTTATTGCGATCATAAACTAGCAAGCTTTGAAGTTGCCCGAGGCTACCTACAATCGCTGGTAAGTCCATTACAATATATTGCCAGCACGCCAAAACAAATTATGGATTATGCTAGTGATAATCTGGTTTCGCACAAACAATTAATGTTGGATAACCAGCGCTTAAAAATGAATGTGCTGATGCTTTATGAGCAGTTGCTTGAGTTGGACATTCTTAAACAAGAGAATGATCGTTTAAGAAAATTGCTGGCATCACCGTTGCGTAATCCGTTGAAAAAAATGGTGGCAGAAATTCTTGCTGTCGACAGCGATCCTTATTCACACCAAATTGTGATTAACCGTGGTATTAATGACGGAATTTATGAAGGCCAACCGGTTATTGACGAAACCGGTGTTGTTGGCCAAATTCTGCATGTTGGCGCCAATAATTCCAGAGTATTGCTGATCACCGATATTACTCACGCCATTCCACTGCGAGTTCATCGTAATGGTGTACGGGTAATTGCCAGTGGTACCGGTAGCATTAATCAAATGGAAGTCAATCACATTGCTCATTCTACCGACATCCGGGTGGGAGATTTACTGGTTACTTCCGGGTTAGGGGGTAAGTTTCCAGAAGGTTACCCGGTGGCAACGGTGTCTTACATTTCGGAAAATCCCAATAAACAATTTGCTCGTATTCGGGTTCAGCCAATTGTAGAGATGAACCGTTTACGCTACTTATTGTTGCTTTGGCCGCATCAGACTCCGCTCGTTGAAAGTCAAAATGACAAGCTATTATCGAGCAATCAGCAAACCAGGCAGGTGGCGGATGAAGGCTAAAAATAACAATTCAGTGATCTTATTTACGTTGGTCATTTCTTTGATATTAACCATTATGCCGTTGCCTATTGGCGTTGATGCTTTTCGCCCGAACTGGGCATTACTGGTGGTGGCTTATTGGAGTATCGCACTACCGCATCGAGTGAATGTCCTGTTTGCCTGGATGATTGGCTTTATTATTGATGTACTACTGGGTTCGATATTGGGTATCAATGCATTTGCTACGGCTCTAGTGGTATATGTCACTGCCAATAATTATCAAAAAATTCGCAATTTTTCATTATGGCAACAGTCCTTTATTATTGGCTTACTCGCCGCCTTGTATCACTTGATTATTTTTTGGCTGCAACGATTTATCTTTGATGTTGATTTTTCCGTCAGCTATCTCAAACCGGTACTCACTTCTGCCGCCATCTGGCCAGTGGTGTTTTTATTATTACGTAAAATAAGACGCCAGTTTAGGGTGCAATAATATGCTGTATTTAGCGTCTAAATCGCCACGTAGACAAGAACTGTTAGTGCAAATTGCTCAGCGGTTCGAATTAGTCCCAGCAAGCATAGATGAAATTGCCGAACCCGGCGAAAGCGCCATGCATTTTGTTGAGCGCATGGCGATAGAGAAAGCCCAGGCGGGCTTGAATAATTTAGCTAAGATCAACCCAGGCGATATGGTGTTAGGCTCAGATACGGTAGTGGTGAATGCCGGCAACATACTTGGTAAACCGGAAAGTTTTGAACACTGTTTGCAAATGCTTACATCTTTATCCAATAAACAACATCAAGTTTTGACCGCAGTTGCTATCATTAAGGCTGAACAAGCAAAATTAATCAAGCACACAGATGCCGCGGTTAGTGAGCAACAAGCTGTGTTGTCAACAGTGGTCTCTACAGAGGTAAATTTTAAAGAATTAAGCCCTGAGGAAATTAAACAATATTGGCAAACGGGTGAGCCCCAAGATAAAGCCGGAGGTTATGGCATACAAGGTATTGCCGGAAAATTTGTGAAAAGCATTAATGGCAGTTATTCAGCGGTAGTTGGTTTACCCTTATATGAAACTGAGCAATTGCTGCTTAGGGCAAAAAATATTAATAAAAAGGGTGTGTTATGAGTGGGGAATTGTTGATCAATGTAACACCGAGTGAAACTCGAGTTGCAGTAATAGAAAATGGCACATTACAAGAAGTTCATATCGAGCGTAATTCTAAGCGCGGTATTGTTGGCAATATTTATCTGGGAAAAATTATTCGGGTATTACCGGGTATGCAAGCAGCTTTCGTTGATATCGGCTTAGACAAAGCCGCATTTTTACACGCTTCGGATATCCGCAGCAAATTGATCATTAATGTCGAAGTCAGTGAAAATGAAGTGCCAGATATTCGCACTTTAGTACATGAAGGGCAATACATCATGGTGCAAGTGGTAAAAGACCCACTTGGCACAAAAGGGGCGCGGTTAACTACAGATATCACCATAGCATCACGTTATTTGGTGATGATGCCTAATTCAACTCATGCCGGTGTTTCGCAACGTATTGAAGATGAAAATGAGCGTAGTCGCTTAAAGAATATCGTGTTGCCATTTTGTGATGAGCAGGGCGGCTTTATTGTGCGTACTGTGGCCGAAGGGGCCGGTGATGAAGAGCTTGCTCACGACGCCGAATTTTTACGCCGGGTATGGCAAAAAGTATCAGAGCGCAAACAGCGCAAACAAACCAATTTACCCATTTATCAGGATTTATTTTTGGCTTGTCGGATCATTCGCGACTTTGTTGGCAGTGGCCTGGAGCGCATACGTGTCGATTCACGCCTAACTTTTGATCAACTCATTGAATTTACTGAAGAGTTTGTGCCAGAAATAAAACCTATCATAGAATATTACCCGGGCGAGCGGCCAGTTTTTGATTTATTTGCGGTTGAAAATGAAATTCAACGGGCATTACAACGTAAAGTAGAACTTAAATCGGGCGGTTATTTGATTATCGACCAAACCGAAGCTATGACGACGATTGATATCAATACCGGCGCCTTTGTTGGTCATCGAAATCTGGAAGAAACCATCTTTAATACCAACATTGAAGCCACGCAATCGATTGCAAGGCAATTAAGATTGAGAAATCTCGGTGGCATTATTATTGTCGATTTTATCGATATGATCAGCAATGAACATAAACGCAGAGTCTTACACAGCCTTGATGTGGCGATGGTGAAAGATAGAGTAAAATACAGCATCAGTAATTTTTCTGCTCTTGGCTTAGTGGAAATGACCCGAAAACGCACCCGTGAATCACTCGAACATATACTTTGTGGCGAATGTCCTGTTTGCGATGGCCGTGGAAATTTAAAAACCGTAGAAACGGTCTGCTTTGAAATATTGCGAGAAATTGTGCGGGTAAATCGCGCTTACGATGCTGACAAATTCATTGTTTACGCCTCACCACAAGTAAGCGATTGGTTAAATGATGATGAATTACACCACCTTGCAGAATTAGAAGTGTTTATTGGCAAACAAATAAAAGTGCAAACCGAAACCATGTATAACCAAGAGCAATTTGATGTGGTAATGATGTAGTGAAAACGTTGTGGACCTTTCTAAATAGCTGGTTAAACCGACTCTATAAAACCCTGGCAGTTTTGTTGGTGCTCTTTGCTGTGCTGTTAACATCTGCGCGGGTATTTTTACCTTATGCCGATACGTTTACCACGGATCTTGAAGACTACATCAACGAAATCTATCAGGGTGAGGTAGAGATTGGTCATTTATCAGCAGCCTGGAAGCAGTTTGGTCCTACCTTAATCATTAAAGATGTGATCTTGTCCGATTCCGCGGCATTTTTTGTTGAAATCGATGAAATTGACATTGGCATTGATTTTTGGGGTTCGATAAAAGCACAGAAATTGAAGACCAATAATTTAACCTTGATCGGCGGTGAAGTAACCATAAATCGGACTTTGTTTAAGAGCAGTGAAAGCATAGAATCAGAAACAGAAACAGATATTGACGCGCTATCAGAATTATTACTCCAGCAGGTTAATCGATTTTCAGTAATGGGCAGCAAAATTACCTTTAAACACCCAACCCGTGAGCATGTCGTCATTATTAATAAGCTTGCCTGGCATAATGAAGACAATGTCCACAGAGGTATTGGCAAAGTTGAAATCGCTGGCGTGTCGACTAACAGTGCAAAATTAGTGGTGGAACTAACCGGTGAAAACAGAAAAGATTTACAAGGGCAGGTCTATTTAGAAGGCAGTAATATTAATTTATCGGCGTGGCTAGAACATTATTTTGCAGAAAAATCAGAACAATTTAATTCTACAATAAATTTTCAGTCCTGGCTTGAAATCGACCAGGGCATAGCCACCGAAATGCATGTATCTCTCGGGGAAAATGTGTTTTCCTGGAATAGTGATGAACAACAACATTATTTGAAAATACCTGCGGGTGATATCAGCGTGTATCGTCAAGACAATGATTACGGTTTCAACATGCAATCAAGCAACTTTAATGTGTCCTTTAATGATGCTCCATGGGCAAGTCTTCAGTTTCAGGGCTCGGCCAAAGATGGCGAATTTATTACCAATATTTCAGGCGTTTCATTAGATAATTTATGGCAATTATTTCCGGTAATTAGTGACAATTTTCCGGCCCTGGCTAAATATTCAGGTTTACAAATAAGCGGTGCTGTTAACAATATCCAAATGCGTAAAACAGCCAATGTTGTGCAAGTAAAATTATTACTCGATAATTTAGGCTGGCAAGGGTCAAATGGTATCCCGGGAATCGAACACGTTTCGGGTGAACTGCTATTTGACACTGACAAAATACAGCTGGATATTGATGCGCACGATAGTGCTTTGGATTTTGCCGACGTTTTTTCGCGCCCGATACCGTTTAATCAATTGACTGCCCGTACTGAGCTAAATTGGGGCAATGCTGGATGGAAGTTAGCAGTCTCTGATATTCAACTAGTTTCTGATGAACTATCCGCCTCTGCTGATGTGCAATTTTTACAGGAAAATCAGCAAAGTGGTAGCTTAAGTTTATTTGCTTATATTCATCAGGGGGATGTCAGTAAAGCGCAATATTATTTACCACTGCCGGTGATGAGCAAAAGTTTAGTCGACTATTTAACCGGCGCTATTTTTCATGGTGATATTACGCAAGCTGCGGTGTTAGTTAATGGTCCGGTTAGCACCTTCCCCTTTTTGGATAACAGTGGTATTTTTATCGTCGATGCCGATATCGAGCGGGCAAAATATCGCTTTGTCGAAACCTGGCCTGCGATAGAGCAAGCTCAGCTAAACTTAAATTTCACTAACGATTCTATGCTAATCACCGCTTACGACGGTGACTTAATGGGGACAGCAACTAAAGATGTCGTTGTTGGTATTGAATCATTAAGTGGCGATTCAATATTAACGGTTCGTGTGCCTGTAGCCACACAAGCCGAAGCCGTACATAAATTGATGTTGGCGAGCCCAATGGCAGGCAGTGTAGGGGCAACACTTGATGTTATTGGTGCACAAGGTCCTATCACCGGAACCTTTGCCTTAGATGTACCGCTGGCAGATACCGACAACACCGTAGCGCGTGGACTGATCAATCTAAATGGTAATCAAATCAAGCTCAGCGCACCAGCAATGGACTTTAGTAAGGTCAATGGCCAGTTAAGCTTTAGCAATGAAGTCATTAGTACTGAAAATTTAACTCTTGATTGGCGTGGCATGCCGATGGCACTCAATGTTGATGGATACACTGAAGGTGATTTTTATCAACTCAATATCGAACTTCTAGCTAACTGGCAGCAAGCAGCGTATCGTCCACAAATACCACAGCCGTTACATAGTTATTTCAATGGCGTACTCGATTGGCAAGGCCGCCTTGCTTTAGCGATCCCGCAAGATGGAGAATTTAGTTATCAATTAGATATTTCTTCAACCCTTGAACAAGCCGATTTGGCTTTGCCTGCGCCCTATTTGAAACCGCATGGTGAGCAGCAGAATTTAACCGCCATAGTCAAAGGTGGTTCTTTAAAATCAACCATTAAAGCCCAATTTGGTGACAAGTTAAGTTTTTATGGGGATTTAGATCATCAAAAAGTCACCTTTGAACGGGCACAACTGACCTTAGGTGATGAAAAAATGTTATTGCCGATGAAGGGTTTTCACATTACCACCGGCCTGGATAGCATTGTCTATCAACAATGGCATGAGCTTATTTTTGATATAGTTGATTCACTACCAGATTCTATAGGTAATAATGAAGACACTGCAGGAGCCGCTTTATTGCAAGTGCCAAAAAGAATTCGTGGTGATGTCAATGAAGTAGATTTTTTTGGACAGATGATCACCGATGTTGATTTCAATTTACTCAATCAGCAACAATGGTGGTTATTGCAATTAAACGGTGAGCAAGTTCGTAGCCGGATCAAGTTTTATCACGACTTTGCCGAACAAGGGATTGAAATAGACGCCGATTATATTCATTTTACTAATACTGAGCAAACTACCGACGGCGCCAATACTAGCAAAACAGAGCAAAGTAGCGTCGCAGAAAGTTCTGACCTAGCAGTTATTAGTCCTGCGGAAATACCACAAATAAGGTTTTCTTGTGATAGTTGTCGTTATAAGCAGTTAGACCTTGGCAAGGTGAAGTTTGATTTAGAAAATACTTCTAATGAATTACTCAGTTTGAAATCTTTTACCGCCAAGCGCAAGGGCAATAAAATTGGCCTTAGCGGCAGCTGGAAAAAAGATAATACTGTAGATATCACCTCGCTCTCCGGTAGCCTCAGTACCAAAGATATTGAAAAAGAAATTGCCGCATTTGGTATCGCGTCTGGCATTAAAGACAGTGGCATGAAAAGCAGTTTTAATTTTAATTGGCAAGGCGGACCACATCAATTCAATTTTTCGACGTTAAATGGTAAGTTTAAAGGCAAACTCGATGATGGCTACCTTGCCGATGTTAGCGACCAGGGAGCTCGATTATTATCCCTTTTCAGTTTGCAGTCTTTGGTCAGAAAATTAACTTTAGACTTTCGTGATATTTTTTCCAAGGGGATGTTTTATGATGACTTTAAAGGTACATTTAACGTAGCAAACGGCATCGTTTATACCGATAACCTGAAAATGAATGGTTCGGCTGGCAATTTAACCATCAAAGGCAATACCAACCTGACGACTAATCAACTTGATTATAAATTGGCTTTTGCGCCGAAAGTGACTTCAAGTTTACCGGTTATTGCTGCTTGGGTAGTTAATCCAATTATCGGCGTGATTATTCTTGCTGGTGATCAAGTGATAGAGAAAGCCGAAGTGTTTTCGGTGATCAATTTTGAATTAACCGGCAGTACCGCGGAGCCAAAATTGAAAGAAGTTGATCGAAAGAGTCGAAACGTCAACGTCGGAAAAAGTAAGCCGGATCAAGCCCAACCCGAACAGAAATCTGAACAGAAACCAGAACAGAAACCTGAAACTGGATCTAAGACCGAGTCGACTGAGTTAATCGGTGAAGAAAAAAAGGGTAATAATGGCTAAAGCAAGGTACAGGGTTTATTAGCGCCAGTTTCGATTCTGGCTTGTTAAAGAAACTGAGAACCGATATCCCGGTCTCTACCCATAATAAATTTTCAGTCGTGCTAAAATGGTGCCTAAACGCTGCAAAAATGCACAGCAAAGGTCAACAGACCTTAGTAGCACAGCAACGAACACTTAAACTATCACGGAAACTATGATGAATTTGGTTGAACAAGAACTTTTACACGCAAGCCAACTCGGTCAGGAAGATCTGAGCAAGGTATTAGATCATATTTGCAGCCGCAACATTGATTTTGCCGATCTATATTTTCAATCATCGAGCCATGAATCCTGGATGCTCGAAGATGGGATTGTAAAAGAAGGTTCGTATAATATTGAACGCGGCGTCGGCGTACGAGCGATAAGTGGTGAAAAAACCGGCTTTGCCTATTCGGATGACATCAATGCCAATGCCTTATTAAAAGCAGGCTCTGCAGCCCGTGGTATTGTGCAAGATGACAAGAGCCAAACGATAAAAGTATTCTCAGGGCAACAACAAAGTGCGCTGTATACTAGCGAAGATCCGTTAGCGACTCTATCACAAGAGCAAAAGATCACTTTACTGCATGATGTTGAAGCTCATGCACGAGATCAAGACACTCGCGTTGAGCAGGTGATTGTTAGCTTATCAGGTGTTTATGAAAAAATATTGGTTGCTGCCAGTGATGGTACTTTTGCCACCGATATACGACCTTTAGTGCGCTTGAACTGCTCTGTACTGGTAGAGGATAACGGCAAACGTGAACGCGGAAACTCAGGGGGTGGAGCTCGTGTCGGCTACAGTTACTTTTTTGAAGTAGAAGGTGGTAAACCACGTTACCAGCAATATGCAGAAGAAGCCGTAAGGCAAGCGCTGGTAAATTTGGTTGCCGTTGATGCGCCCGCCGGGATGTTACCGGTAGTGTTAGGTGCCGGTTGGCCCGGAGTATTGTTGCATGAAGCTGTTGGCCATGGTCTTGAAGGCGATTTTAATCGAAAAGGCTCTTCCGCTTTTTCTGGAAAAATCGGTCAGCAAGTCGCGTCAAAACACTGCACCATTGTCGATGACGGCACTATGCATGATCGTCGCGGTTCAGTGGCCATTGATGATGAGGGCACGCCCGGCCAGTATAATGTACTGATTGAAAATGGGGTATTAAAAGGCTACATGCAAGATAAGCATAATGCCCATTTGATGGGGGTTAAACCCACGGGTAATGGTCGTCGCGAATCTTATGCACATTTGCCATTACCACGCATGACCAATACTTATATGCTCGCGGGCGAGCACTCACCGAAAGATATTATCAAGTCGGTAAAAAAAGGTATTTATGCGCCTAATTTTGCCGGTGGCCAGGTAGATATCACCTCAGGCAAGTTCGTGTTTACCACTGCCGAAGCATACCTGATTGAAGACGGTGAAATAACTGCACCAGTGAAAGGCGCGACATTAATTGGCAGTGGCCCAGAAGCAATGCAGCAAGTGAGTATGGTCGGTAATGATCTGGCGCTCGATAGTGGCGTTGGCGTATGTGGGAAAGACGGCCAAAGTATTCCGGTGGGCGTTGGTCAACCGACCTTAAAAATCGATGAAATGACCATTGGCGGCACTCAGTAATAGCAAATTGAAATAAAAAAAGGGGCAGAGTCAAATCGATAATTTGACTCTGTCTCTAGTTTTAAAAATAACAGTTAAAAAGGAATATTATCTTTTAAATATTTAAATAATTCTTTTAAGTTTTTTCCAGGCTTTTCTTGCTTTACTTCTTTCGCTGCTTGGCGCACTAACTGACGCATACGTTGGCGTTCAAACCCTTCATAGTTTGCCAGCAACTCTTCAATTTTGTCAGTGCCCTGATTAATTAACTGGTCACGTATGTCTTCGAGTTTGGCGACTTTAATTAACTCTTGTGAGTGTTTGTTGTTCAACTTGTCGAGTTCAAATTGAATTTCTTCATGATTTGAAGCGGATAATTGCTTGGCAATAAATTGTACATTACGATGAAAGGCATCGTGCTTGCCGCGAATTTTATCGGCGATGGTTAACGCCGCTTCTATCTCTTCATTTAATGGCAATTTATTTCGCTGATTCCGATTTAACTTACAAATTTGCTCACCCAATTTCTGCATTTTTTTCATATCTTGCTTAATTTCGGTTTTGCTAACGATGATGATATCTTCATCGATCTCTTTTGCTTTCTTCTTTGCCATAACTAAATCTTCAAATTGCCGGGTCACTAAAAATAAGGCAACAATTATAACCCCAAACCACCTCAAGATGCGAGTATATAGATGCAGGTTTCAGAGCGCTTGCGCAATTGCAATTCAAGATGCAGGTTTATAAAATGAGTAGATGTGCAAATTAACAATCGACAAAAGTATCCAGTCAAACCAGTACTTATCAAAAACACTCGAACAATCAAAAATTTGAAGAGGACAGTGAGTTAATTAATTGAGTTCTATATGCTATGCTAGCAAGAATAATCCCCTCGATACCGATATAACTGTAGATGTAAAATATGGATAAAGCTGAATCAATCAATGATGCCATCGGGCATGTAAAAAACAGTGTTGCACAAGTGTTAGAGTTAGCCAAAAAACTGGGGGCTGATGATGCCGAGGTATCGATCAGTAAACAACAAGGGCTGAGTGTGTCAACCCGGCTTGGTGAAGTGGATACAGTAGAGTTTACCAATGACGGCGCGTTAGGGATCACGGTCTACAAAGATGGTCGTAAAGGCTCGGCTTCTACTGCTGACTTAAGCGAAACTGCGTTACAGCAGTCGGTGCAAGCGGCGGTCAATATTGCTAAATATACCTCAGTCGATCCTTGTTCAGGCCTTGCCGATAAAGAATTGTTAGCGTTTACTCCGCAAGATTTAGACTTGTTTCATCCACAGCAATTATCTACGGAACAAGCGATCGCTATTGCGATAGAAGCTGAAAGCAGCGCGTTGTCATATGATGCCAAGATCACTAATTCGGATGGTGCCAATTTTGCCAGTTACGAAGGGTTTAAAGTGTACGGCAACAGTCATGGTCAGCTGGTCGGTTATCCAAGTACACGCCACAGTTTAAGTTGTATGATGATTGCAAGTTCTGGCGAGGATATGCAGCGTGATTATAGTTATACGGTAAGTCGTGAATTTGCGCAGTTACAGTCAGCAAAGCAGGTTGGTATTGAATCGGCAACCGCTGCTATCGCTCGCTTAAACAGTCAAAAGTTAAAGACCCAAAAAGTGCCGGTAATGTTTCGTGCCGATGTGGCTAATAGTTTATTTGGCCATTTTATTGCAGCGATCAGTGGTGGTAATTTATACCGTAATTCGTCTTTTCTACTCGATGCTATTGGTAAGCCGGTGTTTTCATCGCACTTGAGTATTTCTGAGCGACCGCATGTATTGAGAGCCTTAGCCAGTAGCAGTTTTGACGCCGAAGGTGTTGCCACCCATGATAAAGAGATCATTACCGATGGCTTGTTGCAAACCTATCTTTTAACCAGCTACTCAGCCCGTAAGTTAGGACTTACTTCAACGGGTAACGCCGGTGGTATCCATAATTGGCAAATTTCTGCCAATGGCGGCGACTTTGAGGCGATGTTGAAAACTCTGGGCACCGGCTTGTTAGTTACCGAAATGATGGGTCAGGGAGTGAATGTTGTAAACGGTGATTATTCTCGTGGTGCTGCCGGTTTTTGGGTTGAAAATGGTGAAATTGCTTACCCTGTTTCAGAAATCACAATTGCCGGTAACTTAAAAGATATCTTTAAATCGATAGTGGCAACAGGTAATGATTTTGACACTCGCGGCAGTATTTTAACTGGCTCTATTATTGTCGAAGAAATGCAAGTGTCGGGACAGTAAAAGAAGGAACGAGGAACTAGGAACGGGAACTAGAAAAAACGGAAAGAATATCCCTAGACACCAAAACTCATAAAAGTACGCCGTCTTCCCGTGATGTTTTTGCACGGGATCTCCCCGAGCGTACTGTGGTTCTATCGTTTAAAGCCTCTTTATAACCTAAATGAGATCCCACCCAAAAGCATGATGGGATGACGGTGCTCTTTTTCTACTTCTGCTTTTAACAAAGAGGCATTCGAATTTACACCGTATTGATGAATGTTCTCGTTTCTCTCACCTACTTCCCTAACAACCAGGTTGCCGTCCCCAAGAAGGCAAATATCCCCACCACATCAGTGATAGTGGTCAGTATTACACTACCGGCTAAAGCGGGGTCGATATTTATTCTTTTCAAAAATAGCGGGGTAGCAACACCTGCCAGACCGGCGACAGTTAAATTCATCAGCATAGCAAAAGCAATGATGGCACCAAGCACAATATCTTGTTTCCAGATGGCGACAATTACGGAAATGAACAATGCCCAAATTAAGCCATTTAAAAAACCGACAGCAATTTCTTTGTTAAGAATGATACGTGAGTTATTTTCACCAATATGACCTAGTGCCATGCCACGAATGACCAGCGTTAACGTCTGGTTTCCGGCAACGCCACCCATACTTGGTACTAAGGTGTTAAGTACGGCTAATATCGCCATTTCTGCGAGAATGCCTTCAAACATACTCGAGACCGCCACGGCCATTAAAGCGGTAATTAAGTTTACCCCCAGCCAAATTGAACGCTGTTGCGTACTTTTGAGCACTGGGGCAAAGGTATCGGCTTCATCGTCCAGACCGGCCATACTCATCATTGAGTGTTCTGCATCTTCACGAATAATATCAATAACATCATCAATGGTGATACGACCTAATAAACGGCCGTCAGCATCAATAACGGGGGCAGAGAACCAATCATGGCGTTCAAACAATTTTGCCACTTCCGATTCTTCAGTATCTACCGGTACTGGTATGGTGTCGTAATCGGTGATTTCACCAATTGTTTGTTCGGGCCTTGCGGTAATGAGAGCGGCCAAGGATACCGAACCGATAAATTTATCCTGGCGGTTAACCACATAGAAGGAATCAGTGGCTTCTGGCAGTTCACCCTTTAAGCGTAGATAACGTAATATCACATCAATCGTGATATCAGGACGAAGAGTTATGGTATCGGTATTCATGATACCGCCGGCGGTATCCTCTTCGTATGATAGTGCTTGCTCAACTCGCGTTCTGTCTTGCGAGTCCATTGAGTTTAAAACTTCATTATAAACGGAGTCGGGCAGCGTTCTTAATACTTCGGCAAGATCATCAATGTCCATGCCTTCGGCAACCGCAGCAACCTTTTCCGGCTGCATGTTCTTTAAAATGCCTTTACGTACTTCTTCCGATAATTCTTCGAGAATTTCACCCTGAAAATCAGCATCGGTTAATTGCCATAAAATAGTACGACTGCGCGAAGTTGAAGATTCAAGCAGTAAGGCGATATCATAAGCAGGCATGTTCTGAAACATTTTGCGCACGTAGACGAACATACCACTTTCTAAAGCGGTATTAATTTCGAGTAAACGTTTTTGGCTAATTTCTTGCTCTGATATGTCTGGCATGAATCACCCTGTGCAAGCTTATAACCTGAAATCGGGGTAATGAGTTCAGGTTTGTTATTATGTCAGAAGTGTAACGTAACTATGGTGATTTTTCAGCTTTTTTGATAAAAAAATCAAGGGGTCAGAGCACTTTTTAGCAAGATAACTGTTTTGTTTGGCTTATTCCGACTCGTCAAATTTGTCGGAGAATAGCTGACATACGGCATGTAAAGCCTGTTGCGCCTGTACGCCTTCAGCTTTTATATGGACCTGTTTTCCCTGGCTGCCGGTTAACAACATTAAGCCCATAATAGAACCGGCATCGGCGGACTTATCCTCAAGTGTCAGGGTAAGTCGAGCTTGATAATTTTGGCTGAGTTTGGCAAGTTTAGTGGCTGCACGGGCATGTAAACCCAATTTGTTTTCGATCAGCACGGTTTGCTCAATGATTGTTGTCATGTTCGTTGAATGTCTTCGTTAAATTTATTTTAGTTAAGGCTACTCACTAAGTTCGCGATGGCGAATTTGTATTTCTTTATCTTCTTTTTTAAATTGTTTTGCCAGGGTTTCAGCAATATAAACACTGCGATGTTGACCGCCGGTACAGCCGATGGCGACAGTCAGGTAGCTGCGATTATTTCTTTCCAAATGTGGTAACCAGGTCATCATAAATGAATTTATCTGCCAGATAAATTTTGTCACAATTGGCTGGCTTGCTAAAAATTCCTGCACCGGCTGGTCTAAACCATTATATTTTTTTAGACCTTGCTCCCAAAATGGATTCGGTAAAAACCTGGCATCAAAGACATAATCAGCATCTGAGGGCACGCCATATTTAAAACCAAAGGACTCAAATACCAACACCAAATTTCCGGTCTTAGAGCCAAGCACTCGCTCGCGTACTAAATCGGCTAATTGGTGCGGGGTGAGTTGGCTAGTATTTATGTATAAGTTGGCTCGGCCGGCGATTGGGTCGAGTAATTTCTTCTCAAGGTCAATCGCTTGATCAAGCGCCATATTTTTACGGATCAAGGGGTGTAGACGTCTAGTTTCACTATAACGACGGATCAGTTCGCCATTATCCGCATCCAGATACAAGATGATTAATTCTACTGAATTGGGCAAATAATCGATGATTTCACTAACATCTTCCGGGTTATCAGGCAAGTTACGCACATCGAGTGAAACCGCCACGTTGTCGTAGTCATTAATGACGGTATGGGTTAATGCTGGTAATAAGTTGACCGGAATATTATCGACACAATAATAACCGAGATCTTCTAAAACCCTTAAAGCAACCGTCTTGCCCGAGCCTGAGCGGCCACTCACAATGATTAATTTCATTTACTACCTTATTATTTAATATCTAACACTAGCTGATATAGCTGCTCAGAACTGCGACAGCGTCTTGCTTTTTTACAGTTGTCTTTATCACTAAAGAAACGAGCGACACTGGCTAAGGTTTCTAAATGCTGTTGGCAATGATCTTCAGGAACGAACAACGCAAAAAATATATCAACGGGTTTATCATCAATGGCATCAAAGGCAATTGATTTATTTGTGGTGATAAAAACCGCAACCGGTTTTTCGCAATTATCGATTCTGCCATGGGGAATAGCGATACCATTACCAATGCCGGTACTACTTAATTTCTCTCTCCTGATCAAACTGTTAAGTAGCTCTTTCGGGCTGCTGCTTGCTATTTTTACGGCTGCGATATGACTTATTTGTTCAAGTATATTTTTTTTGCTGTTTCCTGGCACGGCACACTGGGTGCTGTCCAGGCTTAAAAGTGAATCTAATTTCATAAGTTAACGATTATTAAGTTTCGCCTTATGTTTTAACACTTGGCGGTCAAGTTTATCTATCAATCCATCAATAGCGGCGTACATATCAGCATCATTTGCGGAGGCGAAAATTTCGCCACTATTAACATTCAGTGTTGCTTCCGCAACTTGCTGTAATTTTTCTACCTTCAATACCACGTAAACATTATTTATGTGATCGAAATGGCGTTCTAATTTTTCAAATTTTTGATTCACAAAAGCACGCATCGAATTAGTAACTTCAACATGATGTCCAGATAGATTAATTTGCATAAATAATATCCTCGTATTTTATTAGTTTAAAGTAAGCTCTTTCTTTGGTTAGATGGTGGTATTCCTAAAGACTCCCGGTATTTGGCGATAGTTCGTCTTGCCACTTTAATACCTTGATCAGCTAATAACTCCGTTATTTTGCTATCACTTAAAGGTTTCGCTGCAATTTCAGCATCAACCAGCTTCTTGATTATCGCACGAATTGCTGTCGACGAGCATTCACCGCCATTTTCCGTACTGACATGGCTGGAGAAGAAATATTTTAGTTCAAAAATTCCTCTCGGGGTATGCATATACTTTTGTGTGGTTACTCTTGAAATGGTCGACTCGTGCATTTCTACGGCTTCAGCAATGTCATTTAACACCATAGGTCGCATGGCTTCAGGGCCGTGTTCAAAAAAACCATGCTGTTGTTGAACAATACAATGTGAAACTTTTAATAAGGTGTCATTACGACTTTCCAGCGATTTTATAAACCACTTCGCTTCTTGCAAATGCGAACGGATAAATTGACTGTCTTCAGTCGATGTTGAGGTTTTCGCCATGGCGGCGTATTGATTATTGATACCAATTTTCGGCGCAGTATCCGGATTAAGTTCAACCACCCAACGACCATTTCTTTTGAATACACTGACATCGGGAATAACATACTGTTCATCTTTTTGAACGATGGCGTCTCCTGGCCTTGGTGTTAGCGAGTGGATCAGTTGCATGACTTCTTTTAGCTGTGGCTCTTTAAGCTTGGTTTTACGCATTATCTGACGAAAGTCGCGATTGCCTAGCAACTCGATATGCTCACTGATCACCAGTTTGGCTTCTTCAATATAAGGCGTATCCTGATCAAACTGAGCCAGTTGAATAAGTAAACAATCAGCAATAGATTTTGCCCCTGCACCAATCGGATCAAACATATGGATGCGTTTTAGCACCGCCTCCACCTCGTCAAGCTCAACTTCAGCATCACCTAAGCTGGCCAAAATCTCTTCACAGCTTACGGTGAGATAGCCGCTGTTATTAATGGCATCGATAATGGCGGTAGCTATGGTTCTATCGGTATCGGAAAACGGCGTTAACTCCATTTGCCAGGTAAGATGGTCTTGTATCGATTCGGAAGTTTCTCCCTGGTAGGTATAATCATCATTACTGACACTGCCGAGACCGGTATTTGAAGTGCCGGCGCTAAAACTTTCTTCCCAAGTTGAGTCAACCGATAGCTCATCAGGAATTTCGTTTTGGCTGAGCGCTTCCGAGGTGCTAATTTCATCTTTAGTCGGAGGTGAGTCTTCACTGCCATCTAGGGATTGTGTGGAAACTTGTTCATTATTTAAGTGGTTATCGATGTTTTCATCACTAGCTTCACTACTTTCCTGGTTTTCATCAACCTCTAATAATGGATTACTATCTAATGCTTCTTGAATTTCCTGTTGTAAATCCAAAGTAGAAAGCTGCAGCAGTTTAATCGCCTGTTGCAACTGTGGAGTCATGGTTAAATGTTGCCCCATCCGGAGCTGAATACTGGGTCTCATGTTGTCGAAATGATCCTAACTTTATAATATGGAAAATTAATTATTTATAAATGGAAAACTTTATACTTTAAATATTACTACTTTAACTATAGCGTGAATTTTTCACCTAAGTATACATCTCTTACATGTTGGTTACTGAGCACCTGTTCCGCATTACCTTCGGCGATCAATTCACCATGGCTTACTATATAGGCGTGTTCGCATACATCAAGGGTTTCACGCACGTTGTGATCAGTGATTAACACCCCTATGCCCCTGTCTTTTAAATGGATGATGATTTTTTTTATGTCACCAACCGAGATAGGGTCAACCCCGGCAAACGGTTCATCTAATAAGATGAACTTTGGATCTGCAGCCAGAGCTCTTGCTATTTCTACCCGGCGCCTTTCTCCACCAGATAAGCTTTGCCCGGTGTTGTCAACAATATGGCCAATGTTAAACTCTTCCACCAGGCTGTCCAGTTTTTCTTGTTTTGCCTGTTCGTCTAAATCTTTTCTGATTTGCAAAATCGCCATAATGTTGTCGTGCACACTAAGCTTGCGAAAAATTGACGCTTCTTGTGGTAAATAACCAATGCCCTGGCGTGCCCGTTCATGCATGGGTTGTAAGGTTAAATCTTGTTCATTTAACGTTACCTTACCTTGATCGCTAGTTACTAAGCCGACAATCATATAAAACGATGTGGTTTTGCCGGCACCATTTGGCCCTAAGAGCCCGACAATCTGACCTGAATTGACCGTTAAACTGACATCTTTTACGACCTTACGGCCGGAATAACTTTTTGCCAGATGTTGCGCTTTTAACGTAGCCGTCATAATTGTTGTTCTTTTTCTTGCTCTACTTCGTTGTACTCTTGCAAAGTATCAGGCTTTTCAGCACTGTCATCCAGTTTATGTTTTGGTTCAGGTTGCAAAATGGTCGTAACCGCGCTGCTACTTTCGGCGCTTAGCTGTTCTGTCGCTATGTTATAGGTAATAATATCACCTTTTACCATACTGCCTTCTTGACTCACTGAAGCATTACCTTTGATGGTAATGATTTGCGTTGCTGGCGAATAACTTATTTCGTTGGCTTGTAATTCTATTTTCTGGCCATCATCAAGAATTTGACTAAAGCGTGCAGGTTTTCCTTTGGCCAGATAAATTTTGTGCACGCCATTGGGCTGATTGCTCACTTGCACCAGATCGGCTTCAATCGACAGTGTCCCCTGGGTGATTTTGACATCTTCCATATAACTGGCAACTTTGTTTTTTAAGTCGCTCGATTGTTTTTTTGCAATAATTACTATTTCTTGCTCAAAATCAACCTGGGCCGCCATTACTGAACTCAGAGGAAAGGTTAATACAATGCCCAGGATCAGCTTATGAGGCATGTTTTTTAAAAATTGTCTGTACATGTTCACTTAATGTCATTTTGGTTGTATCGATATCAACATGCAAACCAGAGCCGTACATTGTAAAATCGTCACCTTTTAGTAAGATGGTTTGCTCTGATGTAATGATATTGTCATTTAAATTTACGGTTATTGCTTTCGCGTGTATCTCAGAGATAAAGCTGTGCTTGTCTTCAGAAATCAATCTTACTCGATCACGCAGCAGTAAGATATTATCTTTAGTTAAATTCCCGCTATTTGCCGAAAGGTGCCAGGCGGCAGAGCCATCTTTAGGGTAAATAGTATATTGCGGCTGTTGAAATAAAGTTTCATTACTTTCACCGTAGTGCGCCATTTGCTCTGCATAAATAGTGTGCGTAAGGTTGCCCTCACTGTCATATTTATTTGTATTGAGTGACTTTGCGATAAAATCGGGTAGATCCTCAGAATCAATAACGCTGACCGCAGTTTCATTCGATTTTTGCCACTGGATATACCCATATACCGACAATGCCATTAGAAAAACAATCGTTGAAACAATATGCAGTCGACTCATATACTGCTGCCTTTGGCCAGGTGTAAGGTATTTTGACTTTGCATAATTAAATCACACAGCTCTCGCACTGCGCCATAACCACCATTAGTGAATGTGATATAATTCGCTCCTCGCTTAACTAGTGGATGGGCATCATTGACCGCAACACCTAAACCTACGTACTCAATGCAAGGTAAATCGGGTACGTCGTCACCTATGTAGGCAATTTCAGAACGGCTTAGTCCCAATTTTTGCGCAATGGTTTGCAATGCCGGCAATTTATCTTCTTCCCCTTGCACAATAAACTTAACCCCGAGCGCCGCCATACGCTTTTCAACAATGTTGGATTTACGGCCGGTGATCACTGCAACATCAACACCGCTTTGGCCTAATGCTTTTATGCCAAAACCATCTTTGGTATTAAACGCTTTCAACTCTTCACCGTCGTTGCCAAGATAGATGCGGCCATCGGAGAAAACGCCGTCTACATCACAAACCAATAACTTAATTTGCTTGGCCTGCTCGAATATTGCTTGTTCTATTTGGCCATACAAGGTGTTGGTCATAGTTTTCGGACTATCAGGCAATTTATAGTACTCCCGCTTTTAAAATATCATGCATGTTCATCGCGCCAATGGGCTGCTGCTTGTCATCGACGATGATCAGGCCATTGATGCTTTTATCTTCCATCGCTTTTAACGCCTCTGCAGCAAGCATATCAGCCGATGCCACCACAGGTTGCTTGGTCATCACAGTGCTAATACTATCTTGATGGATATTGATCTCTTCATCCAGGATACGTCTTAAATCACCGTCGGTAAACAGACCGGTTAAAATGCCTGCAGAATTTACCACTGCCGTCATGCCCAGGCCTTTACTGGACATCTCTACCAGTGCCTCTTTGATTAATGCCGTTTCATTTATTTGTGGCAAACGCTCTCCTGAGTGCATGATATCAGACAAACGCAATAATAAGCGCTTACCTAAACTGCCACCAGGATGAGATAGAGCAAAATCGTCGGCGGTGAACCCTTTGGCATTTAATAAGGCAACGGCTAACGCATCGCCCATGACCAGGGTTGCGGTGGTACTAGATGTTGGCGCTAACCCTAACGGGCAAGCCTCTATCGGCACATCAACACAAATATGCACATCGGCCAACTTCGCCATCGTCGATTTGGCATTACCCGACATCGCAATGAGTTTCGCGCCAATGCGTTTAATTACCGGCAATATGGCTAATACTTCACCGGTTTCGCCTGAGTAAGAAATGGTTAATACTACATCTTCTTTGGTGACCATGCCTAAATCACCATGGCTGGCCTCGCCGGGATGAACAAAAAAAGCCGGGGTGCCGGTGCTTGCCAATGTGGCCGCTATTTTACCGCCAATATGGCCAGATTTCCCCATGCCTATGACGATAACCCTGCCAGTGCAGGAATACATTAATTGGCAGGCTTTGGCGAATTCGTCGTCAATATGATTATGCAGATTTGCCACCGCTTGCTGTTCGATATCGATCACTTGCGCGGCAAGTTTTTTAAATTCACTAGCGTGAGGCATTGATATTCTCTCTTTTAAGCAAGCTGACTAAAGATTAGATATTGATAGACAATAAAGCCAATTAACAATACGGCGCCTTTTAAGCGGGTGATCCTAAATTGACCACTTAAACTAAAACACAACAGAAACAGCAAAAATGTTATTCCCAACATATAAGGGATGTCTCTGGATGCAACTTCAGCATCAACAGCGCCCGGTGCAATTAACGCCGGAAGTGCCAATACGGCTAAAATATTAAAGATATTTGAGCCGATGATATTACCCAGGGCCAAATCATCTTCTTTTTTAATCAAGCTCATGATGCTGGCGGCAAGCTCCGGCAAACTGGTGCCAATGGCGATAATGGTTAAACCAATAACCAGGTCGCTGATGCCGAACGCTTTGGCGATCACGGTGGCGGAATCAACCAGGTAATTTGCGCTTAATGGCAGCAATATAATACCGAATATTAGCCAGAAAATGGCGGTGCCAGAAGCAACGTTTTTTGGTAATTCCATTTCCGCTTCAACTAATAAAGGATCGTCTGCTTTTTTATTTTTGGTTTGCCTCAAGGTGACAACAAGCAAAGTAATAATAAACACAAAAAAGCCCGTCATTAAAATCACCCCTTCAGTTAAGGTGAAATTCAGATCAAAGAGCATGTAGCTGGCAATAAACGTGATCAGTAACAATAGCGGCACTTCGCGTTTAAGTGTTAATGATGAAACCATAAGTGGTTTAAAAATTGCGGTGATACCAAGTACCAAAGCGATATTGGTAATGTTTGAGCCGATAGCGTTACCAATGGCCGTATCTGGCGCCCCTTGTAGAGAAGCTGATGCAGCAACAACCATTTCCGGTGCCGATGAGCCAATGGCCACTATGGTTAAACCGATGATCATCGGGGCAATGCCAAAATTACGAGCTATGGCCGCCGCGCCAAAGACAAATTTATCGGCACTGTAAACAAGAACAACTAATGAGGTTAACAGTATTATTATTTCGAGCAGCATTTAATATTTCCAATGTTTATCAAGACCCTAATTCGAACGACAAGGCATAGTTCAAATAAGTTTTCATTGCGGACCTTGAATGATAGCGCCAAATTGTCGCCGTTAATACAGCAAATGAAAAGAGCTAAAGCCTGCTTTGACCGATAATTTTAACAATTAAGCCAATATTATTCGATTTATGCTCCAAGAAATCAGGGGTTTTGCAATTGAGGGGTTAAATTTTCATTCAAAGTTACAATTTCATACAAATTCTATGTGGTTCGAATAGTACAATGGGCATAACCTCACATAGAAGCCGATTACTTTGTATATTTATTAACACTCAAGTATAAATTATTAACAAAATTAACCTGATGCTTAAGGTTGTGATGGAACGGCATACAACATTCTAAAAAATAGAACGTTATGCTGAAAAATATAAGTTATTAACAATTGCTTACTAATTTATAATGCAGTTATCAATGAGCTAAGGTAGAATCTGATCGATAATGATACGAATTCTCAATACGTTATATGTCTGAAAATCTGGTAGAGATTAAAAATTTAAGCTTTTACAGGGAAGAGCGCTGTATCTATGATGATATAAGCTTAAATATTCCCAAAGGAAAAGTCACCGCAATTATGGGCCCAAGTGGTATCGGCAAAACTACTTTGCTGAGACTTATTGGCGGCCAATTAAAGCCTGATAGCGGGCAAATACTGTTTGCCGGGCAAGATATTCCAAGCCTTTCACGTTCAAAGCTATATACATTGCGCAAAAAAATGAGCATGTTATTTCAGTCGGGGGCCTTATTCACCGATATGTCAGTATTTGAAAATGTGGCATTTCCAATGCGTGAACACAGTCGTTTGCCGGAAAATCTCATTGAAAAAATGGTAATGATGAAACTCGAAGCGGTGGGTTTACGTGGTGCTATGCATTTAAAACCGGGTGAATTATCGGGTGGCATGGCACGTAGAGCCGCACTTGCTCGAGCGATAGCGCTTGATCCGGAACTCATTCTCTATGATGAGCCATTTGCCGGGCAAGACCCTATCTCGATGGGCGTTGTGGTACGGCTTATTCGCGATTTAAGCGATGCCTTAGGTTTAACTTCAGTCGTTGTCTCTCATGATGTCCCTGAGGTAATGAGTATCGCCGATTACATTTATATTGTTGCCGAACAAAAAATTATTGGTCAGGGGACGCCTGAGCAAATTAGTGAGATGAAATCTGAGTTGGTGCAGCAATTTATTCAAGGTGAAGCTGATGGTCCTGTGCCATTTCATTATCCGGCACAGTCATACAAAAGCCAATTATTAGGAGAAGATCCTTAATGTTGGAAAAAATACAAAGTTTAGGCCATAACACCATCTATATCATTGCTGGCCTTGGCCGGGCGATGATGATGTTATTGTCAGCCATAGTGCAGGTGCCAAACCCGAAAAAAGGTTGGCCGTTATTGATGAATCAGCTGTTTTCGGTCGGCGTTTTATCGCTCTTGATCATCATAGTATCGGGTACCTTTATCGGTATGGTTATTGCGCTGCAAGGATACACTATACTGGTAGGGTACGGCGCAGAGGCAAGTTTAGGGCCTATGGTGGCATTATCGATAATACGAGAGTTAGGCCCTGTCGTCACGGCATTGCTTTTTGCTGGTCGTGCTGGCTCAGCGTTAACCGCTGAAATTGGCTTAATGAAAGCAACAGAGCAGTTAAGCAGTCTCGAAATGATGGCGGTGGATCCACTCAGGCGAGTCATTGCACCGCGCTTTTGGGCTGGCTTAATTAGTATGCCGCTGTTATCCGCAATATTTGCAGCCGTTGCTATCCTTGGTGGTCATCTGGTTGGCGTTGACTGGCTAGGTGTTGATTCAGGGACTTATTGGTCGGTGATGCAAGCGGAAGTCGATTGGAGCAATGATGTGTTAAACGGGGTAATTAAATCTGTCGTTTTTGCCTTTGTCATTACCTGGATTGCCGTTTACAAAGGTTATGACTGTGTACCTACTTCCGAGGGGATTAGTCGGGCTACGACAGCAACTGTGGTGCAATCTTCTTTAATAGTGCTGGGTTTAGATTTTATTTTAACCGCATTAATGTTTACAAATTAAGCTATCGATATTATATCGATGAAAATAGAAAAAGTGGTGGTTTGACATGGTGTCGAAAAAAATTGAATTGTTGGTTGGCCTTTTTGTTGCAATTGGTATTGCGGCTATTTTAATGCTTGCCTTAAAAGTGGCTAATGCCGGTATCGCCGGCAATGGCGAAACGTATCAGTTATATGCAAAGTTTGATAATATTGGCGGTTTGAAAGTTCGTTCGCCAATTAAAGTGGGTGGGGTTGTCGTTGGTCGGGTTGAGAATATCAAACTTGATCAGGAAGACTATATGCCAATTGTTACCTTAGAGATATATAGCAACTATGATAACTTTTCCGAAGCAACATCGGTGTCAATATTAACCGCAGGGTTGTTGGGTGAGCAATATCTGGGCTTGGATCCGGGCTTTTTAGATGAAGAGTTAGATATTGGAGTTTTACAGCCAGGTGATTTTATTGAAGACACTAAACCGGCTTTAGTGTTAGAAGAATTGATTGGACAGTTTTTATTTAGTCAGGATTCTGAAGATTAAGTTCAGCAAAGGGAATATCAGCAAGGTTTACATGATGAAGAAATTATTTGTGACGTTTTCGTTATTTTTATTGGCATGGTTTAGCACTTTCAACGCCGCTTTCGCTGTTGAAGTGGATAAAACCAACCCTTACGTGATGATTGAAGAAGTATCAAAAGTTACTTTTGATAGATTTGCCCGTGAACATCAGCAAATTAAAGCCAACCCAGAGCTACTTAAAGATATTGTTCGTGAAGAATTGATGCCGCATATATTTTATCAATATGCGGCTTTAAAGGTACTTGGTAACTATCGAAAAGCGGCTTCTAAAGACGATATTAAAGCGTTTATTATCGCCTTTAAAGAATATTTAATCACTTCGTACGCGCAAGTTTTTACCTTATATGAGCAACAACGAGTTGAATTTGAGCCAGCGAAAAAAATTGGCAAGAAAAAAATTATTATGGTGGGTATTGATATCATCGATGACAATCGCCCCCCGATTAATATTAAATTTAAAGTACGTAAAAACAGTAAAACCAATGAATGGCAAGCGTTTGACTTGGTTGCTGAAGGCATTAGCTTACTCGATGCCAAACAAAAAGAATTACGCAGTATTTTGGCACAGAATGGCGTGGCCGAAGTGACTAAAATGCTAAAAGAAAAAAGTGGCCGAAAAATTGTGTTTAAGCAAGATAGAGATGTAGACGCAAAACTTAAAGCACAAGAGACAGGTGAATAATTTTGCCAACTCACTTTACTATTCAAACTTTTGCGGAAGAAAAGCCAACGATTTCCGGACAATTAACGCGGCAGAGTATTGCCGGTAAACAAGAGAAAAATTTCTCTAAATTGACCAAAGCAACAAATCAAGAGATTGATTTATCAGGCATTGTCAAAATTGATACCGCAGGTCTTGCCTGGCTACTGGCGTTGTTTGAGTTTGCCGAGAAAAAACAAATTCAAATAAGCTATTCACAACCACCTATAGAATTGGTTAAACTCGCAAAACTAAGTGGTGTTGATAAACTACTACCTATCTCCGGCTGATCTACTATGGCCAAACCAATTAATTAACAATGGAGCAAAATTGTGGAAGTAACTGATATTGAGAACCTTCTTAACCAACAGCTAACTTTAGATGAATTACACGTTACTTTTGATGGTTCACAATGCAAAGTAATCGCCGTTGCCGATATGTTTGACGAAATGAGTCGAGTAAAGAAACAACAAACCGTATATGCACCTCTGGTCGATGCCATTAATCAGGGGCAGATCCATGCGGTAACCATCAAAACCTTCACCAATGCCCAGTGGCAGCGTGAAAAAATGTTTAATATGCCATCTTAAAATAATAGATAGAGTAATACCTTGGAAGCCTTTCGTATAAATAGTGGTAACGAGTTACACGGTAACGTTACCATCAGTGGTGCAAAAAATGCAGCACTCCCCATACTGTTCGCAACCATTTTAGCTGAAACGCCTTTGCAAATAAGCAATGTGCCAAGGCTGAATGACATCGAGACCACATTAAAGCTGCTTACCGAGCTTGGTGCCAATGTTGACTGGTCAGCGGATAATGCCGTTCAGATAGATGCCAGCAACATAGATAATTGTTTAGCGCCTTATGATTTGGTGAAAACTATGCGTGCGTCTATTTTGGTGCTTGGACCACTTTTAGCACGTTTTGGTCATGCTGAAGTATCTTTGCCGGGAGGCTGTGCCATTGGCGCACGACCGGTAAATCTGCATATTCAAGGGTTGAAAATGATGGGCGCAGATATCGTTGTTGAAAACGGTTATATCATTGCCAAAAATCAAGGGCGACTGCAAGGCGCAACCATTTTCATGGATACGGTCAGCGTTACCGGCACTGCTAATTTAATGATGGCTGCGGCACTTGCTGATGGTACCACTATCATTGAGAATGCAGCGCGTGAACCTGAAATAGTCGATCTGGCTAATTTTATCAATGCCATGGGCGGCCAAGTTTCAGGTGCTGGTAGTGATATGTTAACGATTGTTGGTGTTGAGCGTTTAACTGGTGCCGACTATTCGGTAATGCCGGACAGAATTGAAACGGGCACTTTCTTGGTCGCTGCGGCGGTAACTGGTGGCAAAATACGCTGTGTAAAAACAGATCCCAGTTCATTGGATGCGGTGATCAGTAAGTTGCAAGAGTCGGGTGCTAAGCTCACTACCGGTGATGACTGGATAGAGCTGGAAATGACCCAACGGCCAAAATCGGTAGATATCCGTACTGCACCACATCCGGCATTTCCTACCGATATGCAGGCTCAGTTTGTTACCCTAAATACCATTGCCGAAGGTACAGCAACCACCGTAGAAACGATATTTGAAAACCGCTTTATGCATGTGCCAGAATTACAGCGTATGGGCGCAAATATCAAGCTCGAGGGTAACACCGCAATTTCGATAGGGGTCGAGCAATTAACCGCGGCCCAGGTGATGGCGACCGATTTACGTGCCTCGGCAAGTTTGGTGATTGCCGGCTTGGTGGCGAGTGGTGAAACCATAGTCGATCGTATTTACCATATTGACCGAGGCTATCAGCATATTGAAGATAAACTGCAAGCATTGGGCGCGGATATAAAGCGTTTCAAAGTCGAGCAGTAAAATTGGTTTAATTATTCAGACTATAAAAAAGGTTGCGATAAGCAACCTTTGTTATGTTCTGCTTAGCTTCGAAAAACGAAAAACGAAAAACGAAAAACGAGAAACCATTGTTTCTATGCAAGTTTTGAATATGACGGCGTTATTATGACGCTATATTTATAAAGTATGCCGTCATTCCGTTGAAAAACGGAACCCCCATGCTTGACAGTGAGCTTTTGGCTGCTCGCTGCTTTTATTTATATTCCACGATTTTAACCGGTATTGTCATTGGCTGGTTCTGACGATAGATTGAAAAATTCAATATGACTCCTGGATCCGTCTCTGCAACGATATCTAGGGCGTTGTTAATGCTCGCAATTTCTTTATCGTTAATTTTATAAACCACATCATTTTTCAATAAACCTGCTACATCGGCGGGACTACCCTTGGTTATATCACCAATAACAAACCCCTTAAGTTGCGGGTTATATTGTTGCGAACTTACCCCAAGCCAACCTCGAACCACACGACCATCACTGATCAATTCAATCATTACCTTCGCGGCAAGTTCATAAGGCACCGCAAAGAATATCCCCTGAATATTCATTTGTGGATCAATACGGTTAAATTTTGCGGTAGTAATACCAACGAGATCGCCATTACTGTTTACTAAAGCACCACCTGAATTACCATCATTAATGGCGGCATCCATTTGTAAAAATTGCCGGTAACTGGTATTGCCCAGGCCACTACGACCGGTTGCACTAATAATCCCCTGGGTTATGGTTTGACCAAGATTGAGTGGATTGCCGATGGCAAGTACCACATCTCCCACTAAAGGTAACAGGTTCCCATCTACGGGGATCACAGGTAAATTGTTGGCATGAACTTTCAGTACCGCCAAATCGGTTAGTTCATCGGAACCTATCAATTCAGCACTTAATTCGGTGCTGTTTTGCAGCACGACCGTGATTAAATCGGCGTTCTTCACTACATGGTAATTGGTCAGAATGTAACCACGCGTATCCATGATCACCCCTGAGCCTAATTTTACCCGTTGAATCGCCCTGTTTTGGTAGCGTCTGTGGGTTTCTATCGTTTCCGAATATATATTAACCACCGCGGGAGCCGCACGTGCCACGGCAGTTGAAAACGAAAAGGGTTTAACCTTATCTTCTTTGGGTTTAAATATATTGAAAGATAAATTATTACCTTCGCGTAAGTCAGGCACTAAAATGAGTAGCACCACCGCAGTTAACAAGCCGTAACTGGTAGCGCGAAGAATGTAAGTAAGAGCAGGAATTAATTTCAAAATGAATGACTGTTTGAGTTAAAGATTGCAACGGGTAACTGTTATAAAGAGTAGCACTTTTTGAACGGTTAACAAAGGCTTAACAGGCCAATTCAAAACACAGTTATGCTGAAAATAAAAAAGGGGAATGAACATTCCCCTCAGTTACAACAAATTAAATCAGTACTGTCTAGCGCATCATCAGATATAGCTCGGTATTGCCACGCACTATATTTAACGCGACCACACCCTGAATTTGTTCAAGGGCACCACGCAAGGCGGCTAAATTCTTAATTCTAGAACGGTTAACACCAGCAATGACATCGCCTTTTTGCAAGCCTACCGCGGCAGCGGGGGAATTGGCGTCAACATCGTTTACCACTACCCCAGACCCTTGCTCATTGGAGCTTAATTTGGCTCCTTTTAACATTGGGTGTAAGTTAACGGCTGCTATGTTGGCATCAGGCGCGGCTTTTAAAGTGACTTCTACGGTTTTTTCATCGCCATCTCGAAGTAAAGTAAGTTCAACCTTTTTACCGGCACCAATAGAACCTATTTTGCCGCGTAATTCATTAAACGATCTTACCTTACGATCGTTTACCTCAATAATAATATCACCAGCTTTTATTCCGGCTTCTTCGGCGGCAGAGTCTGGGGCCACCTGACTGACGAAACCACCCTGGTTAATGTCTAAATCCATCGCTTTGGCCAGTTCGGCATTAATTGAATTGCCGGTAATGCCCAACACGCCACGACGAACTTCACCATATTCGATGATTTGATTCACTAAATTTCGCATCATTGACGACGGGATGGCAAAGCCAATACCGACATTTCCACCACTTGGGCCTAAAATGGCTGTATTGATGCCAATAAGCTCGCCTCTTAAATTCACCAAAGCTCCACCAGAGTTACCACTGTTAATTGCGGCATCGGTTTGAATAAAATCTTCCAGTTGCTCTATGTTTAAACCACTACGACCAAGGGCACTGACTATTCCGGAAGTCACCGTTTGTCCTAAGCCGAATGGACTGCCAATAGCAACGGCAAAATCACCAACGCGCAATAAATCGGAATCTGCGATTTTGATTGCCGTTAAATCCTCAGCTTTAATTTGTAACAAGGCAATGTCACTTTGAGCATCCGTACCGATTTTTTTTGCTTCGAATTGTCTTCCATCTTTGAGGTTGATTAGGATTTCATCAGCTTCATCGATAACATGATTGTTGGTGACGATAAAACCTTTATCAGCATCAATAATTACGCCTGAGCCCAAACCGCGAAATGGTCTTTCCTGCGCTTGCTGGCCACGACGTTGACCGAAGAAAAATTTAAAGGCGTCTGGCACTTGCTGTTTTACTTCATGGGTGCCGGCAACAGAAATACTTACTACAGCAGGAGTAGCAGACTCAAGCATGGGCGCTAGTGAAGGTAATTCTTTACCATCAACTTGCATGGGAATAGCGGCATTAGAATATAGCGGGAAAAGGCTTAATGAGCCGATAATTAAAGCGGTAGCGGATATTTTTGTGGCGGTAAATTTTGATTTTTTAATCATTCTGTCGAGACTCCAAATATTACAACTATTAAATGATAGGTAATGGGTAAATAGCATGTTAAAACAATGATTCAGCGCAAGATAACGGTGAATCATTTTTATATCGCACTAGCTATTAAAGAGTCAAGAGTAAGTAGAAAGTTCCTAATTTAATACTAAATTAGCTTGGGCTATTTGTAACAACTTGTTTCTCGTCATTAAATAATCCGCTTGGATCTGCAGAGTAATCTCTAGGCGCTTCAGTGATATTCTCCTTCTTGCGAGGCTGATCTGCTTTCAACTTGCTTGGGCTGGTACGCATTTGAGCTTCTACCTCTTCGGAGAAAAAAGGCATTGCTTTCGTTTCATTGGTCGCCTTATGTAACAGTAGTGTGCTCTTTTCCATTTGTGCCATTGCCGTTGCACAGGTTTCATTCATTTGGCTAAGTAATTGCGCTGAACTGGCGAGATGAGTTGCGACTTCTTGCTGATAATTCTCGAGACTCGTTTTATTCTCAGAGGCCTCTTGTTCAAGGCGCTTATAATCTTGTTCTGAAGCCGACATTTTATTGCTGAAAAAAAATCCGGCCATGGTGCCAATGACAGCACCGATGAAAAGATAAAGAAATTCCATAGTAGTTACCTTATGAATATAATGAATGAGGGAAATTTATTACTATGTCGATCGAAATAAGATAAAGATGCCAAACATAGTTTTATTCTTTTATAATAGCGCTAATTTTACAATTACACACCACAAACGTGTTCAATAATTGTAATTTTTCAATGATATAAGACAATTAATTAGTAAAAGCGATGATCAAGTTAACACCATTACAAAAATACCAGCAGGATTTAATTCAAGAAGGCTTTGCTTTTGATGCGGCTCAGGAAAATGCGGTAAACCAATTGCAACGTTTATATGATGATTTGCAAACCAAGCCTATTGCCGTAACAGGCTTTAAAAAAGTTCTAAAAGGCTGGGTGAAAACTTACGCTAAAAATAAGCCTAATCCAGTGCGCGGCATTTACTTTTGGGGCGGCGTTGGTCGTGGCAAAACTTACTTGGTTGATACCTTTTATGATTGCTTGCCTTTTGAAAACAAAATGCGAGTGCATTTTCACCGCTTTATGCACCGAGTGCATGAAGAATTGAAAGGCTTAACCGGGCAATCCGACCCACTAAAAATTATTGCTAAAAAATTCGCCGCAGAAACCCGCATCATCTGTTTTGATGAATTTTTCGTATCAGATATCACCGATGCAATGTTACTTGGTACCCTGTTTGAAGAACTCTTTAGCCATAATGTGATCTTAGTCGCGACATCAAATATTATCCCAGATGAGCTATATCGTAATGGTTTACAGCGAGCACGTTTTTTACCGGCGATAAAACTCATTAATGAAAACTGTGATGTGGTAAATGTCGATAGTGGTATTGATTACCGTTTGAGAACTTTGGAACAAGCAGAAATTTATCATTTCCCTATTGATCAGCAAGCAGATGACAATTTAGCATTGTATTTTAAACAGTTGTCCGTTGAAGAGGGTGTACTGGGCAAAGATATCGAAATCAATAATCGATTACTAACCACCATTGCGGAATCTGATGGCTTAGTACATTTTGATTTTTATCAGCTTTGTGAAACTGCTCGTAGCCAGAGTGACTATATGGAGCTAAGCCGTATTTATCACACCGTGTTACTTGCTAACGTTAAACAAATGGGACGTGATAGTGATGACAGTGCCCGCCGATTTATCGCTATGGTCGATGAGTTTTATGAACGTGGCGTAAAACTGATCATTTCGGCAGAAGTTGCGATGAATAATTTATACAGTGATGGCGGCTTGAACTTTGAATTCAGGCGTTGTCTATCACGCTTGCAAGAAATGCAATCGCATGATTATTTGGCCAGTGAGCATTTGCCTTAAAAGCGATAAACAAGAGACGAGAGACTAGACACGAGAAACGAAGAGCCATTGTTTCTAGGCACGTTTTGAATTTAGGAGGTCCCTGATGTCGCTAGTGCTCGACAATTGCTCCTGCATTGTTCTACCTACGTGCATCCATGCACTAGTCCTCAGGGATGACGTGGTGTAAGTAAACAAATACCGTGAATACTCCAATAATCTTAGAAAGCAGACACCGTCATTCCAAACTTGATTTGGAACCCCCATATTTGACAGTGAGCACAACTTAAAATCCCCGCTCTTCGTTTCTCGAAGCAAGAAAGCAACGAAGTTGCGATCTGTATATTCTCTTTTTTTATGTTTTTGCCAAAAAAACGAAAAAAACTTCCTATATATTAAAAATATAGGTGATCTTTTATGCATTTATCTATATAATCGCGGCTCCCAACGTTACTACGCTTGAAAAAGCATCGGGCTCGATACTCGAAGGGGTAATGGCGCAGCCTATTTAAACCGGTAATTGGGTGACTAATTACTAATTTATGTAACTTTATTTAAAATGGGTTTTTTAATGAAAACTTTTACAGCTAAACCAGACAGCGTACAACGCGAATGGTTCGTAGTGGACGCCGAAGGTAAAACTTTAGGTCGTATCTCTACTCAAATTGCCAGCATTTTGCGTGGCAAGCACAAACCAGAATACACTCCAAGTGTTGATGTTGGCGATTATGTCGTTGTTATCAATGCCGACAAAGTCAAAGTAACTGGTAACAAAGCGAAAGGTAAAATTTACTACTCGCACACTGGATTCGTTGGTGGCCTTAACCAAATTAGCTTCGAGAAGCTTATTGATAAAGCGCCAGAACGTCCTATCGAGTTTGCAGTTAAAGGCATGTTACCAAAAGGCCCTCTAGGTCGTGACATGTTCCGTAAATTAAAAGTGTACGCTGGTGCTGAGCACAAGCATACTGCACAACAACCTAAAGTTTTGGAGTTATAGACAATGGCTGATAATCAATATTACGGTACTGGTCGTCGCAAGAGCTCTGTAGCTCGTGTGTTTATGAAAGCTGGTAACGGTGCAATCACAATTAACAATCGTGACATCGAAGTATACTTCGGTCGTCCAACAGCTCGTATGGTTGTTCGTCAACCACTTGAGTTAGTTGAAATGGTTGAGAAATTTGACCTTAACATCACTGTAGTTGGTGGTGGTATTTCTGGTCAAGCCGGTGCAATCCGTCACGGTATCACTCGTGCATTAATGCAGTTCGACGAAACTTTACGTTCAGGTTTACGTAAAGCTGGTTACGTAACTCGTGATGCTCGTAAAGTTGAACGTAAGAAAGTTGGTTTACACAAAGCGCGTAAACGTCCACAATTCTCAAAACGTTAATATTTACCTTCGGGTATCAACTTATCGTGTACAAAAACCGACGCTTGCGTCGGTTTTTTTTTACCTTCATGGATGAAGGTATGCCGACCTGCCATGGATGGCAGTAGATCGGCGTCTATTAGGCTCAAGCCAATTTTGTATTTATATTAAGTTGTGGATTGGACTGCTTGTGCTTATCCTCCCGCACCATGGATGGGGAAAGGGAGGGTTTTCCTTCAACGATGAAATTATGTCAAAATTATACTTACCCCAGATCTCAATTTCCCACCCAATTCTTCATAATTCACGATATTGACCATAACTTTGCGATAGCGCAATAAAATGCCCGAATTACTCCAAAATAAGCGCAGTTAAGGTAAGGTTTTATCTTGTAAAAAAACGCCCAATTCATTATCATAGACAAAATTTTTTACTGCCTTTTGTCATCTTTGGTTTACGTTTACTAATAAAATACAAGGTGCAGTCAGAACTGCAACGTAAAATGTTGTTATATAAAAACAAATTCTAAAAATGTGTCTATTTAATATTGGAGAAATGAAATGAGCAATGCGCCCGTGAACAACGGCCGTCGACGTTTCCTGACCGCTGCTACTTCGGTAGTTGGTGCGGTAGGCGTTGCAGGTGCTGCTGTGCCATTCATTGCTTCCTGGAATCCAAGTGCCAAAGCGAAAGCTGCCGGCGCTCCAGTTGAAGTAAATGTAAGCAAGATTGCTACTGGTCAGTTAATTCGAGCGGAATACCGTGGCAAGCCAGTGTATATTGTACGTCGTAGCCAGGAAATTATTGACAGCCTTGGCGGTCATGAAGATCAGTTACGTGATCCGCAATCTGCTGAACAACAACAACCAACCTACGCTACTAATCAATATCGCTCTATTAATCCTGAGTATTTGGTTGCTGAAGGTGTTTGTACTCACTTAGGTTGTGCTCCAACGTATCAAAAAGGCGACTTTTCTGAGCAGGTTGAAGGCGTAGATTACGGTTTCTTTTGTCCATGTCACGGTTCTAAATTTGATATGGCTGGTCGCGTTTTTGCCGGTGTTCCGGCACCACTTAATTTAGTGGTCCCAGAGCATTCATTCCCAACGGCAGGTACCTTAATTATTGGTATCGGCAAAGGAGATGCGTAATGTTAGCTAATTTTATGGCTTGGATCGACAAGCGTTTACCGGTTACCGATGCATGGAACAAGCATTTAGCTCAGTATCCAGCACCGAAAAACTTTAACTTCTGGTACTTCTTTGGCTCACTAGCCATGTTAGTACTGGTAAATCAGATCGTGACCGGTATCTGGTTAACAATGAACTATGAACCTTCGGGTGAAGGGGCGTTTGCTTCTGTTGAATACATCATGCGTGATGTCGATTACGGTTGGCTATTACGTTACATGCATTCAACTGGTGCATCGGCGTTTTTCATCGTTGTTTATTTGCACATGTACCGTGGCCTAATGTACGGTTCATACCAAAAACCACGTGAATTGCTATGGATATTTGGTATGTTGATTTACCTAGTATTGATGGCTGAAGCATTCATGGGTTACTTATTGCCTTGGGGTAACATGAGTTACTGGGGCGCACAGGTAATTATCTCATTATTTGGCGCAATACCTGTGATTGGCGATGACTTAACGACTTGGATCCGTGGTGACTATGTTATCTCTGGTGCAACGTTAAACCGTTTCTTTGCTCTGCACGTTATTGCTTTACCACTGGTATTGGTTATTCTTGTGTTCTTGCACATCTTAGCGTTACACGAAGTGGGCTCTAATAACCCTGAAGGTACCGACATTAAGAAGAAGAAAGGGTCAGTTGCTGACAGCGAGAAAAGTAAATTTGCCTTCCATAAAGTTTATACAGATAAGTACGATATTGTTGATGCGATACCATTCCATCCTTACTATTCAGTGAAAGACATTATGGGTGTTGTTGGCTTCTTAATACTGTTTTGCTGGGTAATGTTCTTTGCTCCAGAAGGTGGTGGTTACTTCCTTGAGGCGCCAAACTTTACACCTGCCAATGGTTTGAAAACTCCGGAGCACATAGTGCCAGTATGGTATTTTGGTCCGTTCTACACCATTTTACGAGTTATCCCAGATAAATTAATCGGGATGTTAGGCATGTTCGCGGCTATCGGTATGTTATTTGCGCTGCCATGGTTCGATCGCGGCACCGTTAAATCGTTCCGCTTCCGCAGCAAGGCACACTTTGTTAACTTGGTTCAGTTTACTGTTTGTTTCATCGTGTTAGGTGTATTAGGTACGATGCCTGCATCGGAACTTGCAAACTTGATTGGTCGAATTGCCACGCTTGGTTATTTTGGTTTCTTCATTGCGCTTTGGTTCTACTCTAATAATGAGAACACCAAGCCAGTTCCAGAAAGGGTAACTAAATAATGAAAAAAATAATAATTGCTCTATTAACGCTAGTGCCTAGTCTGGTATTAGCATCGGGTGGTGGTGCTCCATTAGATCACGCCAACAATGATATTACTGATAAACAATCTTTACGTAACGGTGCAAGCACATATGTAAACTATTGTTTAGGTTGTCATCAACTTCAATATCAACGTTACAATCGTACTTTCGCTGATTTAGACATCGATGAAGAAGAAGGCATTGCCACGTTAATGTTCACCGGTGAAAAGCCTGGTGATCATATAACCAATACTATGCCGAAAAAAGAAGCTGCTGCCTGGTTTGGTACTGCACCACCAGATTTAACATTGGTGACTCGTTTTAGAAGTAGCGACTGGTTATACACCTACCTTCGTTCTTTTTACAGCGACAGTGAACGTCCATTTGGCGTTAACAATACGGCATTTAAAGATGTAGGCATGCCACATGTATTCCAACAGTTGCAGGGTGTTCAAGAGTTAACAGCGGACGCGAAAGCAATGTTGAAATTACCAACGAAAGAACAACACCCGCTTGCTAATTCGGATCTTGTTCTTACTCAGCCGGGCGAATTAACGCCTGCTGAATACGACGTAATGGTTCGCGATTTAGTTAACTTTTTAGAATATACCGGTGAACCAAGTAAACTTGAGCGTCACCGCTTAGGTTACTGGGTACTGGGTTTCTTAGTGATCCTATTTATCTTTAGTTACTTATTGAAGAAAGAATATTGGCGCGACGTGCACTAATATTTTTATCTTAAGATCATAAATTTGGGGCTATACTTTTGTCACTGGTAAGTGATATTAGTAGATAGCCCCTTTGTTGTAACTAATACAATTAAAATGTTAGTTATGACTTTGTCGCAAAATTTGCACTACATAGTTGTATTGTATAATACAACGATTTGACAAACTCTTTGGAGGATATATGGCTGTAGCCGCCAACAAACGTTCGGTAATGACTCTGTTTTCACACGATGATGATATGTATAGTCACCAAACTCGTATCGTCTTAGCTGAAAAAGGCGTAGGTGTTGATATTCATTTAGTCGAAATGGATAACTTACCTGAAGATTTAATCGACTTAAATCCATACGGAACCGTCCCTACTTTAATTGACCGTGAATTAGCTCTTTATGAAGCTAAAATCATCATGGAATATTTGGATGAGCGTTTCCCACATCCACCATTAATGCCGGTATACCCTGTAGCTCGTGGTCGTAGCCGTTTGATGATGCATCGTATTGAAAGTGATTGGTATAGCCTTGCACTAACGATTATTTCAGGTTCAGCTGAAGATGCTGATAAAGCACGTCAAGATTTACGTGAGAGCTTATTAAGTATTGCGCCGGTGTTAAATGAAGCGCCATATTTTATGAGTGAAGAATTTAGTCTGGTGGATTGTTATCTTGCTCCGCTATTATGGCGTTTACCTGCTTTTGGTATTGAATTATCAGGTCAAGGTAGTAAAGAATTGAAAAACTACATGTTACGTTTATTTGATCGTGACTCATTCCAGGCGTCATTAACCGAATCAGAACGTGAATTACGTTTTGGTCGTCCAGCATAATATCCGTTTATGTCTGTAGCAATGACGTCAAATAAGCCCTATTTAATTAGGGCTTTTTACGATTGGATTTTAGATAACGAGCTAACGCCATATATTGCCGTTGATGCCAATTACCCAAATGTAATGGTACCAGAGCAATATATTGAAGATGGCCAAATCGTTTTGAATATCACCCCTGGATCTGTGGGAGCAATTTCAATGACTGGCGAGGTTATCGAGTTTTCGGCTCGCTTTGGTGGCAAAGTGCAACAATTATATGTTCCTTTCGAAGCCGTAGGCGCGATATATGCCAGAGAAAATGGTGTTGGTTCATCTTTTGCTGTTGATTATCCTGAAGCAGATTCAGCTGACATTAAAGACGCTGAGGCCGTTAAGCCGGAAAAGAAAGGCAAGCCGAGTTTATCTATCGTTAAATAAGTTGTTTAAAAGTAATTGCTAATTACTTTTCTGAGAACACAAAAAAGCCGGTCTAACGACCGGCTTTTTTATTTCTCGTCTCTAAATTACCTGGAACGCCTTATAGACACGGGCAACGCCAGTGATATTACGAGCAATATTTACGGCGACATTTGCTTCATTGCCTTTCACTAAGCCCATCAGAAACACTTCAGAATCTTCGGTAACCACTTTAATGGCGGTGCCGTCAATTTTATCAGACGCTAATAATTCTGTTTTTACTTTCGTGGTAAGCCAGGTGTCACTGGTGCGTGTGCCGATAGTGGTCAAACGGGCAATGCGAATCTGATCATGCAGTTTAGTTATGCCCTGAATTCCTGAAATCGTTTTAATCACTTTATCTTTTAATTGTGCTGTTAGTGCCTGGCCAACCACCAAAACCGTGCCATTTAGGCTAACTACCTGGATTCTGGTTTGTTCATCAAGGGCCTTATCATTGGCAATCAAACTATAGGCTTTCACTTCAATCGACTGGTCATCAACTTGTGAGCCTAAAGTACGGCGATCATTATACGATGCGGCACCGGCCCCGGCACCCGCTAACAAGGCGACGGCGCAACCTTGCAGTAAAGTTAAACTGATTAATGCGATGGCTATTTTTTTCATGGTGATACTTCTATTTCTAAAGGGTTCAAATTAGCTTTCCGCTTGCGGGAAAAGGGTGGCATCAATAACTTCACATAAACAGTGAATTGCTAACAGGTGCACCTCTTGAATACGAGCGGTACGCGTTGATGGCACGCGAATTTCAACATCGTTCTCGCCAAGCAAACCTGCAATTTCACCACCATCGTTACCGGTTAAGGCGATAATTTTCATATCTCTGGCCACCGAGGCTTCAATAGCTTTGATCACATTTTTTGAATTACCACTGGTGGAAATCGCTAATAAGATATCACCGGCGTTGCCCAGGGCTCGCACTTGCTTAGAGAACACTTCTTCAAAAGAGTAATCATTGGCAATGGAGGTGATGGTTGAGCTGTCTGTGGTTAATGCTATCGCCGGTAGACTAGGGCGTTCAGTTTCATAGCGATTTAACAATTCCGAAGAAAAATGCTGGGCATCCCCTGCAGAGCCGCCATTACCACAAGTTAAAATCTTATGGCCGCCCAGTAAGCATTCCACCAAAACCATGCCACCTTTTTCGATGGCAACCGGAAGTTCTTCACTGGCGGCAATTTTAGTTTCAATACTTTCACGAAAATTGTGTTTTACACGTTCTAACATTATTAAACTCCATTAAAGGCATTCTTGAGCCAGGTGATTTCAGTAGACGCTGACGGGCCTTTTATCGATACTACATCAAATCTGCAATAGGTATTATATTCGTTCATCCCTTGCTTTTGCAGAAAAACTTGTGCTGTTTTGCATATTTTTTGTTGTTTCGTCCTTGATACCATTTCTAAAGGGTCACCAAAGTGTGTTGATTTACGATATTTCACTTCAACAAAAACCAACGTTTGCCGATCTTGCATAATTAAATCAATCTCGCCTAGCCTACATTGAAAGTTTTTTTCGATTAGGATCAGCCGATGCTCTAATAAATAGTTTAGCGCAGCTTGTTCATAGAAGCTGCCTTGTTGTTTGCTATTGTTTAATGGCTCAGTCAAGGTTGATACTTTGCACTCTCGATGAGCGGTATTTACCCCAGGAAAAACTGCGGCTGATAATACGGTTCGCGTTCATCTGTAATGTACCCGTTTCACCTTTATAGCGTAACATAGGAATTAACTGCATATTATGTACTTTATCCACTAACTGCATACTGTCGATACCCATGGCATAAATACGTTCCAATTGACTGCTGCGAGCTGGCCAAAGTTGTTTGGCTTCAATCGCCAAATTTTGATTCACTTGCCTGGCATTGAGCAACCAGGGGATCTCAGTGAAGGTTAAGCCATTTAAGTCGCGACGGGTGTTACTATTTGAGTCAATATTATGGCTACGAGAGCTGGCATACATAGGTATTGCATTGGCAAAAGGACTAATATTTACATCGATATAGGGCTTTAACAACCTTGCTTGATCGGGTGTAGCAAAGATATAGATCATATCGATATCACGACGATTTCGTGCTTCTGCTTTCAGATTTTCTTTGATGCGATTGCGCATTAAGGAAATACGTTCATCGGAGAGGTGAACATCCAGACCTTTTTTTACCACGGTTTGCATTTGTTTACCGCTTGGGTAATATATTACGCTTGGCTTCGTTCCAGTTTGTAATTGCCATTGCTGGGCAAAGCTTGTTGCCATACGTTTGCCAATCGCGGTATTTTGGCTGAGGATGATAGCACTGTTAAAGCCTTTTTGACTTAATGAAAAGGCGGCTTGTTTTGCCTCGTCTTCTGGCAGCATGGATAGGGCAAATTGTTGTTCGGTTAATTGCCCTTGCTCTGGCAAATTCAATAATAGTGTGGTCCAGGTGTGCTCTTTTGGCACTAAGACTGCGTTAGTTTTCTTGACGATTGTATTGGTTAACGCAACTTTGTCATTCTCAGTCGCAACGGTTAGAGCGCTGCCATCGGCGAGCAAATAATCATCAACATGTTGCTTTAGTAAGGGGCCGATCACAAAATCAGGTTGCTGCAGGTGTAGCTTAGCAACGATTTCGTCCATCGGTTTTGCATTGCTATCATAAAAGCGAAGATTGCGCTGCTTTCCTGCATTTGAATCTTGTAACTGATATGCGGCGAGTATGCCAGCTTGAATGGTTTTTCCTAATGACTCTTCTCGCCCCGATAAAGGCAATAGCACACTTATGTTTTCAATTGGACTGCTGTTGAACTCTACCCCCTTGCTGTTTAAATTGGCTACTAATACCTTTGCTGGGTGAGCAGGGTAACTGCGCTGCCATTTGCTTAAGTTGCTATTTAAGTTTTTCGACTCATGGCCATATTCCGCCACGATTTTAGCAAAGGCTAGCCAGCCGGGTAAATGCGTTACACTAGATTTCTCTAATGCCTTATATTGCCACGGCGTTAATTGTGCAAACAATGAATTCAGGTAGTAAACTTGCTCAGTTTCGGTAAAAGGGAATTGCTGGTAATAATTGAGGTAACTAATAATGCCTTTTACCAATAAGCCTTGCTGGACTTTAATGTTGGCTAATAAGAATAAATGGCGCTTAGACGGGGTACGGGTCTCAATTTCTAGTAATTGTTTTGCCGCCAATTCAACTTCGCCAGATTCAAACAATACTTGAGCGATATTTAATTGGTTATAATTGTTTTGACCTAAGGTTAAAGGCAGTTTTCGCAATTGCGCACTAATATGCAGGGCCTTTGCCAATTGTTGTTCTTTAATGTACTGCGTTGCGGCTTGTAAAAGAAAAATGATTGCTTGCTGGTTTCCTTCATTTTTGGCCTTGGCAACTAATCTATCACCACTTAATTGGGTTTCCGCAATGACTTCAATCTGTTCGTTGGGAACTGGCGGCGGTGTTATTTTTTTGTCAGTTGTTGGTGTGCTACAACCAAAAAGCAAGGTTACTAAGCAAAAACAAAGAAATAATGGAAATTTGCTAATTGAATGGATAATTTTTGTCACCGGCAATTGGTCCGTAAATATAATTAGTATTATAATAAATGCCTGCTCGCTGTTGAGCAATAGCTGTCTTTAACTTGGTATAAATATTTATGAGTCAAATTACTGTAAACCCTGGCACTTTTTATGTGGTTGCAACGCCGATAGGCAATTTATTAGATCTTAGCCAACGGGCGATAGAAGTGCTAAGCCAAGTCGATTTAATCGCCTGTGAAGATACCCGTCACACCGGCAGATTGTTATCGGCCTATAATATCAAGAATAAAACTTTATCCTTGCACGATCATAATGAGCGTCAAAGGCAAGAATATGTGGCCGAGCTACTACAGCAAGGCAAGAGTATTGCTTTGGTCTCTGATGCCGGTACACCGCTGATTTCTGATCCCGGTTTTCATGTGGTCCGTTACCTTAGAGAGCAAAACCTTGCAGTAGTTCCCGTCCCTGGCGCTTGTGCTGCCATTGCGGCATTATCGGTTGCCGGTTTGCCCACCGACCGATTTACTTTTGAGGGGTTCTTACCATCAAAATCTGGTGCTCGCCAAAGCAAACTGAACGACCTTGCCAGTGAACCAAGAACTATGGTGTTTTACGATGCACCAAGGCGAGCTATTGATACCGTACAAGACATTAATGAGGTGTTGGGCGGTGACAGGCAAATCGTTATCGCCAGAGAGTTAACAAAAACCTTTGAAACCATTCATGCTGACACCGCCGCCAATATTTTAGCTTGGTTAAATCAAGATCCAAATCAGTTGAAGGGCGAAATGGTACTGATCATTGAAGGCGCGCATATCGATCCTAATGACATACCCGAGGTAGCAATCAAAACCTTAAAACTATTACTTGGTGAAATGAAACCGAAAAAAGCTTGTGCCATCGCCGCTGAAATTCATGGCGTAAAGAAAAATGCCTTGTATCAAATCGCCTTAGATATGAAAGAATAGATTTTACTCTGCGCCGCTTTCAGGTAGAATGCGCGTCGAGTTGGCCAGACAATCGCTGCTTAATCGTTGTATCTACTGTGTAAACGTTAGATAGACAGATTGAGGGGAGGAAAGTCCGGGCTCCATTGAGCAGGGTGCCAGGTAACGCCTGGGGGGCGCAAGCCCACGACAAGTGCAGCAGAGAGAAGACCGCCGATGGCTATTCTTATTTATAAGAGCAGCACAGGTAAGGCTGAAAGGGTGCGGTAAGAGCGCACCGGGCCGCTGGTAACAGTTGGCAGCAGGGTAAACTCCACCCGGAGCGGCGTGGCTCGCGTTGGAACCGGGTAGGTTGCTTGAGCCTTAGAGCGATTTAAGGCCTAGACGAATGATTGTCGCTTTTAGTATTTATATTAGAAGTAACAGAACCCGGCTTATACGGCCAACTCACTAATATTTTTGCGTATGCAAAACAATGATTTAGTGGCATCTCAATATGGAGATGTCCACTAATGTTACATAAACTGATACATAACCAAACTACTCAAGTATTCCGCAAACTACCTTCATATCTGGAAATTAGAAGTAATACTTATTACTTTCGATATCGCTTACCAGAAAAAACAATCCGTTTAATAAATAAAACTGAAATACGCTTTAGCCTTCGCACTGATAGTTTAAATGAGGCATATTCACGCCTACATCAATTCATACCTGTAATTAACTCACTGAAGCAATTCAGCTATCAAAAATCACTTAAAAGAAGCGATAAGCCCGCCTTAAATAAATTAGTTAAGCAACTTTCAGAGTCTAGATTTGAACTGCTGTTAAATGACTTACCTATTCAATTAAAGCCAGTTCAATTAGAGCCAGTTATTGAAGCCAAAAAAGAAAAAGTTGGCCCTTTATTTTCAGAAACTCATGAGCAATTGATTGAATATAAAATACAGCGCAAAGGCCTTACCGATAAAATGCGTGATTCTTATCTTAGATATAAAAATTTATTTTTGCTCATATCTGGTGATAAGCCAGTTAACCAAATAACAACACGTGATTTGAAAACGTATCTATCAAGAATTGCGGACTTACCAAGAAAAAATATAAAACCCTATAGTTCTATGTCATGGGAAGGTATTACAAAGCTGAGATATTATCTCAGACAAACATAAAGTTGCAGCCAAGACTCCAAAAGAGCATTTAAAATGGCTGCTAAGGGTGAGATGTGGCAGTATTGGCTACCAAGGCTTGCATTTTATACTGGTGCAAGAAGAGGGGAGTTAGTTAATCTACAAAAGAAGAATATTAAATTTCATCCCGACATTGAGCGCTACTATATTCAAATAACTAATGAAGATGAGAAAAAATTAAAAACTGATAATGCAGTTAGGTTAGTACCAATAAGCCAGAAGTTAGTAGATTTAGCTTTATAGAATTTGTGGATAGCATTAATAATAATGATGGCTTTATCTTTGGTAATGCAGTATTTGTTACTAAACATATTACTGACTGGTTCAATCATAAGTTATTAGAATATTCAGGGGTGAAAACAATTGATGACATAGGATAAAAACGCGTATTTCATTCGACTCGACATACATTCATAACCAAGGCTATTCAGGCCAATATACTCCCTCAGTTAGTACAAGAAATAGTTGGTCACGATAAAACTCAAGGGCTTGGTATTACTGCTAGATATACTCACAGGTTTTCTTTGAAAGAGTTATGTAAAGTAATTGATGTTATCAATTACTAAGTAGGGTATGACACTTGAGTCCCTCAGTGATTTAACGTAATGTAATCAAAAGCTCACAGGTTGCTGTGAGCGAGAACCAGTCGTTGGTGAGTTAAACTAAAGCACCGATTTTAACTCATTAAATATAAATGCGTGAAATGTGGATTTAATCCATATTTCGCCTGCGATGTAAAATTAGAGTGACTGACTTATTGATGTTTATTAACTAAATGAAGTGGTTTTTTATTTTTTTGTCAGACAGACGGATAAAACCTGTGATTAAACCCGGATAATATCCACTTAATAAAACTGTTGAAGAGTGCGCAAGGAGGCATAATCAAACTTTCTAGTATTACTGAATTAGTTAATGCCAATTAGCTCTAGTAAATTTAACTATTTACGTCCTAGTACCTTGACTCATTAATTATGATTGATTGAGCTGATCATAGGCATGTGTAAGTTTTTGACGTGCTTTATCAACATTAAACATCCAATTTATAGATGCTTTTTCTTTATTTTTGCGAGTTTCCCACGCCACCAACTCTGACTCTAATTCTTCCCAGTCACCGATC
>MAAC01018246.1_pt1 | contig 54183 bp, 47 predicted proteins | sample 1115981 | NCBI WGS metagenome assembly MAAC01 (sample SAMN04961126, study PRJNA320927) | seawater metagenome | isolation source: sample BD02T64 sea water enriched with oil for 64 days | place: USA:Gulf of Mexico | collected 2013-07-27 | reverse complement strand
GACAGAATGTTCTCTTTAGCGATAAACCCACGTTTTTGTGATACCGATGCGATGGGCCATATCAACAACACCGTCTACCCTGTATGGTTTCTTGAAGGTCGAGAGTCTGTTTTAAAAATTTTCAACCCTAACCTCGCAACCGAAGAGGTTAGCCTGGTACTTGCCAAGTTAGAAATTGAATATATTGATGAAATGTTTTTTGGTAAAGCCGTTGAAATTCGCACATTTGTATTAAGGATAGGCACCTCTTCAGTGCTTGTTGGCCAAGAGGCGTGGCAAAATGGGGAGTTGTGTTCGACAGCAACGGCGACAATGGTTAATTTTGACAAACATACGCGTAAATCTGTACCTATCCCTGGCGATGTAAAAGAACGCCTAACAAAACATGTACTTGAGACAGATGTTTAATAAATAGCCATTCTTGCCAATGGTTTTCGCAATACTGTTGGTGACTGCTCGGTACTGGCTGTTTGTTGAACAGTTGCTTACAAAAGTACATAAAACTCCAGTCTATCCCTTCCGATATTGTGTTATAAAAATGGAAACCGAATAATTCTCTGTATGAAGTCTATACTACGAGAGATGGATCTCCAGAAAGAGTGCTTGTTATTGAGGGTATAATGAAAAGAGAGCTGAAGGCCTGTCTAGAGGCAATGAAACATGCAGAGTCGTACCAAGCTTGGTCTGATGCTGCAAAAGAATACGATCAATTATCGGGTAATGACGAGTGGAAAGAGGATGATGCGTCTCCTCACTACGATTACAAGATGATCCGATTACGCTACAACGAGTTGCGAACGGCTCGTGAGCGTGGAGATGTTAACCAACTTGTATTTTTCTTTAATGAAGGCTTGCACGGCAATTTAGGCCGTATCGCAAACCCGATGCTTTACCAGCAAAGCTTTTTTGGAACCAAAAACCTTGTAACAGACTACCTTGATGAAGTTTGTGCTTGCTTGCGTTGGATCGCAAAAACAGAATTTCCTAATTTTTCATTCGTTCAAAAACTTGAGTTTTTTGAGCGAACAAGCCAAGCATTCGGTCAATCTGGATTAATGCTAAGTGGCGGAGCTGCCTTGGGCCTATTTCATCTGGGTGTTCTAAAGGCGATGTTTGATGAAGGTTTGTTACCTACGGTTGTCTCTGGCTCTAGTGCTGGGTCGATTATGGCGTCAGCATTAGCAACTCATAATGATGAAGAGCTTGAGCAGTTATTTGATCCTGAATATTTGTATCTTGAAGCATTCAGGACGGTTGGATGGCGCGGTACGTTAAAAGGCCAAGGTATATTGGACCCTGCTCAGTTAGAGTTGTGTCTTGAGCGTAATGTTAAAGACATGACGTTTGAAGAAGGTTTTAAGCACTCTGGGCGTAAAGTGAGTATTACTGTTTCTCCAGCGGATCCGCACCAAGAGTCTCGATTACTGAATGCGTTATCATCTCCACATGTACTGATTCGTAAAGCGACTTTGGCGTCTTGTGCGATACCTTATGTGTATCCTCCGGTGATGTTATGGGCGAAGAATATTGACGGTGAAAAATGCCCCTTTATTCCGTCTCGACAGTGGGTTGATGGTTCGATTAAGAACGATTTACCTGCGCAGCGTTTGGCCCGATTGTATGGTGTGAACCATACTATTGTGAGCCAGACCAACCCTCATGTAGCACCTTTCATCTCTCAGAAACATAAAGAGAAAAAGATGATGGGGTACATTACGGATATGGTTGTTACTAATACCCGTTACAATGTTTCTCAGGCGTTTGAGTACCTGACCAACAAAGTATCTAACCTGCAGTTGGCGTTATTGTTAGATAAAGCGCATTCGATTGTAAATCAAACGTATGTAGGCGATGTTAATATTGTGCCTCCTCGACGCCCTAGTAATATCTTTAAGATGATTACTAATGCGACGCCTGATATTTTGGCGGAGTACATTAAAGAAGGTACTGCAGCAACGTATCCAAAAATAGAGTCTATTCGTAACAGCACTATGATCAGCCGAACGATCAATGAGTGTTTAGACCAGCTTAAGCTTGAAGAAGAGCGTGAGCTAAAAGAATACTCACAACATCACGCAACAGCGTAATGTGTTGATCGATCACGTTATACCGGGTGTGGGCATACACCTGGTATAGCGAATTCTCTTCCCCTTTCTCCTATGATCTTCTCTGTTTTTTGGATCTTTTTCATATAGTTTTTTTTACTAAACCCTTCTTTAATGTACCTCTCCCCTATCTGTATTAGGCGTAGATCGCTTATGGTGCGCTATGCTAAATAGATGAATGAAGAACTACAAAGCTTTTACTTTTTAGGCGTAGCACTGGCAATTGGTCTGCTGATTGGTGTTGAGCGCGGTTGGAAAGAGCGTGAGGCAAAAGATGGTGAGCGTATTGCGGGTATTCGCACTTATGGCTTAATAGGCCTGCTCGGTGGCGGCACTGCGTTGTTGATGCAAAGTGCAGGGGGGCTGGTCATTGGCCTGGCTTATGTTGCCATTGCAGGTGCGCTAACGACCGTTTATGTGGTGAACTTACGTCGTGGAGATGAGGATGTGGGGATCACTAGCCTGATAACCGGGTTGGTGACATTTATGTTGGGGGCGTTGGCTGGCGTTGGAGAGGTTGTTGTTGCCGCGGCCTTTGGTGTGGTGGCAACATTATTACTAAGCCACAAACCAACGCTACATCGCTGGGTTGGGGGGTTGAAAGGCAAAGAGTTACGGGCTGGTATTAAACTATTATTGATTACGGTAGCGTTGCTGCCCGTTCTTCCTAACAAAGGGTATGGCCCCTGGGGTGCGTTGAATCCGTATGAGATTTGGTGGATGGTTGTACTGGTCGCGGTGATCTCTTTTGTGGGTTATGTTGCGATTAAAGTTGGAGGCGCAAGGCGGGGTATTATTTTTACCGGCGTGTTTGGTGGTTTGGCATCATCCACGGCCCTGACATTGCATTTTTCTCGAATGAGTCGACGAGATCCTTCTATGGCTCCCGTATTAGCAACGGGGATTTTACTTGCTTGCGGTACTATGTTTCCTCGTGTTTTGTTTGTGGTCACCCTTGTGAACCCGGAGATGTTTACGCCATTGGTGGTACCTATGTTGACGATGGCCTTGTTAACCTATCTACCGGCTATCTGGTATTGGTGCTTGCCGATTCCACATAAAACAAATAAGCGGACAAAACTTAAAAATCCTGTTGAGTTAAGAGCAGCGCTGGGGTTTGGTGTGTTGTTGGCGTTGGTGATGTTATTAAGTGTTGCGTTGCAAGATTGGTTTGGTGATGTTGCTGTTTTGGTCTTGGCGGCGGCATCGGGTATTGCTGATGTTGACCCTATTAATTTGTCATTGGCGCGAATGAGCTTAGATGACCTGGCCTTACATATTGCGGCAACCGGAGGTTTGATTGCTGCAGGTGTGAATAGTTTAGCAAAGGCAGGGATGGCGACCGCCGTTGGCGGTCGCGAGATAGGGCTTCGAGTGGGGCTGCCCTTAATTGTAAGTGCGGGCGGAGGTTTAGCTACTGCTTGGTTCTGGGTGTAGTGGTTGCTCTTGCTGCCCTTGCTTCAGAGGTTTTACATAGGCAATAAGTAATGGCAGCAACGTTAGATTTGCAAATAGTGCAGCCATCATTGCGACCCCAGTTAATAAACCGAAATACATGGTGGGAACAAAATTGGACAGCGCTAGAATGGAAAACCCTAGCGTAATGGTAACGGTGGTGTAATACATAGCGCGACCTATGGATGCGTGACTGCGGTTAATCGCTCCCCAGTAATCGTTGTCTTTATTAAATTCGTCGGTGACGCGGTGAACGTAATGAATTGAGTTATCAACACCAATACCAATACTGATCGCTGCAATCGTAATTGTCATCATATCCAAGGGGATTCCCGACCAGCCCATTAGCCCCAATATTAATGCGGCCGCAACAAGGTTGGGTATGATGGTGATTAACGCCATTTTGATATTTCGAAATAACATGATAAACATGATGAGAATGGCAAAAAATACGACACCAAGCGTCAGGATCTGTGAGTGGAAAAGGCTTTGTAGCATATTGTTATAGAGTACTAGCATCCCGGTTAAATGCAGCTGACCCTCTTCAAGTTGCATTTTATCTGTTAGCTCACGTTGGATCTTTTCTAACAGTATTTTTCGTTGTAATGATGGGTCTGATTCAAATACACGAATGGAAAATCGTAGTTGATTGCCATCTTCAGACATGTAAGGGCTGATCAGTGATTGTTTGATTTCTTGCGGTAATTTTTTATAAAGAATTGCCAATGTGAAGTCATCGGATACAACATCTTCATCAATTTGTCGCAAGGTTTCTAGTGCTGTTGCGATGGATAAGACTTTTCCGGTTTCAGTCAGGTCGTCCAGATATTTGTGAATGGCGAATACTTCGTTAAAGCGGCGGGTATTAAACCAATAACTTGTGCCTGTGATGCCTGCACCTGATTCTGAATCGAGGTCATCATCAAAATCTTCGTCCCAATCTTCATCATCTTCATCATCTTCAAATGAATCTTGTTCTTCGCTCTCATCAACGTCAAAAAAACTACTGGGAGCATCAATAATAACATCCAGCGGTGTTGTGCCTCCTAGCTTACGATCAATAAGTTCCATACCTTGGTAGATTTCAGTATTCTTTTTGAAGTAGTCAATAAAGCGGTTTTCAACCGTAAGACTATTGATGCCGATGGCACTAAATATTGCCAAAAATATAAAGAAAATGAATGTTAGGGATGCATGATCTTTAATGTAGCGTGCAAGACGGAGGGTTATTTTATCCGTTATCGCATTTTTGTTGTTTGACTCACCGGGCTGTAAAAATAACAAGGTGGCAGGGAATAGCGTAAAGACCAATAAAAAAGCAACGGATATGCCGATGGTCATCATCCAACCAAAGTCGATGATAGGTCGAATGCCACTGAATAACAGTGAGCCAAATGCAACAATCGTGGTGATTGCGGTATAAAAACACGGAGCGGCTTTTGAACGTATGGTGTCTATTATTAGTGTGTGTTGTGTCGCATCGGGGAATTGTTCTTGAAGTTCTCTATAGCGAACAATTAAGTGTATTGATAACGATAGGGTGATGATCAGTAGTAGTGAAATGAAATTCGAAGAAACCACGGTGACGGGCCAGTTAACAAATGCCAGAAAGCCAATCATAATAACGCCAGCGGCGAGGCAGGTGACCATGGGTAAGCTGACCCAGCGAAACTTACGAAAGGTGACGCTTAGAATTGCAATCATAAAACAGATAACACCGACACCAAACGTCATTAGATCATGTTGGATAAAGTCTGTTGAATCTGATGCAATCATTGGAACACCACCGAGGTGGATGTTGGATTTTTGTCGGTAGGTTTTTATGATGTTACGAATAGAGGCAATGTCGTTTTTTTGATTCTGTTGATTGATGCTGTTATGGACGTCATATTCTTGTGAAACACGCTCTAATGTCTTCTGCTCACTGGGTAATAGGGTATTGTTAAGTTTTTTCTCTCGTAACGTATTACGTTGCTCTAATAAGAGGTGCAAGGTCTCATCGCGGAGGAATTGAATTTGTAACGCCGTTGTTTTACCGTCGGGACTAATAATGAGGTTGCGGTACAGTGCGCTGGTAACAAATTCTTTTTTGGCAAGTGCAATGTCTACTTCTGAGCTTTCGAGGTTTATGATGCCTTTTTGTAGCTCGTTTAAGGTGACGGGTGGGCTTTGTATAAGGGGAACATCAAGCAAACTGGTTACTGATTTAATTCGCGCTAGCGCTGACAGCTCGCTTTTGAGTGATCGTAAATGGTTGAGCGCGTCTGTGCCGAAAAGACCGTCCTTAAAGGCGACATCAGATGGGGTATAGGTGAGAATAAGACTGTCGTCTGACCCATAACGGGCGCGAATAACGCGGTAATACTCCAAAGCTGAGTCGTTTTCCAGTACTAGCGAGTCAGCAGAGGCATCTAGTTTAAAGTTTGGGCTTTGGTATGCAAAGAATGCAACGATCAAGGATACAAGTAGTAGGGTGATTTTAGGCTGGTTGAGAATGAACCGATTGTAAATGTTTAACATTGTGTATTAAGCCGTGAGTTAGATGTCGGTGGTAGACATCATAATATTGGACATCAAATGCCGTCAATGCATACAGGGTTGGATGTCCAATATTGAGGCGTCAATTTACTCCACAGAAGGGCAGGGTTGGGGGTTTTCTGCTTTTTTGTCTAGAATGTTGACGATAGGCTTGTTGAGAAGCATCATAAATGCGGGGGCCAGTAAAAAGGATGCTACCAGCGCAAGAGCGATACACAGCGCGGTTAGCACGCCAAATCCAACCATATTATTTAGTGTGGACTGGGTATAAATTAAAAAGCCAAAAGACAATACTATTGATGTGACAAACATGGCGCGACCAGTAGACAGTAAAGTATCTCTGATTGCGAGTTTTGCGTCGCCGGTTATGGCGAAGTTGCGCCTGAACCCATGGATAAAGTGTACGTTATCATCCACTGTTAGGCCTATGGCGATAGAGCCAATGAGCATTGTGAACATATCAAGCGGATAACCAAAAAGGCAGAGTATCGCAACGACAATGGTGATTGGCATTAGGGAAGGAATCATCGTAATCAGACCGAGTTTTATGTTACCTACCAATAGAATCATCATTAGAGTAATGACAATGCCGGCGAGAATGTAACTTTCTGCGGTGGAGTAAAGCATTTCAGCAAACGTTGTTCCGAGTACGGCAGCAACACCCGTAACCACAATTTTCTGGGCGTGTTGTTGTAGGTCTTGATCGAGCTTGTCCTCCAGCCGTGTTAATAGACTTTGGTAGTGAACCGCGTCAACCCAAGGAATCATGATGGTAATTCGCATGGTTTGATATTTTCGATCGATCAGCTTAAATAGGCTGTCAGGATTATCTAACTCTACTAAAAACAATTCTTGGCTGATTAACTTGTTATCCTCAGGAATGGAGTAATAGGTTTGATCGTTGTTGTGTAACCCTCGATTACTCTCCTTTATGACATCAACAACACTGATTATTTTGGCGATAGAGTAATGTTCTGTTTCCCATGTCAGAATATCTTCAATGGTTTTTTCAGCTTGCTGTAAAAGGGCTGAGTTGTTGACGCCTCGATCTTTGCCCGTGTCGATGGAAATTTCGATAGTCATAGTGCCGCCCATACGTTCTTGGGTTTTTTCAATGGCTAGTATCGATGGGTGGTTTTCGGGGAACCAGGATAATGGATCGTGTCCAAATTGAATTTGAGTGGCGATAGCAGTAGAGCTGATAAAAAGAATGACGCCAGAAGTAACGATGATTTTTGGGTACCGTGTAGATACGCTAATACAGGCATAAAGTATTGTATTTATCAGGTTTTTCTGTTGATTAAGATTGACCACCGGGCGTCGTTTAATCGGCAATAGGGTAATTAGGCAGGGTAAAATAAATATCGTCAACATAAAGGCAAGTAATGAGCCGATGGCGCCAAATATACCCAGGCTGGCTATAGGAGATAACTCAGATGTACCAAAGGATGCAAGGCCTGCTGCCGTAGTGATGCTGGTAAAAAACATCGCCAACCCAGTATGCTCTAGCGATTGACGTAATGCATCGTTTTTTGTTGCCCCTTCATCATAGCGTTGGAAAAAAATGGTCAGTAAATGGATGCTGTCACCAACACATACAGCCAGTAAAAATGACGGTAAAATAGAGGTTGTCATTTGCATTGGAGTATCAAGAATGGCCATAAAACTGATCGTTGCCGTTACCCCTAAAACCATTACGACTAAGGGCATAAGTACCCCAGATCCACGTCGGAATATAAACCCTAAAACAATACCAACTAACAAAATACCCAACACACTGAAAACAGTAAAATCTCGTTCAATCGCCTCTCCCAGTACGATCGCAATAGGTTGTGACCCTGCGATACGAATGTCATCAGATAGTGTCCCTGTAAAACTGTTAACGACGCTGTTGATGGCGGCGTAAGCTTCACGCATTTCTTTGTCTTCCATGTATTTTGTCGTGACATTGCCTTTGTCATCTTTCCCGTAAATATAGGGTTCAAGGCGCAACATGACGCTGGTGAGGTGACGGTCTTTTGATATAAGGTAATTCTGATACGTTGGGCTGTCGTAGGTATAACTTTGTAGTTCTTTGAGCTCTTGAGGGTCTTTAGGAAGCACGTGCGGTAACAAATCTTCGATGATTAGCGTGTCATTTTCACCGTAAATATGGGATGCGTTAATTAAAGAATCTACGGATTGAAGATAAGGTACCTTATCTTCTAATGTTTGATGGAAGGCTCGTAAATTATCTACGAATGTTTGTTTGAAGGTATCTTCAACTTCCACCGTTATAATAAAAACCTCATCTCGACCAAAAGTATCTTTAAATTCGTTGTAATCAATGATGGATTGTTCTTCTTGGTCTAGAAAACTCTCTATGGCGGTGTCTGTACGCAGATGAACTAGTTGTGAGGCAATGACGCCAATAACCAACAGGCATAGAGTGAACCATAAAATAGGCCGGTGACTGATCTTGATGCCAAGTTGGCCAAAACCTTTCTCTACTGCCGATTTCCAGTTGGTTGTTCTATTTTTATGGTGCATTTAGTGTTTCCCCCTTAAAAGAAGACAAAATAAGGTGCATCAGTAAACACCTGGTAGACACTGTATACTTGCGTGGTGAGGCTGACAATTGACATTATTTCACTTTGGTTCCATGTGTCTCTAATACTTAAGGGGTATTTGGCTTTTCTTTGTTGTAATGGATTGAAATATATGGTCTTTATGATTAGGAACGTTAATGTTAACTGAGGTGCCACTATGAACTTGGAAAAGTCCAAAAAGAGAATTGCTAAAAAGATAAAAATGGGTTTTCAGGGGTATCCTGAAATATCAATTGCCTATTTAGGTCGTAGTAACGATCATGCTGACGAAGTGGTTATGACGTTTGTAGCAGATGAAGGTGTGCAACCAATGGAGGAGAAGTTTAAAAGTGAGTCGGACGCTAGGGAGGATGAAGCCATTCAGTCTGCTATCGTGAAAATGATTGAGCGTTCCGATGCTAAAACCGTTGTCTTGATTGACGGGATAAAGCTGATTTCGTAGTGGGAAAAACTGTCCTTTTTTTATCGAAAGTTTGTGTCAACTCTTCTTCAGAACAAAGAACCCGCCTTGAAGAAAACTTTGAAGCAAACCTTGCGGCTCCAGCATTTGCGGTATTGGAGTTTGGGCTGTGGACGCATGTAATTCCTGACCTACAATGAAGGAATGGAAAGAAAAGCGCAAAATAACAGCGATGGTTTGGCTAGGCTGGAACCTAAAATAGGTGGCTATGATGACATTTATTTTCGAAAAAGGCGGCTGTTATCCCTAGTTGTTTTAGGGGCGCTTTTTTGTGCTTCAGTATCAGCTGCCGTTATTGCATTTCTGCAAGGGGTATATATTAGGCAGGTGATCAATACAATTGTGGCAACAGTTGTATTAGCCTGCTTTGTTGTGTCTTATCGCTATCCCAAGAAAGCTGCCCGTTCGGCGTATATTGCGATTGTTTTGTTGCACATTATTGGTACAAGTGGTTTTATTTCAAATGGAGGGGTTTCCCATTATGCCGCCGTGCTATTACCCATTATTCCGGTAATTACGGCGTTGTTATTAGGGCGGCTGGCTATAGTAATAAGCCTGATTTATGTGCTTATTCTTGGGCTTGTTTCAGGGGGGTTAACAATATACGGAATACATCCTCCGAATATGACAGTGTTGGAGCATCAACCTGCATTTGCAATGTACCTAACGATCGTTTCTGTTGTTTCGGGTTTTATAGCGATCTATAGCTTAATAACCACAACCGAGTTGTTGAATGCTGATGTTAGAGATTACGCTTCAAAATTAGAGGAAGAGGCCCTGGCGAGGCAAAAAGCAGAAGAGAAAGCAAATGAGGCATCACTAGCAAAATCTCAGTTTTTAGCAACAATAAGCCATGAGTTACGTACACCGTTAAACAGCATTATGGGATTCACCCAACAGCTGAGAAAATTGGAACTGACGGAAAGGGGGGTAGGGTGCACAGATCAAATTACCGCATCTTCTAAAGATTTACTTAAAAAAGTTAATGATTTATTGGAATACACGGAAACGATTTATAGCAAAGCGGATGTAATTATCGAGCCCTGTGTTATTGAGGATCTTTTTTTATCGTTGACGGCGCTTTATGCTGACGCTAAAAACAATAATAGTCTCAAATTTATTTTTTCAGCTCTCCAAAATAAAGTGATTTTTACGGATGTAGGGAAAATCAAGAAAAGCCTAATTAATATCATTGATAATGCGCTTGAATATACGCAGGGTGGTGATGTTGTTGTGATGGCTGAAATTCAATATGTTAATGGTAACGCTATTCTTGTTTGTGATGTGCAAGATACAGGCGTTGGTATTGATGAAACGAAAATTGATACATTGTTTGATGTTTTTACTCAACATGATATGACACCGTCTAGATCTCATGAAGGCGTGGGTCTGGGGTTGGCTAGTAGTTATAGTTTGATTACGATACTTGGCGGAACGTTATCGGCGGAAAATAATAAAGGGGATGGTTGTACCTTTCATTTGAAAATACCGGTTGCACTGGAAGAAAATGAGACATGAAGCACGTGATACGATGAAGTTAAACGTCGCGTTTATTCTTTTTAAGGGTATTGTCGCTAATGTACCGGCTAGATAGTTATCTTGTAGATACATTGCTAGCGTAGCTCTGTCCTTGCAAAACAGGAGATCTCATGCCATATATTGTAGCGTGAATGGTTGGTCACTAGCTGCGAGGAGAGGTTATGTTTGATTACATTATTGTCGGTGCAGGGTCTGCGGGGTGTGTCTTAGCGAACCGTTTGTCAGAGAACCCAAAGAATAGAGTGCTGCTATTAGAGGCAGGACCAAGCGACCGCTCTTTGTTTGTGAGCATGCCCGCCGGGGTGGGAGAGCTGCTTAAAGGCGGAAAGCATAATTGGTGTTTTGATACCGCTCCAGAGCCCCATTTACAAAATCGTAGTTTGTATTGGCCGCGAGGCAAAGGTTTGGGTGGTTCTAGCGCAATTAATGGCATGGTGTATATTCGTGGTCATGCTGAAGATTATAATGACTGGGCTAAGCAGGGTAACGCTGGCTGGGGTTATGCCGATGTACTGCCGTATTTTAAGCGTTCAATGAATCAAGAGCGAGGAGCCAATGATTATCATAGTGTTGGAGGCCCTTTAGCGGTGGAAGACCCGAAATCAGGCCATGAGCTTTTCTCGACGTTTATTGATGCTGGCCAGCAAGCTGGAATTCCCTATAACGCTGATTTTAATGGTAGGCAACAAGAGGGTGTTGGGCCTTTTCAGTTAACGATTAATCATGGCCAGCGCTGTAGTGCCGCGCATGCATATTTGCGCCCCATCATGCAGCGCTCTAATCTCACCATAGAAACGGGCGCGCAAGTAAAGCGCTTACTTATTCACAATAACCAAGTTGAGGGGGTGCGGTACCGCAAGGGGTTTAGGAATTTGGATGCGGTTGCTCGGCAGGAGGTTATTGTGTGTGCTGGTGCGGTTCAAACCCCTCAGTTACTCATGTTGTCGGGAATTGGTGAGGCCCAGGAGCTTACGCGACATGGGATTGATGTGGTGCATAATTTGCCGGGTGTTGGTAAGAATTTACAAGACCATTTGGATGTTTGTGTTCAGCATCATTGCGTAAAACCCATCACGTTATTTAGCCAGACTAAATTCCATAATTCGATCATGACGTTGATGCGTTACCTGATGTTTAAGGATGGCTTAGGGGCATGTAATGGCTTAGAAGCAGGGGCCTTTGTTAAAACCGACCCCTCTCTGGATCGCCCAGATATTCAGTTGCACTTTATTCCTGCATTTATGTTGGATCATGCTCGTGAAGAAGGGCCTGGTCATGGTTACATGTTACATGCCTGCCAGCTGCGTCCAGAGAGTCGAGGTTACGTTACGTTGAATTCATCAGACTCATTGGTCCCTCCTGTTATTCAGCCTAACTATTTGAGTTGCCCTAAAGACCTTGAGGTAATGGTAAAGGCGGTAAAAATATCTCGCAAGATATTTGCAGCCAAAGCATTTGATGTTTATCGAGGGGATGAATACTTGCCCGGTTCTAGAGTGACGAGTGATGAGGATATTGCGCAATTCGTGAGGCAAAAATCAGAAACCATCTATCACCCTGTCGGTACCTGTAAAATGGGTAGTGATAGCCTTTCCGTGGTGGATGCAAAATTACGAGTCCATGGTGTGAAATCGTTGCGGGTTGTGGATGCCTCTGTTATGCCAACGTTAGTGGGTGGCAACACCAATGCCCCGACGATTATGATTGCGGAAAAAGCCGCTGATTTGATTTTGGGTAAGGTTCCATTACCTGCTGACGCGGCGGTTGAAGAGTTGTCTGAGCAGTGTGATACAATATAACTATATTGAATATTCTGTTGAACATTCTGTTTGAACATTGGTTAACCGTTAGAGAATGATGCAGTAATGGCAAAGCGAGATAAAAAAGCAGGGCCTATCGCCCAAAAAATGGAAGAAGAGTTAACACGTTACCGCAGTTTGCGACAGCATGATGATTCCCAGCCAAAATTCAAAGAGCATGTCTATGCTTTACAAGAATGGCAATCTAAGCGGTTACAGAAAACGCATGATGTATTGCTGCAAGATGAGCGTTATCAAGATGCTACGTTGTTCTTTCTTGAAGACATTTATGGTGGGATTGATTTAACTGAATTATCTCACCAGATTGAGCGGGTGATGAATAAAGCATTGAGGATTTTACCTGAAAAGGTGATGGCAACCTCAACGTACGCTTTAGAGTTTAATGCGTTGTCTGCAGAACTTGATGAAGCAATGGCTTGTTTCCTCTTTAACGAAATGGGGGTTACCGATATTACATTTGATGCATATACTGAAGCATTTCGTGAGGCAGTAGATATTTCGTTGAGGCATCGCCAGGCCGCATTGGCAAAAATGTTAGCGCAAGGTTTGGATAAGTATGTAAGAAGTCGATTGGTTTATGGTACTTTTAAAATGGTTAAGCGTCCTGCTGTAAAAGCAGGTATAGGTGAGTTGTATAACTTTATGGACAAAGGCTTTGATGTGATGCGCCCTTTGGGTAGCGCAAAGGAATTGATTGATGCCATTGTTGATGAAGAGGTTGCAATCGTTGACCGGATCTATGAGCGCAGCGATGACCCCTTCGGATTTCAGTTTTTTTAATAAGGCCAGTTTGTATTTTTTTTTGGCTTGATGCTAGAGGGTTTGGCATCGTCGGATTCTCTTTGGCTGTTTTTGTATCCCATGATATTCCAGAAGGGCAGTTTGCGAGTTAGCCCTTTGACTTCATCCATTGTGTCAGTTAATCCGGTGATTTTGTTGGATAGCAGTCGCATGTCATCAATATTCTCAGCAATGCGGAATACCACAATATAAAATTCCATTAACGCTCGGACAACGGTGGCGATCGCGATAAAGGTAATAGGGCCTGCAATAAAAAGAAAAAACATACCCCGTGCAATAGAAGTCAAGAAGGCTTCAAAGCATAGGTATAAAATGGCAAATAACGTGGATGCGAGGATGACGAAATAAAGTGCGGGAAACATTTGAACGGTAATGAATTTCGAAAATGAGAAGTCAAATAACATTTGAAAAAATGTCAGTATGTTGTTCGTGTTTTGTTTGTCGTCTTTGTTATCTTCAGGTGGTTGTGTTTTTTTCATTATGTCGTTGTGTATGCTTATGTATGGCTGCTTACTTGCGGTATTGGCTGGGTTAACGAATCCAGCCGGTTGATAAACCATAGTAACGCACCTAATCCAGCAATGATATTCGCGATGCTAATTCCAATAAAAATCCCTTTTAACCCAAGAACAGAGTCGCCGATGTAAGCAAAGGGGATACTTAGAGCAAACAATCGAATGCAGTTGATAGCCATTCCAATAGCGGGGCGTTGCAATGCGTTTAATGAAGAGCAAATAACCATGACCATTCCTTGAAAACCATAGCTAACGGGGACTATCCAAAGGAATAAGGCGGTGGTTTCTATGACTGCGATTTCATTGTTGAAAATTTGAGCGAGAGGTTTTGCAGTCGCAAGTAAGATCAACGTAATAAGTAACTCCCAGCAAATCGTAAAAATGAGGGCCGCTCGCAGGCTTTCTTTTATACGTTGTTGTTTACCTGCCCCATAATTCTGTGCAACAAAAGGTGTCATTACAGAGGATAGCGCCATGACTACGACCATAGCCAGTGACTCAATGCGAGTCCCCACACCATAACCCGCTACTGCTGCTTCTCCGTACTGAGAGATAAGACGTGTAAGCATACCCAGGACAATGGGCCCTAGCATGTTGGTTGCGGATGCTGGTATTCCAATACGTAACATGGAATACCAGTCTTGAATGATTGTGGGTAACGTTGTTGAGAGGCGAGTAAAACCAAACCCTTTTAAGGTAATCATTCGTTTATGAGTGGCGAGTAAATAGATGACGGCGACAGATGCCACAAGCCAGGAAATGACGGTGGCAATAGCGGCACCTTGAATGCCAAGAGCAGGGATTGGGCCTATACCAAATATGAGTATAGGATCCATAATACCGTTCGCGAGCCCCGCCAACGCCATGATGATACTGGGTGTTTTTGTATCCCCGGTAGCTCGTATTGTACTGTTACCAATCATTGGTACGTAGAGAAATAGCAAGCCAGCGAACCAAATGCTCATATAGTCAGATATTAGGGGTAACGTGGTTTCATCAGCACCTAATAAGCGAAATAGTGGCGTTAACGTGAGGAGTCCCAAAGCGGAAAGGGGGATGGCTGAAACTGCGGCTAATAACAATGCGTGTGTGCATATTCGTTTGGCTGATCGCTTGTCACCAGAACCGATTTTTGCGGCCAATATGGTTGCCGTACCGATGCCTAGCCCCATGGCAATGTTCATGAGTACAAAGGAAACGGGGAATGTAAAGCTGACAGCTGCGAGTTCTTTGGCTCCCATCAAGCCAATAAAAAAGGTATCAACAAGATTAAATAGCAGTATGGCCATGATCCCTAGAATCATGGGTAGTGTCATTTTACGCAGCGTGGGTATGACGGGGGCGTGAGTTAGCAGTGGTTTTTGATGGGCACTGCTTGGAGCGTCACTCATGTAAAAAACTCAAAACACAGGGGGGCGCTATTATCCCATAAAAAATGCTGAAAAAATGCCCAAAGAGATGTTAAGTGGCGTTTATTCTACAATAAAGCTGGTAAAGAGAATGGCTTCTATATCTGTAGGCTCATTTTCCGAGTCGAGAGCAGAGATAACTGCTGCTAATGCATCTTCCTTTAGTTGCGCCTTCCCGCCGGGGGATGTTAACGACGCTTCCTCTTGTCGGCTAAATAACATCACAAGGTTGTGACGAATATAAGGCCGATGGCGATCAATAGCTTCTACCGTTGGATTGCCTGTTACCTGTAGGGTGATTTCGGCTTTGATGTAGCTGAGTTTTTTGGATTGATAGTTGGTGATAATCGCTGGTTTTAGCGGTACGTATTGTACATCGCCTGCACCACCTTCTCCTTCTTCTGCATGTAGTAGCAACGGGGTTGTAAGCAAGACGATGAAGAATAAGGCCGTGTGCAGAAGTTTCATATTATCGATTCCATTAGCTGTTTTCAAAGCATAGCCAATTCCTCAGGATTTGCTGCACCAACGTGAAATAGAGAGTTAAATGCGAGCTTTATGGCTTTTAGTGGACAGTGGGGTGGTGAAATTCACCAAATCATTGAAAATAATGTGATTATTGCCTTCAAAGATAAAAAAAATAGGCTACTTTTAGAATTAGCAATCACCAGCAACGTGTTGTCGCAAAACGAGAAAGCGTCGCAAGCCGAAAAACGTCGTAAAACAAAAAAATAAAAAGGTGTTGTATGGAAGGTAAGCGCATAGAAGTTCAAGATTACCGTATGAATACCAGTTTAGGGCCCTGTATTTTAATGGGGGTTGTATCCTGGTTGGCGCTATTCTCGCTGTATCAATGGTTTAATTGATAGTGAAAGGCTACTGCAATTGTTTCGTTAGGCTTTGCAGGCCTTAAATTTGACCTCAATCAGCGAAAGTCTGTGTTATGCTTTGTAGACTAACTTTAGATAGTAGGTTTCCCATTGATTGTGGACTTTGCATCAATTTGAGGATGCTTGCAAAACGATGAATTGTCTTTAGAGGAATAACATGAGAACCATCCATAAATTCCAGCTAGAAATTAATGCAGAAGCACAAATATTGGAGCTTCCTGAAAATAGCCGTATGTTACATGTTGAGTATGTAATGCCGAGGCGTGCAATTAGTGTATGGTACGAAGTAACTGCGGATATGACGGCTGAGCGGTTACCTCATAAATTTCGTATATTTGCCACAGGGGATGGTATTCCTGATCACGGAGAGTATGTTGGCAGCGCCATTGATCAATACCTTCCAGAGTCTTATCATATCTACGAGCTGAAAGACTAGATGTTGAAAATTCTCTAAAAAGGGGTGCTCAGGCACCCCTTTTTATTACTTTGTTGTTAGTGCGTGTTGTTAGTACATGCTGTGAATGGGTGTATTAGTGCGTAAATTTTGTGTGTTAAATCCTTATGTCAGATCTTGAAACAATTGGTAAGTATACCATTGAAGGGGTGTTGGGCCGTGGGGCTATGGGGGTTGTGTATAAAGCCTTTGACCCTAATATTGCTAGAGCCGTCGCCGTAAAAACCATTCATGGCAACCTGTTATCCAGTGAAATGGGTAAAGAAATGTTAGAGCGCTTCAAGACCGAGGCGCAGGCGGTTGGTCGATTAACGCACCCTAATATCGTAGGGATTTTTGATTTTGACCAAGATCGCGGAACCCCCTATTTCGTGATGGAGTTTGTTGAAGGGAAGGATCTCAAGAACCTGATCAAACAAGGCTCTGTATTTACTACCGACGAAGTTATTCGAGTAACAACGGAGATACTTAAAGGTTTATCGTATACCCATAATTTGAATATTGTTCACCGAGATATAAAACCAGCCAATATATTTATTACCGATAAAGGTGAAGTGAAAATCGCCGACTTTGGTATTGCTCGAATGGATGATTCGGAGTTAACCCAGGTAGGGAGTGTTTTGGGTACGCCATCGTATATGTCGCCAGAGCAATGTATTGGTGCAGGTGTTGATGCACGTTCAGATTTATTCTCTGTTGGTACACTGTTGTATGAAATGCTGACGGGAAAGAAGCCTTTTCGGGGTGAGCAAACCAACGCGATTATTCATAACGTGATCAATTTGAAGCCAGAGCCTCCATCTCAAGTGAGAAAAGAGGTTCCGAGTAGTTTTGATCAGATCATCAAGAAAGCCTTGGCAAAGAATGCGAGCCAACGTTATCAAACCGCCGCTGATTTCTCGGCAGATTTAGAAAAAATATCATCCGGTGGACGGGTTGTTGGCAAAGGTCAAAAGCGAGCTGTTGTGGCTGGTGGTGTTGTCGCTGCGTTTGCGGTGATTGGTGGTCTTGTATTTACACAATTGCCATCTGAAAATGATTCAGCGGTTGCTGTTGCTCCGGTTGCTCCGATTGCCCCTGTTGTACAGGAAGACGCATTAACGACTGCAGAGCGAGAGAAAGTGGCGCGGCTATTGGATGTAGCAAGAGCTCACTTTTTGGTGGGGCGTTTAGTATCCCCGCAAGGCAGTAATGCTTATGATGCCTATAAAATGGTGTTAGGTGTTGATGATAAAAACTTAAAAGCCAAACAAGGTATGGATGAAGTGCGAAATCGCTTTTTTAAACGCACCAAAATCCTTTGGTTACAAGGTGAAAAGGATGAGGTACGTCGTCACCTCGTCCTGGCAGAAGACTTGTTTAAGGGGGAGTCGCTATTGGACGAGCTTAGGGAGCGGGTGCAAGGCGGCTAGCACTTTTTGAACGGATTAGTTGGATTGATAACTATCAGGAAGTCGTACAGTAAATGCATCATCTAAGTGCTGCTGGGCATCGTCCCAGCGCTCTCCTTCGCGAGCTGTTGCTGCCAGAGCCAAATGTGCCTTGGCTATTTGTGAGCGAGCTTGGGAAACAAAGGGTGAATTTGGCGAGGCCTTGATGAGCTTTACAAGATAGTAGGTTGCTGTTCCCACTTTTTCTGCAGGAGCGAGATTATTGGCATTTTTTGCGTTATTTATTTGGCCGACAAAATAGGCGACCTCTTCGTCTTTAGATTGAAATACTTTTTCTTTTATTGCTTGTTCTTCTAATGTGGCTGCAACGGCGGCAATTGTTTTTTGCTTCGGTTCTTTTGTTTGGCTTTCAGTGTTAGATGGTTCAAGTGGTGTGGTTGAGACAACCGTTGTCTCAATAGTTGTCATAACCGTTGTAGGAAAACTGTCAGTTGGCTGGGATAAGGTAGTGATGGCAGCCTCATCCATTATTTCTATTGTCTTTGATGTGTCGGGTGTGCTTGGATTTTGAACGGTTTCTGACTCCGGCTTTACTTGCAGGATCTCTGGTGCGCCGCCCCAGGATTCATCGCTTGAGGATTTTGTTGGTTCAGGTAATGCGACTTCAGTGCTGCGCGTTGTTTCAAAAATGCCGCTAGTGAGTGTAAAAATAATGATACAGGTGATGATTAATGTGGATGCACCAGCCCAGATCCATATTGCGGGGATGGGTGTGTTTTCTGTTGCCAGACTCTCTGTTGCCGGGCTCTTTGCTGCAATACTTGCGGCACTGCCTGTGTGTGTACCTACTAATGTCTCGGCTTCAACTTGGTTTTTATTGTTGGGGTGTTCATCATTTTGTTCATAGCTTTGTCCGACAAGAGTCTCTGCAAGTGGGGGAGTGTTTGTTGTTATCCCCGCGTCATGATTGATGACAGTCTCATCTTCACTACTCAGAATTGGGGTGGATAATGTGCCCGAAGGCATAATCATTGTCGCTTCGTCATCCGGGGCGGCGCCTGCGGAGGTCGCCATAAGCGTTGGGTCACTAGCCCCTGCTTTATTCTGAGTAATGTCGAGTGTTGTCACGGACAGGTTCGGCGCTGTTGCGTCTTCACCCGGAAGGGGCGTAATTAGCGTTGCATCGGGATCTGTAGCGGTGCTAGAAGTTTGCCGGGCTTCTGACGGTCTGAAGTTATTCACCGCACTGTCGAGCTCTGATCGTAATTGAATAAAGTGGGTGATGGGTATAGGGGTGCTTTGTTGGACTTGATCTAGCGTAGGGATTGCTTGGTGGCGAAATGATGGGTCTTGCTGAATCTTGCTAAGTAACGCGTTATATAAGTCGTCATAGGAAAGGCTGTTTTCCCTAAAATCTTCAAATAGCGTGACAATGTGTTCCATCATTTAACATAAGCCTCTTTGTAATAACCCTGAAGAGCGTAGTGTGCAACCTAAAAGACGCTGTTGCCAGCGTCTTTTCTTCGTATTTGGGTTATTACTCTGTTCTTAAGCTATTGATTAAATTGATTGGAAGAAAAACTCCCCTGCTTCATGGCCTGCGAAACGTGCTGGGGCGTATTCTGGAACCTGTTCATGGTTAAGTTCAAGTGCCCTGCGGCGAACTTTACCAAGTACATCGCGATAAACGGCATGGCCTTCAGTAATCCCCTCTGATTTGTTTAATACTTCAAGAAATGCCTGAGAGAACACGGAGTGTCCGCTACCGCCGCCGTCTAACACGGGAGCGATACCGCCTGATGTTAGAACCGTTCGTGCTCGTGCTCTGGACATGATTTTTATCCATTCCTCATGAGCGTCTTCTGTCATGGTTTCATTGATGCGGGGTACTGATGCCATTGACAGGGTACCGGCATAACAGGAGTCAGCAACAACGAGCACATGTTTTGCAGGCATGGTGTTGAGAATATCAGAGATTGATACGTTAGATATCCAGTTGGTGGTATTGCCGGGCTCTGCATCAACAGGTAACCAGTAACCACGGCTGTTGGCATCATCTAATTCACCATGGCCTGCATAATAAATGAGCAGATTGTCTTGGTCGGTGAGTTCGGTTCGTAATGTATTCAGAGCCGATAATATGTCGTAACGTGTGGCATTTAGTAGTGTGGTTGTTTTGAATCCAAACTTGGTGCGCAGTAATTGCTCCGCTTCGGTGACGTCATTCTTAGGGGTTTCAAGATCCGGGTAATATGCATAGCGATTGTTACCAATAATGAGAGCGTGATATTTGCCCAAATTCATGTTTTTAGTCATACGTAATGGTGCAGACTGTGATGTCTGCGTGGACTGTGCTAATTGCTTTTTAGCGGTTACTAATGAGAAATCAAAGCTTACATTTCTGCCTTTCTTATCAGTTGCTTCTAGTTTGACGGTGGTGCGAATGGTGTTAACGGGAACATTGACCCAAAATAGACTGTAGTCATCGACTTGTGTGACCCTTCCATTGACCTTGAAGTTCTTGAGGCCTGCTGGCGCTTTGATTTTTCCAACGATTTCTTTTTCTTTGGTTCCAGAGCGAAGACGAATCGTAGGGATACCACGCATCAAGGCCATTGGTGGGTCGATAATTTCGATGGAGGGTGCATCACCATTGGACGCTACGAACATTTCTGTTTGGGTGACTTCTTCGTTAGTGGTTTCAATTTCACTGGACATGCTCTCGGCGTCATAGCTTAAAGTGGCAAGTTCAGCTTTTTGTAGTGCAACATCTGCTTTAGCTTTCGACAGAGCTAAGCGTAATGCTTTAATTGTTTCCCTGCTTTGTTCGTGAATAGCTTTTGATTCTTGAGCGAATAATTCCAGCTCTTTCTCTTTTTGACTCTTTTCAGCTTTAACCAGCGCTTGTTTGCCATCCTTTAATTGCAGTTGTGTGCGTGCAAGGCGTGACTGCATGGATTCTAGTTGTTGATTTTTTGCACGAACTTCATCTTTTAATGCATCTAGCTCTTTCTGTGCAACGGAGTTAACTTCCACTGTTGATGCATAGAGCAGGTCGTCATTCTTCATGCCGGAGGCTCGTCGGTACCAGTTCAGAGCGACGGCTTTATCTTGAACAACACCGAGGCCTTTTTCATAAAGATTGCCGAGGTTGATTTGAGCCCGTGAAAAATCTTGTTCGGCTGCTTTGGTATACCATTGAACGGCAAGTTTATAGTCAGATTGAAGACCTAACCCCTTCTCGAAAATTTCACCGACATAGGTTTGAGCTTCAGCGTCACCAGATTGTGCGACGGGCAACCATATTTTTAATGCGGTTGCATAATCTGCTCGGTCGAAGGCAACGTATTCACCACCGCGAATTTCACAATCAGAGGCTGACGTTTTGACGGGGCGTCTTGCAGTTAAGTAGGTAGAGTAACTGCCGAGCTTTCTGACTTGACCGGGTAGTAAACAGTCAATGATTAGCAGGTCGTCGGCATTTCTTGAGGCTTCCTTGGGAATGTCGATAGTGCCATTCGTGGCGCAGGCGGCAAGTAGCGTCATGCTAAATGCTAGGCTTCCGGTTAGAAAAGCACGTAGTGCTTGGTTATTCTTTTTGAATGGCTTCATTGTCTGCCTCTTTCTCTTCGCTGAATCGAGTGATTATATTGTTGCTACTGCCGACGTATTGTTAGCGTGTTCTTACCCAGTATATAAAGTATTGGCTGTGTTTAATGGTGAATATTGCACATTTTAGATGGGTATAATTTGCAGCAGCGCCTAACTCGCTACGGTATTCTTCTTTTATCATGATTGCTGCCATGGGCTAGGTGTTAACCATTCTAGTCTACAAATGATTGATATGATTCAATCTTTGTTAGTACACCAGGCCATAAGTCAGCCCAACAGCAGGTGTGGTCAGCCTCCTCGATAAGGTGAAACTCTGCTTGGCGTTGTTTCTCGACGACATCTTTGATCCAGGCAGCTTTGATGTTGTCGTCATCCTTACCAGCGTAATGTAGTTGAATGATGTTTTTTCGAAGGGGGGCCAAATCCGCAGGGTTTAAGGATTCCATTAAAGGTGTGTATTCATGGTGAGTCGTCCACTCGAAAATATCGAGGTTTCCTGCAAGGGTGACTAGGATCCGAGTTTCTTGAAGCTGTTCTGCCATTAGCATTGCGAGAGTCCCGCCGCCGCTATAACCGATAAGTACAATATGGTCGTACCGGTGGCTAAAATTTGATAAAGCCTTTAGCAGGCTAGTTACAATTTGTTGATTATAACGGTGGCTTGTCCACCAGTTTGGAGTGCAGTAATCATCTTTTTCGATGAAATAACAGGGGCGGCTTAAGTAAATGGCAGACTGTTTATCTAGTTTCATGAGGTCAAGTAGCAGAGGGTTAAGCGGTGTGGGGTTATTTGAGTAGTAACCGTTGCTGAAGGGGCGGCCATCGCCACCAATATAAACATGAAGAAATCGTTGTCTCCTATTATCAGTTTGATCGGTGAAAGCGGCTTTATTGACATACACTTGGTGAGTAAAGGGGTTACCAAGAACAGTCTGAAGGTTCGCTTGGTAGTCTTTGGCTACTTTTTGTTCGTATGGGGCGGTGTTACAGGCAGATAATCCAATCAGTATTAAACAAATAATGCTTTGGAATAGTAATTGACGTTTGTTCATAACAATCTACTTTCGTTAGTCAGAGGAAGCGTTTGATTTATTGTGATAAAAAGTTGGTTGAATGCCAACTGAAAGGTAATATTAGTTAATTGAAATTAAGACTCATAGTAGAAGCATTGTAACTATTAAGCAGGTCTTTAACAGACCTATACTAAATCTATGGTTGATTTATAGTTGGTCTATAACCGATCTATAACGATAGCAAGCTCTTTGAAGTCCACTAAGGCCTTTTGAGGCGAGCTAAATAGTTATAAAAACGAGAATTGAATATGTCACTGGTACTCACAATTGTACGCCAACCACCGGCCACGGATGTTGCGCAAAGTCGTATGACGTTCGGGGCGTCAGGAGGAACAATAGGGCGAAATGCTACGAATGATTGGCAATTGCCAGATCCTGACCGCTTTGTTTCATCCCGTCATGCCTGTATTCGTTGTGAGGGAGGGCAGTACTATTTGGTAGATACCAGTACTAATGGCGTTTATTACAACAATACAGAGCAACCGTTGGGTACGGGGAACCAGGCCATGTTGTCGGAAGGCGATAGACTGTATTTTGGCGAATATGAATTATTGGTGGAATTCGAGCAAAGCCCTGCAGCAGACAACATGAGTTTGAACGATTTTGATCAGTGGTTAGACCCAGCGCCGGCGAATGATATTTTGGCTGACAGCTCTGACAGCTCTGATGGCTCGGTAGGAAATGATTTCTTGATGGAATCCGAGGAGCTTGATCCTCTCGCTGCATTCGATAAAGCTCTACCAAGTTCAGGCGTGCCGTCTACCAATGCAATCCCTGACGATGATGATTGGCTAGGTGCAAGCCAACCAGATAACGCCTCTCCTATGGAGCAAGCATTTTCTATTGCCGCTCCGGTTTCCGACCCCCTCATCCCTGAGCCCATAAACTCAGCTCCTTCAATGTCAGAAGGTGACGGGCACGCCATTCCTGATGATTGGGATATTGATGACTTATTGGGCGACGGAGCACCTGAAGAGGTCGTAGTTCCCAGAGCACCTGAGGCAATAGCAAAACCAGTACTGCAACCCAAAAACCCAGTGCCTCAGCCAGTAAAACCGATACCATCACCCTCTCAACCTTCTAAAGTAACGAGTGTTGCAAAAGTAACGAGTGCTGTAAGAAAGAAAGCGAAGACTGAGTTGGATGAAATTGAATCACTGCTAGATGTGAATATTGCGATTCCAGCAGCTCAGCAAGATATTAAAGATACCGCTCAGCGTGAAACAAACGAACTGGATGCTTTTCTAGGTTTAGGTGATACCCCTGCTCCAAGCGTTACTCCTCACAAAGGCCTCATAATAGAAGAGGCGGTTGAAGATGATTTGTCGATTGATGAGTTTCTTTCAGTTGACGATTTTGCTGCAGAGAAGAATCAGGAAAGTACTCTGTTGCCGACGGTTGAGCTTGAGCAAGAAATAGCCACTGATCAAGGTGCTGAGGCTAAAGCTGCCGGGGCTAAGGATGCTCCCTCCCCAAGCGTTACGTCACAAGAGAGAGTTTCTGATGCTGACCAAGTCTCTGAACTAATTAACTCGCTTGGATTGGATCCTGAGCAAGTTAATTCGGAGCAGCGAGCGAATTTCAATCAACTGATTGCCGATATGTTGCGCGAGTCTACCAAAGGTATGATGGCTGTGCTGGGCGCTAGAAATGCCATAAAAAATGAATTCAGAATGAATGTTACTTTGATTCAGGCCGCTGAAAATAATCCGTTAAAATTTTCACCTAATGTGGATGAAGCACTTAGGAACATGTTTACCTCTCAAAGCAATGCTTATTTGCCGGGGGTTCTTGCTGTTAGACATGGTTTTCAAGATATAGCGGATCATCAAATAGCCGTAATTGCCGGGATGCGAGAAGCTTTTACTTCCATGATGAAACAGTTTGACCCCCAAAAGCTTGCTGTACGTTTTGATAAACAGCAGACTCGTGGTGGTTTAATGAAGGGTAAAAGTGCAAAATATTGGGAATCTTACGCAGAATATTATCAAGACTTAGCGAATAATATGGACGATTCATTCCAAGACCTTTTTGGAGAAGAGTTTGCTGAAGCATATGAACAACAAATGAACACATTGGCTGCGTCCAGAGCAAAGTAAGCAGAGTTTAGGCTTTAGAATTCAGGCTATAGAATTGAGGCTTTAGAATTGAGTGTAACAGGAGAAAAAATTGATGTTTGATGTGGTAGAAAAAATGGAACGGCACGCCGGATGTAAGGTAGGCTTGCGATGGTCACTTAGTTTGGTATTGCTTCTGACACTAATGTTAGGAGCTGGCTGTAGTACGACGGCTAAGATATTGAACCTGGATACTGAAGTTGTATTGGACTTTCAAGTATGGCCAAAAATAAACCCTGATGATAATGGGCGCGCTTCACCTCTTGTTGTAAGGGTGTATGAGTTAAAAGACTCACGGCAATTTCTAGCAGAAGATTTCATTGACTTGTTTGAAGAGAGTAAGGAGCGATTAGGCGCTGATTTATTGGCAGAACATCGACTTCGTGAATTAACACCAGGTTTAAACCGAACTGAAACATTTGAGTTGGGCCCGGAAGTGAAATATATCGGCCTCCTGGGAGAGTTTATCCAATACGAAAATGCTCAGGCGCGAGTGGTTTTTGCTATAGAGCCCAATAGAAAAACAACGAAAATCATTTGGATTAATAAAACCAAACTTAAAGTGGGTGATGGCGAAAAGCCAGACGACATTTGATAAGAAGGATTGAGCGTAATGTCCCAGAATAATAAAGTTGTCTGGTCCGAAGGAATGTTTTTGCGACCGCAGCATTTTCAACAACAAGACCGGCATCTAGAGCGTTATATTGATGCTCGGTGTAATGCTGTTGATGATTATGGGTGGGGTTTTCAAGACGTTACCATTGATCAGGACTTATTAAAGGTTGGTAAAATATCGCTAACATCTGCAAGTGGCGTGTTACCTGATGGTACGCCATTTCACTTGCCTCAGGATGATGAAGCGCCAGAAATCATTGATGTTCCCGAAAATGTGCATAATGAAATGGTGTACTTAGCATTGCCGTTACGCCGAGCGGGAGCATTAGATGTCACCATGGGGGAAAACCCGCAAGGGTTAGCTCGTTATCATGCGGCAGATTCTAATGTGCGTGATGGTGCTGATAACAGTGGTGATTTGCAGCAGATTCAACTGGGTACTTTGCAATTAAAGCTATTGCGTGAGTCAGAAGACCTTTCTGGTTACGCCTGTTTGGGTGTGTGTCGTATCGTCGAAAGCCGAGAAGACAAACAAATCATTCTTGATGATCAATACATTGTTAGTTGTGTTGATATTAAAGCAGCCGGTCGTTTAAGTGGTTTCTTGTCAGAGTTGGGAGGGTTGCTGCACCATCGTGGTGAGGCGTTGGGATCCCGTTTGGCAGATAGTGGTCGTGCCGGTTCGGCGGAAGTGGCGGATTATATGTTGCTACAATTAGTGAACCGTCTCGAACCGTTAACGCTTCACCTATCCACTATAAAGAATCTACACCCTTTAGCGTTATACACCGAGTTGGTTCAGATGGCGGGTGAATTATCAACGTTCACGTCACGTAATAAGCGACCGGTAGCGTTTGCACATTACTTACATGATCGTTTGCAGGAAACTTATACCCTTGTATTGCAGTCATTACGTCAGAATTTAAGCATGGTAATGGAGCAGACTGCGGTTTCTCTGGAGCTGGCTGAACGTAAATACGGTATTCGTGTATCTCCTATCAATGACCGCTCTTTGGTTACTAGCGCAATCTTTATACTTGCGGTTAAATGTGAATTGCCTGATGAAGAATTACGTACGCGCTTTCCGGCGCAGATTAAAATTGGGCCGGTAGAAAAAATACGTCAACTGGTTAATGCGCAATTGGCGGGTATTGGTTTACGTGCTTTGCCGGTTGCTCCACGACAAATCCCTTATCATGCGGGTTATACGTATTTTGAGCTGGATAAAAGCAGCGAGTATTGGCGTGATCTAGAACAATCCGGTGGTTTTGCTGTGCATGTTGGTGGTGACTTTCCGGGCTTAGAGATAGAATTCTGGGCGGTAAGAGAATGAGTGTTCAAGAAGCTATAAGTGGCAAAACGGCAAGCGGAGATTGTTATGTCTGATGATGATCGTACCCTGATTCAAAGTTCGGGGCCGGTGCGGCCGAACCCTGGTGGTAGAGCTCCAGCAGGTGGCGGGTCAGTGCCACCACCCGCAACACCGCCGCCACAACAACAGACCCCACCGCCTTCTGGAGCATATCGTTCACCACCCCCTCCTCCAATGATGGGGCATCAGACGTCAACTCGAATTGATGTGTTTGATGGGTTGAATCCTGTGGTGAATGCAGCATCGACACTATTAAATTTGATGGCTAAGTTAAGAAATACAGCCTCCCATGCCAATGTTACGGGGCTGTTTAATCAAATATCCCAAGAGCTGAAGCAATTCGAGGCTCGCCTTAAGCAAGAGGGCATTCGTCCAGAGGTGGTGCTAGCGTCGCGTTATTGTTTGTGTGCAGTGATTGACGAGGTGGTACTGAATACACCTTGGGGCGCAAATAGTGCGTGGGGACAAAAAACGTTATTAAGTGCGTTCCATAATGAAACGGCGGGAGGCGAGAAATTTTTCCTTATTTTAGATCGAATGAAACAGTCCCCAGGGGAAAATCTTCACGTATTAGAGCTGCTGTATTTGTTGGTTAGTTTTGGTTTTGAGGGCAAGTACCGAGTGATGGATCGTGGACGAGACCATTTGGACGGCATACGTGACGAATTATATCATGCCATTCGACGTTTTCGTGGACAGCCTGAAGCTGATTTGTCGTTGGACTGGCGTCATGTCGAGGGTCGGTTGTCGTCGATGGTGCATTATATTCCATTGTGGGTTGTTGGTGCTTGTGTCGGAGCTGTAATGTTATTGACCTATTCAGGTTTCAGGTTTGCCTTGTATAACACGACAACGCCGCTATATGAGCAGTTTGTGGAGTTGGAACAAGGTGACGGCAAAAACGACGATAGCAGCGCAAAAGCTAATCCATAAGCTAGCGCCGAATAGGTATTTTGAGGGGATTCATGAAACGTATCATAGGGTTTATTACAGATAAGCGCGTATTAACGATTATCGGTTTAATCGCGTTGGCGGTATTGATTTGGCTAGGAGGGCCTTTTGTCCGTTTTGGCGAGGACAATTTTGCACCGCTTGGTTCTGTTGTTGCGCGTTTAGTCGCTATCATTGTGCTGTTAGGGCTTTGGGGGCTGACAACATTGTTGGGCCAATGGCAAAACAAGCAGCGTACCGCGAATTTGTTGAATGAAGTACAAGGGCTGGATGCAGGCAATGATGATGGTGCTCAGACCAATCAAAGCGGTGAGGAGGTAGCGGTTCTTCAAAAGCGTTTTACTGATGCGTTATCGGTTTTAAAGAAAACAAAATTTCAGCATAAAAGTGGCAGTAAGGCATTGTATGATTTGCCTTGGTATATTGTTATCGGGCCTCCAGGGTCAGGAAAAACAACAGCATTGGTGAATTCAGGATTGGAATTTCCGTTGTCTGATCAGCTGGGGAAAGGTGCTATCGGTGGTATTGGTGGTACGCGAAACTGCGATTGGTGGTTCACTAATGAAGCCGTTATTCTAGATACTGCTGGCCGTTACACAACGCAAGATTCACATAAGGTTGTTGATAGTAAAGCGTGGCAAGGCTTCCTGGATTTACTGGTAAAACACCGTAAACGAAGGCCGATTAATGGCGCGATTATCGCTATCAGTATTCAAGATATCTTAACTCAAACATCGGATGAACGTTTATATCACGCGAGAACCATTCGTTCTCGTATTGATGAGTTAGTCGATCACTTGGGTATTAATTTTCCCATTTACGTCACTTTTACTAAATGTGATTTGGTTGCCGGTTTTAGCGAGTTTTTTGAAGAGTTTGGTTTAGAGCAGCGAGAGCAAGTATGGGGTATGACGTTCCCGTTACCAGACGAAGGGAAACCTCAGGCGTTTGATAACAAACTCTTTGAGTATAAATATTCTGAATTATTAAGCCGTTTACAGCCACAGGTCTTGGATCGAGTGCAGCGGGAGCGAGACCCTCAGCGACGTGCATTGATCTATAATTTCCCGAATCAGTTTGAGACAATGCGTTCCCCTATTGAGGATTTTCTAACACAAACCTTTGGCTTGAATCGGTTTCAAACGCAACCGTTATTACGTGGCGTTTACTTTTCCAGTGGTACTCAAGAAGGAACACCGATTGATCGAATGATGTCTTCGGTAGCCTCTAATTTTGGGTTGCCATCAGAAGCTGTGCGTTTAACGCCAGGTCAAGGTAAGGCATTTTTCATTAACCGTTTGTTCACCAATGTTATCTTCCCTGAAGCTGAGATGGTGGGTTCTAATAGACAATATGAGCTACTGCTTAAATGGATGCGACGAGGTGCCTTTGGCGGCTTGGCGTTGTTATTTGTGGTAAGTATTATTGTATGGACAGCAGCCTATAGCCGGAATCAGACCTACTTAGAACAAGTTGCTGAGCACCTAGACCGTTATAAAGATTTTGAAGTTAATATTAGCGACAACAATCACGACTTACGTTTGATTATTCCCGCGTTGCAAGAGTTGAAAAGAGCCAGTGAAATATATGAGCAAGAAAGTTTGCCTTGGTTGGCTGGGCTCGGGTTACACGACTCTCGTGTTGAAGTCTCAGCGAAAAAAACGTATTTAGAGAAGCTACGAGCGTTGTTGTTACCAAGGATTGATTGGCGATTCCAGCAGTACCTTTTGGCTGCAAAATCAACGGATCCTCGGCTACATGAGTCGCTACTCGCATATTTAATGTTGGGTGACAGTGAGCGGTTTGATCCTGCTGTTGTGAAAGATTGGCTGTTAAGTGATTGGGAAAGTCAATTTAGAGGTCAAGATGAAGTACAGCAGGTATTGACCAAGCATTTAGATGTATTGCTTTCAAGTCCACTAGAGCCTCTGGCATTAAATAAGCTGGCGTTGGACAGAGGAAGGGCAGAGCTTCGAAAAGTACCTGTTGCAGAAATGATATATAACCGAATTAAAAGCGACCCTACTTTTAGCCGAGAGGTGGATTTAAGGGGATTGCTGGGCGATAGCACACGTACTGTTTTTGCAAACAAGAAAAATAGTACGCTATTTAGTATGCCCTTTATGTTTACCAAAGAAGGGTATAAAGCGGTTGATTTGTCGAAAGACTCCCCGGTTATTAAAGAAATGTTTTCAGATCGTTGGATACTGGGTGATGAAGCGACGGCGGTTTATAACAACAATGAGTTAGGCAAAATTACAGATCGAATTCGAGGCCATTATATGGCTGAGTATATTGATCGTTGGGGGCGTTTTTTAAACGGAATGTCCGTCAATGCTTTCTCGGATTTACAGCAAAGTCGTCGTATCTTGGCTTTGTTAGCCGACCCTGTGTATTCGCCAATTTTGGCGGTCTTAAAAGTGACGTCGGAAAATACAGAGCTGTCCCCGAGAGTGCCATCCGTTAAGCTCAAAAATAAGAAGGCCGGTGCTATTGCTAGTTTCTTTAGTGGGGATGAGGGCACGGGTGAAGGAGGTGTCTTTAAGCAGACTCCGGTGGACAAGCATTTTAGAGAGTTGAACTTATTGTCTGCTGCCGCTACTGGTGCGCCAACGCGCATTAGTGGAACCTTGCTGTCATTACGTAATGTTCAGGCGTATCTGGATGAGATAATCCTAGCGCCAGATATCACTGAAGCGGCATACAATGCTGCAAAAGGCCGGATGCTTGCAGGCGGAGGAGATGTAATTAAACAGCTACGCATTGATGCGTCCAGTTTGCCATCTTCTGTTCAGCGTTGGTTATTTGCCGTTGCCGATGAAACGTGGCGCTTGGTGTTGCTTAACGCTAAAGCGCATGTGAGCAATGAGTGGAAGAGTCAGGTTTACCGTAAATATGTTGCAGCGTTATCTAATCGCTATCCATTGTATAGAAATGCAGTGGATGAATTGGCGGTGTATGATTTTGCAGAATTCTTTAAACCCGAAGGCATTCATGATCGTTTTGTGCAGAAGTATATTTCTCCTTTTGTGGAAGTGGATGATGCGTGGGGGGTAAAGCGTTTGGATGGCAGAGGGTTAGCCATAGCTCCAGAAAGTATTGATCAGATGCGACGAGCTGTGCAAATTAAAGGTATGTTGTTTGCGACAAACCCAACATCCCCAAGCTTTAGCTTTAAGATGAAACCTTATCGTATGGATTCTAGTGTCCGTAAATTTGAGATGTCTTTTGGTGACCAACGTTTACGGTATACTCATGGGCCAAAAATTTCTAAAAGTATGAATTGGCCAGGAGACGGCGGGACTAATGTAAGAATGACATTTGAAGATCTTAACGATTCTATTAAACGCGTCACTTATGACGGGCCTTGGGCATTACTGAGGTTGTTGGATGAGTCGACAATCAGCCAGACACGGCGATCTAATGTATACCATGTGACTTTCTCAACTCTCGGCCGAAAAGCAACGTGGCAAGTGACAGCAAGAAGTGTGAATAACCCATTCCAATCACAGTCTATTTCTCGTTATCGTTGTCCGGAGGCGCTTTAGGCATGGCAGTAAAACCCGGTTTGTATGGTAAGTTGCCAGCTCATGGTGACTTCTTAAGTCGCAACTTGCCGCCCGAGTTTGTGCAAGGGTGGGATGATTGGCTGCAGCGCTCGGTTGCAAGTAGCCAAGAGCAATTGGGGGGAGGTTGGTTAGATTTATATTTAACAAGTCCTTTGTGGCGTTTTGTGATTTCCTCTGGTGTAATTGATGATCAGGTGTGGGCTGGTGTTATGATGCCGAGTGTTGACAAGGTGGGGCGGTATTTCCCCTTGACGTTAGCGATGCCATACGGTCAACATGCAACCCCAGTGGAGTTAATGACCCATGGTGAAGAATGGTTTCATGCCCTTGAGAGCATTGCGCTTTCAGGGTTAGATGAGACTGGGTCGGTGGAAACAGTGAATCAAGTGTTAGAAACTGTGGCCCCTCTTGAGTTATCAGAAATTACAACAAAAGCGGTTGCTTTGGATTTTTCACGCCCAATAGCACTTAATATGGAAAAAACTGAGCAAAATCCGTGCTTAAGCTATCCTTTTTTGTTGGATTGTTTCCTGCAACAGCGTTTACCAAGCTATAGTTTATGGTGGAGCACTGGCTCGGAGTGTGTTGCCCCATCCTTTTTGGTATCGGGACATCTCCCTCCTGCTCAGATGTTTGTCGCAATGTTGGATGGGCATTGGCAGCATTGGAGTTGGAATACGCCGTTTGGGGTTATTCCTCAGCGAGATGAGCAAATAGAGCGGCCAGCACCTGAGCCGTCGTCGGAGACAAATGAATAAATGAGTGAACAGTCTTGGTTAACAAGCGCAACAACCCACTGTGGGGCTGTTCGTAATATGAATGAAGATTCTCTGATGACGCGTACCGAGGATAGCTTTTGGGCTGTTGCGGACGGTATGGGTGGGCATGACGCGGGTGAGGTGGCTAGTGAGATGATTACCACCGCCTTGGGTAAAATGGACGCCACCCTAGACTTACCAGAGTTTGTTGATAGTATCGAAGACACCTTGCTCGAAGTGCATCATGAAATACGAGTATATTCAAGAACACATTGTGACGGCCGAACTATGGGCAGCACAGTGGTAGCTATGTTTGCTCGTGGTAACTTAGGTGTATGCCTGTGGGCGGGAGACTCGCGGCTTTATCGTTATCGTGGTGGTATGTTGGAGCTGGTTTCTGAGGATCATAGTCAGGTTAATGAAATGCTGTCGAGAGGTTTGATTACGGCTGAAGAAGCGGTTAATCACCCATCGTCAAATGTAATAACACGGGCGGTAGGGGCAACGGATACGTTGTATATTGATGTTACTGTTTTTGAAATGAAGCCCAAAGATATTTATGTATTGTGTAGTGATGGCTTGTATGGGGCACTGTCCCATGATGAAATGCTATCCCGCTTACGCTTAAGTAGCGTAGAAAATTATGCGGATGATTTTATTGCTGATTCACTAAAGAATGAAGCAAGAGACAACGTCACGGTGGTAGCTGTTCAGGCTCTGTAATGAATAGAGAACTAGAAGAAAATACAGGAAGAGAAATTCGCGAGTTGGCAAGAAACTATGCGGATGGCCACTTTAATAAAGGTGAATATCGTTTGCGTCGACGTGAAATGCTAATGCGTTGTATGCAGTTGGATAATGAAGATACTCAAGATATGCCTGCTTACGATCCGAAGCAAGCGGTGATAGCGCAGCGAGAGAGAACGTTGTTTTGGTGGCGTATGGCTGGTATGGCGTCGATTGCATTAATTGGTGTAATGGTATTTTTGTTATATAAAATATCTTAGTGATTTTTAATATAAAAATAATTAAAGGCATTAAAAAAGGGGCATGTAGCCCCTTTTTTAATGCCTTTGCTCGGTGAGAGCTTATGCTTTCTTGGCTTGAGAAATATCGTAGCCAAATCGACCTTTACCACTGCGAGCATTCGTTTCGCCAGCTTCAGTAAATGCCACCTCAAACAATGAAAAACTTAGAGAGATTGTTTCGCCAGGCTCGCCGTCACCAGATGCACCAATGGAGTAACTGCTGATAAGAGTATCTTCAAGAGTGTATGTTAGGAACTCTTCAAGTTGGTCGCCACCTGTTGTCACAAAGTGGATAAGAACCTTCTTACCTTTAGTACCAATAGTTGACTCTTGAACAAGTAGCGGTGTTGCTTTATCAACTACTTTTGTTAGCGTAATTTCGCTGATGCTAGGGCGAGAAGCTTCACGGTTTGCCATGCGGCCCGCATTTTGAGAAATCGCACGGCCTACACCCCAGTTAAAGCTGCTAACTTCGATCATTTTCTCGTAACCTTTAGCAGTGATGTTGCCTTCTATGCCTTCGATTTCTAAGTAAATTGCCATGTTGATATTCCTCTATCCGTTTTATTGGTATGTGTGTTACTTCTATGATGATGTTATTTGATTGGGGTAAGTGTACTTCCCTTCACCGAATCTGTGAGGAAATTATTGCAGAGGATCCTGAATTGCGAAAGGCTTTTCCTCGTGAATATGTCACATTAATTTGGGCACTATTTCCACGGGTGTTATAGCTGTGTACTTATTGAAGGGTCATTATCTTCTGGGAGCTCAAAATGAGTTGGTGAGGGTTCTAGAGTAAAATACATTGTTGTACCTTCCCCTACTTGACTGTCTGCCCAGATGCGTCCTTCATGGCGCTTTACAATACGGTGCACGATGGCGAGTCCAACCCCGGTTCCTTGGAACTCCTGTGCCCCATGTAGGCGTTGAAAAGGCTCAAAAAGCTTGTCCCTATATTTCATGTTAAAACCGACGCCATTATCTCTGACGTATAGAATACGCTCCCCTCCGTGTTCCAGTATGCCAACGTTAATGGCAACATTCCCACCGTTGATGGAGTATTTCCAGGCGTTGCCGAGTAAATTTTCCATAAGGGTGGTTATTAGTCCTGTGTCTGCGTACACCGTCATATCGGCGTCGCAGTGCCAGTCGACGTGAACGTCTAGTTTTTGATCATCTACGCTATCGGCACCAGCTAGTCTGGAAGGTGAGTTGGCACATACTCTGCTGAACACCTCTTCACTGATTTGCGTTAAGTTGACATTATCTCGTTGTAATTCGTGCCGGAATACGCGGGATAGCTGAAGAAGGTCTTTGATTAGTGTGTCCATACGTTTGGCCGCAGTAATTACGCGGTTAAACATGTCTTGCTGTTCATCCGATATGGTATCCCCAAGTTCTTCTTCAAGGGCGCTGCTAAAACCGTGTATCGAGCGTAGCGGGGCACGTAAGTCATGGGATATTGAATAACAAAAAGCTTCTAGTTCTTCGATAGTCTCTTTTAGCTTTTCTGTCCTTTCTTGAATCATTAATTCAAGGTTGTCATTAGTGTTTTGGATGAGTTTGTTTTTTTCTTCGATGGTATCGATACGTTGATTAAAGGCACTTAATAGCGCACCCAGCTCATCCTCTTTATGTGAGTTTGGAATAGGGATTCGTTGAGTATCCTCATTTAACGTATTGGCATGTGCCTCTAAAATGACACGTGTTAACGTGGCATGAAAAACGACGAGTAAAATAAGTGATAAGATGATATTGCGAATAATTCCGGAAAAAAACACCACAACAGAGCGATCAAAGAAAGACTCAGAAGATAAATTTGGGTTAATTTCAATGCTTAATTTACCCACGTGTTCGCCAAATACCACCTGCTCTTGAAGATCTAATGATATTGTCGTATTGGAACCAAAAACATCGTAAGGCAGGTGGGTGAGACTACCATCTTCTGGCTTCTTCGAAGCGGCTAATGCACGGCCAAAGTCATCGATGATTTGAGCGCTAACAATGGATTTATAACCCACTAGCCCTTCGGTGACTTGTAATGCTGCAGGTGCATCAAAATTGTAGGCCGCAAAAGAGGCTGGTTGAGTCATTGAGGCAAGAATTTGATTGAGTATTTCGTGTTGTTCTTTCTTATGCCCCTGGTAATCCACCAACACTTGGACAAAACTTAACAACGTACCCACAATGAGAGCAGCAACGATAACACTTCGAGCTTGTCGGTATGCCAGACGATTTCGGAGGGGGATATTGATTTTGGCCATGTTCTATATTGTTGGTAGTTTTTTAAGGCTAATTATGCGGTTGATGCTGTAAGTGTAGTCGTGCAAATGAAAATATGTAGTTTCTAACTGTTTTTCATAGGGTTATCGAATGATAAAGGAAAAAGTAAATAGACCGGCGTATCAACTAAAAAACATCATATTGCCAGAATGGGTGACAGAAGAGATCCCGCTAGGGATGGAGATTGAAGGTGAGGAAGAGCGGATGGCTATTGCTATTAAGCTTTCACATCGACAGGTGTTAGAAGGTACTGGGGGGCCCTTTGGTGCGATAGTGTGTGAGTTGGGCTCTGGACGGGTGATTGGGGTTGGTGTAAATCAAGTGACAAACAGCTGTTGGAGCGGTGCTCATGCGGAATTTATTGCTTGGACGATGGCTCAGGAGGTGACAGGACGTTATGACTTGGGTCGTGATTACGCGGTGGGGTTATATTCTAGCGCACAGCCTTGTGTGAGCTGTTGGGGAGGGTTGTTTTGGACGGGCATTTCTCGTTTGGTGTTTGCAGCAACCAAGAGGGATGTTGAACAGTATGCGGGATTTGACGAAGGCCCTTTGCCAAGTGATTGGGACGTGGAGTTGACCAAGCGAGGCGTGAGTGTTCAAAGTGGACTGCTTAGAGATAAGGCGGTGATGGCCCTGCGGGAATATGCTCGATTGGGTGGAGAATGTTATAACTCTAATTCTAACACCGGTAGCCCAAGGGCTGAATAAAATGTGTGCGGCAAAGGTGGATATGAGAAACGTAACGCGACATGCAGCCATTTTTATCTTGTTCATTTTCGGCTTGAGTTCAGTGGCGATGGCGGACGGTATGTTGATAAGACATATTCGGCCGGAAGGAAAGCTGGATAAGAGAAATGACTACTACATTGCGTTATTAAGGTTAGCCTTGGAAAAAACAGAGGCGAAATACGGACGCTTTCGTTTAGCTAACAAACAATTTGTTGATGTGGTTTGGTCGATGACATCAAAGGAGAGGGAGGACGTGTTATTGCCCATTAGAATTCCTCTTTTGAAAGGGCTTTTGGGGTACAGGGTTTTCATTATAAGAGAGCAAGATAAGGACAGATTTAAACGGGTACAAACGTTAGAGGACTTGAGTGTATTGGTTGCAGGCCAAGGGCTTGACTGGCCGGATGTTTCAATTCTAAGAGCAAATGGCTTAACGGTTACAGTGGGGGCCAGTTATGACGGTCTTTTTGATATGTTACATGCGGGTCGGTTTGATTATTTTCCTCGGGGAATGAATGAGCTATGGACTGAAGTCAAAGCGCATGAGGAAAAAGGGTTTGTTGTGGAAGAAAGGCTACTTTTAAAATACCCTGCTCCCGCTTATTTTTTTGTTCATAAAGACAATACAATGTTAGCGAATAGAATTAACGAAGGCCTGTTACTGGCCATTGAGGACGGTTCTTTTGATGTTATGTTTTATGAACACCCTACTAATAAAGGGGTTTTTAAATTGACAAATATAAAAAATCGAAAGGTGTTTGATTTGAAGAATCCGTTACTTCCCACCGAAACACCTCTCGATGACCATAGATTGTGGTATTTGCCTTAAAGCTTTTTCTTTTGTCGTAAGCTAAGCGCACCAAATCCAAGTAGCATTAGCGCAAGCGTGGATGGTTCGGGGACGGCTGTTGCACGAACAAGCCATGAGCCATTGATGCCCTGACTGTTTGGATAACCACCTGCTAACGTGTTTGCCATTAATACATTATTGAAAGGGTCTGCGCCATCATATAAGAAAAGAGCGGTATGATTATAATTGGTTGTTGGATCGATGTCTGCAAGAAGGCCTACAGAGGTCGGGTATGGATAGTAAGGGCTAGGGGAGGATTGGGCATCTCCAAATAGATAGATGAGGTCGAGCATTTCAGAGTCAGAAATGCCATCAACAAAGCCGCAAAAATTGGAGCCGTTGGAGCAGCTGTTTTTGGGTGTTACACCCTGATCAAATAACATATGCTCCCATTCTATAGCTGTCGCATATTGCCATCCTTCAAGTTGCCCCCCAGAAGAAATTTCACCTGAAACTTGGTTGTAGGATTTGCCATAGGTTGATTCCAGCTTTAGCCAGTCTAGTCCGGAATTTGTATCGGTTATATAATCACCGTTATCTATCAGTGTGGCGTTAGCGTTAAGTGAAAACATTAGTGCAAGTAGGCCAAGGTATTTTTTCATCTTATTAGTGTCCTTTTATTGAGTTTCTCCTAAGTGAGTTAATAAGTGCAACAATTAGGCCTGTCGCTTGCTTTTGTTAATATTCACATTTTTTCAATAGGAAAACGCTATTTTCTGTATGTTTTTCCAGCGATCTGTTTGTATGTTGAGCAATTAAGGCGAGGGAGGGAGAGGAGGGGATTGTACAAAAACATCAGCTTATTTAAAGGTGTCAAAAAAACCGACACGGCCAGGGAGTTGACAGAAGGTATGGCTCAAGCATAATGAATTTCTATATGTGTACATGGGAATAATAGGGAAGTTTTGTTTTGCTAGTTATAAGAATAATAACGGTTTGTATTTTTTTGTTAGGGTTGCCAGCCTGTATTCAAAATTCCATTTTAAAATATCCATCAAAAACTGTTAGTGAGAAAGGCGGAGCGCTGATGGTGTCTGGAGAAGGGGTGCCTGTTTCTGTGGGAACTGAGTTTCAAAGGGCGATACAGGTCATTGATAGTTACCGTGTGATTGATGAAGTCTCGTTTCAAGTAACCCCTGAAACCTGGATGAAGAAATTCCTTAACTTGCTTGACCCGTATCGGGATTTTATGCTGCAAAAAGACATTGATGTGATTATGCAGGCAGCAGATAATTTGTATCAGAAATTGTTGGCGGGGGAACCAGAAGCTCTCAAAAGTTTATACGACGTTGTGAACTGGCGGATGGCAATTACTGTTGACCAAGCGTCACGCTGGTTGAAGAGTGAACCTGCTATGCGACCTAAAGCAAAATATCAAAAACCACAACGTTGGGCCGATAGTGATAAAGCTTTGCGGCAGCGTTGGCGAGATAAAGTATTTTATTTGGGTTTGCCTGATATGGTTGCAGGAGAGCGTTGGAATGGTGTTGCAAAAAGAATATTAAGTGCGTACCAGCATCAGCAAACTTGTTTACAAGAATTTGATAATGGGAAATTATTGGAGTATGCCGTAGCAGCTTATGCTCAGCTTGTTGGGGTTGATGCGACATATTTACCCATGCGGAAGAATCTCAATGCCCCGACTCCCAATGTACCGACCCCCAAAGCCCCGCTAGCATCGCAGGGAGCTAATCAATGTGAGCTGCCTTTTATATCTACTGATGACCGGAACCGGTCATTCTCATCGCAGACATTCCCAATACTCGCGGGGGGGGTTGCAACAAGCGTGTCGGTGTTAACGTTGCCGAACTTTGATGGAGGGATTACAAATAATAAAACACTCCAAGAAAAAATCATAAAGCAGGTAATGGAGTTTCAAAAACAGAATGTAACAGGTTTGGTGGTCGACTTGAGGGGGAATGTCGGAGAATCTATTGGTGATGCAATCTTTATCTCGAAGATGCTATTTGGGTCAGGCTTATTAGTGCAGAAGAAGGAGTTTGAAGGTGTACTTTCTGTTGTGGAATATGTGGGAGATAAGCTGTATCGCGGTTCGGTTGTGATGCTTGTTAATCGTTTTACTTCGGGAGCTGCAGAGGTCTTGGCATCGGCAATGCAAGGCCGAAAACAAGGTGTTGTTATTGGAGAGCGAAGCCGCGGGATTGGTAAATATAAAGATGCAACACCGTTAAATAATGGTGTGTTAGAGGTGGTGATTGGGGAATATATGACCTTGGCTGGGCATGCAATCAATGATATTGGCGTATCTCCAGATGTTGAATTTGTCTTTATGAAATCGAGAGTAAGGCATGATGCTAAGTCTTACGTTGTCGCATTATCTAAACGTACGTCTTTTGTGCGTCCATCTCGTCAGCGACAAACGGCTTTGAATGCCCCCCTGCCTTATTTACGCATGAAGCAAAAGTTACGAGTGGATTCAAGTGATTCTGTACCAAGTTATATACTAATGAAACGTCAGGAAGACAATTATGCATCGCGACGAAATGTTATGGATATTCATAACCAAAAGCAGGTGTATAGAAAGCTGTTGTCTGCACAAGCTCAGTTAGCCAAAACTGGAGTTCGAGATGTTGAGCTCTTTCAGGGGTTACAGATTACTCAAGATTGGATCGGGGTTAAAAATACAGGAATGCGAAGCTGGTAGCGAAAAGGGGCAGCCCCTCTACTCAAATGCTCGTTTCCACTCTGCTCGTTGTAAATACCATTCATCATCAATCTTTTCCCAATCTGTAGTGAAGCGGTAAGCCTGACCTTCGTTGGGGATCAGCCCCGTTCCGCCTGACGTGTTACTCGTGGCGATGACGTTAAATGTTGCACTTGCTTGGTTGTGGTATATCTCATTAATTGAAATGTTTACGTTTGTGAGCAAAACAGAGATACGTTTGTATTTTAGGAAGCTAAGCATCAGCATGCGCTGAGTGTCTTTTTTGGTACGAAGGTGTTTTGCGCTGAAGGTGTCGCTAAGGCGGCCTAATATGGCGCTAGTATTCCTGCTCTCAACATCTTCAGCAATACCGTGAATATGATCGCTGATTTGCTGTGAATCCGGCGGGGCACTACATCCCGACAAAGAGAATAAGAAAAGCAGATAAAGTAAAGTAAGCAGACTAAGGGGGTTGCGAGTCATAGCTAATTGCCGTTGGTTATATTTTTGTGTTAGCTGATTTTAGCGTATTATAGGCAACTTTGCGTTAATCTGAGTTTGGTTTGAGTGGGTGTGTTATGTGGTATTTTGTTATCGCGATGATGGTACTGGTTGTCCTTGTGTTATCTATGGTTGCCTGGAAGATGTGGCAAAAGGTATTTGCTGCACAGGAGGCTGAGAAAGTTGCTCAAGAAGAAGGGGATGCAGCTCATGCTCTGGCTGCTCAAGAAAAAATTGATTATATCTTTGAGAGCCTAAATGTCATTGCATCCAGTTTACTTGATGATCAAGTACGTGTTGCAGAGGGCTGTATTCGAATGGCGGTGTTGATGGATAGTTTGCCATTGAGTTGTGAGTCAAAACACTACTTTTCGCCCGTATTTGAGGTTTACAATCAAACTCGACATATACCCACCCATGAAAAATGGAAAGCGTTGGATCGAAAGCAGCAGAAAGCTTTTGAACAGGAATTATTTGCCATTGAGAAAAGTATGCTTGAGCCGATTAAAGAGATTATGCTGGCGGTTAAAGCCAAGCCATTTTCGATGCAAAGTTATATTAAGCAACATTAATGTGCTGCGTGGCGGGGTAACAGGAGGTTTGTGCCAATGGAGAGTCTGGTAGAATTAAAGGCCTATTTATTAGCAAAAAAATCTGCAGAAGAGACCTACCCCTTTGGGCCAGAGGCGATAGTGTTTAAGGTTAAAGGAAAATTGTTTGCGATTGTGTCCGAGCAGGGAGAAGGTGCAATACATATTAATCTTAAATGTGACCCAGATGAAGCTCAAGCTTTACGGGATGTTTTTGAATCGATAAAGCCAGGTTACCACATGAATAAAAAACATTGGAACACCGTGCATTTGCCTGGAGACGTACCAGCGGGAGAGTTGATGCGGATGATTGATCAATCTTATGCGTTGGTTGTGAAGGGGTTAACAAGGGCGTTGCGTGCAGAGCTCAATTTGTAACACTTGATATGTGAAATGAGCTTTTGACTCATATGACTTGGTATTGGTTTCCCGAGAATGCAGCTGGTGATAAGTTTGCATTATAAAAATAGACCGTTGTTTTTTGGTCTATCATTACAATGCTTTTATATAAGGTCGGTGCGCTTTAGTGTTGAAACTACATTTTGGGGATAGTATTTGCGATGGTTCTTAAGGCCATCCAAAAACTTACCATTTTTGTTGATAGACCAGGTTTTCCATTGTTTAGGATGCCAACAGAAATATCTCGTTCAGGGTCAGCATAACCAACAACATTAATTAACCCTAAATGGCCAAAAGCTTTTGGAGTATCACCTTGGTACAAGCTTAAGCGAGATCGTCCTAGCATAAAACCAAGGCTATACCGCATCGGCAGTCCTAACATGCGATCAAACGTTGCGTGTGTTTGTTCTGATGTGGCTCTACGGATAGTTTCAGGTTTTAGCACTCGAACGCCATTTAACTCCCCCCCTCGCAATAACATTTCATAAAAACGAGACGTTTCTTCTGCCGTGCCGATAACATTTGCTGCGGGTAAAATGCCGGTTAAAAATCGAGGGTCATTAGAGATTTCGACAGCCTCTTTGTAGGTAACCCCCAATACTTTTGTGACAAGATTTTCACTCCATTGCGGAAATGGATATCCAGTGTAAACATTAGGAGCAACTTCTGATACTCGGTCTTTGGAGATACCAAAATTAAAGGTGTCAAAATTAAGTGGATCTAAAAAATTCTTTTGAAGATACTCACGAATACTCATTCCGGTGATGGCTTCAACCAGCTCTCCCATCATAAATCCACCGGTAATCGCGTGATACCCCATTTTTCGTCCGGCAGCCCATTGCATCGGTGCATCTGCCATGATTTTTCGTATCGCACCAGGGGTATGCAGATTGTCGAGGTCAAGGGCGTTAGTAGGTACTTTGGGAATGCCCGCGTGATGTGTCAGTACGTGGCGAACGGTGATGAATCGTTTGGGCCCTTGTGAAAATTCAGGTAAGTAATGACAAATAGGTTCATCTAGGTGTATTAAACCCTTCTCATCAAGGTGATGAATCATCATAGCAGCAATAGCTTTGGACGATGAGTAAAGGTTAAAAAGTGAATCTGGCGTGGCTCGTATTTTCTCAGCGTGAGATGTATCGTTTGGGCCGTTGCCGTGGGTGTGACCAATAGCCCGGTTTAGGAATATTTTTCCGTGGCGACGAATACAAACGGTAATTGCGGGGTGAAGCCTGCTTTGGTAACACTTGACGATGGCATTCCAAATAGTTTCCACTTGAGTTGATGTTAAGCCCACATCGGATGGATCACATTCAGACTGGCTGTTAATAGTGGTTACATCATTTGGGTGATATATGTTTACCAGATTTTGTTTACTGCTCATAAAGTTATACTGCCATTTCTATAATATTACCTTGAGTATAGCGTGATAGGTCTACTATGTAGACTGTTTGGTCATTGGGGGTTAGTTAATCCATTTGATTTTTGCTAAGTCAAGGCGGCCTATTCTATCGTTATGAAGGGTACCAAGGTATAGGAACCCTTTGTGTTCTTGCGCGGACGTAATCTCTTTTAGTGTTTCGCCAGAAGGGTCGTGCAGGCTGCCTTCAATGTTGCCTTCCTCATCCATAGCAAGCACTAGTCCATAATCAATAGGCTTGGGTTTGAGTGATGGAGGTAATTTGGCTGAGATATTCTTGAGCCACGGTGTAGGGTGTAATTTGTCTACTGTGGGGAGCCTTAGTGTAGGGAACGCTACCCAGAACCGACCGTTACGGTTGCTGGAAATTCCATCAGGGAAGCCGGGCAAATTGTCGGCAAAAATATCATGAGATCCTGCTTTGTCACCTTTTAACCAATACCGAATGATTCGGTAACGCCACGTTTCATTAACGAGCACAAAGTCTTCCTGTTGGGATAAGGCCACGCCATTACTGAAGTACATATTATCAATGAGTGTTGTTGTTTTCTTGGTTGCTGGGTCGTATACCAAAAAGCGGCCGTAAGGTTTAGTCTCTAGCAAATCGAGCATGTAGTTCGCTTGATTCCATTTGCTTGATGCGTCGGTGAAGTAAATTTTTCCGTCGCTTGCAATATCAACATCATCAGTAAAAACAAAAGGTATGCCGTCAGCACTAGATGTTAAGGTGGTAATTTCACCTTGAGGGTTGATAGAGAGCAATCCCTTGTATGCATCACACACAATTAAATTATTGCTGCTATCAAAATGTAAACCCAGGGGCCGACCTTGAGTGTTTACCCACGTTTCAACGGATCCATCAACAAGCACTCTTTTAATTAGCCCATCTTGAGTGCCTCCGTATAACCGGCCTTGTTGATCTATTGCCACATCCTCAGGCCCATAAATATTACCTTTTGCCAACAGGTCTGCAGAGGCAAGTAGGTTGTTTGGTTCCGCTACATCAGCTAGTTCCGGGGCTATAGGAGGTGTCCAGGCTGCGGAATTGATAGGCGATGGGGATAACACGAGTGCAAGTCCCAGTACAATAGTGCCAATTACTGCACCCAGTAGAATTTTTTTCATAATAAACAATGCCTTGAAATAGGGTGTTAATGTCGACGTTAAAGGTTACATCTTAAAAAAGAAATCACCGTTTTGCGAGCGCTTATGTTCGGCGTTGTTTGTGATTGCATTTATTGACAGCAGCGACATGTGCAGTAGGCGCTTGGGCGATATGCGGGTGACATACCTGCTTATGTGTCGCAATGCCGTTTATGAGACATTGTGTTTAGTAGGATCATTAAGCACAATCGAGACTACCAACATTGGCAAAAGTTATAAGTGAGTAGAGGTGATAACCATGGATAATGTTCTTGGAAAAAACGTTTCGAAGGAATGTATCGCTACATCAGCATCATTAACGGCTGCGCTGGAGCCAGCTCAGCAGGTTTCAGAAATGTCTAAACATGATTGGTTGAGAGGCCCGTGTTATCACCAGGAAGAGTTGCCAGTTGAAGATAGAATTAAGTCAGCTTTTCTTGATGTATTGATCCGTACGCCATTTCACAAAATTCGAATGGCAGAAGTTGCCAAAATGTCGGGCACATCAAGGCAAAATATTTATCGTTATTTCTCATCAAAAGAAGAGATATTTCGTGCTGCAGTTGATGACTTGTTCGATGAGTTTTATGAAAAAGCAACGCCGTTTTTACAAGACGCAGAAACGGACTTTTCATACTTCTTTATTTTTCTTGTTTATAGTGAGGTACAGAAACATCATGATGTTTTTTCATCAATGTTGAAGTCCGGTGAAGACGATGTACTTCGACAGCAAATGCGACGTTATTATCGGCGTTTTGTTGGAAAGATAGTGCGAGAATCGAAAGTAGAAGTGAAAAATATCGATATGTTGGATTATATCGGAGACATTGCTGTAGGCTCTACGTTTGAATTGTTAAAGCGATGGGTGGGGAGTGGGATGAAAGAAAGCCCCCAGAAAATGGCAAAAATGCACTCGCACTTCTTTAACGGTAAGTTATCGGATTTGTTAAATGTTGATGAGGCTTTTGAGGTTGAACGTTAAATTTCTATTGGTGAGGATGTTTCGTTAACCAGTAATTTAATTTTAATGTGAGTTCATCAAAATCAATAGGTTTTGGTGTGTAGTCATCCATGCCGGCTTCTTCGCATAAGGTTCTATCCAGTGTTGTTGAATTGGCGGTCACTGCGATGATAGGTGTTTTTCTGATTTCTTCTCGGGATTGTCGGATGATTTTTGTTGCTTCAAAACCATCCATGATTGGCATCTGACAGTCCATTAATATGATGTCGATAGAGTTGTTGTCTAATGCAACAATGGCCTCTTCTCCGTTTGCTGCGGTGATAACATTAAGCCCATACTTTTCACAGAATTTACGTTCTACTAACTGATTGACCGGGTTATCTTCGACGATCAAAATAACTTTGTTTGAGGTGTCTAGTTTATCTTGAGGTTGCAAGACAGAAGAACTGTTTTCTGTACATTTTCGTAATGGCAGGTCTATGGATACAGTGGTTCCATGATCCTCTTCTGAACTAACATTAATTTCACCGTTCATTAGTGATAACAGTGCGCGGCAAAACGGAAGCCCGACGCCAAGTCCCCCAAATCGCCTAGTGGAGTTTGACTCCAGTTGTTGGAATAATTTGAAAATCAATTCGAGCTTTTCAGGGCAAATACCGATGCCTTCATCGGTTATCGTAAATGAGAAATTTAACAACTCGTCGTGATGGGGGTGCTCTGATAGGCGGGCCGTAATTGATATGTTGCCGTGGTGACTGAATTTAATGGCATTGTCGACAAGGTGCCACAGTATTCTAGAAAGTTGTGCTGAATCGGCAAGGAAGCAATCATTTTCAGCTATATCAATATTAGAGCTGAATGACAGTGACTTGCTTTGGGCCGATTTCTCCCCTTCCTCTTGTATACGCGTTATCAGCTTGGATAATGAAAATGTGTGGTTTTCAAGCTTAAGTGTTCCAGCAAATGCCTCTGTTAGTATGAGGATGTTCTCAACGAGATTACATAAATCAGAGAGTGAACGATCTGCGGTAGCGAGTAATTCTTTTTCTTCGCTGGGAATTTGATCGCTGTGTTGTAATAGGTAAAGAGCACCTTGGGCGCCGTTAAGGGGTGTTCGTAATTCATGATTAATAATGGTGAGAAAGTCGTCCTTGATTTGATTGCTGTTGGATAATTTTTCCAACGATTGGCGTAGTGCTTTAGTTCGTTGTTTTACGACAGATTCTAATGAGTCCTGGTACATTTTTAATTGCATATGTATTTTGATACGGGCAATCAATAGAGGTACATTAATGGGTTTGGTGATGTAATCTACGCCACCGGCACTAAAACCTTCTTCTTCTGCGCTGCTAATGTCTTCAGATGTGACAAATACGACAGGGATTGCTTCTGTGCTTGGGTTGTTTTTCAGACGACGGCAAGAGTCGAAACCATTGAGCCCTGGCATCAATACATCCATCAGGATTAGCTGGGGCTGCAAGTCTTGAGCAAGCGCTATTGCTTGGTTGCCTGATGATGCGGTTTTAACTTTGTATCCTGCATCAGTTAGTGTTCGTTCCAATAACATAACCATTTCTGCTGCATCATCAACAACCAATATGTCTGGGTGGCGCTCTTTAGCTTGCTCTTTGGAATGTAATAATTCTAGCTCTTGTCGTCTGGCGTGGATTGCTGCGTCAACTTTTATGGAAAGCAGGGCGTCATCAATAGGGTTAGCCAAACAATCAAAGGCACCTAACTTCAAACCCTTAACGGTGTTGGCAATAACTGCACACTCTTCGCTGAGTAAGATGACGGGTATAGCTTTTGTGTCTTGGCGCTGTTTGATTGATTGTAGGATGGAAAAACCGTCAAAATCATCATTGTGGACGTCGATAACGATGGTCTCAGGGATAAGCTGATGCGCTAGCTCTATGCCGCTAATGGCTGATTTTGCACTATAGACTGGGTAGTTAACCGATAAAATTGCACTTATTAGGTCTCGATCACTCTTCGAGTCACTGATAATCAAAATCGACATGCTTTCTTTCCCTGCCCCGGTTATCAGCAAAAAGCTGATGTTCTGTTAGCTGATGATCTATTAAGTGTAGCTGGCTCTGGGAAAGTCTCTAGATCATTGCATTCTATAAGTTACAAGCATGATCGTGCCAATAATCATGCAAAATGCAGACATAATGCCTCTCCATAGCCAGGAAACATGCTTAAGCCCCATAAAATAATCAACCACCAGCTGGCCTTTGACAATTAACACGAGAATAATAAAACTAACCATATGAGGGGTGCTTGTACCAAACTCTCCAATCCATGCGGCAATGCCGCTTAATGTGATAAGAAGCAACCAAATAATGGTTATGTGTGTCGACGAATGGCTAGAAGAATGCATGGGAGCCTCCTTATGTTTTCATTGTTGTCATTAGTGGATGACATAGACAAGGGGGAACAGCACAATCCATACTAGATCGACCATATGCCAATATGATGCCCCCGTTTCTACACCATAATATTCCTCGGAGCTGTAGCGCTCGCGATACGCATTCCAGGCAACAGTAGCGAGAATCACAATGCCAAGCAAAACGTGGGCAAAATGAAAAAAAGTGAGTAGGTAATAGAACATATAAAACGTATTGGTGGATAAGTCATAGCCCGCAGCAATGGTTTCGCTGTACTCCCATAATTTGACGCCAACATAAACGCCAGCGGCGAGAATGGCCGTGAATAACCAGCGGGCACAGGTCAGGTGTTGGTTTTGCTTGATTGCATTTACCGCCAATACCACAAAGTAACTGCCGGTAATGAGTGCAATCGTATTAATGAATCCTGCCAGTCGATTTAAGTGCGCATGGCCTTCTGCAAACAACTCGGGGTTGTTTAGGCGTACTACGGTATAGGTGATGAATAGCAAACCAAATACACCCAGTTCGGCCAGGATAAAAATCCAGATAGCAAAGTCGCCGGGAAGTGACTGTTTTGTTGATGCGGTGTCCATAACTAACGGTCATCATTGAGTGGGAGGAAGATGAGAAGAAAAGGGTAAGTGTGGTAATGTTAATGCTAAGTCATTGTTGATGCGTTGATTCCTGTCAAGAAGGGGTTGGATGTTGTTTTCGACCTGTTGGATGAGATCACTGCGTGTTGATTTAGTGCTTTTCAGTGCTTCTATGAGGGTGACCCTATGAAATTTAGTCTTATGAGTGTTCGAAAAACTGGTGCGCTAACAATAATGTTTTTGGCTATCTTTGGTCTTCCGGTGGCGATGGCTGCAGAGGTGCGAAAGGATTTCTTGTCGGAGTTCGTGTTAGGGAAATACCTGCTGGTGGGTAAAAGTGTTGATTCGCCAAGCACCTATTTTGATCATGTTGAGATATATTCTGAAGAGGAAGAATTAAAGGTTAGGCGAAAAATTGGTTCTGAAACAGTGCTCGGTAGCGCGAGAATAGATAATGCTGATCGAGGTGGCGTGAAGGTGCTTCGTGTGACGTTTGAGAGTGAAGGGCAGTTATACAAAAAAACCTGTTTGATTCATGGGGATTTGGATAACTATGCCAGAATTAGCTGCTACCTTTACCTATCGGAGGGGAAAACTGAGCAACCTGGATTAGAAGTGTTGTTTGTTGATCACTCCGCGTCAAAGTAGTTTAAGTTAAGCCTTTTAGCACTTGTAGCTTTTATAGCCTGGGACTTCCGATAATAGATTTTTAGATCTTACAAAAATACCGTTACCACGACCTATTTCTTTGTCTTCGGAATCATAAACAATGGATTCGACAATCCACTGACTCCGGTTCTTATTGACTACATTACCTCTAGCAATCATTTTACCCGAGCTTATAGGGCGAGTAATATAGGTTGTGAAAGATGTGGTTAGCACGAAAAACTCAGGCTCTAAGGCGTTGGCTGCAAAAAATGCGGCGTCATCTAACATCTTAAAATAAACCGACCCATGAGTTGCCCCTGCGGCATGGAACATTTTTGGTTCAATGTCGATGCTGATTTCTGCCTTGCCTTCCGTTATTTCCATAACGGGGCTATAAAACTCATTGATGGGGGCTGCTTGGTACATTGCTTCTAAAGCACGGTAATGATCACTTGTATTCATATAGTAGGGCTATATCAGTTGGGCTATTTATATTTTTATGACGGTTCAGCTAGGTAGTTATCCAGTCGGTATATATATACCGACTGGATAACTACTGTTTCTTCGCTATTTACAAAAAGGTCGTTTATAGAAAATTATTTAAACGTTCTTTAATTAATGCGTTGGCATCGTTCATAATAGTGCTAATCAATTCTTCACACGTTGGGATGTCATTAATTAATCCTGCAACCATTCCGCATGACCATGCGCCTGCATCCATATCCCCTTCCATCATAATCTTAGGGTAAACCCCGGCAACCTCTTCGATGATATCTTCGAATTTAAGGTCTTTGCCAAGCTCTTGTTCTTTTGCTAAAAGGCGCTCTACTGCGGGGTTAACCATTACACGCTCAGTATTTCTAAGAGAGCGCATAACTAACCGGGTATCCAGTTCAGAGGCCGCAACGATGGCTTTTTTAACGTTCTGATGTACTGGAGCTTCTTGAGTCGCAATAAAACGTGTGCCCATATTCATACCATCAGCGCCCATTGCAAGGGATGCAACAAGTGAGCGTGCATCGGCCATACCACCAGAGGCAACAAAAGGGATTTTAAGCTCGTCGGCTGCACGAGGAAGTAAAATCATGTTAGGGATATCGTCTTCACCTGGGTGGCCGCCACATTCGAAACCATCTACCGATACCGCATCACAACCAATGCTTTGTGCCTTTAATGCATGGCGAACGGAGGTGCATTTATGGATAACTTTAATGCCTGCTTCTTTCATGGCGGGCATATATTTCTCAGGGCTACGACCTGCGGTTTCTACGATTCTAACACCGCCCTCAATAATTGCTTTAATGTAGCCAGGATAATCTGGTGAGCTTACTGTGGGTAAAAAAGTAAGGTTCACGCCAAACGGCTTGTCTGTCAATTCATTACACTTTGCAATTTCTTTGGCCAGATCTTCTGGAGAGCGCTGTGTTAGACCCGTAATCATTCCAAGTCCGCCAGCGTTTGATACGGCTGCTGCAAGCTCTGCAAAGCCAACAAAATGCATGCCGCCTTGAATAATTGGGTGTTCGATGCCAAATAGTTCGGTGATACGTGTTTTCATTGTCTGACCTTGTTCATTGGGTTTGTTTTAACAGTCTTCTCTTAGAAGCATTGACTAAAAAGCGCTTATGCAAAATATCATGAATAGGATGTTCAACATAGTGGGCATTTGAGCATAAGCGCAAAGTGGATGGTAGTGTCATTTTTGTCAGAGGAGGCAATTGCTACGGCTGTGTAGAGTGGGGGTAATAAACTGTTATGCGCAGTATGAGGCGGCTCCATGAAAGGCTACATTACTGTTGTTATGTCTCGCTGGTTGTATTCCAGATAGTAAAAAGCCTCAAAGAGATGACGCACTTTGAGGCTTTTTACTTTTAACGCCACTTAATGTCCGCGTTACGCTATTTCACGTTAGGTAATAGTGTAAGAGAACGTACCTTCTTCATTGACGTTGATATGTACGTGTTTGATTTCTGTACCTTCTGCCATCTTAGACAAGAACTCGCTGGCAAGCTCAGGCAATATAGTACGCGAAATAATATGCTCAATATTTCGAGCGCCGGTATCCACTTCTTGGCTACGCGCAACAATGTGAAGAGGTACATCTTCGTCATAGCTGAATGTAGCACCGTAGTGTTCGTCAACACGTTTCTCAATACGCTTCATATTTAACCCACAAATCTTGATGAGGTTTTCATCATCGAGAGGGTAATATGGAATGATGTCTGCACGGCCTAAGAATGCAGGTTTGAACCATTTCAATAACTCAGGTCGGAAGTTGTCTAAGAGTACTTCTGGATCTGGCTTCTCTTCTGATGCTTCACAAATGGCTCGAATAGCTTCTTCACCGGCATTGGATGTCATGATAATGATGGTGTTTTTAAAGTCGATATCGCGACCTTCGCCATCTTTAATGGTGCCCTTATCAAATACGTTATAGAAAATATCTTGAACGCCTCGGTGTGCTTTTTCCATCTCATCCAAGAGAATGATGCTATAGGGTTTGCGACGTACTGCTTCGGTTAAGACGCCGCCTTCACCATAACCGACATAACCTGGAGGAGAGCCTAGCAACATTGATGTTTTATGTTCTTCTTTAAACTCAGACATGTTGATGGTGGTGACATTTTGTTCGCCACCATACATCATGTCAGCAAGCGCCAGTGCAGTTTCAGTTTTACCAACACCTGATGGCCCAACCATGAAGAACACACCAACGGGTTTACGAGGGTCTTTTAGTCCGGCTCTTGATGTACGGATGGCTTCGGCAATGGCTTCTAGTGCATGGGACTGACCGATTACACGAGCTTCCATGTGATCTTTAAGCTTGACGATGTTTTCAATTTCATCCCCGCCCATGCGACCCACTGGAACCCCTGTCCATTGTGCAACCACTTCGGCAACGGCTTGTGCGTCAACGACAGGGTTCATTAGTGGTTCTTCACCTTGTAGTTCTTGAAGGTCAAGAGTGAGTTGTTTGAGTTCTGCTTTCAGCTCTTTACGTTCCTCATCAGTCAGAACAACAACATCATCCCCTTCCGCTTTTTGATCTTTATGAATCTTACCTAAAAAGTCTTTTTCAATAGTCTCCCGGACTTCACGAATCTTAATAACAAAATCTTTTTCAGCTGCCCACTGAGTCTCCAGTGATTGCAGACGCTCGGCTTCATTTTCCATGTTAAGCGTTAATTCAGCAATGCGCTCTTCGCATCCGCCACTTGTCGCATCTTCTCGCTCTAACATCTCAATGTTGCGTTCACACTGCTCAACGTATCGTCGGGAATCTTCGATTGTTGCTGGCGTGGTTCCTAAGCTTAACGAAACTTTGGCGCAGGCCGTATCTAACAAACTCACCGATTTATCGGGAAGTTGGCGACCAACAATGTAGCGGCTTGATAATTTAACAGCTTGCTCGATAGCTTCACCTAGGATACGCGTTTTATGATGAGTCTCGAGCATTTTTGCAATGCCCCTCATCATATCGATGGCTGTTTTTTCGTCTGGCTCTTCTACCTTAACTACTTGGAAGCGACGAGTTAATGCAGGGTCACGTTCAAAGTATTTTTTGTATTCAGCCCATGTAGTGGCTGCTATGGTGCGAAGTTCGCCACGGGCTAGCGCAGGTTTTAATAAGTTTGCCGCGTCGCCTTGACCTTCTTTACCTCCGGCACCGATAAGGGTGTGAGCTTCGTCAATAAAGAGGATAATTGGTTGAGGTGAGGCTTTTACTTCATCAATAACAGAGCGAAGGCGATTTTCGAACTCACCTTTTACACTGGCTCCTGCCTGCAATAAACCTAAATCCAATGTACGTAAACATACATCTTTGATGGTTTCGGGCACATCACCTTGAGCGATACGTAGCGCAAAACCTTCAACAACGGCGGTTTTACCAACACCGGCTTCACCGGTAAGGATAGGGTTGTTTTGACGGCGGCGGCTTAGAATATCAATAAGCTGTCGAACTTCAGGGTCACGACCAAGTACGGGGTCTATTTTACCTTCAGCTGCGCGTTGTGTCAGATTGATGGTGTACTTATCTAGCGCTGGGGTGCGAGATGGTGTTGTGGCAACATCCCCATCTCCACCGCTGGCAAGTGTTGCGCCATCACCTAATACTGTGGTGGATTCTGATGTTGTGCCTACCGTCGCACGAACCATTTCTTTAACAGACTCACCAGGCATATTTTCAAACTCTTTTGAGCTATCAATAATTTGGCGGCGTGTTCGATCATCAAGCAATAATGAGGCTAGGATGTGACCGGAGGTGACCTGGCCATGACCGTATTCAACCGATGCTAATAACCAGGCTTCTTTAGCAAGGTCGACAACATTGGGTGATAGTGATGGTGGACGGCTATTGCCGTTCCTGATCTTGTCTAGCGAATTGGTGAGGTCACGTGACAAGTTGGATAGATTAACTTCGTAGCGTTCCAATATGGCAATCATATCGGTATCGGATTCTTCGAGTAACTTTAGCAACCAATGCTCTAGTTCCACGTCATAATGCGCACGGGAGAGAGCTAATCCGGCTCCGGCTTCTAGGGCGTTACGCACTGTCGGGTTTAAACGACCTATCAGTGATTTTAAGTTTATATTGATCATGCAGTTGTATCCTTCGCCTTGGGTGGTGCTTCCGATGTATGTTGCTGATGTTATAGAATAAGTGTTGGTAAAAACAAAGGTAAAAATCACACTTTGCTAACCGATACGAATATCTACCGTTTTGTTTGTGCTGTCTTTTTCTGGCAAATAGCCATTCCAGCCTAGCTGAATGCCTGTTTTAGAAGAACGGGTTAATTTGGCAGGTGGCAGCTCGTTCGCTGGAATCTGTAATTGAATATCGTAGTCCAGTTCTACGCCAACATAAAGCCTCACCATTTCCTTCAGTGCATTTAATTTATCTGAACCGGGTTGAAGGGACTGATACTGTTCGTAGGTGAGGGGGGTAAGGTGTATTTTGAACTTACTTTGGGCTGTCCAGCAACGCTTGCCGAGCATGGCGTTGCATCCAAGAGTTACATTTTGACCTAATGGCTCTCGGGGAGAGGGCAGTTGTGTGAGCATGTCAGGAACAATCTCCTGCCACTGCCCAGCGAACTGTTCAATGATAACGGGGAACTGAAAGTAATCTGCCAGCATTCTTTTTAGATTGCTGGCGCTACGAGTGCCCTGGCTCCAGTATGCGGCGTATTTTAGGATGCTGTCATCGAGGTATTTTAGGCGTTGTTGTACCTGGGCTGTACCTATACCTGATATTGATCGTAAAGCGTCCGTAAATAAATCGGCATCGGGGAATCGTTTTCCTGCACTGACCCCCCATTGTGTCACTGAGCTTTTATGTGCAATGTTAAAATTACGTTCATAGGCAATTGGAAAGCGATATTTCTGAGATGCACGATAAAATAGCGATAACGTTCGATGGTTAAAATGATCGAGAAATACCTTGAAAGCATCATCTTTTAGTCGAAGTCGTTGCAAGATGAGTTCGGTGTAATGATGGGGGAGAACACCAACGGTACCGGTAAGCCCCATTAATGCAACGGTGAGATTGTATTGTTTTTTTTCTTGGTTGTTAAAAGTATTGGTTTTGGATTCCAGCTTGACGATTTCACTGGCGGGGAATGCAAGTGATTGATGCACATTAAAGCGAACGGCTTCCGTGGAGGCGGGGCGGTCGTGACCCACGGCCTCATCGGCAACGTCAATATCTTTACTGTGCTCATTAATGGCGAGCATTTCAAGTATCCGGACAGCCTGTGAAAACTCAAAGCGGCCCGGCTGTTCAACAAGTTGTTGTTTTACACTAAGGCTTTTTCGCCGGCGCGGGGTGGCCATCGCTTGAGAACTCCATCTTTGCCTTTTAATGTGGCAATTAAGCGGGTGAATGAGTTGAGTGTGCAGTACACACCAAAGAATTGTTCCAATATGCTGGCGAACATATAAGC
>MAAC01016874.1_pt1 | contig 54234 bp, 54 predicted proteins | sample 1115981 | NCBI WGS metagenome assembly MAAC01 (sample SAMN04961126, study PRJNA320927) | seawater metagenome | isolation source: sample BD02T64 sea water enriched with oil for 64 days | place: USA:Gulf of Mexico | collected 2013-07-27 | reverse complement strand
TATTTACTTCTGAATCTGTTTCAGAAGGACACCCAGATAAAGTAGCTGATCAAATTTCAGATGCATTAATAGATAATTTTTTAGCTTTTGACGCTGACTCAAAAGTTGCTTGTGAAACGTTGGTTACTACTGGTCAAGTAGTTTTGGCGGGAGAAGTGAAATCTAAAACCTACCTAGACGTTCAAAAAATTGCACGTGATGTAATTAACAAAATTGGTTATACAAAAAGTGAGTATATGTTTGATGGAAGTTCTTGTGGAGTATTCTCTGCAATTCATGAGCAATCACCAGATATTAACCAAGGTGTTGACAGAGCTAATAAAGAAGATCAAGGAGCCGGAGATCAAGGAATGATGTTTGGTTATGCAACTGATGAGACTGAAAACTACATGCCATTGGCATTAGAATTATCGCATCGTTTACTAATTGAATTGGCTGAGTTAAGACGCGAAAATAAAGATATTAAATACTTACGTCCAGATGCTAAATCTCAAGTAACTATTGAATATTCTGATGATAACATTCCACAAAGAATTGATGCTATTGTTGTTTCTACACAGCATGATGACTTTGACGAAAGTGAAACTGTCATGTTGGATAAAATTAAATCTGATATTGTAAACATCTTAATTCCGAGAGTAATTGCAAAATTACCAGCGAATATTCAAGCATTATTTACTGATAAAATCACCTATCATATCAATCCAACAGGAACATTTGTTATTGGAGGACCTCATGGAGATACCGGATTAACAGGCCGTAAAATTATTGTTGATACCTATGGAGGAAAAGGAGCTCACGGTGGTGGTGCTTTTTCTGGAAAAGACCCTTCTAAAGTAGATAGATCAGGAGCATATGCTACTAGACACATTGCTAAAAACTTAGTTGCCGCTGGTGTTTGTAAAGAAGTATTGGTGCAAGTTTCTTATGCTATTGGAGTTGCAAAGCCTACAAGCATCAATGTTGAAACATACGGAACATCTACCTTAAATCTAACTGATGGAGAAATCAGTAAAATTGTAGAGACTATTTTTGACATGAGACCTTACTTTATTGAGCAACGTTTAAAACTAAGAACACCTATTTATTCTGAAACGGCCGCTTATGGTCACATGGGAAGAACTTCTGAAGTAAAAACAGTAACATTCTCCAACCCAATGGGAGAAACTGTTTCCAAAGAAGTTGAAACATTTACTTGGGAGAAATTAGATTATGTTGATAAAGTAAGAGAAGCTTTCGGTTTCTAAAACTCATTATAAATTAAAATATATCAAAACCTCAAACATATTTGTTTGAGGTTTTTTCTTTTCCTAATTTCGACCTATGAGAAAGCAGTACTGTTTATTATTCATTCTAATGATTGCTATTGGATTTAGCAGCTGTAATAATTCTGCGGATAAAACTCTTAAAAACACCCCTAAAGGAATGGTTTGGATTCCGGGTGGTACTTTTTTACAAGGAGCTGTTCCACACGATAAAATAGCTATGATGCTTGAAAAACCACAACATAAGGTTACTGTTGATGGTTTTTATATGGACATTACAGAAGTAACCAATGCACAATTTAAAAAATTTATTGATTCTACTGGTTACATCACGGTTGCAGAGAGAAAAGTAGATTGGAATGAACTTAAAAAACAGTTACCAATCGGAATAGAAAAACCACATGATTCATTATTACAACCAGGCTCTTTAATTTTTAAGAAAACAAAAACTTCGGTACCTAACTTATATGATTTCTCTCAATGGTGGACATGGGACATTGGCACCAATTGGAAGCACCCAAAAGGAAAAAACAGCTCTATTATTGGGAAAGGAAATTATCCTGTAGTACATGTTACTTATGAAGATGCATTGGCCTATTGTAAATGGGCAAATAGGCGTTTACCAACAGAGGCAGAATGGGAGTTTGCAGCTCGTGGAACTCAAAAAAACACCACATATTTTTGGGGAAATGACGAGAACCTACTTTCTAAAAATGCCAATAGTTGGGAGGGAGAATTTCCCGTAACGAACACAAGAAAAGATGGTTTTGAAGGTCTTGCACCTGTAAAATCATATCCACCAAATTCGTTAGGGTTATTTGATATGGCCGGTAATGTTTGGGAGTTTACCTCTGATTGGTATCATGTAAATTACTACAAAGAATTAGTCAATACTAAAAACAATAATCCAAAAGGAGCAGCAAAAGCATACAATCCAAACAATTTATATCTAAAAGAAAAAGTTATGAAGGGTGGTTCTTTTTTATGTAATGCAAGTTATTGTGCTAGTTATCGAGTTTCATCTAGAATGGGAACAAGTACAGATTCTTCTTTAGAACATGTCGGATTTAGAACCGTTGCAACTTTAGAAATGATTCAATGAAAAAATTACTTCTAATTATTTTTGGAATATGCATCATTTCTGCATGCCATAAAAAAGACAATTCCGAAAATGCTTTAGAGAAAGTGCTAATTAGCTTTGAAAACCATTTAATAGAACAGCATGTTTTAGACGATAACAAAGGCATCAACTATGTAAAACTACTAAAAGAAATTGCATTAAAAAACGATGTAAATTACCAATATAATTATTCATTTATTGACACTTTAGAAAACACAAAAAGCATAGATATAACTAGGTATTTAACGCTTCACAAAGAATTGATCTTTGACAAAGCGATTGCTTATGAAAAAGAAATGTCTAATAATACTAAGGAAATGGATTTACATCCAGCTTTGGTTGCAAAAAAAATTTTATCAATTACAAGAGCTACCGATTTTGAAAACAACTACTTTAAATTGCAGTTTCTATTGTTTTTTGACCTTGCAAATATTAATCCCTAAAAAAGAATTATCCCTCCTTCAACTTTCTTATAACCTTCATTCTTGACCAAGCAATTTTGTGTCGTTTTTTATACAACCAAAGACTTCCTAAATCCAATAAAAAATAAAACAAGCTAATTCCGCTCGGTGGGTTTGCGCTCTTAAAAAATGGAATCATATCAAAAGCTGTATCTGGCCAATACCAGCATCCATAAGAAGTACCTACTATTTCTAGAAATGCAACTACAACATACATCCCTAAATAAAAAAGACGCTCTCTAGGCTTATTTCTTAACAAGAATAAAACTAGCATAGACATTAAAAAACCAAAAATATCGTTTGCGAAAATTAAAAATAATAGAGCATATACAATCACAAATGCTGAAAATAGTTTTTCTAAAAACTTTGAATATTCTTTCACTATCGATTTTTTACAAAAATAAATAACAGCGACATAGACAATAGCATGGCCTAAAGGAATATACAGAGGCACATTTTCTAACCTATAGGTGTACATTCCCAACACTACAGAAAACAGATGCTCTCCAACAAAACCTATTGCTACTGCATACAACATTTGTTCTCGAATTCTAGAATTTGATCTTGAATACACCAACACAAAACCGATAAACAATGCTATCGTAGCTAGACATTGAGTTGGCTCATATATATTGGCTAAGTATTGACTATCTAAAATTAATCCGAAAAAGATGTATAGAAATAAATATCCAAATGTGGTAAAGAAGGCGTTGAATAATGCTGATACTGTTTTGAATTTCATCTTTAAAAAATTGATTTCAACAGCTTTTCTTTTATCTTCTTTTTTAAATCATGCGGATAGACTCTATTTCCCATTAATATATCTGTCATTCCTTCACAAACTCGAGGACCATATCTTTTAATCAAAAAATTTCTTGCTCTTTCATTCTCATAAAAAAGTTTAGATAAATAAACCCCCATTTTTAATTCTGGCAATAGTGATTCTTCTAATTTCTGAGTGTAAAGCTCTTCAGACTTCTCACTATTTAATACTCCTTCAATTATTGATTGAGCAGCTAATTTACCTGAAGTTATCGCATTCGAAATACCTTCTGCACTTATTGGGTCTGCAAACCCAGCAGCATCACCTACCAAAAATACATTCTTTCTAACAAAACCATCCGTTCTAGTTGTTAATGGGATTTGAAAACCGTGAAAACTTTCGGAAACAATTTCTTTTATTCCTAAAGTTTCTATGTATTCTCTATAATGTTTTTTTAAATTGATCTTTGTTCTTCTTGCTGATGCAACACCAATAGACAAATGGTTCTTCTTTGGAAAACTCCAGCCATATCCCAATGGAACCGCATCAAAATCTAAACGAACTTGTTTAGATAACCTTTCAAAATCTTGTGGAGAAACTTCTACTTCATATTCTAACGCTGGAATTAAATAACGTGTGTCTTTCCAACCAGTAATTTTAGCCGTTGGGCTTAAAGCCCCGTCTGCCGCTATGACAAATTTAGTCTTTATATCACCTTCTGAAGTGTGTAAAGTTGATATTTCGTTAAACGAGATATCATTTAACTTATGATTTTCAAATAAAACCGCACCCGCTTCTTTTGCTTTTTCTACAAGTAAATTATCAAATTTATCTCGCATAACCATGCTGATAATTGGATCTTTTCGTTCTGGACTAAAATGAGCCCCAACCTTATCAAAGTATACATCTAACTTATAAAACTCTCTTTCTACAACAGGGCTTATATCAAAAGGCATCTCTCTTCTACCTCTAAAAGCAAAACCACCTCCACATGTTTTATATCTTGGTAAGGTTTCTTTTTCTATTATCGCCACAGAAAGGTTGTTTTCTGCAAGTGTTAATGCAGCAAAAGCACCAGCTGGACCACTTCCAATTACCGCAACATCAAATGTTTTCATTATTTATATTTTTGTAAATATATTATAACTACATCTAATAATGTATTTTTCCACCAAAAAATCAGCATAAAAAAAGCGAATATTTCTATCCGCTTATTTCAAAAAAATTCAAATAATTATAAATTATATTTTACACTAAACATGGTAATTCTTGGTTGAATTACATAGGTTGATGTGCTATTAAAAACAGCATTACTAGTATCTCTATTGATTGACAACGTATTTAAAGCATTTGTCATTTCTAAACGATATTCCCATTTACTATCTTTCATTTGATAGGTTAAATCTAAATCTAAAAAACTATAATTGTTGATGGTTTTAGCTTCATCTTTATAATTATTATAGGTATATTTAGATGTAAATGTGAAATTTTTCAAGAACAACACATCTAAATTTAAAAAGGGACTGTGTGTAATATATTTTGTAACATTCCCTCCTTGATTGTAATCATTCATCGAAACATTGTAACCAAATTCAAAGTTTGGAGCTGTTCTAAAATTAGAACTTATTCTTGCTCTTAATGCCTTTGTAAATATTTTAGAATCTCTATTCTCCTCAACTCTAACATCGGGTGTAGCAGGATTACCATCTATATCTCTTAAGCTCACAATACTACTTGTTGACTTATTTAAAGAGATATTACCTCCAACCGTTCCTTTCAGTTTCCCAATTGTCTTTTGCATGTTTATTGATCCCGACAAAGATTCATTCGGGAAAATAGAATTGATCGATGTTGATATCTGATCCACTCCAATTGGCAAAACGCTGCCTACTGTTGAATTAATTCTTTTGTTATAATTTATCGATGCAAAGACGTTGGTGTAATTAAACATATTAAAACTAAAATAATTCAAACGAACATTGTGCGAATAAGAGCTTTCTAAATTTCTATTACCAGAATACAGTCTATTGTAATTGTTAAACACAAAATTTTGAGAGACTTTATAGACATCTGTAAAACTGATGTTTTTACTGTAAGACAGTCTCAACGTTTCAGATTTTTTTAATTGTAATTTCACAGATGCATTTGGCAATACTTTGGTGAAATCATCATCAACTACAGAACCTAATTGTGAATTTTTTGCTGAGTAAGAATGAAAAGTTAACCCTTGGGTAAAAGTAAAAATACCGGTGATAAACTTGTATTGAAAACCAGCATATAGATCTCTAAATGTATAGTCAACATCATTGATAGTATTTGGCGTTGTAATTTCTGAATTATTTCCATTTAATACTTCAAAAATATCCGAATTGAATTGTTGTTTACTCAATGTCGTTCCAAAAGATAAATTGATATTACTCTTAGAATTAATTACATAATAATAATCTAATTTTGCATCTAACTTATTTGTTTTCACTCTTTTATTTTGAGAAATATCATATGAATTTCCAGTTGTCGGATTGGTTAACGATAATGAATTTGTGAACGAAGCTGAAAGATCTTCTAATTTGGCATTGTAAAACGGATCTTCATCTTGCCACAAATGTTGCGCACTAAAAGCAAAAATATTTTTATCGTTTAAAGTGTAATAGTAGTTTACATTCTGGTTGATTGAGAATGGATTTTGAGTTGTATATTGTGTAATCGGCACCGACTTAAAAGGATCTCCAGCATAGGTTCTGTTAGAAATTACACTTTGATTTTCTTTTTGACTAGATATTTTAGCAAATACATCATAATCAAAATGGTTATTTGCATTTGGCTTGTAGCTAGAACTTAACTTGAACAATCCCAAATTACTATTCTGAGACGAATTACTCAAATCTTCTGAATTTGTCACAAAATTTGGAGGCAACGTTGATGCTTGATTTTCAGGTTGAACATAGGTTCTATTACTGTTTTGCTCGATCTCTGTTTTTGTTCCAGAATAAATAGCAAACCCACTCAAATCCCAAGTTTTCTTTGGCGAATAGCTAAAGTTTGCTGCGACAAATTTAGACTCAATATCTTTTGCTCTATCATTTTGTAATGATAAGAATCCAATATCAGAAGAGGCAACATTAAAACTAGTTCCGCTATTTCCACCTGGTCTAAAGCCACCTGTAAATCGAAAATAATCTCTACGTGTAAAAGGCACTTTACCAATATTATTCATATCAGTTATTAAATTGAGACTGTATTTTGGGTTGTAGTAAAACAGTTTTGGGTGAGCTAAGTACTTACCATTCGCACCAATTCCTGCTGTTACCTCTCCAAACCAGAAATTCTTTTTCCCTTCTTTTAATTTGATATTAATTGCCAAATTATCTGAGTTATCTTGTACTCCTTTTAATTGTCCTACTTCGCTAAAATTCTTTAAAATTTCTACCTTGTCAATCGCATTGGCTGGAATATTTTGTGTAGCTATTTTAGAGTCTCCATCAAAAAAATCTTTTCCTTCTACCATTACTTTCCCTACTTTTTTCCCTTCAACTTCAATTTCTCCATCAGCATTTACTTCTACACCTGGCAATCGTTTTAAAACATCTCCTAGCTTTTTCTCTGTTCCTACTTTAAAAGAATCTGCATCGTACACAATGGTGTCACCTTTAATAGTAACTGGCATTTTGTAGGTTATATTTACTTCATCTAACGTACTATCTGGCATCAATTTGATATCTCTTACAAGATCAGTTTCTTTGATACCTATTGCTACGTCAGCCGTTTTATTTCCAATATAACTCACCTTAATAGTATAGTCTGTGTTTTTTTTAAGCGTTAATTTATAACGCCCTTTAGCATCTGTAAATCCATAAGAGTCTAATGCTTTGGTTTGAGAATTTATGGCAATCACATTAGCCATTTCTAAGGGCTCTCCAATACTGTCTTTTACAAAACCTGTAAGTTTAATTTGAGCATTGACAATCCCGGCAACCATAAAAATGGCTACTATTATAATTTTTTTCATGTGTTTATATTTATTGTTTTTAACAGCTGCATGCCGTTGGCAATCAATCATTTTTCTAAAGAAAAACATTTAGTATGCTCTTTTAATGCATTGGTTTTTTTTGTTGATTAACCTCTTCTTCTGCCATGATTACCACCTCTCCCTCTGAATTGCTCACGCATTTCTTTCATTTTTTTTGTGACAATCTTATTGTATTCAGATCTTGTAACTTTCTTTCCTTTATTCGGCTTTTTAAATGCAACTTTCTCTTCAGGGTTCATGGTGATTTCTGCACACAGAATGGTAGTTTTACCCGAACTTATTTCTAATATTAACCCTGGTAAACCCCAGTATACCCCTGGCCCTTGACTCACCGGAATCTGAGGTGTGTACCAAGCAGTAACGGTAGTCATTTTAAGAGGTGCATCTTTTTTATCTTTTTCATTATTTTGATTGCCCCTTCTTCCAAAATTTGAAAAGCTAAATGCATTGTCTTCTGTAACCAAAGTTGCTTTAAAGCAAGTATAGTTCCCTATTTTTCTTGTTTCACTTCCTAATTTCCATTCAGGTTTTTTACTGCTTTCTGAAATTAAAAACTTCTTCCCAAAAAACTCTGTTTCTTCAAGAACAATAGCCTCTTTGATGTTTTTATATTTTGCTCCGCCTGAAAAACTACTCATCATACCTCTAAACCTACTTCCTCCTCCTTGACCAGGAGTATTTAAACGTTCTTCTTCTTTATAAATAGATTCTATTTGATTAAAACTCAACGTATATGTTTTCTCTAACATTCCTTTCATTCGCTCAGCAATTCTTTTCTTTTGGTCTTCAGACATTTGTCGTCCCCCAAAATTCATGTCCATTGTTGTTTTAGATTTATAAACTGCCCTTCCCTGAAATTTTTTTTGAGAAAAAGCCGAGACTGATAGTAATGCGAGTAGAGAAATAAATAACGATTTCATAATTATTGAGTTAAGTTTTTATGATTTGACTGCTAAAAACTTAAATGGTTTAATTACCCACCAATTCTAATTTCTACATTATTTCCGTTACCTCTTCTCGATTTAAAATGTTCCATTTGGTCTTTCATTTTTTTATCCATTATTTTAGAATACTGATCTTGCGTAACAACCTTTCCTTTTCTTGGTTTTACAATCTCTATTTTCTCTTTCGGATTCATGACGATCTCTGAACAAACAATGGTTTGATTGCCTTCTTTAATCTCTAAAATCAACCCTGGTAATCCGGTATAATCACCTGGCCCATTACTCACAGCAATTTTTGGAGTATACCAAGCTGTCGTAACAACATCTACTTTCTTTGTTGATTCTTTTACTTTGCCATCTTCAACACTCATATTGGTCTGATCCTCCTGACGTGTATACGTTGCTTTGTAACAGGTATAAATTCCTATATTTTTGGTTTCTCCTGTTAGTTTCCAATCAAATCTTGGCAATTTGTCTTTAATTAAAAAACGCTTCCCCATTATTTCAGTTTTATTGATAAACGTATCGTCTTTAATGTTTTTGTATAAAACATCACTTCCTCCACCACTACCCATAACCATTATATTCATTCCGCTTGATGGAGCAACCGATGGAGTTTTCAAAGATTTATCTTCTTTGTAAATAGATTGAGAAGCATTGAATGTTAATGTAAATGTTTTTTGAAACTGCTTCATCATCATGGCGTTCATTTGCGCCTTTTTTTCAGCACTCATACTTGAAAATTGAGGGCCTGCAAGTTTCATATCCATTTTTCTATGGGTTTTATAAGTAGCTTTTCCTTGAAATTTCTGTGCAGTAATTGTTGATGTCATCAGCACAAAAGATAAAATTGTAAGTAGATTTTTCATTTTAATTGATTTTAATTATGATGCAAATATGAATCTCAATTCCACATATTTGGGTTAACGAGTGTTAACGTGTGTTAATAGATAGAATAATATCTAAATGAACTACTTACCTTTGAACTATGAATACGAAAAAGTACCGTTGGGTTTTATATTTAATTACACTGACAGTGATTGCTACAATCTCTGTGCAGGTATATTGGAATTATAAGAACTACCTTCAGAACAAACAGCGGGTATTAAATGAAATACAACTAAGTTTAGACAATTCTTTGGAAGAGTATTTTGCTGACCTTGCAAAAAACGACGTCTTTACATCTATTAAAACTCAACTAGATTCTACAGGTATAAATGGTCATTCTCACGATGTTTACAAAACAAAAGTTTTTAAAAACAATCTTATTGATACTTCTCAAATAAGAAAACATAAAGTTGGGGATGTTTTAAAAAATGTTGAACTCAATTTTAAAACAAAGACATTTCAACAAGGTAAAGACAGTATTATTAGTTTAACACAAGACTTAAGTGACATCAATTCTACAATTGGTAAAGCCAAAGGAATATCAGGAATCAAAGTGATTCAAAGAAACATATTCCCTGATAGAATAGAAATTCTTAACAACCTAAAAAGCATCTATATTTCTATAAGTAGAGATACTTTAGAATATGAAAAAATAGATTCTTTATTACAAAAACAACTTTTAAACAAAAAACTGAATGTAGATTATAGCCTACTCTTTATTAAAGACGACTCTTTGGTTTTTGATTCTAAAACGCCAAATACTCAATTCAAATGGAGTCCTTCAAATTTTGACATTGCAAAAGGAAATAACATTAAATTCAATTGGAATTCCTTGAGTTCAAAATCTACCTACTTAAGAAGTAATGAACAATTCAAAGTAATATACCAAGACACATCATTAGAAGCCTTAAAAAGAAGTTCTTTTGGAATTTTATTATCCCTTTTACTTTCTTTAAGTATTATCTCTTGTTTATTTTATTTACTGAAAGTAATCAACAAACAAAAAGAATTGGCAGAAATTAAGAACGATTTGATTAGTAATATTACTCACGAATTTAAAACGCCAATTACAACTGTTTCTACAGCTTTAGAAGCGATTGAAACTTTTAATGCAATAGATGATAAAGAAAAGACAAAAAAGTATTTATCTATTTCTAGTTTACAGTTGAAGAAGCTCCATCAAATGGTAGAAAAACTGTTAGAAACGGCAACTTTAGATAGCGAAAAATTATTGTTAAAAAGAGAAGAAATTGATATTGTTGAATTGGTGAAAAATGTTTCACTAAAAAATGAACTAAGCTTAGATCAAAAGAATATTTCATTCAACTCATTTAAAGAACAGTTTACCGTTAATATAGACCCTTTTCATTTCGAAAATGCCATTTCTAATTTAATTGACAATGCAATAAAGTATGGTGGAAACAAAATTGAATTGCATCTTAATTTAGTATTGAATAATTTAGAAATCACCATTGCTGATAACGGGAACAGTATTGACAAGAGTCAACGCGATAAAATTTTCGACAAGTTTTATCGAATTCCGAAAGGAAACACGCATGATGTTAAAGGATTTGGAATCGGGTTATATTACGCAAAAAAAATCATTGAAAAACATGATGGAGGTATTCATTTAGTCCCGTCTTCTACCAATACTATTTTTAAAATCACTTTGCCAATATGAGTTCAAAAATAAAAATAGTCTTAGCAGAAGACGAGCCAAGTTTAGCTCAAATTGTTAAAGAAAGTTTAGAAACAAGAGATTTTGAAGTCTTTTTAGCTCAAAATGGTGTTGAAGCATACGAACTATACAAAACCGAAAAACCAGAAATTTTAGTATTGGATGTAATGATGCCAAAAAAAGACGGTTTTACATTGGCAAAAGAAATACGAAAAGAAAACAATCAAATTCCAATTATATTTTTAACAGCAAAATCGCAAACAAAAGATGTTTTAGAAGGGTTTAATCATGGTGGAAACGATTACCTTAAAAAACCTTTCTCTATGGAAGAATTGATTGTTCGCATGCATTCTTTACTTAATAGAAATACATTAAAAACAAATGAAAGCGCCATTAAAATAGGAAACTACATTTTCAATTACACTAAACAAACCTTAGTCTACAATACTGAATCTACCTTATTAACTCACAGAGAGTCAGAATTACTTTTTCTGCTAACTCAAAAGAAGAACGAAATATCTGACAGAACCTATATTCTAAAAAAATTGTGGGGAGATGACGATTTTTTTAACGCACGAAGCATGGATGTTTTTATAACCAAACTCAGAAAAAAATTAAAAAATGACGAAAACATTCAGATTGTGAATGTTAGAGGTTATGGTTATAAATTGATTTGCTAAATGCATTCCTAGTTCTAAAATTTGCTTACCTTTATCAACCCATTTTTACAACTTTTAGAATTTACAAACTATGCACGTAGCTATTGCTGGAAATATCGGCGCTGGTAAAACAACCCTTACTAAATTATTAGCCAAACATTACAATTGGAAACCTCACTTTGAGTCTGTTGAAGAAAACCCGTATTTAGATGATTTTTATTCTGAAATGGAACGTTGGTCTTTTAACCTACAAGTATTCTTTTTGAATAGTCGATTCAGACAGATCTTAGAACTTAGAGAATCAGGCAATAAAATTATTCAAGACAGAACTATTTATGAAGATGCGCATATTTTTGCTCCAAATCTTCATGCAATGGGATTGATGACAAACAGAGATTATAAAAACTACAGTTCATTATTTGAGTTGATGGAGAACTTGGTTACTCCACCCGACTTAATGATTTATTTACGTTCAAGTATCCCTAATTTAGTTGGACAAATTCATAAAAGAGGAAGAGACTATGAAAACTCAATCAGTATTGATTATTTAAGTAGATTAAACGAACGTTATGAAGCTTGGATTTCTACCTATACAAAAGGGAAATTATTAATTATTGATGTTGATAATTTAGATTTTGTTGACCAACAAGAGGATTTAGGATATATCATTGATAGAATAGATGCTCAAATAAACGGATTATTTTAATATAGGTTAACATTCAAACAATTTATAAAGAATAAAGGGTTGCTAATTTACATTAGCAACCCTTTTGTTTTTGATAGAAATCCCCCAATACCTATCTATCTGCAAGATAATAAAAATATTTATCTTTTTAAACAAAACTATGTATCTTTTAAAAACCATAAAAGCCCATTAAAAATGAGCTTTTGTTTTACACAAGAAACCCTTGTGTGGCCTATAATAGATAGTTCCCCCGAATCTCTATTACAGCTTTAATAAATGATATATTTTGATGTCTAATTTCATATTTTCTTCTTTCTTTTTTAAAATAACATGGCTGAAAAACGCTAGTAACACAAAAATCAAAACCAAAACAGTTACAAAAACTCTTTGTAAAATTTCATTTTCTTTTGTTAAACTATTGTGAAATGTTAGAAATGAAACGGTCGTAAAAAGAAATATTAGATAAGGGCTCGTTCTTTCAAAAATTTGAATCCTTTTCTTGTTGTTCTTAATCTTATTTTGAATGAGTTTAAAACGAGTTTTCTTTAGTTGAATATCCATATCGTTAGTACCTATTATAATTAATAAGACACAATCTTTTTTAACAAGTCACATTAAATTAATTTTTCTTACAAATTATCACTCTTCATTATTTTTTACCAGTACAATTTCATCAACAACTTCTTTTATTGGAAAAACCATTTTTCCGTTAGCGGTAACAATCACAACACAAATATTATCAATTGATTCTATAACCCCTTCTATTTCTTTTATTTTGATTTTTTGACCTATTTGAAAATTCTTTCTTGAATAGTAACCAAATAGTAACCTTTTAATTACATCTCTAGAACCTAAGCCAAAAGCTATTGTGAATGATAATAATACAGACCCAATAATAAGCGTCAAATTACTTTTAATAATACTGGTATCAATTCCTGCTTGATCTAATGCAGCTATTGAAATAAAGACTACGATTAAATAGAAAGCAATATTAGCAACTAAATTCCCTCCTGTTAACTCTAATGATTTGAACATTGAGTGAATTGCTTTTTTTGAGATAGTTCCCACATAAATACCTCCAACAAATATCAACAGTGAAGTTAACAACCTTGGTAAGTATGCAATGAAACTTCCAATTCCTTCAGATACCATATTCAACCCAAAAAGATCAGCACCGATTAAGATAAAAATTAATACCAGCAGCCATTTTAACACACTCAAAATAACATTGGTTAAAACGATATTAATAGTAGTATTTCCAAAAATCTCTGTTTTACTTAACTTTTTAGACCATTCATCAATCTTTGTTTTATTCAATGCTTTCTTAACGAGGTAAAGAAATATTTTAATGAATAACCATGCGACAAGAACAAATGCTATAAAGCCAAAAACTTTTGGCAATCCCGATAATATTTTAGTCCAAATATCTTCTAATGATGACATAATATCTACTTGTAATGCTATTGTTGTTTTCATAATTAGTGGGTTTTATTTTTTAGTTGATTTTTTCAATTCTTTTTTCTCACTTAAAGTTAATAACGAACCTAGTGTACTTGGGTATTTCACCACAAATAAATCGGCCACATCTAGTGTAAGTTTTATCATAGCAACATCACCAAGCACTTTTTCTTTAAGTACCTTTGGCACTTCTTGATGTTCTAATATTTTCTTAAATGGATTCTCCATACCTATAGTTCGTTATACGTGTTTACCACTTTTTCCTTCGCTCTTTTTAAGCGCATTTTTACGGCGCTCTCACCTATTTCTAATACTTCAGAAATTTCTTTTATTGACAAGTCATCTTGATATTTCATTAACAAGATCATTTTATCATTCGGATCAATAATTTGCATTGCTTTTGCCAACTTATCCGATTTCAATTCAAATAAAGTAGCATCATCAATTTCATCAAAAGAAGTAGTATCTTTTACCTGATCGGTTACAATTGTTTTCTTTTCTTTCTTTTTATGAGCATCTCTTTGCACATAGTTGACACAAAAATTATAGGTAAAAGAATACAACCAAGTAGAAAATTTAGACTTCCCTTTAAATGTTCTTAATTTTACAAATAGGCGTATAAAGACATCGTGTGTTAAATCTTGTGCCTCTTCCTTGTTTTTAGAAAAACCATAACATTTATTATACACAACAGAAGAATACCTGTCGTACAAAACAGCAAACAAATGGGTATTATTTGTTTCAACTATTTTATAAACAAGCTCTTCATCACTTAGAGGATTCTTATTTTTTATATCACCCAATAGGAAATTAGCACGTTAAATTTGGTTAACACTTAGTTTTTAGACACTTAATTTATCTGAAGGTCACATTTTCAAGTTGCAAATCACAATTTAACATTTCTTTAACAAATCGACAAATAAAATAATTCTCACTCTTTTTGTAACATTTATGAATTAGTTCACGTATAACTAAGTGTAGAGTATTATTAATCGTTTAAAAATCACTTATAATTTAGATGAGACAACTAAAAATTACCAAGCAGGTTACCAATAGAGAAACTGCATCGTTAGACAAATATTTACAGGAGATAGGAAAGGTAGATTTAATTACTGCCGATGAAGAAGTAGAATTAGCTCAACGAATAAAAGCTGGAGATCAGATAGCCTTAGAGAAATTAACAAAAGCAAATTTACGTTTCGTTGTTTCTGTAGCTAAACAATATCAAAACCAAGGATTGACATTACCTGATTTAATTAATGAAGGTAATTTAGGTTTAATTAAAGCTGCAAAACGTTTTGATGAAACTCGTGGATTTAAGTTTATCTCTTATGCTGTTTGGTGGATTCGTCAATCTATTTTACAAGCATTAGCAGAACAATCTCGTATTGTTCGTTTGCCATTAAACAAGATTGGATCTATTAACAAGATTAATAAAATGTACGCTTTCTTAGAACAAGAAAATGAGCGCCCTCCTAGTCCAGAAGAAATTGCTAAGAAATTAGACATGACTGTGAACGATGTAAAAGAATCTATGAAGAATTCTGGTCGTCACGTTTCTATGGATGCACCATTAATTGAAGGAGAAGATTCTAACTTATACGATGTATTAAACTCAGGAGAATCTCCAAACCCAGATAGAGCTTTATTGCACGAATCTTTAAGAGTAGAAATTTCTAGAGCTTTAGAAACCTTAACCCCAAGAGAAGCAGACGTTGTAAAGTTATACTTCGGACTGGGTGAACACCAACCAATGACATTAGAAGAAATTGGTGAAACGTTCGATTTAACTCGTGAGCGTGTTCGTCAAATTAAAGAAAAAGCGATTAGAAGACTAAAACATACCTCTAGAAGTAAAATCTTAATGACTTACTTAGGTTAATCCTCACAGAGGGTTTTAGTTACCCTTTTTTATGTGAAAAATATTTAAAGAAAGCACTCAAATTAATTTGAGTGCTTTCTTTTTTATATTGTATTTTTGCAGCTAACAACACAACAAAAAATTATGACTAAATTAATTGCTCCTTCGATTTTAGCAGCAGATTTTGCCAATCTACAACGGGATATTGAGATGGTAAACAATAGTGAAGCAGATTGGTTTCACATTGACATTATGGACGGTGTTTTTGTTCCGAATATTTCATTTGGGATGCCTGTTTTAAAAGCAATCTCTAAACACGCAACAAAAACAATCGATGTACATTTAATGATTGTAGATCCTGATAGATACATTACAACCTTTGCAGATTTAGGAGCAGACATCTTAACGGTGCACCATGAAGCTTGTACACATTTACACAGAACTATTCAGGCCATAAAAGCTGCGGGAATGAAAGCTGGTGTTGCATTGAACCCACACACGCCTATTGCCGTTTTAGAAGATGTAATTGCTGATTTAGATTTGGTATGTATTATGAGTGTAAATCCAGGTTTTGGAGGACAATCATTTATAGAAAACACCTATAAAAAAGTACGTCAGTTAAAACATTTAATTGAGTTTACTAAATCTAGCTGTCAGATAGAAATTGACGGTGGTGTAACAAATCAAAATGCAAATGCTCTAGTAGAAGCTGGTGCTGATGTTTTGGTTGCTGGTAGCTTTGTTTTTAAGAGCGAAGACCCAACTGCAACTATTGCTGATTTAAAAAACTTATAAGATCTAGATTTTTAGAATCTAAAAAAGCCGAAGCAATTGCTTCGGCTTTTTCCTTTCATAACAATCTCCACATTAATATTGCTCTAACAAATAATTCAACAGATCTGTAGTAGTAACAATACCGACTAACTTATTACCATCTACAATTGGCAACGCATGAAATTCATTTTTAGCCAAAACTCCTGCTACTTCTTTTATGGTTTGACTTGAAGAAACAGAAACCAGATTCTTCACCATGACTTGCTCAATACTCAACATATTATAAACAGCTGTATCTACATCGCTTTCATCAGAACCATATGTATCTACAAAACTTACACGCAACAAATCTGTTAAACTTAATATCCCAATAATATCATCTCCGTTCACTACAGGAATATGTCGTATACTATTCTCACTGAACAATTTTTCTGCATCTACTAAATTGTTTGTTAAATTAACCGTTATTAGGTTTGTAGACATAATTTTAGATACTAATTCTCTTCTTTTCATGTTTGATTGGTTTTAAATTCTAGTATAAATATCTAACTATTAACCAATGATAAACATGACAAAAATCAGTCTTTAAAAAATAGTAATTGTGTACCTACTGTAGTGCAGGCTTTAATCAACCTTGAATTATAACACAAAAAAAGCAAGCTTTAATAAAGCTTGCTTTTTTAGTTTTTATTAGTGACCGCGAAGGGATTCGAACCCCCAACCCTCAGAGCCGAAATCTGATATTCTATCCAGTTGAACTACGCAGCCATTTGTCATTCCTGCGAAAGCAGGAATCTCTTTTTAATTCATTAAATTCTTCTTCACTAAAGTAGAGATCGTTTTCCCATCAGCTTGTCCTGCCAATTCTTTAGAAACCATTCCCATAACTTTACCCATATCTTTCATTCCGGCTGCACCTGTTTTTTCAATTACAGCTAAAACCACTTTTTCTACTTCTTCTTCAGACAACGCCTCAGGCAAAAACTGTTCTATAACTTTAGCTTCTAACAACTCAGGATCTGCCAAATCTTGTCTTCCTTGCTCTATAAAAATAGCGGCGCTATCTTTACGCTGCTTTACTTGTTTCTGTAAGATTTTCAACTCTTGATCTTCCGTCAGCTCTGTAACAGCGCCAGTTTCTGTTTTTGCTAATAAAATTGCAGACTTCACCGCTCTTAACGCTTGTAAAGCAACTGTATCTTTCGATTTCATTGCTGCTTTCATTTGTTCCATTAATTCTTTTTGAAAACTCATTTTATCAAATTTTGAATTGCAAATATAACTATAAAAAAGATTCCCAATTGCTTGGGAATCTCTAAACATAAACAATTAATTTAGGGAGTAATTGCGTGTTCTACTTTAAATATTATAAGAGATCTACACGAATTATTTCGTGCAAATCTTGATTAATCTACATTGTCGTGTAAAAATGAATTGTTAGATCTCAACCGTGCATCATCACTTGCATCTGTACTTAGTGTTGTTCTAGACTTGCTCATTTCAGAATTTACCTCATCTAAATTAACACCCAATCTTTTGTATGCTGGCTGTCTCTCAATCTCATCAATATTTTTATTTACTTGATCAGTAAACTTATAATTGAATCCTTTCATCTTTTGGCGACGCAACTCAGCCGTTCTTTCCAACTCAGATATTGTTAAACTTAACGGAGAAACTTCTTCAGAAATTGTCTCTATATCTTTTGTATTCTGTACTGGTTTACTTTTTACAACGAAAGTAATTTCTTCTTCTTCAACAGCTACTTTTTCTTTCTGTACAGATCTAGAATTAGAACTCATAGAAATTGTAGGTTTAACATCTTCAAAGTCTTCCAAAACATATCTTCTTTCAACTACTTCTCTATCTTTCGCAACAATCTCTATTGCATCATTTACCACAATCTCATTTACATCTTCTATCGACAAATCAAATCGAACCTCTTTTGGCTCTTCTTTAATTTCTTCATAGCTATTCAATGGTAAATCAAATAATAAATCAGTTTGCAACTGAATTGGTTTCTCTATGATTTTTTCTTCAATCTGCGGAGCTGCATTGGTAATGATAAAATCGTCCTCAGAAATAGTTTCAACTTCAATTTCATCATAAACAACGTTGATATTATTTATGAATTCAGAAGTAGGAATAAGCGTTACTTTCTCTTCAACAACCTCTTCTTCTAAAACATGAACAATTTTCGTTTCTGGTTTACTTGATATTGGAGCGTCTAAAACGGTAGCTTTTTCTACTGTGTTTTCAGAAAAATCGTACGTAGCTTTTTGTTCTTCTTCTAACGTATGGATGATTTTTTTAGCTTCTGTATTTGTAATGGTACTTTGCTGATCAGCGGCAAAACCTGTTGCAACTACAGTAACAGCTATAGAATCTCCAAGAGAATCATCTTCACCAATACCCATGATGATATTTGCTTCATAGCCTGCTTCTGTCTGAATATAATCATTGATATCTCCTATTTCATCTATCGTAACTTCATCAGTACCTGAAACAATTAATAACAAGACGTTTTTAGCTCCTGCAATTTTATTATCATTCAACAATGGAGAATCCAACGCTTTCACGATAGAGTTCTTTCCTCTGTTCACTCCAGATTCTTTGGCAGAACCCATAATTGCAGTTCCACTATTAGACAATACAGTTTTTGCATCATGCAAATCAATATTTTGCTTGTAGTGGTGTGTAATAACTTCTGCGATTCCTCTTGCCGCGGTAGACAAGACTTCATCCGCTTTAGAAAACCCAGCCTTAAAACCAAGGTTTCCATATACTTCTCTTAATTTATTATTATTAATAACAATTAGAGAATCTACATTACTTCTAAGAGTATCAATTCCAACTTGTGCTTGCTTCGAGCGCATTCTACCTTCAAATTGAAATGGCATCGTTACAATTCCAACTGTTAAAATATCCATGTCTTTGGCTATTTTAGCAATTATTGGAGCTGCTCCAGTTCCTGTTCCACCACCCATTCCGGCAGTGATAAACACCATTTTAGTTTGAGCTCCTAGCATTTGCTGAATCTCTTCTATACTTTCTTTTGCAGCACTTGCACCAACTTCTGGATTGGCACCAGCTCCTAAACCAGATGTTAGATCTACACCTAATTGAATTTTATTAGGAATAGAACAGCTATCTAAAGCCTGTGCATCTGTATTACAGATTACAAAATCTACTCCTTTAATGTCTTGCTGAAACATGTGGTTTACCGCATTGCTTCCGCCACCACCAACACCAATTACCTTAATAGTATTTGATTGTGATTTAGGCATGTCAAATAAAATGTTATCGAATTCTCCGCTCATAATAACTTTTCTACCTTTTTAGGGTTAATTATATATTTTAATCTTTTATTTCTTTATTCTGCATTATCTAAAAACTCCTTGAAACTATCTGTGAACTTTTCGAAAAATGATTTTCTTTTTTGCACAGGTTTCACTTCAACAACTTTTTCTTCTTGAGTTTGATCAGTAGTTTCTGATCCTTCTAGTACTTCATCATCACAAACTACAGATTCTATTTTACATTCTTTTTCTAAACCTTCCATCAATAAACCTACAGCTGTTGCATAAGATGGACTTGACAAAGCATCATCAGAATCACCAGCTAAATGTTCATTTGGATATCCAATTCTCGCATCCATACCTGTAATATATTCTACCAATTGGCGTAAATGTTTCAATTGAGAACCTCCTCCAGTTAGTACAATTCCTGCAATCAGTTTTCCTTTTGCAGTTTCATGTCCGTAATTCTTTATTTCTAAATACACATGCTCAATAATTTCTTGAACTCTAGCATGAATGATTTTAGACAAATTCTTTAAAGTAATCTCTTTTGGCTCCCTTCCTCTTAATCCTGGAATAGAAACAATTTCTGTGTCTTTGTTTTCTCCAGGCCAAGCTGACCCAAACTTTATCTTCAACAATTCAGCTTGCTTTTCAATGATAGAGCAGCCTTCTTTAATATCCTCAGTAATCACATTTCCTCCAAAAGGAATTACTGCAGTATGTCTGATAATCCCATCTTTAAAAATGGCTAAATCAGTTGTACCACCACCTATATCAATCAAAGCAACACCAGCTTCCTTCTCTTCTTGACTTAATACCGCTGATGCAGAAGCTAAAGGTTCTAATGTAATGTCTGCTAAATCCAAACCAGCACTTTTTACACATCTACCAATATTTCTGATTGAAGAAACCTGACCAACAACAACATGAAAATTGGCCTCTAACCTTCCGCCATACATTCCGATTGGTTCTTTGATTTCTCCTTGGCTATCTACTTTAAATTCTTGTGGCAAAACATGGATAATTTCTTCTCCAGGTAACATGACCAACTTATGAACTTGATTTACTAAATTGTCAATGTCGCTTTCGTCAATAACTTCATCTGGATTGTTTCTCGTGATATAATCACTATGATGTAAACTTCTAATATGCTGACCTGCGATACCAACAACTACATCATCAATCTTTTGCCCAGATACATTTTCGGCCTCATCAATAGCTTGCTGAATAGATTGTATGGTTTGTGTAATATTACTCACCACACCTCTCTTTACACCTAAACTTTTAGCTTTACCAATACCTAAAACCTCTAATTTATTGTATTCGTTCTTTTTACCAATCATGGCAACAATTTTGGTTGTACCAATATCAAGACCTACAGCTATTTTATTGTTTTCCATCTTGTTTTATTTTGCGCACACAACTTGGTTGTGATATTTTAAATTTATTGTTTTGTATTGCTCAATCGTTTTATCAACAAAAGCCTTATTATAAAAAGCTTTTAATTTCTTGAATTTGGTATTCGTTTCTTTCAATGAACCCAATTCAATTTTATATTCCCCACTTCTAACACTCAAAACAAACTCGTTTTTCGGCGTTTTATGGATTCCAATGATCTCTTTTCTTAAAAAATCATCTCTTAAAATTACATTGACAAAATCTGTAATTTCTTTTAAATTTTCTTTATTTACATTCCCTGTAACCAACAATACTCTGGCAGAATAATTATCAGACAAAGGAACTACCACCCCTTGTTTATCAACATAATAAGACGAATTAAAAGTATTAATTCTAGCAACTGGCGTGCGTTGTTTTACAATGGCATTTAACACACCATCTATGGTAAAAAACACAGTTGCACTTTCTATATATGGATTTGAGAGTACTGAATACTCTAAACCTTGTAAATCTATAACAGATTTTCGTTGGTTTTTCACTCTTTGCTGATTTTGTATTAACAATTTATTAACCATTTCTTGAGTTAAAAAATCATTGCTTCCCTCCTCGAATTCAACAACTACTTTCCCTATTGTTTTATTGAAATTTTTGACACTCGAAAAACTATACAAAAACGCCATAGCAACTACCAACACTAGAAAAAACAGATATGTTGTTATTTTTTTCATTTATTGATTTTTTTTCGATTTTAATTCAGAAACTACACTAGTTATCAACATTCCAATATCACCTGCACCTAACATTGTTACAATTTTCGCAGAAGATTTTCTGATTTTATCAACAACCTCTTCTTTAGACACCAATTCTTTCTTTTTTAAATCAACTTTATTTAGTAACCAAGTAGAATTCACTCCTTCAATTGGCAATTCTCTCGCTGGATAAATATCCAACAACAACAATTCATCAAACTTTGAAAGGGCCATAGCAAAATCATCTATAAAATCTTGTGTTCTAGTAAATAAATGAGGCTGAAAAACGGCCAACACTTTTTCATCTGGGTACATTTCTCTTACAGAATTCTCCACAGCATTTATTTCTGTTGGATGATGTGCATAATCATCTATCAACACCAAATCTTCAGTATTAATCTTATATGAAAACCGTCTTTGCACACCTTTAAATGTTTTCAACGAGTCTTTTATACTTTTCAATTCAATTCCATACACATTCGCCATAGCCAATGCCGCCAAAGCATTCATTACATTGTGTTTTCCTGGCAAATGAAATTCAATATTCTCTATGGATTCCGTTGGCGTATTTACATCAAACACATACTTACCACTTTCAATTTTCAAATTAAACGCACTGTAATCTGCCAACTCATCAACAGCATACGTCAAACCTTTAATTGGCAATCCTTTTGCCACAATTAACGTGTCAGACACCTTATTTGAGAAATCTATAAATGATTCTACTAAAGCTTCTGGTTTACCATATATATCTAAATGATCAGCATCCATAGAAGTAATACACGCAATATTTGGTGACAACTGTAAAAAAGAACGATCAAACTCATCAGCTTCTACAACTGAAATTTCATCTTCTCCTAGAATCAAATTCGAATTGTAATTCTCAGTAATCCCCCCCAAAAATGAAGTTGCCATACTAGGCTGCATAATGTGCCCTAAAATTGCAGAGGTAGTAGTTTTACCATGCGTTCCTGCAACCGCCAAACAAAAAGTGTTTTCAGTAATATTTCCTAATATTTCTGATCTTTTTAGAATTGTAAAACCATTATCCTTTAAATAATTATATTCTTTATGATCATCAGGAATTGCGGGGGTGTACACCACTAAAGAAGTTTCTTTCTTTAAAGATTTCGGAATGTTTACAACAGCATCATTAAAATGAATTTCAATTCCTAATTCGACAAGTGAATCCGTTATCGCAGTGGGCGTTTTATCATACCCCGAAACATGTTTACCATTGGCTTTAAAATAACGTGCAATCGCACTCATTCCGATACCTCCGACACCAATAAAATAGACGCTATGTATATTTTTTAAATTCACCTATTCAATAATTTTTCAATCTCGTTTACAATTTGACTTGTTGCATCTGGCAAAGCCAACTCTTTGATGTTTTCACTCAAATTATCCTGCTTTCCTTTATCTTTTAAAAGTGTTTCAAAAACAATTGGAAAAGTGTCTAACTCGCTCTCTTTTAACAAAATTGCACCATGCTTATCTGCAATAGATTTTGCGTTTTTTGTTTGATGGTCTTCAGCCACATTTGGTGACGGAATAAAAATTGTTGGTTTTCCAACAATACACAGTTCTGAAACAGAACTCGCTCCAGCTCTTGAGATAATTACATCTGAAGCAGCGTAGGCTAAATCCATTCTATTTAAAAACTGATGCACTTGTACAGACTCTCTTTGACTGTATTTTTTATATTCTTCAACATATAACTGACCGCATTGCCAAATCAATTGAACATCTTGACCTTTTAAAAAATCCAATTGCTCTTCAATTAATTGATTGACTCTTCTTGCACCTAAACTACCGCCTAAAACAAGTATTGTTTTCTTGTTTTTATCTAATTTGAAGTATGCTTTTGCCTCTTCTGTTTTATTATGAATTGTCAATAAATCTTGACGAACAGGATTTCCTGTTTTAATAATTTTATCTACTGGGAAAAATCGCTCTAAATAATCATAAGCAACACATATTTTACTTGCTTTTTTACTCAATAACTTATTGGTTATTCCAGGATATGAATTTTGCTCTTGGATCAATGTCGGAATTCCGTTTCTACTCGCAACAATCAAAGTAGGTCCACTTGCAAAACCACCTGTTCCAATCGCAACATCTGGTTTGAATTTTCTGATAATTCTTTTTGCTTTCCACAAACTACTCATCAACTTAAAAGGAAAAGAAAGGTTTTTTAATGTCAATTTTCGTTGAATTCCAGATATCCACAAGCCTTTAATTTCATAACCTGCTTGCGGCACTTTTTCCATTTCCATTTTATCTTTTGCTCCTACGAATAAGAACTTAGCATCAGGGTAACGCAATTGTATTTCGTTTGCGATCGCAATCGCCGGATAAATATGTCCGCCGGTTCCGCCTCCACTAATAATGATGTTAATCGATTGCTTCATGTAAAATATCTAAAGGATTATCATCTAAAATTGTTTCTTCTGTTTCATCTTTGGATGCACTTACACTTAAAATCATACCAAGTGCAAAACAGGTCATCCAAATAGAGGTTCCACCACTACTAATTAGCGGTAATGTTTGCCCGGTTACAGGAAATAAATTACTTGCTACCGCCATATTTATCATTGCCTGAAAAATAATTGGCAATCCAACGCCTATAACCAACAATGATGCAAATATTGTATTCGCTTTTTTCGCTGCTATTACAATTCTAAACAGCAATAAAAAGTAGATAAAAATTACAGACAACGCTCCTGCCAAACCATATTCTTCTACAATAATTGCGTAAATAAAATCTGAAGACGATTGTGGCAAAAAGTTCTTTTGCACACTTTTACCAGGACCATTCCCTGTCAATCCACCGGTTGCAATTGCAATTTTTGCTTTATTAACTTGATAACCTTCCGCGCCATCATTCTTCGAAAAGCTTTCAATTCTACTTTGCCAAGTAGCAACTCTATTTGGCATGGCATCTGGAAAAGCTTTTGCCGATAACACAAACAATGTTAAAATAACGAAACCTATTCCGAGTATGATTCCAATGAATTTCATCGGATACCCGCCAATAATTGCCAAAATTAATATCATGGTAAAAATAATGGCTGCAGTTGAAAAATTTGCTGGCAAAATCAGCATTAAAACGACACCAATTGGCAACCACAACTGCCATAAGCTATCTTTAAACTCTATCTTTTTTTCTTTATTCCTAGCCAAATACCTAGCTACATACACCATTAAAATCACTCCAGCCAACGTAGATGTTTGAAAACCTACTCCAACAAACGGAATACGAATCCATCTACTGGCATTTGCTCCTCCAATTGTAGTTCCTTGAGACAAGGTATATATCAATAATAAAATAATAACTGGCAGCATTAACACAGAACCGCCGCTAAAATATCGATACGGAATTTTATGAACACCATAGATAATTGCAAAACCCATGGCTAACAAAATCATGTGTTTTATCAAATACCCAAAGGTAGAACCTGAACCTACAACATACACCAAGTTTGTACTTGCACTATATACTGGCATAAACGAAAAAATAGCCAATACGGCGACAATAGACCAAATGGTTCTATCTCCTTTTATATGCTTTAACAGGTTACTCATATTTATATCAACTTAGATAATTGACCTTACTGCTGCTTTAAATTGCCTTCCTCTATCCTCGTAATTATCAAACAAATCGAAACTTGCACATGCTGGTGACAACAATACATTATCTCCTCTTGAAGCTAATTTTGCCGAAACTTTCACTGCTTCTTCTGCTCCTGCAGTTTCAACGATTACGTCTACCACATTGTGAAAAGTTTCAATAATCTTTTTATTGTCGGTCCCTAAGCAAACAATCGCCTTCACTTTTTCTCTTACCAATGGTAATAAATCGTGATAGTCATTTCCTTTATCTACACCACCAACAATCCAAACCGTTGGGTTATCCATGCATTCTAAAGCATAAAACGTAGCATTTATATTGGTTGCTTTCGAATCGTTTATATATTGAATGTCTTTTACTTTCTGAACGTTTTCTAGACGATGCTCAGCTCCTTCAAAGTTTGATAAACTTTCTTTAATCGTTTGTTTTCTAACCTTAAGCAATTGAGCCGCCATAGCTGAAGCCATCGCATTTTTCACATTGTGTTTACCTTGTAATGTTAACTTAGTTGTAGGCATAGTAAATTCTTCTGTGTTTATTTTCGTTATTATTTTATCTTCTCTTAAAAAGGCACCGAATTCTAATTCTCTTTCTATTGAAAAAGGGATTAATTGTGCTTTTGTAGTATTCTTTTTCAACCATTGGTTAATAGCTATATCATCTGCATCGTAAATCAAAAAGTCTTCTGCAGTTTGATTTTCTGTTATTCTAAATTTAGAGGCGATATACAGATTGAAATCATATTCATATCGATCTAAATGATCTGGTGTTATGTTGGTAATAATTGCGATGTGTGGTGCAAATTTATCAATCCCATCTAACTGAAAACTACTCAATTCCAACACATATAAATTGTGTTTTTGGGTTGCCACTTGCTCTGCAAAACTATCTCCAATATTACCCGCAACCCCAACATTCAATTTAGCGGCCTTCAAAATATGATGCGCTAGTAATGTTGTTGTTGTTTTCCCGTTTGATCCAGTAATTCCGACAATAGTTGCATCAGTATATTGATTTGCGAATTCTATTTCAGAAACAACTGGCACGTTGTTTTCTTTTAATTGCTGAATCAATGCAATTGTATCTGGAATCCCAGGACTTTTCATGATCAAATCAGCATTTAGAATTTTCGCTTCAGTATGTTGATTCTCTTCAAATTGTATCTTATTATGTAAAAGAACTTCTTTATATTTTTGAGCAATACCCCCTTTATCAGAAACAAAAACCTCATAGTTTTTCTGCTGCGCTAAAACAGCTGTACCAACGCCACTTTCTCCCCCACCAAGAACAACCAACCGCTTCATATTATCTTAATTTCAGAGTTACTATTGTTAAAACTGCTAGCAAGATCCCAACAATCCAAAAACGAGTCACAATTTTACTTTCATGATACCCAGATTTTTGATAATGATGATGTAAAGGCGACATCTTAAAGATGCGTCTTCCAACTCCAAACCTCTTTCTTGTATACTTAAAATATCCTACTTGTAAAATCACAGATAGATTTTCAGCAACAAAGATTCCTGCTAAAAAAATCAGCAATAATTCCTTTCTAATTGCAATTGCAATAACTGCTATAATTCCACCAATGGTTAAACTACCTGTATCTCCCATAAATACTTGAGCAGGAAATGTGTTATACCATAAAAACCCAATTAATGCTCCTGCAAATGCCAATATAAAAACAGTCATTTCTCCAGAATTCGGAATATACATTACATCCAAATAATCAGCAAAAATGATATTCCCAGAAACCCAAGCAAAGAGCGCTAATGTTATGACAATAATTGCCGATGAGCCTGCGGCGAGTCCATCAATACCATCAGTCAGATTTGCTCCATTTGAAACTCCAGTAACTATAAAAACAACTACAAAAATAAAAACGATCCAAGCATATTTTTCATAACCATCTCCCAAAAAGCTCAATGCTTTTGAATAATTTAATTCGTTATCTTTTAAAAATGGAATGGTTGTTTTTGTTGACTTATGCGCATCACCAAAAACTTGTTTTCTACCATTTTGCTGCACAACTTGCTCTTGAACTGGCAATTGCTCTTTCATCGTTACATCAGGATGAAAATAAAGCATTGAACCAACGATCAAACCCAGACCTACTTGACCCAATACTTTAAACTTACCGCTTAAACCACCTTTATCTTTTTTAAATACTTTTATATAATCATCTACAAAACCAATAAAGCCCATCCATACGGTTGTGATCAATAATAAAATCACATAAATATTATCTAGTTTTGCGAGTAATAACACCGGGATCAATGTTGCTAGAATAATGATAACTCCTCCCATTGTTGGAGTACCCGTTTTCTCAGCTTGACCTTCCAAACCTAAATCCCGAACCGTTTCTCCTACTTGTTGATTTCTTAAGAAATTGATAATTCTTTTTCCGAAAATTGAGGAAAAAAGCAATGAAAAAACAAATGCTAAAGCCGCACGAAATGTGATAAACTGAAATACACTTGCTCCAGTTAAATTAAATTGACTTTCTAAATATTCGAATAAATAGTACAACATCCTTCTTATTTATTTAATTGTATTAAGCATTTGGTTACAACTTCCATGTCATCAAAATGAAAGCGCTCTCCATTAATTTCTTGGTAATCTTCATGTCCTTTCCCAGCAATCAAAACAATGTCCCCTTTTTTAGATAATTTACATGCAGTTTTAATCGCTTGTTTTCTATCTAAAATTGAAAGTGTTTTTTTATAATTTTCTGCAGCAACTCCAGTTTCCATTTCATCAATGATTGTTTGCGCACTTTCTGTTCTCGGATTGTCTGAAGTAAAAATTGCTTGATCACTTAATTGAGAAGCAATCAATGCCATTTTTGGTCTTTTAGCTTTATCTCTATCACCTCCACAACCAACAACCGTAATTACTTTTTCACTTCCAGTTCTTATATCTCTAATGGTTTCTAGCACATTTTTTAATGCATCTGGTGTGTGTGCATAATCTACAATCGCTGTAACACCACTATTAGACATTGCATATTGAAAACGACCACTCACACTTTCTAATTCGCTCACAATTCTTAAAATTTCCATTTTATCTAAACCGCACAATTCTGCTGTTCCGACAATTGCTAATAAATTATATGCATTAAAAGTCCCGATTAATTTTGACCAAATTTCCATTCCATCAACAATTAATAAAGACCCAGACAATCTCTTTTCTAGTATTTTTGCTCTAAAATCTGCAATCGTCTTTAAAGCATATGATTTCTTTTTTGCTTTTGTATTTTGAAGCATAACGCTTCCATTTTTATCGTCAAGATTCACCAATGCAAATGCTGATTTTGGTAATTCATCAAAAAACGACTTTTTCACATCTCTATATTCAGCAAACGAACTATGATAATCTAAATGATCGTGAGATAGGTTTGTAAAAACACCTCCTTCAAAATGCAATCCGTGAGTTCTTTTTTGATGAATTCCATGAGAGCTAACTTCCATAAAACAATAATCAACACCCGCATTAATCATTTGATCTAAATACGAATTGATCGTTAAAGAATCTGGTGTTGTATGTGTTGCCTTAAACTCTTGATCATTCACTAGAATCTTAACTGTTGACAACAAGCCTACATTAAAACCAGCTTTTAAAAATAAATCATACAACAATGAAGCAATGGTCGTTTTTCCATTGGTTCCTGTAATGCCAATCAGTTTTAATTTAGCAGACGGATTTCCATAAAAATTAGAAGCCATTATCGCCAACGCAATATTTGAGTCTTTTACCTTTAAATAGGTTACTCCATCTTCTTTCTTAAAAGGAATCTCCTCACAAACCACAACAGTTGCACCTAGAGAAATTGCTTTACTGATAAATAAATGTCCATCAGAAACAACTCCTTTTTGCGCTATAAAAACATCACCTTTTGTTATTTCTCTAGAGTCAAAAACTACTGAATTCACGGCAATATCAGTTGAACCAATTACCTCTTCAATAGAAACCTTATATATTATGTCTTTTAAATTTTTCAAATCACTTTATGACAAATTCAACAAAATTATGTCTCCTTTTTTAAAACTTGTTCCTTTATTTCTTGATTGCTTCACCACACTACCAACCCCTTCAAACTTCACTTTCAACCCAAGGTTTTCAAGCAACGAAACAGCATCCATTCCAGACATTCCTTTTACATTCGGAATTACTTTATGACCCTTTTGCAACTCTTTATAAAACTTTTGATAACTGGTATTCACTGCCGTGAAATTTGGCTGATTGCTTACTTGCTGAACATTAATTGGCGTAGTAGTATAAATTTTCTGAGCAATTTCTTTAAAGACAGGTGCAGCAACGGTAGCCCCATAATATCCTTTCTTTTTATTTGGCTCATGAATCACAACAATACATGAGTATTTTGGTTTATCCGCGGGAAAAAACCCAGCAAAAGAAGCAACATATAGTTGACTTGAATAATGGCCATTGATCATTTTACCTTCTTTATTTCTATGTCTATTAACCCATTTTTTTGCCGTTCCAGTTTTTCCAGCCATAGAGAAATTTGGAGAATAAATATTCTTTGCAGTTCCTTTTTTAACCACATTTTCCATCACTCTTCTAACTTTATCTATGGTTTCTTGTTTCGCTATTTTCTTTTTTAAAACAATCTTTCCAAAAACTTTTTCAGTTTTATTTTGAACTCTTAATTCCTTAATAAACCTTGGCTTTACCAACTCTCCGTTATTTGCAACCGCATTGTAAAAAGCAAGTGTTTGCAAAGGCGTTAATGAAACTCCATAACCCCAAGCCATCCATTCCAATGAAATTTTACTCCATGGGTTTTTTTTATTTCCTGGATATGGTATAAATGGTTCTCCTTCTCCTTGAATTTGAACTCCTAGTTTTTTATCTAAACCAAAAGATTTCATTTTATTGATAAACTTTTCTGGCCTATGGTCGTAATGTTCTTTAATCAATTTTACAATTCCTACATTAGAAGAAACTTCAAAAACTCTTGCTGCAGAAATCTTACCGTAACCGCCTCGATGAGAATCCTCTATTTTTTTTCGATGCAACATCATGATTCCATTTCCTGTATCAACCACAGTAGATGTATCAATCACATTATCATCTAAAGCCGCCATTAAACTTGCCAACTTAAAAGTTGAACCAGGCTCATGAGACTCCCAAACTGCATAATTTCTTTTTTCGTAGTACTTCCCTTTTGAAGTTCTCGCTAAGTTTGAAATTGCTTTAATCTCTCCTGTAGTAGTCTCCATTACAATTGCACTACCATGCTCAGCTTCAAAATACTCCATCTGTCTTAACAAAGCATGATGGGTGATGTCCTGAATATTTACTTCTAAAGTGGTAATAACATCTCTACCATCAATTGGCTCTTTTTCATTCACGTCATTGATTGGCTTCCATTGTCCTTTTGCTATTTTCTGCTTCAACCTCCAACCGTTTTCACCTTCTAAATATTCTGCAAAAGCACCCTCAATTCCTGCGCCACCTCGATGATCATTATACCCAATAGTTCTTTCAGCAATTTTTCCTATTGGCCGAACTCTTATTGTCTTTTGCTCTGCTATAAACCCACCTTTGTATGGACCTCTTTTAAAAATGGGGAAACTCTTCATTTTCACATAATCGTTGTAGCCTATGTTTCTAGCGATTAATAAATAGCGGTTTTTACGTTTCCTTGCATTTCTTAATTTTTCTTGATAATAAGAAGAAGGGCTCCCTAATAATTTTGAAAGAGAATTAGACAAAGCTTTTATATCTTTCTCAAACACTGAGCTTTTCACAGCTACTAAATCCATTCTAATAGTATACTTATACATAGAAGTAGCTAGCAAATTTCCGTCTGCTGCATACACATTACCTCTATTAGAAAAAATCGTATCGTTTTTCACCGTATTCTGCACAGAAAGCTCCCTATACTTATCTCCTTGCACATATTGTATATTGATAATTCTACCAATAATCACAATAAAAAAAAGCGCCATTAAAGCAGTGACTATATATAGTTTGTTTAATATGCTTTTCTTAATGATTGCCAAGGTTAATTCGTTTTTCTGGTGATTCTTATTTTTTGTGGTGATGTTTTAGCAGGCTCAATTCCTAGTAACTTGACCCTCTGTCGGATATTAGATTCCATTTTCATTCTCATCAAAATGGTACCTGTATCTACATATTCTGCTCTTAACTCTCTTTTCCTCTTATTCAACTCGGCAATCTTAAGAACCTTACCGTCTATCGAATTTGCACTTGTTATCATAATTAGAGCTAATCCAACAATGAAAATTATGATTCTCCAGTTTTTGAACGCTGAGGCATCTGTAAGGAAATCCCCTTTCAGCACATCGTACACGTTTTTTTTAACTTTTTTCATCATATCACTTCAATGTTGCTATTCTTAATTTAGCGCTACGAGCCCTGTTGTTCTCTTTAATTTCAACTTGGGTAGGCACTATTAATTTTCCAACTTTTTTCAACGGTTCATTTGTATTACCATAAAAATCTTTATTGGGCTCGCCACTAAATAATCCTGTTTTTATAAACCTCTTTACCAATCTATCTTCTAATGAATGGTATGAGATTACACTTAACCTTCCATTTTCACTTAACAAACCTGGAATTTGGTTTAAAAATTCTTTTAATACTTCTAACTCCTGATTTACCTCGATTCTAATAGCTTGATAAATTTGAGCTAAAATTTTATGCTCCTTTGCCTTAGGCAAATGCATTTTCAACACTTCTTTTAACTGAAAACTAGTTTCAATTTCTGATTCCTCTCTCGCCTCAACAATGGACTTAGCCAATGCTCTGGCACTTCTTAATTCTCCATACAAAAAGAGAACATCAGCCAGTCGTTCTTCAGAATATTTATTCACAACATGTTTTGCAGAAACTTTCGATTTTTGATCCATTCTCATATCTAAATCTGCATCAAAACGAGTAGAAAAACCTCTTTCAGCAACATCAAACTGATGTGATGAAACACCAAAATCTCCTAATATCCCATCTACTTTTTTAATTCTATAAAACTTCAAAAAACGAGTAATGTGTCTAAAATTTTCTGCAATCAACACAAAACGATCATCATCAATTTTATTTTCTAATGCATCTGGATCTTGGTCAAAAGCAAACAACCTACCTGCCTCTCCTAGTCTACTCAAAATCTCTCTAGAATGACCACCACCACCAAAAGTCACATCAACATAAACTCCATCCTCTTTAATATTTAAAGCATCTACACTTTCTTTTAACAAAACTGGATTATGATACTTCATCTTCACCTGTATTACCCATTACTTCTTCTGCCAATTCTGCAAAATCAATTGCCGAATCACCTATTGTGTTTTCATATTTATCTCTATCCCAAATCTCAATAATATTCACTGCAGAAGACAAGACTACTTGCTTGTCTATTTTCGCAAACTGACATAAATCTTTCGGGATTAACAACCTTCCAGAAGCATCTAACTCTACCACTTTTACACCAGCGGTAAATCTTCTAATAAAATCATTATTCTTCTTTACAAAACGATTTAATTTATTAATCTTCTCCATCATCAAATTCCACTCTTGCATCGGATACAACTCTAAACAAGATTGAAAAACAGCTCTTTTAATCACAAAACCCTCAGAAACAACAGGCAACAACTGCTTCTTCAAAGCTGACGAGAACATCACCCTTCCTTTAGCATCTGCTTTACACTCGTATGTACCGATTAGATTTATCAAAACGTTTTACATCCTATTAAGAATTCAAAAATATACATTTTTTACCACTTTTTACCACTTTTTACCACTTTGTTGATAAAAAACATTTTTAACCTTAAAATATTGACACTCTAGAAGATAGGAATCAATTTTGAGTCGAAAATATTTAAATGGATATGTGCTAAAAAAAAACTACATTTGTCGTTGAGTCAAATCAACTGAGACCATGACGGAAAACTTAATAAAAGAGGGTAAATTTACATACGCAGAAGCTGGCAATGGACAAGCAATTGTCATCTTACATGGCCTTATGGGAGCATTGAGTAATTTTGATGCAACTTTTGAACATTTTTCTAAAAAAGGGTATAAAGTTTTAATTCCAGAATTGCCTTTATATTCTTTGCCTTTATTAAAAACGAATATTAAAAACTTAGCAAAATTTTTAAATGACTTTATCGAGTTTAAAAAATTAGACCGTGTAGTACTTGTTGGAAACTCTTTAGGAGGACATATTGGCCTTTATTTTTCAAATCACTATCCTGATAAAGTAAAAGCTCTAGTGCTAACTGGAAGTTCTGGTCTATATGAAAATTCTATGGGAGATAGCTACCCTAGAAGAGGAGACAGAGGCTACGTTACAAAAAAAGCTCAAGATGTTTTTTATGATCCAGCTACCGCTACAGAAAAGTTGATTGATGATGTTTATGTTGTAATAAACGACAGAAACTCTTTAATAAGAACATTAGCAATTGCTAAAAGTGCTATCAGACATAATATGGCAAAAGATTTGCCAAAAATGAAGCAACCAACATGTTTAATTTGGGGAAAACAAGATAAAGTTACACCTCCAGAGGTTGCCGTTGATTTCAATAAATTATTACCCGATTCTGATTTATTTTGGATAGACAAATGTGGCCATGCTGCAATGATGGAAAGACCAAAAGAATTCAATGAGGTACTTGACAAATGGATAACTTCTAGAAATATCTAACAGCAATGAAAATTAAATCTGCAGAGTTCATAATGAGCAACAGTAATGTTACCAAGGCTCCACAAGACAGAATTCCAGAATATGCTTTTATTGGCAGATCTAATGTTGGTAAATCTTCATTAATCAATATGTTGATGGAGCGAAAAGACTTGGCCAAAACTTCTGGGAAACCAGGAAAAACGCAGCTTATCAATCATTTTAAGATTAATGATGAGTGGTTTTTAGTTGATTTACCCGGTTATGGTTATGCACAAATCTCTAAAAAGAAAAGAACTATTTTTCAGCACTTTATTGAAAATTATTTCAAAGAAAGAGAACAATTGGTTTGTACGTTTGTCTTAATCGATTCTAGACACGATCCTCAAAAAATCGATTTAGAATTCATGCAGTTTTTAGGTGAACAACAAATCCCTTTTTGCATTGTTTTCACCAAAGCTGATAAGTTAGGAAGCTCTAAACTAAACAAGCAAATCCTCTCTTACAAAAAGAAATTATTAAACAGCTGGGAAACTTTACCAATGTCATTTGTTACCTCATCTACTTCTAGCTTAGGAAGAAAAGAGTTTCTAGACTTTATTAGTAAAATCAACGTTGACGTAGCAGATAATTTTAAATAAACCACATGCCTTCTACAAAAGAAAACTTAGAGGTTTTATTTGAAGACAACCACATTGTTATTGTAAATAAAAAAACGGGTGATATTACACAAGGTGATAAAACCGGTGACAAACCTTTGAGCGATGTTGTAAAAGAATACATCAAAGAAAAATACAACAAACCAGGTGAAGTTTTTTTAGGCGTAGTGCATCGTTTAGACAGACCAACAAGTGGAATTATCATTTTTGCAAGAACATCAAAAGCATTGGAAAGACTCAACAAAATGCTTCGTGAAAAAACAATCAAAAAAACATACTGGGCAGTAGTAAAAAATCAACCTAAAAAGCAGTCAGATACGTTAACAAACTTCTTAAAGAAGAACCCAAAAAACAACAAGTCAACTGCATACCCAAAAGAAATTGATGGAAGTAAAAAAGCGATTTTACATTATAACACCATCAAAAAACTAGACAATTATTGGTTGTTAGAAATTGATTTAGAAACTGGAAGACACCATCAAATAAGAACACAACTTTCTACTATTGGATCACCAATTAAAGGAGATTTAAAATACGGTTTTAACCGTAGCAACAAAGATGGAAGCATTCATTTACACGCTAGAAAAATACACTTTATACATCCTGTTAGTAAAGAAAAAATAAATATTACAGCTCCTGTTCCGAAGGACATTATTTGGAAAGCTTGCACATAATTTTTTGTATATTTAGGCAGAAATCATTTCAAAAAATGAAAAGCCTAAAATATTTATCTGTTTTACTACTTCCGTTAAGTGTTTACATCTCGTTTACACAAATTGGTTGGTACACCTATTTACCAATAATTGTTTTTTTCGGACTCGTTCCATTACTTGAATTTTTATTCAAACCCACAAAAGACAACTTCTCTAAAGATCAGGAAAAATCGGAAAAAGAAAACAGACTTTATACGTATATTTTATACTTGATGATTCCTTTTCAAATTTATTTTTTAATCCTATTTTTCGATGTAATTCAAGAAGAACATCTAAGCAACATTGAATTAATAGGAAGAGTATTTGGCATGGGATTGATGTGCGGAGTTACCGGAATTAATATTGGCCATGAATTGGGGCATAGAAACAATCGTTTTGATCAATTTTTAGGAGAAATATTATTGCTATCCTCTTTAGATACCCACTTTCTTCCTTATCACAATGCAGGACATCACTTAAACGTTGCTACTCCAAAAGATGCTGCAACAGCAAGAAAAAACGAGCCTATCTTTTCATTTTGGCTTCGCTCTCATTTTACAAGCTACAAACAAGCTTGGCAATTAGAAAATAAACGCATGAAACTGTCTGATAGAAGTTGGTTTCATTACCAAAATAGAATGGTGATTTACACCTTCGCAAATATTTTTTTATTAGCGTTTTTCTATTTTTATTTCGGGCAATTCGCTGTTTTATGCTTTATTTCTGCATCAGTAATTGGAATTCTTTTATTGGAAAGCGTGAATTACATTGAACACTATGGATTGTTAAGAAAACAGGATAAAAGTGGTAGATATGAAAAAGTAAAAAGAACACATTCTTGGAATTCTGATCATGTAATTGGAAAGCTAGTCTTGTTTAACTTATCACGTCACTCTGACCACCATTACAACGGAAGTAAACATTATCAAATTTTAAAATCACTGCCCGAAAGTCCACAAATGCCAACTGGTTATCCAGGCATGGTTATGTTGGCTTTAATTCCGCCACTATGGTTTTCATTTATGAATAAAAAAATACAAGATCTTTAGTTTTTATGGATATACCTCAGTTAATTAAAGAGCAAAAACACTTTTTTGCTTCTCAACAAACAAAAGACATTTCTAAAAGAAAACAACTTTTAAGAAACCTCCTTCAAGAAATCACAAAAAGAGAAAAAGATATTGTTACTGCCTTATATTCCGATTTTAAAAAATCTGAATACGAAAGTGTGATGACAGAAACATCTATTGTAATTTCTGAGCTAAAGAAAGCGATTAAAAACATATATACTTGGGCAAAGCCTCAACATGTAATGCCTGCTTTTTTAAACTTTCCATCATCAAGTAAAATCTATAAAGAGCCTTATGGAGTTGTCTTAATAATTTCCCCATGGAATTACCCATATCAATTAGCTTTCGCACCTTTAATAGGCGCCATTGCCGCAGGAAACACCGTGGTTCTTAAACCCTCTGAATTAACACCAAACACTAGTAAAATCTCGAAAGAAATTATTGAAGCCGTTTTTGACAAAAAACATGTTTCTATAGTTGAAGGAGGTGCTGACACTTCTACAAGCTTACTTGAACAACGCTGGGATTATATTTTTTTCACAGGAAGTGTAACCGTTGGTAAGATTGTTGCTAAAGCAGCAGCACGGTTTCTGACTCCAGTTACCTTAGAATTGGGAGGAAAAAACCCTTGTATTATTGATGAAACTGCCAATATTAAATTGGCTGCTAAAAGAATTGTTTGGGGAAAATTAATCAACGCAGGGCAAACCTGTATTGCTCCAGACTATTTATTGATTCATACCTCTGTAAAAGATAAATTTGTAGAACACTATGAAAAAGAAGTTACCAAAGCCTACGGAGAAAACCCTGAGAGTTCAAAAGATTATCCTAGAATTGTAAACCAACGCAATTTTGATCGATTGGCAATGATGCTCGAAAATGAGAAAATCCTCGTTGGAGGGAAAACAAACAGAGAAGACAATTATATTTCACCAACCTTAATAAACGAACCTAGCTTAGATAGCGAGGCGATGAAAGGAGAGATTTTCGGGCCAATATCCCCTGTGATTTCTTACAATAATGAAGAGGATCTTCATGCAATCATCAGCAATTACGAAAAGCCTTTAGCTCTATATATTTTTACAGGTAAAAACAGGTTTGCAAAAAAAATGATTGCGAAATATTCTTTTGGTGGCGGAACAGTTAACGACACTACGGTCCACTTTGCAAATCACAATTTACCTTTTGGAGGTGTTGGAGAAAGCGGAATTGGAGCTTATCACGGCAAACAAACATTCACCCTTTTTTCTCATAAAAAAGGAGTTGTAAAACGCTATAACTGGCTGGACATACCTGTTAGATACGCCCCCTATAATGGGAAATTAAAAATATTAAAAACCTTTATGAAATACTTTTCTTAATATCATGACAAACGAAAAAACAGTTTCAGAAGCGATAAACTATAGACGTTCAGTACGAGTTTTTGATGCAAATAAACCCATAAATATTGCTTTGGTTAAAAAATGTATTGAACAAGCAAGCCTGGCTCCCAACAGCAGTAATATGCAGTTATGGGAATTTTACCACATCACTTCTAAAGATATTATTGAACAAATTGCTCCATTTTGCTTCAATCAGAATGCAGCAAAAACAGCACAACAATTGGTCGTTTTTGTGACAAGAAAAGACACTTGGAAGAAACGTGCAAAAGCCAATTTAAACTACATGGATACTGTTTTCGGGAAGAACAATCCAAAATCAGAACAAAGCAGTAGGGAAAAAGTAGCAAGAAACTATTATGGAAAAATTATTCCGTTTGCCTATGCAGATTTTTTAGGGATTTTAGGCTGGCTCAAATACTTACTAATTATAGTCATTGGTTTTTTTAAACCTATCTATAGAGAAGTTCGCCAAAAAGACATGCGAATTGTAGCGCACAAATCTGCAGGCCTAGCAGCACAAAACTTTATGACAAGTATGGCGGCAATTGGCTATGACACTTGCCCAATGGAAGGCTCTGATACTTGGCGCGTAAAACGATTACTAGGACTGCCATTTGGCGCAGAAATAAACATGATTGTTTCTTGCGGAATTAGAACCGAAAAAGGCGTGTATGGAGAACGTTTTAGAATTCCGTTTGATGAAGTTTACAAGGAGGTTTAATGTCATTCTGAACTTATTTCTTCACTTTAAAAATCAACACATTTCTAGAAGCTTCAATCTCTTTTTGATTCAATTTCATTTTTACAAATTCGCCATCAATGTATTTTTGAGCTTGGTCATCATAATGTGGGCTAAACACATTTCCAGATTGCCCAGTTGGTAAAATTCCCAATCCATTTTCTACATCAGAAAAGTCTACAACTCTTCTCGTTGATGGACCAGCTACAATTTTGTACACTCCAGTGCTATCTAAATGAAAAATCTGATTGTTGATTACTTCATTTCCGCCAACTGTTTTAAAAGGCCCAACATTAAAATACGAACGCAATGCCGCAACCTTACCCAGAGCATGTCCGTATTCTATTGAGATTACCTTATCCCATGTCCAATCTTGTACATTTTCTCCTAACTGACTCGAAACAAAAGCGATTGCTTTTTTATAAGATGATGTAATAATGTCATTTCTAGTTTCTTTAATTTCTTTCGTAGAAACATCATCCCACCAAACAGACACTTCTCTTTTAACCTGTTCCGAAAATGCTTTATCCTGATATGGCGTATTTATAAACTGCGCAAAACTTTCTCCCATTTCATCTTTATAGGTAGCTACCAAAACTTCGTATAGAAAACGATTGTATATGGTTGGAGCTACTTCTTTCTTACCATAATTCCCTTTCCAGTTTTTTAATATATTAAAGCTTGAGTTTTCTCTTTCTGAAAACTGTGAAGCATCAAGATTGCTAGTTAGGTCTAAAATCATTTCTGCAACAGAAGCTGAAGTTACGTCATATAACATCTTAGCAACATCTTCTTTTGTGAAATCATTTTTGTCTTTCAATAAACTCACAATTCGCTTTGCTCTATCTTCAGGTAAATAATACCCAGGATACAATCCGTTTTTAATAGAATCTGGTTGATTATTTGCTGAATACACATAATTGATACTTGGGTTTATGGCTTGTGGGTTCTCTTCAAAATCGAAATATTCTAAAATTTCATCATTACCAGAAGTACCGTCTAAAATCATTTTTGTATTTAAACCCTTTCTATATTTATACAATTTTCCCGAAGCAAACCAAGCTATATTATTTTTAGCATCTCCGTACATGATATTCAATCCTGGTGCGTGTAATTTACTTGCTCCATTTTTAAATTCTGTCAAAGAATTTGCATGAGACATTTCATAAGAAACCTCTAGTAATTGATTATTTAACTTCGTGTAAATCCACTGCATTGCAATAGGTCTTTCGTCATTTACATGCTCAATTAAATCATTCATGACAGGTCCATGTTGACTTACTCTCACATTATAAACCAAGTCTTCATCTTCTTTTACTTTTATTATTTTTTTACGAATATCGTATTTCTTAAATCCCTCTTTAGTTTTATATTCTGATGGATTATTAGGGTTGTTTTGTTCAAAATAAAAATCGACATCATCATTCTCAAACATTGTTAAACCATACGCATACTCTCTATTATGTCCCAATAAAGAAAAAGGAGTCAATGCCAAATTGAACCCATACAGTTCAAAATCTGGTGTTTTAATATGTGATTGGTACCAAACAGCAGGTTGCGAAAACCCAATATGAGGATCGTTTGCAAAAATCACTTTCCCGTTCTTTGTTTTATCTGCTCCAATCACCCAAGAATTGCTTCCAATGAAAGGTGAAATTGGCAAATTCTTATACAAACCACTCATTGCAGTAGCAATGCTTGCAGTTAAAATCGAATTCTTTTCATTTAAAATCAATTCCGTTGTCTTTACATTTTGCAATGTAATTTCATTAAAATATACTTCACCTAGTTTTTCTTTTACTTCCGTTAACATTGGGTCTGTTTTATGAGCAGCAGCAAAACTGAAAGCCATATAACCAAAAACATTGTACATGTCTTTTAGTGTATATTTTTCTTTCTCAACACCAATTAAAATGAATTCAGCAGGCGTTGGACCATTCTCCATAAACTGATTCACTCCATCTAAATACGCCATGGCTAACTTATAAGAATCAGCATTTTTATCTAGGTTTTGAATCGTTTTTTCAGAAGCTTCTTCAATTCCTAATCCAGAGAAAAACTTATCTGTTTTAATCAATTCCTTTCCAAAAATCTCAGACAATCTTCCTGCAGCTATTCTACGAATCAATTCCATTTGCCACAGACGATCTTGCGCATGCACATAACCTAAAGCAGTATATGCATCTTTTTGATTTTGAGCATTGATATGCGGCACTCCAACTTCATCATAAAAAACAGTTACCTCATCTGAGATACTAGTCAAATCAAGTTCACCATTATAAGTTGGATGTAAAGTTCTAGTAAAAAACCAAAGACCAACAACTAATAATAGAATAAGACTAACTACAACTTTTATAATTTTTTTGAGAAGCTTCATAAAAATAAATTTGAATTCGGCCAAAGATAACAGAAAAATCAATAGTAAAGACCTCCCTTAAAGCAGGATAAATTCGTATTTTTGCAGGACTAAAAATTTCATTTTATGAAAAAAATCCAAATGGTTGACCTTCCTGGTCAATACCAACATATCAAAGAAACTGTTGACGCTTCTATCTTTGAAGTGCTAAATTCAGCAGCCTACATAAACGGTCCTTATGTTAAAGAGTTTCAAGCTGATTTAGAAAAATATTTAGACGTAAAACACGTAATTCCGTGTGCAAACGGAACCGATGCCCTACAAATTGCAATGATGGGCCTAGGTTTAGAGCAGGGCGATGAAGTGATTACTGCCGATTTTACATTTGCTGCTACGGTAGAAGTTATTGGATTGTTAAAATTCACTCCTGTTTTAATTGATGTAGATGCAGATACCTTTAACATGAATATTGATGCTTTGAAAAAAGCAATCACCCCAAAAACAAAAGCCATTGTACCTGTTCACTTATTTGGACAATGCGCCAATATGGAAGCCGTTTTAGCAGTTGCCAAAGAGCATAATTTATTTGTAATTGAAGACAATGCACAAGCAATTGGAGCAGACTACACATTTTCTAACGGAACAACAAAAAAAGCTGGAACAATGGGGAATGTAGGTACAACTTCATTTTTCCCATCTAAAAACCTAGGTTGTTATGGTGATGGTGGAGCCATTTTCACGAATGATGATGATTTGGCGCATATTATTAGAGGAATCGTAAATCATGGAATGTACAAACGCTATTACCACGATGTGGTTGGTGTAAATTCTCGTTTAGACTCTATTCAAGCTGCAGTATTAAAAACGAAATTACCTTTATTAGATAGTTATTGTGATGCTCGTAGAAAAGCTGCTGAATTTTACTCAAATGCTTTTGCTAGCAATGCAAATATCATTACGCCAATTGTAAGTGAATTTTCGACACATGTTTTTCATCAGTATACGTTACAAATTACAAACGGAAAACGTAACGTATTACACCAACATTTATTAGACAATAACATTCCGAATGCCATCTATTATCCTGTTCCCTTACATGCTCAAAAAGCATATCAAGACGAACGCTATAATGAAGATGACTTTACGGTTACCAATCAATTAATTGAAACAGTAATATCTTTACCAATGCACACAGAACTTAACCTAGAGCAACTAGAATATATTACGAAAACGATATTGCAATTTGTAGGATAAAATAATAGCAAAAGCTCAGTTTTTTAACTGAGCTTTTTTATTTTAGCAACATACAATGAATCAAAAGATACATAAACAAAAGTAATTGTGTTTCAAAGCGAATTACATTTGACAACAATAAAAATAATAAAGAGCAAATGAAAAGAATATTAGTTACTGGAGGGTTAGGTTTTATTGGATCTCACACTGTTGTCGAACTGCAAAACTCAGGCTTCGAAGTTGTTATTATCGACGACTTATCAAACACTACGATAGATGTTTTAGAAAAAATCACTTCTATTTCAGGAATCAAACCGGCCTTTCATCAAATAGATTTAAGGGTTAAAAATGATGTTCAAACATTTTTTGAAAACAACCCCGTTGATGGAATTATCCATTTTGCAGCTTTTAAAGCTGTTGGAGAAAGCGTAGCAAAACCTTTAGACTATTACGAAAACAATATTGGAAGTCTGGTATATCTTTTACAAGAAATGAAAGATAGAAATATTGACAATTTCATTTTCAGTTCTTCTTGTACTGTTTACGGACAAGCAGATGAATTGCCAATTACAGAAAATGCACCAACTAAACCAGCTGAATCTCCGTACGGAAACACCAAACAAATTGGAGAAGAAATTATCAAAGAAAGCTGTAAAGCGTATAACATGAATGCAATTGCACTTCGTTATTTCAATCCGATTGGTGCACATAAGAGTATTAAAATCGGTGAATTACCATTAGGTGTACCACAAAATTTGATTCCGTTTATTACACAAACTGCAGCGGGAATAAGAAAAGAACTGTCTGTTTTTGGAGATGATTACCCAACAATTGATGGAACGGCTGTAAGGGATTACATTCATGTAGTTGATTTAGCAAAAGCACATATTGCAGCGCTACAGCGCTTAATCAACAAAAACAACAAGACCAATTTCGAGTTTTTTAATGTTGGTACCGGAACAGGAAGCTCTGTTTTAGAAGTCATCAAAGCTTTTGAAAAAGCTTCAGGAAAATCATTAAATTATAAAATTGTTGGTAGACGTGAAGGCGATATCACAGCTGCCTATGCAGATACTACAATTGCCAACAAGGAGTTGAATTGGAAAACTGAAAAAGATTTAGATGAGGCTTTAGATTCTGCATGGAAGTGGCAATTAAAACAATAACCATCTATTCAAAAATTACTATGAAAAAATTATTTTTTGCGCTAGCAGTAATGACTGTTTTTTACAGCTGTGACAAAGATCATTGTGATGAAGGTTACAAACCTCACAACTCAAACGGTCAAGAGATTTGCATTCCAGAATACTTAAACGGAAAAGCATCGAATTTTAAATTAGGAAACACCTATATTCACGATAAACACGGGCTTATCAGATTGAAAAATGGTATTTGGATAAATGAATTGAACCAAGTAATTATTGTTAACTAGTCTTGAAATAATTTTATATATGAAACAACAATTAAAGACATATATAAATAGATATGTATCATTCTCTGATGAAGAAACTGATTCTTTTTTTAAGTATTTAGAAGTGAATTCATACACAAAAAAAGAAATATTATTAGAAACTAATCAAGTCTGCAAACATCATTATTTCATTATTGATGGATTACTAAGAGCCCATTATATCAATGAAAAAGGGGTGGACAAAATCATTCAATTTGCCATTGAAAACTGGTGGATCACCAACTTAGAAAGTTTTGTAAGAGAAACGCCTTCTACTTTTTCCATTGATGCTCTTGAGAAATCAACCATCTTATCAATTAGTAAAGAAAACCTAGAAAAAGCCTTTATAGAAATCCCAAAATTAGAACGTCTTTTCAGAATAATTGCAGAAAACACACTGGTTGCTATACAGCGTAAAAACGAGTTTTATATGAAACTTAGCAGCAAAGAACGCTTCTTAACTTTACAACGAGATATTCCTGATTTTCTACAACGAGTTCCCATGTACATGATTGCTTCTTACTTAGATATTACACCCGAATATTTAAGTGAAATTAGAAAAAATTCATAAAAGTAAGTTCTTAAGATACCTTAAGGGAATTCCTTCTTTCGAAGCCTAATTTTGTACCACACTTAAAAACAAAATGATGGAACGAATTTCATACAACGAAGTACCAAAAGGAATGTTTGATGCAATAATGACTGTAGAAAACTATATAAACAACTCTTCATTAAGCATGCAACTGTTAGAATTGATACGCTACAGAGCTTCTATATTAAATGGCTGTTCATATTGTGTAGACATGCATTCTAAAGAACTAAAATACGCTGGCGAAACAGAAGTGAGATTACACGCCATTAGCATTTGGAATAGCACTCCGTATTTTTCAGTAAAAGAACAAGCAGTTTTAGCATTTACAGATGCCATTACAAAAACTAGTTCTGAACCGATTAAAGAAAAACTATTTACGAATTTAACACAACATTTCACGAAAGAAGAAGTTAGCCACATTACATTAGCCATTACTCAAATAAACACATGGAACCGGTTAATGAAATCATTTGATTTTACACCTGGAAACTATAAAATCACAAAAGATGAACACTAAATACATCAAAGTATTCTTAAGATTATCAATTTCAATTGGATTCTTATCTGCTGTTGCAGATCGGTTTGGATTGTATGCTAAAGAAGTATCAGCCTGGGGTAACTGGCAGGCATTTACAGAATACACACAACAAATGAACCCATGGTTTCCTGAAGGAGTTATATCAGCTATAGCAATATTTGCCACAGGCCTAGAAATTGTTTTTGGTATTTGCTTATTAATTGGGTTTAAAACAGAAATCACAGCGAAACTAAGTGGTGTTCTGTTGTTTATTTTTGGTGTAAGCATGACATTCGCTTTTGGGGTAAAACCTGTATTGGACTACGCCGTTTTTGGGGTTTCTGCCGCTGCATTTGCATTAAGCACAATGAACAACACCTATTTAGAAATTGACAGTTTCTTTTCTAAAGAAAATTACGTTTCTTAATAATGCAACCCAAACAATAAAAAATCCGACTCATTGAGTCGGATTTTTTATGTTATTAAATAAATTTTACTTCGCCAGTTGAAATATCATAAACCGCTCCTAGTATTTCAAAATCTCTCAAACAATCACTAAGTTTTCTAATATGTTTAATCGTTTTAACTACATTTTCTTTTATTGCTGCGTTTTCATCGGTAGTTGTAATATTATTTTGAAGCCTTCCTACCATGATATTTGTTTGGTTACAGGCAGTTGGATCTCCGGCTATAGCAGCTTGAACAGCACCACAACGTGAATGACCTAAAACAACGATTAGTTGAACTCTAGAAAGTTTCGCAAACTCTAAGCTCCCTAAAATATTATTATTTTCTTCAATCTTTTGATCAACAAAATTACCTGCAGTACGAAAACTAAACACGTCTCCTATACCCAAATCAAAAATAGATTCTACTGGCACTCTTGAATCAATACAACTTAGTATTGCCGCAAATGGAGTTTGGCCTGTAGAGGTATTTTTCACCTCAGCATTCAAATTTCTATTCGTTGATAAATTTTTGACAAAATTCTTATTTCCCGTTTTTAAAACATCTATTGCTAGATCGAGTGTCATTCTTACAGCATTCTCTTCGGTGTTTTCCATTTCTTTATTTTTAGATTGATATGAATTATTTCTTACCAATGAATATCCATTAAAATATCAACCTAAAACAGCGTATAACTTTCCATTTTCACTAACAGGTATAATCACCTGATTTTGAAAAGAGTACAAGCCAATGGTAATTCTTTTTTGAAATAAAGAAACCGCTCGTTTGAGCGGTTTCTTTATACAATATTTTTGGGTAAATTATGCCTCAAATGATGCTCCGCTTGCAGCAACACTTCTATCAATTTTGCGCATTAATCCTTGTAATACTTTTCCTGGACCAACTTCAATAAATTCAGTCCCACCATCAGCTATCATAGATTGAACACATTGGGTCCATTTAACGGGCGCTGTTAATTGTGCGATTAAGTTTCTCTTTATTTCTTCAGAATCAGTTACTGCTTTCGCAGGTACATTCTGATACACAGCACAGGTTGGCTCACTAAATGTTGTAGCCTCTATTGCTGCTGCTAATTCTTCTCTTGCTGGCTCCATCATGGGTGAGTGAAACGCGCCACCAACTGGTAAAACCAATGCTCTTCTTGCTCCTTTTTCCGTTAAAACCTCACAGGCCTTCTCAATGGCAGCAACTTCTCCAGAAATCACAAGCTGACCTGGACAGTTATAATTTGCTGCAACCACTACTCCATCAATTTCTGCTAAAGTATCTTCAACTACTTTGTCTTCTAACCCCAACACTGCTGCCATTGTAGAAGGTGCAATTTCGCACGCTTTTTGCATTGCCATTGCTCTTTTAGAAACTAAGGTCAATCCGTCTTCAAAAGACAATACGCCGTTTGCAACCAATGCAGACAATTCTCCCAAAGAATGTCCCGCTACCATTTCTGGCTGAAAAGAATCTCCTAATACTTTCGCTAAAATTACCGAATGTAAAAAGATAGCTGGTTGTGTTACTTTTGTTTGTTTTAATTCTTCTGCAGTTCCTTCGAACATTACATCTGTAATACTAAATCCTAAAATTTCATTTGCTTTTTCAAATAAATCTTGTGCAATTTTAGAGTTTTCGTACAAGTTCAATCCCATTCCTGTAAACTGTGCTCCTTGTCCTGGAAAAATATATGCTTTCATTATATTCTATTTTCTTAATTGTTTGATGCTGCAAACATACAAATTTTTAAAACCACAAGAAATTACTAACTTCGTTATATGACAGCCAATCAAAAATCCTCTGCGCAATTAATCTATTTAATTTTAGCTGCGTTATTTATTGCATCCCTAGTGACCTCTAACTTAATTTTTCAGAAATTCTTTTATTGGGAACCTTTTGAGTTGTATCGATTTGAAATTTCTGTTGGAATTTTACCTTACCCAATTACATTTTTGATTACAGATATATTATCAGAAATCTACGGAAAGAAAAAAGCCAACCAAGTGGTCATTGCAGGTATTTTTGCTTCTTTCTTTTCGATGTTGATTATTTTAGTTTCTGATGCTGCTCCTGCAATTCAAAACTCACCTATTAAAGATGCTGTTTTTTCAAATGTCTTCGGACTATCCCCTCTAGCAGTATTAGCATCAATGATGGCCTATTTAGCTGCTCAATTTATTGATATTCGAATCTTTCACTTTTGGAAAAGAAAAACCAACGGAAAACATTTATGGTTACGTAATAACTTCTCCACATTTTTTTCTCAATTTATAGACACGTTTACTGTATTGTTTTTATTGTGTTCTTTTAAAGTGCTGCCTTGGGAGATATTTGGTGGTCTATTAATCAGTGGATTCTTATTCAAAATAATTATTGCTGCCTTAGACACCCCTATTTTATATCTAATTGTATACTGGTTTCGGAAGAAATTCAACCTTAAAACTGGAGAAGAAATTACTGATTAATTTTTTAACATTTTCTTTGTAAACTATCAGAAACCACAACGTCTAAATTTTCATCAAAACAAACTAGATGAAACCACTTTTTACTTTTAGCATTCTCTTTCTATTTGTCTTTACTATACAAGCACAAACTGAAACCTACCATGCTTTACTACAGAAACACGTTGATAACAATGGAAATGTAGATTATAAAAGCTTCAAATCTGATGCATCAAGATTAGCAACATACATTTCATATTTAGAAAAAACTACACCCACTAAAGATTGGTCGGCTAATAAAACAAAAGCTTTTTGGATTAATGCTTACAATGCCTATACACTAAAATTAATTTTAGAGAACTACCCTTTAAAAAGCATTCTAAAAATTACGGAAAAAGGAAAAGATGCATGGAATATACCATTCGCAGTAGTTGGTGGTAAAAAGTACACATTAAATACTATTGAACATGAAATTCTGCGTAAGGACTTTAACGACCCAAGAATTCATGTAGGTGTAAATTGCGCTTCTGGTTCTTGTCCTCAATTAGGGAATTTTGCTTTTACAGAGGCGAATATAGAAATTGAACTAGAGCGACTAATGAAAATATTCATTAATGACACAACAAGAAATAAAATCACCCAAAAGAAAATTCAAATTTCAAAAATATTCGAATGGTTTAAAGGAGATTTCACAAAAGAAAGCTCATTAATTGGCTATTTAAACAGGTATTCTACGATAAAAATTAACAAGAAAGCTAAGATTAGACACTTAGAATATGACTGGAGTTTAAATGCTAAATAGTATCTTTATTTTTTAAGAAAAATACAACACAGATGTCAAAAACATATTACGATCCAGCAGATTTAAGAAAGTTTGGAAAGATTACAGAATGGAGTGAAGAACTAGGGAATAAATTCTTTGATTATTACGGAAAAGTATTTGAAGAAGGTGCCTTGACAGCTAGAGAAAAATCTTTGATTGCATTAGCAGTTGCCCATACAGAACAGTGTCCCTATTGTATTGATGCCTATACAAAAGATGGGCTGCAACGTGGAATTACCAAAGATCAAATGATGGAAGCAATCCATGTGGGAGCTGCCATAAAAAGCGGAGCTACTTTAGTACATGGAGTTCAAATGATGAATAAAGTCGATAAATTAGAAATGTAAAATGAAGAAATCTCTTCAGGCAAGAAATAACGATTTAGCCAATACCCAACGTCAAATAGAAATTCTATCTAACGGAATTTTTAAAGACGAACTACCTACGTTTGCGAACAAAATAAAAGAAACAAATCAGTTTCCACTACGTCCTAAAAAATTGGAGATTCTACAAATCAACTTAGGATATATGTGTAATCAAGTGTGCGCACATTGTCATGTGGATGCTGGTCCAGATCGTAAAGAAATCATGACTATTGAAACCATGAATCAGTGTTTGGATGTAATTAAAAAAACAGAAGCCCATACTTTAGATTTAACAGGTGGAGCACCGGAGATGAACCCTAATTTTAGATGGTTTGTAGAAGAAGCCTCTAAAGCGGGAATTAAAGACTTTATTGTTCGTTCTAACTTAACAATTATTAGAGCAAACAAAAAATACCACGATTTACCAGAGTTCTTTAAAAAACACAATGTACATGTTGTTTCTTCAATGCCACATTGGACACGTGGTAAAACTGACAAGCAACGTGGTGATGGTGTTTTTGATAAATCAATCAAAGCATTGCAAATGCTAAATAATGTTGGCTACGGAATGGAAGGTTCTAATTTGAAATTAGATTTGGTGTACAATCCGTCAGGAGCTTTTTTACCCGGAGATCAAATGGCATTAGAAAACGATTTTAAAAAGGCTTTAAAAAACGATTTCAATATTGATTTCAATAGTCTATTTGCCATTACCAATTTACCAATCAGTCGCTTTTTAGATTATTTAATTGCCTCAGAAAACTATGAGGACTATATGTATGCCTTGGTAGAGGCTTATAATCCAACGGCAGTAGAAAATGTAATGTGTACCAATACTATTTCAATCAGTTGGGATGGTTGGTTGTTTGACTGTGATTTCAATCAAATGTTAAATTTAAAAGTAAACAGCAAGGTAAAACACGTTTCAGAGTACAACGAAGAGTTGTTGCAGAACAGAAATATCATTATTAACCAGCATTGTTACGGCTGTACTGCTGGCGCAGGAAGTAGTTGCCAAGGAGTTGTCGCGTAAATGAAAAAACTAATTTACATACTTGCAATTTTATTTTCGATTTCTTTAAACGGACAATCTATCAAAAAACTATTGAAAAAACACAACACAGAAAGTGTTACCTACGTATCTGTGGAAATGACAAAAGCGAATCCGAATTTTATACTATTAGACGCCAGAGAATTGAAAGAACACAAGGTAAGTCACATTAAAAACGCTATTCATGTTGGTTACAATAAGTTCAATATAAAAGAAACAACATCAAAATTAGTGAACAAAAACGCAATGATTGTAGTGTATTGTTCTATCGGAATTCGTTCTGAAGATATTGCTGAAAAGCTTCAAAAAGTAGGATATAAAAATGTGTTCAATTTATTTGGAGGAATTTTCGAATGGAAAAACAAACAAAATATCATAGTAGATTCATTAAATAATCAAACAGAAAAAGTACATACATATAATAAAGAATGGAGCAGATGGTTAAAAAAAGGAATCAAAATTTATGAGTAAAAATCTATTAATTGTTTTTGTAAAGAACATCATTCTTGGAAAGGTAAAAACTCGTTTGGCAAAAACCATTGGCGATGTTGGCGCTTTTAATATTTATTACGAGTTGTTTTCAATTACAGAAAGAGCCTCTCAGAAGGTAGCTGTAGATAGACATATCTATTTCTCTGATGTGATTATTCCGTCTAAATGGGAAGGTGATAAGAAGTTTGTGCAAGAAGGAGAAGATTTAGGAATTAGAATGCGAAATGCTTTTCAAGATGGCTTTAAAGATGGGTATGAGAATGTCATCTTAATTGGTTCAGATTTACCTAATATTTCTAAAAAGATAATTGATAGTGGTTTTGATACTTTACAAAACAATGATGTTGTTTTTGGCCCTGCAGAAGATGGTGGTTATTACTTAATTGGAATGTCTAAAATGAATGCTTCAATTTTTGAGAATAAACCCTGGAGTCAATCAGAATTATTAAATGTAACTTTGGCACAATTAAAAGAGCAACAGCAATCTGTTGGTTTTATTGAAACCTTAAATGACATCGATACTTTTGAAGATTTAATAGCTTCAGATTTCTATAAAAAGAATCCAAAAATTCAACAAATCATTGCCTCAAAAACAATACTGAAATAAGTTCAGCACATTTATGAAAAAACAAATTGACCTACAAGAAACTACAGACTACTTAAGAGCTAACGGAATTACACAACCTGAAATCGGAATTGTGTTAGGAACTGGTTTAGGGAAATTAGTTGATGAAATCGAAATTGAAAAAGAAATCGCTTATGCTGATATTCCTAATTTCCCACGAGCAACAGTTGAATTTCATTCAGGGAAGTTAATTTACGGAACTTTATCTGGCAAAAAAGTAGTGGTAATGGCTGGTCGCTTTCATGTATATGAAGGCTATAATCTTTGGGAGGTAACTTATGGTATTAGAACAATGCATGCTTTAGGCATCAAAAACTTATTGATTTCTAATGCCGCAGGAGCCATCAACCTAAACTATAAAAAAGGAGACTTGATGTTGATTGATGACCATATCAATTTACAAGGAGGATCTCCGTTAGCTTTTAAAGGTGCTAATGACTTTGGAAATATTTTTGCAGATATGCTAGAGCCCTATTCGAAAAAAATAAACGCTCAACTGAAAGCAATTGCTTTGCAGAACGACATACAATTGCACGAAGGGGTTTACACAAGTGTTGTAGGTCCACAATTAGAAACAAGAGCCGAATATAGAATGCTACAAATTTTAGAAACTGATGCTGTTGGAATGAGCACTGTGCCTGAAGTAATAGTAGCCAAACAATTAGAGGTGCCTTGTGCAGCAATTTCAGTTTTAACAGATGAATGTGATCCTAAAAATTTACAACCAGTAGATATTACCGAAATCATCGCCATTGCTGGAAAAGCAGAACCAAAAATGATTACATTATTTAAAGAATTAATACATAAATTATAGAATCAAGATTTTTAGGACCAAGAACCAAGACTCGTACTTGAAAAATCTTGTCTCTTGCATCTTGCTTCTTATATCTTAATAAAAATATGAGTTACTTAGAAACTACACATAACGTATATAAAGAAGCAGCCTTAACACCAGATGTTGGGTTGTGCTGTACAACGAATCCTATTTGGGAATTACCAGGACTTAAGATTCCAAGAATAATGCAAGAAATGAACTATGGATGTGGTTCTACTGTTCATGCACGCGATTTAACCAACAATCCAAAAATGCTATATGTTGGTGTTGGTGGCGGAATGGAATTACTCCAGTTCTCATATTTCAACCGTCAAAAAGGTGGAGTAATAGGATTGGACGTTGTTGATGAAATGCTAGAAGCATCTCGTAAAAATTTCAAAATCGCAGAAGAGCAAAACGATTGGTTCAAATCTGATTTTGTTGATTTGAGAAAAGGTGACGCCATGGATTTACCTGTAGAAGACAATTCAATTGATGTTGCTGCTCAAAACTGTTTATTCAACATTTTTAAGTCGGATGACCTTAAAAAAGCAATTGAAGAAATGCATCGGGTTTTAAAACCTCATGGTCGTTTGGTAATGAGCGATCCTACTTGTGAACAACCAATGAATGACGAATTGCGTAACGATGAACGTTTACGTGCTTTGTGTTTATCTGGTAGTTTAACCATTGCAGACTATGTAAAAGCATTGACTGACGCAGGTTTTGGAACGATCGAAATTAGAGCGAGAAAACCATATCGAATTTTAGATCCTAAAAATTACCCAACAGACGAATTGATTTACATAGAATCTATTGAAGTAGCAGCCATTAAAGATCCGATGCCCGAAGACGGTCCTTGCATTTTCACAGGAAAAGCAGCCATTTATTATGGCGATGAAGATTATTTTGATGATGGCTTAGGTCATACCTTATTAAAAAATCAACCATTAGCAATATGTGATAAAACTGCCGCCGATTTAGAAGCATTAGGAAGAGATGATATTTTCTTCTCTTCTTCTACTTTCCATTATGATGGAGGTGGATGTTGCTAGCACTAAACTCTTATATTTATAAAAAAATCCTTTCTAAATTTTAGAAAGGATTTTTTATGTTAAAATTCTGTTTATTTCATGATTAACAAGTAAGAAACAAGCATCGGTTTCGTCAAATAAGCAACTATTAAAAAATGTACCATGCTTTTGATTCTTCTTTTTATTGCTGTCTGTTTTTTAGCCTTTAGCAACGGGGCAAATGATAATTTTAAAGGAGTTGCAACTTTGTTTGGTTCTGGAATTACGAATTACAAAAAAGCCATAAATTGGGCTACCATAACCACATTTTCTGGTTCGGTAGCAGCCATTTATTTAGCAGAAGAATTGGTTAAGAATTTCTCAGGAAAAGGATTGGTCCCTAATGAATTGATTCAAACACCAATCTTTGCTATTGCCATCGCTTTAGGTGCCGCAATCACCGTTTTTTCAGCAACAAAAATTGGAATGCCGATTTCTACAACACATAGTTTAGTAGGAGCTCTATTTGGGGCAGGAGTTGTAGCCGTAGGTTCTGAATTTAATTTTGAAAAACTAGGCAACACCTTCTTAATGCCTTTAATTGTAAGTCCGTTAATGGCTGCCATTTTAAGTTTATTGGCATATTTACTTTTTAAATTTTTAAGGAAACAAATCTCTAGTTTAAACAAAGAACACCCTACAGTATTAGGAGTCAGTTCTTCAAGGATTTTAGATGGATTGCACTATTTGAGTTCAGGAATTGTAAGTTTTGCAAGAGGATTAAATGACACACCAAAAATAGTTGGTTTATTGATTATCATCAATACCATCGCTATTGAATGGAACATGATTTCTGTAGCAGTTATCATGGTTATTGGAGGTTTGTTAAACGCAAAAAAAGTAGGGGAAACAATGAGCAAAAAGATTACAAAAATGAATTCTGGTCAAGGATTTACTGCCAATATGATTACTGGATTATTGGTTACCACTGCAAGTGTGCACGGATTACCTGTTTCTACCACACATGTTTCTGTTGGGTCTTTATTTGGTATTGGAACTGTCACAAAAAAAGCGGATTATAACGTAATTGGAAAGATCATATTGTCTTGGGTATTGACATTGCCAATTGCAGCGATTAT